>Ga0070741_10006937_pt1 | contig 23896 bp, 22 predicted proteins | sample Coa_R1_4_FD_66440 | JGI IMG/M metagenome (GOLD analysis project Ga0070741, IMG submission 66440) | Surface soil microbial communities from Centralia Pennsylvania, which are recovering from an underground coalmine fire - Coalmine... | ecosystem: Environmental > Terrestrial > Soil > Unclassified ...
GAGTCGAACTTCCACAAGTGAGGCTGGCAGGCGCTCCTCGGCTCCGGCGTGACCAGATCGCCGAGCACGTTCCACAGCGCGGAAAGATTTTCGCCGTCGATCTTCTTGTAGAACGCTTCGCGTTCCGGCGTCTTCGCTACGGCTTCCATGGCCGATCTCCATTGTCGCGTTTCCTAATTGACAGTATACTGCCAAATTGGCTACCGTCAATCAGGCCCGGTCATGGGCCCATCGATAATAATAGGGGAGGTGAGCGATGAAGCTGCACGGCTATTTCCGCAGCAGCGCGTCCTATCGGGTCAGAATTGCATTGAACCTGAAAGGGTTAAGCGCGGAACACCTGAGCCATCATCTGCGCAAGGGCGAACAGCGCGCTCCCGATTATCTCGCGATCAACCCGCAAGGCCTCGTTCCGACGCTGCAAGGCGATGACGGCACGATTCTCATCCAATCGCTCGCCATTAGCGAATGGCTGGACGAAACCCATCCCACGCCGCCGCTATTGCCGAAGGATCCGCTGCGCCGCGCGCATGTGCGTGCCTTCGCGCAAGCGGTCGCCTGCGACATTCACCCGGTCCAGAACTTGAAAGTCCTGGCGCGGTTGCGCGAGCTTGGTCTTGGCGAAGAGAAGGTCGCGGAATGGGCGGCATGGGCCAATCGCGAAGGTCTTGCCGCGTGCGAGAAACTGATCGCCAATGAAGCCGGGCCGTTCTGTTTTGGCGATGTGCCAACCATCGCCGACCTCTGTCTGGTGCCGCAGCTTGCGAATGCGCGCCGCTTCGGCGTCGATGTTGCAGCGTTTCCCCGCTTGCTGAAAGCGGAGGCGGCCGCGAAGGCGCTCAAGGCGTTCGCTGACGCCGCACCGGAGCGACAACCTGATGCCGAGTAACAAGGATTCAATCACGATGGATGCGGTCTACACCGCTCCCGGCTATCTCTTCCGCCGGATGCAGCAGATTGCGGTCGCGATCTTCATCGAAGAGTGCAGGGATTTCGATCTGACGCCGGTGCAATACGCCGCGCTGATCGCGATCCGCACTCATCCCGGCATCGACGCCACGCGGCTCTCTGCCGTAATCGCCTTCGACCGCTCGACGCTGGGCAGCGTGATCGAGCGTCTGGAAACGAAAGAGTTTATCGAACGCCAGCCCGCGCCCGATGACAAGCGCGTCAAGCTCTTGTACCTGACCAAGGCCGGCAGCAATCTCTTGCGCGACATCATGCCGTCGGTCGATCGTGTCCAGGCGCGGATCCTGCAGCCGCTCAAGCCTGCCGATCGCAAGACGCTGCTCTCGCTCCTCGAACAACTGGTCGACCTCAACAACGAGGCTTCGCGTGTGCCCCTCCGCGCCGAAGATGCGCTCGAACATTTGAGTAAGGTCAGCTGATGGCCGGCGACACGCAGCCGGTCCTGATCGCTGGTGGCGGCATTGGCGGTCTCGCTGTCGCACTGGGTCTTGCGCGCAAGGGCATCCGCTCGATCCTGCTCGAAAAAGCGTCTGCCTTGGGCGAGATCGGCGCAGGCATCCAGCTCGGGCCGAATGCGTTTCACGCCTTCGATTATCTCGGCGTCGGCGAGGCCGCGCGCAACATGGCGGTCTATGTCGAGCGCCAGCGCCTGATGGATGCGATGACGGCCGAGGAAATCTGCCATGTCGACCTCGGCGAGGCCTTTCGCGCGCGTTTCGGTAATCCTTACGCCGTGGTGCATCGGGGCGACCTGCACGGCGTGTTCCTCAAAGCCTGCCGTGACACCAACCTGATCGATCTGCGCGTCAGCTCCGAAGTCGTCGGTTACGATCAGGATGGCTCGTCTGTTACTGCAAAACTTGCATCGGGCGGTCGGGTCACCGGGTCGCTGCTGATCGGCGCGGATGGCCTGTGGTCGAACGTCCGCAGACAGGTCGTCGGCGACGGCAAGCCGCGCGTTTCCGGCCATACCACCTATCGCTCGGTGATTCCGACCGAGCAGATGCCGGAAGATCTGCGCTGGAACGCAGCCACGCTGTGGGCCGGACCGAAATGCCATCTCGTGCATTATCCGCTCTCGGGCTGGAAAGTCTTCAACCTCGCCATCACGTGCCACAACGACGCGCCCGAGCCGGTTGCCGGCAAGCCGGTGTCGAAGGAAGAGGTCATGAAAGGGTTCGCGCACATTCACGAGCGCGCGCTCGAGATCATCCACCACGGCATCAACTGGAAGCTGTGGGTGCTTTGCGACCGCGATCCAACCGATCGTTGGGTCGACGGCCGTGTCGTGCTGCTCGGCGATGCCGCTCACCCGATGATGCAATATTTCGCGCAAGGCGCCTGCCAGGCGATGGAGGACGCGGTATGCCTGTCGCACATGATGGGGAGTCATCCCGGCGATCAGGCGAGCGCGCTTGAAAATTATCGCGCGCAACGTTTCCCGCGCACTGCGAAAGTGCAGATGCTCTCCCGCGCCATTGGCGAGCACATCTATCATCCCGATGGCGAACATGCGCGGCTGCGCAACGCCATCATGAGCGCGAAGTCGCAGGAGGAATGGTACAGCGATCTCGCCTGGCTCTATGGCGGCACGGGGTTGAAGGGCTAGTCTGCCCATCCTCAGGAAGTGGGCCAGTCGTAGGCGGGAAGAGACAGATTGTCGATGATATCTCTGCCGACTGCGAGCCTTGCCAATCCCGGGATGGCAAAAGCCTTGATGACGTAGTTGCGGAATTGCAAGCCCCATCTGGTTCTTGGCGCGAACATCCCTCCAAGACGCTCGGCGCCGCGCTGCTTGGCGCTGACGAAAGGCCGTAGCAAGGCTTCATATCTGGTAAACGCTTCGTCGTGTCGTCCGCCGGCGCGCATAAGTTCGCCTGCCAGCACATAGGCCGAAATCATGGCGAGCGCAGAGCCCTGACCGGCGAGCAGCGATACGCAAAAGGCGGCGTCTCCCGCAAGCGCAACACGGCCTCGCGACCAGTTTTCCATCCTGATCTGGCTGACACTGTCGAAATACAGCTCTTCAGTTTGATCGAGTTCGGTAAGGATGGCAGGCAACTCCCATTTGGCGCCGCGATATCTTTCGCGCAGCATGGCTTTCTGCTGGACTGGTTCTACTGGCAGCGCGCCCTCGCCGGTGGTAAAGAAGAAAAGGAACAAGGTCCGGTTAGCGCGCTGGGTGAAACGCCCAAGCATCTGGCCGGGCCGTCCATAGATGACGTACACGTCCTCATCGCGCGGTTGGTAGCCGTCGATCTCGAAGGCGGCGAAGGCATAGCCGAGCTTTTTCTCAAACCGGCTCCCCGGACCGAAGGCAAGCCGTCGAACGGCTGAGTGCAGGCCATCGGCGCCGATCAGAAGGTCAAACCGCCGTTCCCCGGCTTGTCTGAAGCGGACCTCAACGTGCTCGGCGTTCTGCCGAAGACCGACAATCTCGTCGCCAAAGATCGTTTCCGTCTTGTCTTTGATGGTATGGAACAACAATCGCGAAAGATCGCTTCGCGCCAGAGTTATGAAACGTCCACCGGTCAGCTCGGTGAACGTCCTGGTTCGAAAGCCAGCGATACGTGCGCCGCGATCGTCGACAATCCGCATTTCGCGAACGCGATATCCGACATGATCAATTTGATCGAGCAGGCCCATCCGCTCTGCGATGTCATAGCCAAGCCCCCAAAAGTCGACGATGTAGCCGCCACTGCGTAACCTCGGTGCAGTTTCGACAAGCGTTGGCGCAAAGCCTGCGGCTTTCAGCCAATAGGCGAGGGTCGGCCCCGCGATGCCCATGCCTGAAATCAAAATCGTCTTCATGTCAGAAGACGCCCTCGGACGCGGATTGGAATTCTACCGAACCAATCGACTCGCCCACGCTCAGGTTCCCCCACTTTCGATTGGCTTTACATCCGCATCACGGCCTGACGGTCGATCTTGCCGGTGCCGGTCTTCGGCAGCTCGCCGACAAATTTGATCTCGCGCGGATATTTGTAAGGCAAGAGCTTTGCCTTGACGAAATCCTGAAGCGCTTTGGTCGTGCCGCCCTCGTCGCTGGCCTCGCTGTTCATGACGACGACGGCTTTAAGCGTCATGCGCCGGTCCGGCAGTTCCGCGGCAAAGACCGCGCATTCGCGCACATCGGGGTGTTCGACGAGACACAGTTCGACCTCGAGCGGGTAGACCCACTGGCCGGAAATCTTGACCAGATCGTCGGCGCGGCCGCGGAAGAAATAAAATCCGTCGGCGTCGCGGATGAAGCGATCGCCGGTGTAGATCCATCCCTCCTCGCGGATGGTCTCGGCCGACTTGTCGGGCCGGTTCCAGTAGAGCGGCGTGTTGGAATCGCCGCGCACCCACAAGATGCCTTCGACGTTGTCACCGACTTCGTTGCCGTCGCTATCCCGGAGAGCGATTTCATAGCCGGGGACGCGAAGGCCGGCCGCGCCAAGCTTCGTCTTTCCCATTCGGTTGGAGAGATAAATGTGCAGCGCTTCGGTCGAGCCGAGACCTTCCATGATCTCAAGCCCGGTCAGCCGCTTCCAGCCGTTGAATACATCGGCCGACAGCACTTCCGCGGCCGACAGCGCCATCCGCAGCGACGTGAAATCGGCTTTGTCGGCGCCGTCCGCCTTGGTCAGCGTCGTATAGAGCGTCGGCAGGCCGAAAAACGCGGTCGGACGATAGCGGCCGATCGTCTCGAAAATCGCAGCTGGTTTGGGTTGTCCCGGCAGCAGCAGCGTTGTCGCGCCGACCGAGAATGGAAAGGTGACGGAATTGCCAAAGCCATAAGCAAAGAACATCTTTGGCACGGAGAAGCAGATGTCGTCTGCCGTGAGCTTCAGCACATTCCGCGCAAAGGATTGCTCGCTATAGGCCATGTCGTGTTGCAGGTGCACGATGCCTTTCGGCCGGCCTGTCGAGCCCGACGAATACATCCAGAACGCCATCTCGTTGCGATGCGTATCGGCCTCGGCCAGCTGGTCGGGAAAATTCGCGAGCCAGCCTTTGGCGATCACCGCTTTCGGCGCGGCATGGACGCCGGCCTCGCCGTTGACCACGATCAGCGTGTGCAGCGCCGTGTCCTTGCAGGCGACCGCATCGAACCGCGAGGAAAATTCGGCGTCGGCAACCGCGACGGTCGCGCAGGAATCTGCGAGATAGAATTGCAGAAGGTCCGGCGGCGTCAGCGTGTTGATGAGGAGCGGCACGAAGCCGGCCCGCGCCGCGCCAAAGAATGCCGCGGGGTACGCCGGCGTGTCGTCGAGGAACATCAGAATCCGATCGCCGCGCTTGAGACCAAGCGAGGCCAGGCCATGGCCCCAGCGCGAGGCTTGCGCGCAGAGTTCGGCATAGGTCACATCGCCAAGCGGTCCGGTCAGCGCGCGGCGACCGCCGTTTCCCTTAGCCAGATTGTCGAAGAGAATGCGGCTCGCATTGTAGGTTTCAGGAATCGAAAATCCGATCTCGCGGGCACCGGGATTATCGACAGGTACCTGATCGGCGATTTTCAGATCGGATGACGTCATGCCGCACCTCCTGCCAATCGTGGCCGCGAGGCTTCGTAACGCGCCATGAACGCGGGCGACATCGCGCGCAGCCGCGCATCGTCGATCCGGCCCGAGCGGGTGATGTAGCTATAGGCAAAATCCATCAGGTCGAGCTTCATGTGCTCGGCGAAGTTGGCATACCAGTCGGCGCTGGTGCGCGCAGCCGTCACGAGCTTCTTCACGATCGGTTTGCGGTCGGCCTCGTAGCGTGCAAGGGCAGTTGCGACATGCGCCTCCGACTCCAGCGCCTTGGCGAGCGCAATCGCGTCCTCGATCGCAAGCCGCGTTCCCGAGCCGATCGAGAAATGCGCCGAGTGCAGCGCATCGCCGATCAGCACCATGTTCTTGAAGTGCCAGCGTTCGTTCCAGACCCAGGGAAAATTCCGCCAGACGGATTTGTTGGAGATCAGCATGCCGCCGCCCAACGCCTCGGCAAACACCTCTTCGCAGATTGCCTTGGATTGGTCGGGGTCCTTGTAGGCGAAACCGTAATGATCCCAGGTCGCGAGGTCACACTCGACCAGGAACGTGCTCATGTTGGGGGCGTAACGATAATGGTGCGCATTGAAGCTGCCGCGATCGGTCGCCACAAAGGTCTGCGACAGCGTCTCGAACCGCTTGGTGGTGCCATACCAGGCGAACTTGTTGCTGGAATAGGACAGCGAGGTGCCGAAATCGCCCTCATAGGCGCGGCGTACCAGCGAGTTCAGACCGTCGGCGGCAACGATCAGATCGTAGCCGCTCAGTTGGTCGAGCGAGGCCTGTGTATCGAAATGCAACGCGACGCCAACGGAGGCGGCGCGGCCTTGCAGGATTTTCAGCAGGTCGAGCCGGCCGATCGATGAGAAGCCGACGCCGTCGATCTCGACGCTCTCGCCGTGCAGATTGAGCGTGATGTTCTTCCAGCTCTCCATTCTTGGCGCGATTGCGTCGACCGTGTCCGGGTCGTCAGCGCGCAGGAACTCAAGCGCAGAATCGGAAAACACCACGCCAAAGCCCCAGGTCGCGCCGGCCGGGTTCTGTTCGAACAAATCGACCTGCGCGTCGGGATGGCGCTTCTTCCAGAGATAACTGAAATAGAGGCCGCCGGGGCCTCCGCCGATGACGGCGATACGCACGTCGTTCCTCCCCTGATTGACAGTATACTTACAATTTCGGACGAATGTAGCGTCCGCGAGCCGCGAGCGCTACAGGAAATTTTCGGCTTTTGGCCCGATCAGCCCTAGTGGTCCGATTCTAACATTTGCATCCCGGCGCGGCAGGCAATTTTCGAATGCGCGGTTACGGGAGGCGAATGTCAAATCCAGTCCACTAGGTGCAGCGCCTCACCTTGACGCCGTTGACCCAGACCCACCTGCAAACGGGGACGGGTTTCCTGACCACGACCCCGCCGTTCGGTCCGGCGCAGCCTGCGCGATAGACTCCGTTGGCGCAGACGACAGCGTTGGCCGTGCTGGATTGGAGAATCATGAAAGCGGCAAAGGCGAGCAAAGTAGCGCAAGCAAGTAGCAATGAACGCATGTTGTCCTCCCTTGAAATAGTTGTTGTCGGCAATGTTCTGCGGATGAAAACCTATTTCTTTTCGGCCTCTGCCAGCACCTTCTGACAGGCTGGCGTCAGCTGGGCGCTGTGCTGGGCGAGGCAGGCGATGATCCGCCCGCCGCCGGGCGTGGTGCCCTTGCAGAATTTTCCAAAGTCGCCCGAGCAGGCGTCGCGCTGGGCTGCGGTCAGCTGCTGTGCCATGGCAGGCGAGGTGAGCAGCAAGGCTGCGGTAATGATGGTGACGCGTAGCATTGGTCGTTTCCTTTCCTGAAGTAGCCCCCGTGCCCAAACTGATCGGGTCTTCCGGCTTGCTTCGCGCCCAAAGACCCGTTGTATTGATCCCGGTTCGCCGATTTCGATTAACCGATCCCTTGCAAGGAGCAGTCATGGCAGCACCCGGGACCAATTGGCTTGCCTTCTATGGCGAGAAGATCGAGCCTGTTTTCAAAGAGATCGTTTCACACGTCGAAAAGATCATCATCGGAACGTTGATCGTATCGGCCGGTGCCCACGTCTCGAGCACCGCGCCGTCAATCCAGCTGTTTGGTTACCTGCGCCATAGCCTGGTCGGCCGCGGCGTCATGCTGATCGGCATCGTCATTCTGCTTCTGAATTTCATCGACGGCCTCTACAAGCTCGCGAAGGTGAACTGGCATTTGGCCTGGCAGATTGTGATGTCGGTGTTCTACATCGCGTTGTCGGTCCGCATGATTCAGCTCATCCTCGCATTTCGTGGCGAATGATCTGATCGGTGGCCGCAAAGGCGGCTACTGAGCGAGCTCAGCGTGCCGCGAACGGCGCGAGCACCTCTTTGCAGGCCGGGGACAAATCGGCTGCGCGACTGGAAATGCATTGTATGATGCGGCCGCCGCCGGGTGCGACACCGGCGCATAACGAGCGGATGTCGGCGCTGCAGGCCGAGCGCACGACGAACAGCTCTTCGCGCGGCAGCATCGGCCGCAGCACGATCACTTCCGGAGCAGCCGCAGGTGCCGCCGCGGCTGTCGCAGGAGCAGCGTTCGTGGTCGGCGCGGCCGTGCCGCCGCTTGCAGCCGCAAGCGCCGTGCCGCATCCCGCCGAAACCTTGGCCTTGTTCTTCTCAAGGCATTCGAGCGCTGGTGCGCCGCCGGTCGGAACGCCCCTGCAAACCCTCTGGTAATCGCCGCGGCAGGCGCTTCGGACCGCCGAGATCTGCGCGCTGGTCGGCTTCTTCGCCGCGGCCGTCGTCGCAGGTTTGGCCTCGCTCTTCGGCTGAGCCGCGGTCGTGGTCGTCTCGGTCTTCGGCGCGGCAGCAGGCGCGGCCGCGGTGCTGGCGGGTTCGCTCTTTGGCGCCGCGGAAGCTTCGACGGCTTGCACCGCACTCTGGCAACTCGGTGCGAGGCTCGACATGTTCTTGGCGAGACATTGCAGCGCCGCTTCGCCGCCCGGCGGTATGCTGGAGCAGTGTGCGATATAGTCGTTGCGGCAGGCCGACTTGACGGCCGCTTTTTGCGCCTCGCTCGGGCCTTGCGCGAAGGTTGGTGTTGCGACCGCCACAATTGCCGCAGTCAGAAGCGCACAAAGCGCCGTATTACGTCTCAAGGTGTCAAACATCTGAGCAAATCCTTTTGACTAAACGGGTTTGAGCAAATCCTTTCGCTTATCGCTGGAGCCGTGCGTGAACGCTTTCCGGCACTCAGATCTCAACAAACGCGTCTGTTCGCAGAACAACCTCTGCGAGCCATATCATTTTCGCTTTCCGGTTACACTACAAGCGGATTAATGCTATCAAGGCGCGACAGAACGCCCTTTCGATTGTTTTGAACCAAATTGCACTTCGATCGACGTCTCTAGTTTGAAACAGATTGCAATTGGGGCATCGGATGAGTTCTTCGCGTTTGCATAACGCCGCCATCCCCTCGCGCGTGGCGTTTGCCATCTTCACATTCGCGACGTTAAGCGCCTGCGAGCAAAACACTTTTGTGGCGCCGCCGCCACCGAAGGTGGATGTTGCGACGCCGGCGCAGAAAGCGATCACGCGCTATCTCGATGCAACCGGTAACACCGCGCCGATCAAGATGGTCGATCTGGTGGCGCGCGTGCAGGGCTTTCTGCAAGCGATCAACTACAAGGACGGTACCTTCGTAAAGGAGGGCACCACGCTGTTCACGATCGAGCCGGAGACCTACAAGCTCAAGCTCGAGCAGGCGCAGGCGGCGGAGGCGGGCTCTCAGGCTTCGCTGAAACAAGCGGATAACGATTACAAGCGCCAGGCTGAACTGGTGCAGAAACAGGCGGTCTCGCAATCGACACTGGATACGTCCACATCCAATCGCGACAATGCGCAAGCCAACCTGCAGCAGGCGCAGGTCAATACCAGAATCGCCGAGGTCAACTACGGCTACACCAATGTCACCGCGCCGTTTGACGGCGTCGTGACGGCGCATCTCGTCTCCGTCGGCGAACTCGTCGGCGTGGCGTCGCCGACGCAACTCGCCACCATCGTTGCGCTGGACCCGATCTACGTGAATTTCAACGTCAACGAACAAGATGTACTGAGAGTGCGCGAGGAAGCCCGTCGCCGCGGCATAACCGCCGACGACCTGCGCAAGCTTCCTATCGAGATCGGGCTGCAGACCGAGACCGGCTATCCGCACAAGGGCACGATCGATTACATCTCGCCCCAGATCAACCAGTCGACCGGCACGCTCGCTGTGCGCGGCCTGTTGCAAAATCCCGACCGCGTGCTCTTGCCCGGCTATTTCGTCCGCGTCCGCGTGCCGTTCGATCAGAAGGAGAACGCGCTGCTGGTTCCGGATGTCGCGCTCGGCAGCGATCAGGCCGGCCGCTATGTACTGGTCGTCAATGCGGAAAACCTCGTCGAGCAGCGCAAGGTGACGACCGGTCCACTCGAAGGTAGCCTGCGCGTCATCGAAAGCGGCTTGAAGGCGGACGATAAGGTCGTCGTCGCCGGGCTGCTCCGCGCGATCCCCGGCCAGAAGGTCGATCCGCAGCTGAAGAGCATTGAGTTCGGCGACGCGGCCGCGAAGTAGGAGCCGGTCATGATCTCGAAATTTTTCATCGAGCGCCCGGTCCTTTCCAACGTCATCGCGATCCTGATGATCCTGATCGGCGGCGTGGCGCTGTTCAATCTCGCGATTGCCCAATATCCCGACGTGGTGCCGCCGACCGTGCAGGTCACCACCCGCTATCCCGGCGCCAGCGCCAAGACCGTGGTCGACACCGTGGCGCTGCCCATCGAGCAGCAGGTCAACGGCGTCGAGGACATGCTCTACATGCAGTCCTATAGCGGCGCCGACGGCACCTATACGCTGACGGTGACGTTCAAGATCGGTACGGACCTCAACTTCGCGCAGGTGCTGGTGCAGAACCGGGTGTCGGCGGCGCTGTCGCAATTGCCGCAATCGGTGCAGAACCAGGGCGTCACGGTGCAGAAGAAGTCCACCGCGATCCTTCTGTTCGTGACGCTGACCTCGCCGAAGGCAACCTATGACAGCCTGTTCCTGAGCAACTACGCCACGATCAGTCTGCGCGACGAGCTCTCGCGCCTGCCGGGTGTCGGCAACGTCACGGTGTTCGGCGCCGGCCAATACTCGATGCGGGTCTGGCTCGATCCGAACAAGCTGCAGGTGCGCGGGCTGGTGCCGCAGGACGTCATTCAGGCGATCCAGCAGCAGAGCCAGCAGGTCACCGCAGGTCAGGTGGGCGCGCCTCCGACGCCGTCCGGACAGGCATTCCAGTACACGCTCAATATCGCAGGGCGCCTCGACGACAAGGCTCAGTTCGAGGACGTCATCCTCAAGACCGGCAGCAATGGCGAGGTCACGCGCGTGCGCGACGTCGGCAGCGTCGAGCTTGGCGCGCAGACCTACAGCCAGATCTTCTCGCTCAACAAGAAGCCTGCCGTCGGCATCGGCGTGTTCCAGTCGCCGGGCGCGAATGCGCTCGAGGTCGAGAAGGCGGTCGAAAAGAAGATGGCGGAGCTTGCCAAGGCCTTCCCGCAGGACATCTCTTACGACACCCCGTTCGACACCACCAAGTTCGTGCAGGCTTCCATCAACGAGGTCTACAAGACCCTGATCGAGGCAGGTCTCCTGGTGCTGATCGTGATCCTGGTGTTCTTGCAGGACTGGCGTGCGATGCTGGTGCCGGCGACCACCGTGCCGGTGACCATCATCGGCGCGTTCGCCGCGATGGCTGTGCTCGGCTTCACCGTCAATCTGTCGACGCTGTTTGCCATCGTGCTGGCGATCGGCATCGTCGTCGATGACGCGATCGTCGTGGTGGAGGGCGCCGCGCACAATATCGAGCAGGGCATGTCCGGCCACGATGCCGCGATCAAGGCGATGGATGCGCTGTTCGCGCCGATCGTCGGCATTACCCTGGTCTTGATCTCGGTGTTCCTGCCGGCCGCGTTCCTGCCGGGGCTCACGGGGCGAATGTATGCGCAATTTGCCCTCGTCATTGCCGCAACCGCGCTGTTGTCGGCGGTCAACGCGGCGACGCTGAAGCCGACGCAATGTGCATTGTGGTTGCGCCGGCCGGTGCCACCGGAGCGGCGCAACGTCTTCTATCGCGGCTTCAACGCGGTCTATGCGCGCATCGAGCGCGGCTATGCCTCGCTGATCGGCGGCCTCGTGCGGCACAGCGGCATTTCCGTGATCGCGGCGCTGATCCTGATCGCGGTTGGCGGTTACGGCCTGTCGCGCGTGCCGACCGGCTTCATCCCGATCGAGGACCAGGGCTACCTGCTCGCCGCCGTGCAATTGCCCGACGGCGCCGCGCTCGACCGCACCCAGAAGGTGATGGATCAGGTGCAGGAGCTCGCGAGCAAGCAGCCTGGCGTCGATCAGATCATGACGATCGCCGGTGTCTCGGCGCTCGACAACAGTTCGAGCCTCGCCAATGCCGGCGTCGCCTATATCGTGCTCAAGGACTGGAGCGAGCGCGGCAAGGGCGAGGATCTGCGCTCGCTGTTCGTCGGCCTGAACGCAAAGCTGTCGGCGATCGAGGAAGCGCGCATCCTGGTCATCCCGCCGCCGCCGATTCAGGGCATCGGCAACGCCGCTGGTTTCGCCATGCAGATCGAGCTGCGCGACGGCAATTCCGATTTCGGCAAACTGCAGGCCATCACCAACGCGATGGTGGCCAATGGACAGACGCAGAGCGCGCTGCAGCGCGTTTCGTCGTCGTTCCGCGCCATGGTGCCGCAATTCGATGTCGAGGTGGATCGCGTCAAGACGCAGACCCTGCAGGTCACGACAGACCAGATCTTCTCGACCCTATCGAGCTATATGGGTGCGTCCTACGTCAACCAGTTCAACAAATTCGGCCGCACCTTTCAGGTCTATACCCAGGCCGATTCGCAGTCCCGCCTGACCGCGCGCGATATCGAGAACATGATGGTGCGCAACTCGCAAGGCGACATGATCCCGATCGGCACTGTGACCAAGGTGACGCCGGCCGTCGGCCCCTCGCTGATCAGCCTGTACAATCTCTACCCGTCGTCGACCGTCATCGGCCTGCCGGCGCAGGGCTACAGTTCCGGCGAGTCGATGAAGCTGATGGAGGAGATCGCGGCCAAGACCCTGCCACGCGGCGCCGGCTACGAATGGACGGCAATGTCCTACCAGGAGAAGATCGTCGGCGGACAGATCTATCTCGTGTTCGGCCTCGCCATGCTGCTGGTCTACCTCGTGCTCGCCGGACAATATGAGAGCTGGTACGCGCCGATCTCCGTCATTCTCGCCGTGCCGTTGTCGCTGCTCGGCCCGATGTTGGTGCTGACGAGCCTGCGCATCGACAACAATCTCTACGCCCAGATCGGCTTGATCCTGCTGATTGCGCTGTCGGCCAAGAACGCCATCCTGATCGTCGAGGTCGCGCTCGAATTGCATGTCCGCGACGGCAAGCCGCTGCTGGAATCCGCGATCGAAGCGGCACGCGCCCGCTTCCGGCCGATCCTGATGACGTCCTTCGCCTTCATCCTCGGCGTCGTTCCGCTGGTGCTTGCGACCGGCGCGGGCGCCAGCGCCCGAAAATCGATCGGCATCACGGTGTTCTCTGGCATGATTGCATCGACCTGTCTTGCCGTGCTGTTCGTGCCGACATTCTTCGTCGTGATCCAGCGCTTCGAGAACTGGCTCGCCGAACGCAGAGGCAAGAAGGTCGCACTGCAGGCGGCCGGCGGGACGTCAGGCTCGAAATAAGCGCTGCTCGCGTTACACCTTGACCATCCGCTTTCCCCGGTTTTCGCCGGCGAGCAATCCGATCAACGCTTGCGGCGTATTCTCGAGCCCGTCGATCACGTCCTCTTGCACCTTGAGCGTGCCCGAGGCGACCCACGATTGCAGGTCGCGCAGCGCCTCGTTGCGCCGCTCCATGTAGTCCGTCACGATGAAGCCCTGCATGGTGAGGCGCTTGACGACGATCAGGCCGGGCACGCCGCGCGGGCCTGTCGCCGATGGCGCGCCATCATATTGCGAGATCGCGCCGCAGCAGGATATGCGGCCACGAATGTTCATCTGTGCCAGGCACGCTTCGAGAATATCGCCGCCGACATTGTCGAAATAAACGTCGATGCCGCTCGGCGCCGCGGCCTTGAGCGCCTTAAACACCGCGCCGTCTTTATAGTCGACCGCGGCGTCGAAGCCGAGCTCGGAGGTCAACCAGTGGCATTTGTCCTTTCCGCCGGCGATGCCGACGACGCGGCAGCCTTTGATCCTCGCAATCTGGCCGACGATCGAGCCGACCGAACCAGCCGCGGCCGACACAACCACCGTCTCGCCGACTTTGGGCTTGCCGACGTCGAGCAGCCCGAAATAGGCGGTGAGGCCAGCAATGCCGTAGACGCTGAGCAAATAGGTCATCGGCTCGATCTTCGGCATCTTGGTGAGATGCTTGGCCGAAACGGCCGCATAGTCCTGCCATCCGGTGTCGCCGAACACGATATCGCCCGGCGACAGTCCTGGTGCATTGGATGCCACGACTTCGGCAATGCCGCCGCCAGCCATCACCGTGTTCGCCTCGACCGCGGAGCGATAGGTCGCGCCGTGCATCCAGGCCCGGTTGGCGGCATCGAGCGAGATGTATCGGACCCGGAGCAAAGCCTCGCCATCGCGCGGCTCGGGAACAGTTCCGTTCCGCATGCTGAAATGCTCGCTGCCGAGTTTCCCGGCCGGTTTCTCCACCAAAAGGATCTGGCGATTGGTGCTGTCGCTCATAGCTTTCCCTCCCCGTAGTTATTCTTGATATGGCTGTTCTTGATGCAATGGGCGCGCAAGAAATGCGCAAGGGCCCGATTGTGCGTTGCGTAAGAGGCTAGTCCGACCACGGCCGTTCCACAATGGTCAGATCAGGACAACGGAAGCGTGTTGCGTCGGCTTTGAAATCTGCCAAACTCTCGATCAGGAGCCTACGGGGGAAAGACATGTCGAACAGGTTTACGCAATACATCCTGATCGCGATGGTGCTGGGCATCGTGATGGGGACGCTGATCTTCAACTATTTGCCCGACACTCGCGCCGATATCGCTTCCAGCGTCAACCTGATCGCCATGTTGTTCCTGCGCCTGATCAAGATGATCATCGCGCCGCTGGTGTTCGCCACGCTTGTCGGTGGCATCGCTCATATGGGCTCCGGCGCCAAGCTCGGCCGCATCTTTGCGAAAACCATGGGATGGTTCGTCAGCGCCTCCTTCGTCTCGCTGCTGCTTGGCCTCGTGATGGTCAACCTGCTGCAGCCGGGCGCCAACTTCCCCGGCACGCTGCCGGACAAGACGCAATCGACGGGACTGCCAGTGTCGGCATTCTCGATCGAGAAATTCCTGACCCACCTGATCCCGACCTCGATCGCGGATGCGATGGCGCAGAATGAGATCCTTCAGATCGTGGTGTTTGCGGTGTTTTTCTCGGTTGCGCTCGGCGCGATGCCGGAGCGCTCCAAGCAGATCATCTCGGTCATCGACGACCTCGCGCACATCATGCTGAAGGTGACGAGCTATGTGATGCTGTTTGCGCCGATTGCGGTGTGGGCGGCGATCACGGCGACCGTGGCCAAGAACGGCCTTTTGGTGTTGTGGAAGCTCGTCGTGTTCATGGGCGGCTTCTATCTCTCGCTGCTGCTGCTCTGGGGCATCCTTGTCATCGTCGGCTTCATCGTCATCGGACCGAGATACAGTCACCTGCTGCGGCTGATCCGCGAACCCCTGATGATCGCGTTCTCGACCGCAAGCTCGGAAGCCGCATATCCGAAGACGCTGGAGGGCCTGAACCGTTTCGGCGCGTCCGCGCGGATTTCGAGCTTCGTGCTGCCGCTCGGTTATTCCTTCAATCTCGACGGCACGATGATGTACTGCACTTTTGCCAGCATCTTCATCGCGCAGACATACCAGATACCAATGTCGCTCGGCACCCAGCTCGCGATGCTGGCAACCCTGATGATCACCTCGAAGGGCGTCGCCGGCGTTCCCCGCGCTTCGCTGGTGGTGATTGCATCCACGCTCAGCCAGTTCGGCATTCCCGAGGCCGGGCTGCTGATGATCATGGGCATCGATACCTTCCTCGACATGGGCCGCAGCGCCACCAATGTGATCGGCAACACGCTGGCGACCTCGGTGGTGGCGAAGTGGGAAGGCGAACTTGGGCCCGAACACGCGCTCAGCCCCGAGGATGTGGTGCCGCCGGGCATGGTTCCGGGCGAAGTCCCCGCGATGGGTCATTGATGGGGGCGGTCCATGCGCCAGACGCTGGGAAGATCGATCGGGGCTTGCGCCCTATTGCTTGCGGGCTGCGTGATAGCGACGTCCGCCGCCGCTCAAAGCGGCGGCGAGGGGCTTAGCCCGACGCTCGCCGCCATCAAAGGCCGGCACACCGTGCATCTCGGCTATCGCGAGAGCTCGCCGCCGTTCTCGTTCCTCGACCAGGCCAATCGGCCGATCGGCTATAGCCTCGAACTATGCCAGGCGGTCGTGGAAGACATCTCCGTTGCGGTCGACGATCCCGATCTCAAGATCGAATATGTGAAGGTCACGTCCGACGACCGCATTCCCGCGGTCGTGCAGGGCAAGATCGATCTGGAATGCGGCTCGACCACGGCCAATGCCGAGCGTGCCAAACAGGTGGCGTTCTCGCCGCTGATGTTCGTCGCCGGCACCAAGCTGATGGTGTCGAAGGATTCCACCATCGCCGCGCCAAAGGACCTGCAAGGCAAGACCGTTGTCGTCACCAAAGGCACGACCAACGAACAGGCCATGCATGGGCTGGACAAGAAGCTCAATCTCGGCCTGAAGATCGTGACGGCCGGTGATCACGAACAGTCCTATCAGATGCTGGTGGACGGCAAGGTCGATGCTTTCGCGACCGACGACATCCTGCTCTACGGCCTGATCGCGCGGCACAAGTCGCAGGACAAGTTCAAGGTCACCGGCGACTACCTGTCCTACGACCCCTACGGCATCATGTTCCGCAAGGGCGAGCCGCAACTCAAGGAGATCGTCGAGGGCACGTTCCGCAGGCTCGGCACCAATCACGATCTGGTGCCGCTCTACAACAAGTGGTTCGTCTCCCGCCTGCCAACCGGCGAGCGGATGAACGTGGCGATCTCGCCGCAACTCGAAGACGCTTTCAAGGCGCTCGACGATTCAGATGGCGTGAGCAATTGAGGATATTGCCCGCGGGCAGCATCTTGCTCGCGGGCGCGACTGCCAGAGCCGTCCAATCCTACTTGATATTGAAGAAGGACTTCGTGGCGTTGACCGCGTTGTTGACGGTCGCCTTGGTCTGGCCTGCGACCGTCGTGGCTTCGTAGGTCGCTCCCGAAGTGAAACCGGTCTTCGACCGCAGGCCCATTGTGACTTCGGTCCGGCGGAGAAGATTGCCAAACAACGACGAAGTGGGCGCCTCGGGTTGACTGATGTTGTTCGGCTTGCTGATCACAGCCGGTGCTGAAGTCGGAACGGGCAATATGCTGCTCATGGGGCTCTCCAGGGAAGCTCCGACCATCGGCCAGTTATGGTTAATGAATCCTTACCTGTCGCCAAAGCGGTCAGAAGAAAGACAATTTCGTCGCATCCAGCCCGCGCGCCACGGCGGCGTATTCGATCGCGGTGAATAATCCGCCGGCGACATAGATCCGCCGGTTCAGCGATCTCGCCAGCGCCACGCTCGCCTTGAAAGCCTGCTCGATGGTCGCGGCGATCTCGATCCGTGCGTGCGGGTTGATCTTGCGCATGATCGCGGCGAGCGCGGCCGGGTCGCCGCCTTTGTGATGCGCTGCCGTGCAAATGATGGTGTCGAAGGAGATCGCAAGCGCGGCCGCGATCTCCTCGGCTTTCTTGTCGCGGGAAACGCCGGCGACGAGAATCCAGTCCCGTTCGCCGTAAATTCGGCGCAGTGCGGCGAGCGATTGCCGGATGCCGTCGGGCGTGTGGCCGACGTCAATGACGGTCAGTGGATCCTGCGCGATCGTCTCCAGCCGGCCAGGCCAGCGTGCCTCTCGCAGCCCTTTCCGCACCGCCATCTCGATGACGGAATCGGGTTCGCCGGGCCGCGTACGCCTAAGCCACCGCGTGAACAACGCAGCCGCAATCGCGGCATTGTTGAGCTGGAAGCCGCCGGGCAAGGCAACATCCAGCGCTCGAAAATGATGATCGTCAAAGAGGAAATCGAAGCGTTGGCTTTGTGCCGCGATTGATTCGCCACCGATGGCGATCTCGTCGCGGACAAACAGGCTCTCGACATTGCGGTTGCGGTTATATTCGAGGATCTGCGGCCGCAAGGCGCGACAGTTCTCGCCATAGATGATCGTTCCGTCAGCGGCGCAGGCGTCGCTCTTGTCGGAGACGATCAATTCCAGCGAATTGCCGAGTAGCTCGACATGCTCGTAATCGACCGACGTCACCACGGTCAGGCGGCTTCTCAGCAATCGCACCGGATCGTAGCGGCCGCCAATTCCGGCCTCGAATACCAGGAGCTCGCAATCGCTTTCCTGGAAGTAAAGACACGCCAGCGCGAACATGGCTTCGAACGCGCCGAATTGCTCGTTGCGCCTCTTTGAAACTGCGGCGATCGCAGATGTGACCCGGCCAGCCAACTCATCCAGCTCGTTGTCTGCAATTGGCACGCCATCGATCTGGTAACGCTCGTTGACGCGAAACAGATGCGGTGAGGTGAACAGGCCCGTGCACAGGCCATAGGAATGGCCGATGGAGGCGCAAAAGGCCGCGGTCGAGCCCTTGCCGTTCGAACCGGTTATCGCGACCGAGCGATCCTGCAAGCGGGCGCGGTCAACGCCGAGTACCTCGAGCAGTTCGGCCATTCGCGCAAGGCAAATGCCTTTGCCGTATTTCGGCAGGTCAAACATCTATGAGATCAACCGCCGAAAAGCTGCGGCGCCAGATCTTCAGGATCAAGTCGGGCCGGTCCAATTCCTCCAGCAAACGGATCGATGGATTGGAATTGACCTCGATGACCCGGATCGCGTCAGGATCGCCATCGACATCGGTAAACAGGTCAACCGCAGCTGCGCGCAATCCCAAGGCCTGTGCAGCTTGCTTTGCCATCGCCAGCGCGGTGTCGGCAGGCGTCTCGAACGCCATGCGGCCGCCGGCGCTCAGGTTCGTGCGGCCTTTGATTTGAAACAGGCCGCCTGCCGGCAGGACGTCGTCAAGTGATGACGCAATCACGTACGGATCGATCAGCGAAAGACCTCTCGCCTTCAAAAGCGCGTTGTGCGCTGAGAGAAGCTCGCGCAGACTTTGAGCGCCGTCGCCGACAAGCGTGGGCGAAAACTTGCGGGCGGAATAGACGACTTCTCCGTCGAGGAGAAAGATCCGATATTCCTGACCGGTCGTCACCGGCTGCACCAGCACCGCGTCGTAATGTTCCGCGACAACAAGAAGGTATCGGTAGAGCGCCTCCTCGCCGCGAATGACTTGCGCAAAATCTCCGCGCGATCCCGTCAGCGGCTTGACGAAGGCCTTTGAGCCGAGCTTTTCCAGATATTTGAAAGCGTCCTCACGCTCATGTCCTTCGGGGCGGAACGCGCGATGCCGGGCGTTCAAGAAAAAATAATCGCCGCCGAGTGTTGCGACGCCGGCTTCCTCAAGAATGCGGTTGGCAAAATATTTGTCGGACGCAAGCGTCGCTGCGGTCGCGTTGTTTTGCGGATACCAGGAGCAGCGCCCGGCGCCGAAATGCACCGCTTGGCCTTTCGAGGTGACGCGGAAGAGGAGCCCGGTGCCGCCCTCGATGTCCTCAAACCCAAGTCCGAGTTCGGCGCATGACCAGGCTGCGTAGACCGCCTGATCCGGATAAAAGGCGGGCTTTTCCGCGCGAAATTCGTCCAGCTTTCGCATGCAATATCGGGTGAGCTGCCATTCCCGCATTTTTGATGAACATCTCTAACGAATTTTTTGACCTCGGTGCGGCAATTAATCTCCCGAACGGACGGTTCTTTCTGCAAGTTCATTGCGCCGAAAGAGCCCCGTAGAGAAGGTTTTGGCCAGGGGGCCGTTTAGGCCGTCCGATCTGCAATTTTCGAGCGGTCATCCCGCACTGCAGCATCTTGACATCGGCCGAAATTTGGCTACTTGAACGGCCGTAATTCCTCAATCGCCACAGAGGCTTCCGCAGATTTGAGCGGCAAGTCTTGTTGGTCCCCCAGCCAAACGGAAGCGGATAAAGAGATGAGCGCGTTTCATCGAGAGAAGGTTCTTTCTGTTCAGCACTGGACCGATACGTTGTTCAGTTTCCGGGCCACCCGCAACACCGGCTTCCGCTTTCAGAACGGCCAGTTCGCGATGATCGGGCTCGAGGTCGACGGTCGTCCCCTGCTGCGCGCCTATTCGATGGCGAGCGCCAATCACGAGGAAGAACTCGAGTTCTTTTCGATCAAGGTCGCCGATGGTCCGCTGACGTCGCGCCTGCAAAAGATCAAGGAAGGCGACACCATCCTGGTTGGCCGCAAGGCCACCGGCACGCTGATCACTGACAACCTTCTTCCCGGCAATCGCCTGCTGCTTTTGTCGACCGGGACCGGGCTCGCGCCGTTCGCCAGCCTGATCAAGGATCCCGACGTCTACGACCGGTTCGAGCAGATCGTGCTCGTGCACGGCTGCCGCCAGGTCTCGGAGCTTGCCTATGGCGAGCAACTGGTTGCCAACCTGCAGCAAGACGAATTGTTCGGGCCGCTGCTGGCCGACAAGCTCACTTACTATCCGACTGTCACCCGCGAGCCTTTCCGCAACCGCGGCCGCATCACCGACCTCATCACCTCAAAGCAGATTTTCAACGATATCGGCCAGGAGCCGCTGAACATCGAAGGCGACCGTATCATGATGTGCGGCAGCCCGGCGATGCTGGAAGAGCTGCGCCAGATGTTCGACGAGCGCGGGTTCTCGGAAGGCAATCACTCAGAGCCCGGACACTTCGTGATCGAGAAAGCGTTTGTGGAACGCTAAGCTTCATTTGTCGTTCCGGGTTTCGTGCTGACGCACGCCCGGAATGACGATCAAAAAATCAGCACAACTCAATCGACGATAAAGAGCTTCGCACCCGTCTTGGTCGATGAGCGATGCGCGGCATCGCCGAAATCCGACACCTGATAGCTCATGCCGGGTCGCAGCGTAAAACTGCGGCCATCGCGCAATTCAGTGTGCAGTTCGCCCTCCAGCACATAAAGCACGTGGCCGCGATCACACCAGTGATCGGCGAGATAGCCTGCCGTGTACTCGACCATGCGGACGCGGATGTCGCCAATGTCGAGCGTGCGCCAGATCGCCTGACCGCTCTCACCGGGATGCGTCGTCGGTGCGACCTGGCTCCAGTTGGTGACCGTGAAGGGCAGGGTTGGAATCTTCATTGGCAATATCCGGAAAACTTGGGCGTTGCGCCGGACCATATCGATTGGCGCGTCAATGTCACGATTTTCTCATCGGAACATCACGAGCACTTAGCCATCAGGCCTCCTGGCAACACTTGTTCTTAATAATGCAGGGCGCAAACCCCTTTGCTATAGTTTCTCCAAAATGACACGGGCCTGATCAGGCGACGTGCTGACTTTCGGGGGGATGATCCTTGTCCGCGTCAACGCAGGACGACAGGGCGAAGACGGCGTTCGTCTTCGCGGGCGGCGGCAGTTTCGGTGCGATCCAGGTCGGGATGCTGCACGCGCTCGTCGCGAGCGGCGTTTCCGCCGACATGGTGGTCGGCTCGAGCGTTGGCGCCATCAACGGCGCCTACTATGCCGGGGCGCCCACGCTGAAAGGCGTTCTCGAGTTAGAGACGATCTGGCGCGGGCTAACGCGGCACGACGTATTCCCGATCACCTGGCGGACGCTTCTGGGATTTATCTGGCGCCGCGATTTCCTGATTTCCCATGACGGCCTTCGCAAGCTGCTCGAGGATCATCTGCCTTTTCGCAATCTGCAGGACGCTCGGCTTCCGATCCATATCGTCACCACCGACATCGTGTCAGGGGAAAGCGTCGTGCTTTCCGCTGGGCCAGCGGTGGAAGCGATCGTCGCCTCCACCTCCATACCCGGCGCCTTTGCACCCGTGCCGTATAAGGACCGTTACCTCGCCGACGGCGCCATCTCCGCCAATACGCCGGTCAAAGTCGCGGTCGAGAAGGGCGCGCGCCGTCTCATCATCCTGCCGACCGGTTATGCCTGTGCGGCCGACAAGCCGCCGGTCGGCGCCGTCGCCAATGCGCTGCACGCGCTGACGCTTCTGATCGCGCGGCAGCTGGTGAACGATCTGGAAGAGCTTCCACCCGACATCGAGTACGTGGTGGTGCCGCCTCTGTGCCCCTTGCTGGGGTCGCCCTACGATTTCTCGTTGACGTCGGAACATATCGAGCGGTCGATCCGCAGCACGGACCACTGGCTTGCCAATCATGGCCTGGAGAAAAAGCGCATTCCGGGCGAACTGCGAACGCACAGCCACTGAACGTCGAATTGATTGCTGATCCGGCCCCTGCGAAGGCGCCATCGCCAGGTCACTACGTTGCAGTGCAAAAGTGGCTGTTATGATACGAATGTCAGAACCGGGACACCGGTCCCGGTAGGGCGACGGATTGATCCGGCCGCACTTTATTCGGTAGCTTCCGGGAATTTCGTAAAGCCGGTACCTGTCATATCCGTGACTGTTGACCGCCGATATCGTGTTTCGATTGTTCGCGATAACAACCAGCTGACAAAGAACCTTAGAGGGCCCCATGGAAACGCTGATGCTGCCGTTCTCGCCACGCTTCATCATCCTGACGATCTGCTCGGTGGTGACAGCGCTGCTGCTCGGCATCGGCATCGTCGACCACAAGGCGTTCGACATCGTCCTCATTCCGCTGGTGATCTTTGGCGCGCTGACGCTGCTCGGCATTCGCGACCTGACGCAGAAGGGTCACGCGGTGCTGCGCAACTATCCGATTTCGGCGCACCTGCGTTTTCTGCTCGAAGAAATTCGGCCCGAGATGCGGCAATACTTTTTCGAGAGCGAGAAGGACGGCATGCCGTTCTCCCGCGATACGCGCGCCGTCGTCTACCAGCGGGCGAAGATGGTGCTCGACAAGCGGCCATTCGGCACGCAGGAGGATGTCTATCGCGAAGGCTACGAATGGATTCACCATTCGGTTGCGCCGAAGGTTCACGAGAATCAGAAATTCCGCATCACGATCGGCGGGCCGGACTGCGCCAAGCCCTATTCGGCATCCGTCTTCAACATATCCGCAATGAGTTTCGGTGCGCTGAGCCCCAACGCGGTGCGCGCGCTGAATGCAGGCGCAAAGAAAGGCAGCTTCGCGCACGACACCGGCGAGGGCGGCGTCAGTCCCTATCACCGCGAAATGGGCGGCGACCTGATCTGGGAAATCGGCTCGGGCTATTTCGGCTGTCGCCATCGCGACGGCACCTTCAACCCGGACGAATTTGCCCGCATCGCGACCGACGACCAGATCAAGATGGTCGAGCTCAAGGTGAGCCAGGGCGCCAAGCCCGGTCACGGCGGCGTGCTTCCTGCGGCCAAGGTCTCGGAGGAGATTTCGCGGATCCGGGGCGTCGCCATGAACGAGGATTGCATTTCGCCGGCGACGCACGGTGCGTTTTCGACGCCGCTCGAAATGATGGCCTTTATCGGCGAGATGCGCCGCCTGTCCGGCGGCAAGCCAGCCGGATTCAAGCTCTGTATCGGCCATCCCTGGGAGTTTCTGGCGATCTGCAAGGCGATGCTGGAAACCGGCATCTATCCCGACTTCATCGTGGTCGACGGCAACGAAGGCGGCACCGGCGCGGCGCCGCTCGAATTCATGGATCACCTGGGCATGCCGATGCGCGAAGGGGTCAATTTCGTCCACAACGCGCTGGTCGGCATCAACGCACGCAGCCGCATTCGCATCGGCGCATCGGGAAAAATCGCGACCGCTTTCGACATGGCGCGCGCGATGGCGATCGGCGCCGACTGGTGCAATTCGGCGCGGGGCTTCATGTTTGCGCTCGGCTGCATCCAGTCGCTGAGCTGCCACACCGACCGCTGCCCGACCGGGGTGACCACGCAGGATCCGACGCGCAATCGCGCTTTGTACGTGCCGCACAAGATCGAGCGGGTCTACAATTATCACCATGCCACGCTGCACGCGCTGGCGGAGCTTCTGGCTGCTGCGGGTCTCGATCACCCGCAGGATCTGCGGCCGATCCACTTCGCGCAGCGGACGTCGACGACCGAGGTGCGGACATTCGCAAAACTCTACCCTGCGCTTCGTCCGGGCGAATTGATCGACGGCACCAGCGATGCCCGCTTCGTCGACGCCTGGGCGATGGCGCGGCCGGACACTTTCGCGCCGGCGATCTAGAG
>Ga0070741_10006938_pt1 | contig 23894 bp, 26 predicted proteins | sample Coa_R1_4_FD_66440 | JGI IMG/M metagenome (GOLD analysis project Ga0070741, IMG submission 66440) | Surface soil microbial communities from Centralia Pennsylvania, which are recovering from an underground coalmine fire - Coalmine... | ecosystem: Environmental > Terrestrial > Soil > Unclassified ...
CACGGGCTTCTGCGGCGCCTACACCACGTTCTCGACGTTCACGTTCGAGACCGTGCGGCTCGTCGAGGAGGGCGCGCTGCGCGACGCGTTCGCCAACGCCCTCACGACGCTGCTCGTGGGCGCGGCAGCGGCCGGGCTCGGCCTCGCCGTCGCGGCGCTGTAGGCCTACTGCGCCTGGAGGGCGGGGAGGACCTTCTCGGCGAACAGCTCGATCCCGCGCATGGCGTCGCGGTGCGCCATACCGGAGATCGTCAGCTCGATGATGAGGTGGTCGCAGCGCAGCGGGACGGGCCCGTTGAACTGGCGGTCGACCCGTTCGAGCCATCGCTCGGGGGTCCCGATGATGAAGTCCTGGCTTGGGCCGTTGGGGAAGATCGTCGGCAGGCCTGCGCTCCGGAACCATTCGTTGTAGTGGTCCAGCTCCCACGCGGCATGGTCCTTGGCGACATCCCACGCGGCGTCATCGGTCTCACCGACGAACCCCATCGCCATCCCGTAGTAGCGCTGCGCGCCCGGGTCACCGCCGTGCTCCTCGACCAAGCGCAGGTGCCGCTCCACGACGTCTGGGGTCGGCGTCGACATGAGCCCGTGGCACCCGAACCGGGCGGCACGCCGCAGCATCCGGTCGCCCGTGCCGCCAAGGGTGATCCGCGGCATCGGGCGCTGCACCGGCCGCGGCGATAGGGACACGTCCTGCACCCGGTAGTACTCGCCTTCGAAGGAGAACGACTCCTCGGTGAAGCACCTGACGAGCACCTCGAGCGCTTCGTCCATGATGTCGCCGCGCCGGTGGTAGTCCAGCCCCACCGCGCTGAACTCCGACGGGCGGTACCCGAGCCCCATCCCGAGGATGAGCCGGCCGTTCGACAGCACGTCGACGGTCGCCGCCGCCTCGGCGAGGCGGACGGGGTGGTGCTGCGGGAGCAGCAGCACGTCGGTCCCGATATCGACGCGTGTCGTCGCCACCGCGATGGCGGCGGCGAGGGGCATCAGCGCCGGCGCGAAACCGTCGTCGGTGAAGTGGTGCTCGCCCATCCACACCGCGTCGAAGCCGGCCGCGTCGGCGAGGCGCACCTGGTCCAGGTAGTCGGCGTAGACCTGTGCCGGGTCGCGCCGCCACGGCGGCGGGTTGCGGAAGGTGAAGAAGAGGCCGACTTCCATGTTCAGCCGGCGACGACCTCGTCGACGGACTTCACGCGGCCGCCGTCGCGCGACACGAGCACGTCGTTGTAGGACATGCCGGCGGGCACGGCGTCGAAGGCCGCGGGAAGGTGGTAGCCGATGTACATCGCCTTGCGCCCGGCCGTCGGCGACGACGGCGGCGGCGCCGCGTGCAGCGTGTGGCCGAAGTGGACCGTGACATCGCCGGGCTCGGCCTCCACCGTGACGACCGCGGCGTCGCTACCCGGCGGCGGCCCCTGCTGGGCGGCGTGGTGGTGGGACCCGGCGAGGAAGTGCAGTTGGCCGTTGCCGGCATCGGCGCGGTCGAGCTGCACACCCACGTTGAGGCCGGGGCACAGGACGCGGTGGCCGCCGATCCCGCAATCGCGGTGCCACGGGAGATCGGAGAGGCCCGAGATGACATCCGGGTTCTTGATCACGACGGAAACACCGTCGAGGCGGTCGGTGCAGGGCAGGAGCGCCGGGTCGGCGAGGCCGGCGATCCGCGTGAAGCGCCCGTCGTGCGCCAACGCGGCGACCACCGGTGACCGCGCCGCCATGTACGTCAGGCGGCAGCACACCTCGGCCCCGTCGGCACGCGTGGCCCACCACGACCGCCCGTCGCCGGGCGCGGCGGCCGCCTTCTCCGCGGCGGCGACGGCATTGAGCGCGGCGACCTCGTCGTCGGCGAGCACGCCGCGCAGCACGAGGAACCCCGTGCGGGCAAGGAACCCGGCGAGCGTGGCGTCGTCGTCGGCCAGGCTGAAGGAACGGCGGAGGTCGACGCCTTGGGCCGCGGCGGCCGCGTCGGTGTCGTAGACCGGGCGGCCGAACCACAGCGCCTGCAGCCCCGCCTCCCAGCCCGCGAGTGCGAGGAAGTCCCCGGCCTGCACGCGTACGCGGTCGCCGTAGAGCAAGCCGAACACCGACCAGCGCTCGTTCACCAGGTCATCGAACGCGGCTTCGTCGAGCTCCACGGCCGCGGCGCCACCGGCGCCGGGGACGACCTCCACGTCGGCGCCCGTGCACCGGTAGGTGAACACGGCGCCGTCAGACGCCGAGAGCGAGATGCTGTCGCCCGGCCGCAACGCTCGGGCGGCCATGGCGCCGTTGCCCCGGGCGAGCAGTTCCGGCACTTCCACCGCGTGGAACGAGGCGAACGTCACCGCGGCCCACGGTAGACCAACGGCTGGCTGGCAAGCTGTCCCCGCATGGCCGGGACGCGGGCAGCGACGACGGCGGGGCAGGTGGTCGGCCTCGAGCGCGCCGGCGGAGCCGTCTTCCGCGGCATCCCGTTCGCCGCCCCGCCCGTCGGCGCGTTGCGCTTCCAACCGCCGCGGCCGCCCGAGCGGTGGGACGGCGCACGTGACTGCACACGCCCCGGGCCGGCGTGCCCCCAGGTGCTCACCGGTGGGACCGGAGGCGTGATGCACGTGTTCGACCCCACCGGGCCGATGGACGAAGACTGCCTGAACCTCGACGTCTGGACGCCAGGAGCAGACGACGGCGCCCGCCCGGTCATGGTGTGGGTGCACGGTGGCGGCTTCCGCTCGGGGTCGGGCGCATGCCCCCTGTACGACGGGGACGCCTTCGTGCGCGACGGCATCGTGCTGGTCACCGTCAACTACCGGCTGCACGCCTTCGGGTTCCTGTACCTTGACGAGCTGTTCGACGGGGCACGAGGGACGGGGAACCTCGGGTTGCTCGACCAGGTCGCGGCCCTCGAATGGGTGCGCGACAACATCGCGGCGTTCGGCGGTGACCCCGCCAACGTCACCGTCTTCGGCCAGTCGGCCGGCGCCATGTCGATCGGTGCGCTGCTGTCGATCGGTGGACCGTTCGCCAAGGCGATCGCCCAGTCCGGCGCCGGGCACCACGCGCTGTCGTCGAGCGGCGCCGCCGCCGTGGCGCGGCGCACATTGGAGCTGCTCGGCACCCGTCCCGGTGACTGGGACGCGCTACGGGGCCTGGGCGCGGCGGCCATCACCAACGCCGCGGCGCGCGTCGGGCTGGACGCGGGGGCGCTGCTCGCGGACGAGTTCAGCGCGGCGATGCCCTACCAACCCGTCATCGACGGCCCGGTGCTCACGGCGCGCCCCATCACCGCCATCACGTCCGGCGCCGCGGTGGGCAAAGACGTCATCGTGGGCACGTGCGCGGACGAGCTGCGCGTCGTCGCGTGGGGGATGCCCGAAGAGGTGCAGCGCCGCCGCCTCGACCCGGCCGTCCCGCCCGTGCTCGCAGCCAACGGTGTCGGCTTGGCGGAGGCGGAGGCCGTGTACGGGCCGGCGCCCGACCTGCTCGACACCCACCTCGCGATGGAAACGGACTACCGCTACGCCGTGCCCGCGGCCTCGCTCGCCGACCGCCAGGGGCGGCACGCGCGCACGTGGGCCTACCGCGTCTCGTGGCCCACGCCGGTCGCCGGTGGCCGCCTGGGCGCGTGCCATGGTGTCGATGTGCCGTTCGTGTTCGGGACGTTCGCGCACGCCGAGCCGCTCGTCGGCACCGCGCCCCCCCGGGAGCTCGGGGACGCCGTGCACAGCGCCTGGGTGCGGTTCGCCGCGACGGGCGACCCGGGCTGGCCGGCCTATGGCAGCGGCGGGCGGGCGGTGATGGACTTCGGGGGGGCCGAGCCCCGCGTGGTCCACGACCCGGATGCGGCGCGGCGCGTCATGTGGCAACCCGTCGTCGACTCATGGTGCTGAGCTGAGCCGCGCCGCGAGCGCATCGGTGCTCGTCACCACGTCGAGGGCATCGCGCTCGCGGAGCCACCGGGCGTTGCGCGCATGGAGGTCATGCGGCGACGTGGCGTCGAAGTGGTTCAGGAACACGAGCGGCGCCCGCCCGAGCGCGTGCACGGTCGCCCGCACGGCGTTGAGCGTGCCGAGGCCGGCATCAGCAACGAGCACGACATCGTCCGCGCCGACGGCCGCCGTGAACGCGACGCAGTCCCCGTCGTCGGCCAGCGGGGAACATGCCCCTCCCGCGGTCTCGACGATGCCGACGTCGACCCTGGGGCCCCACCCGGCCGCGAGCTCGTCGACGAGCTGCGAGATGGAGAACGGTGCGCGACCGAGGGTGTCTGCCGCCATCGGCGGCGCAAGCGGCACCGGGTACCAACGGTGCGCGGGTGTCACGCGTTCGGGCGGCTCGCCGCACGCGGCGCCGAGCAGGTGGGCGTCGGTCGGTGACGCGTCGCCCGGGTCGTAGGACTGCGCCGGCTTGCGGGCGACGACACCGGTCCCCGCCGCCCGGAGATGCCGGGCGAGCGCGCAGCTGGTCCAGGTCTTCCCGACGCCGGTCGCCGTGCCCAAGACGACGACGAGCCGGTCAGGGCGCACTGGGCACGCGCAGGTTCTCCAACGCGGACACGAGCAGGGCGACGTGCGCGTCGGAATGGGCAGCCGACAGCGTCACGCGCAGGCGTGCCGTCCCAGCGGGCACCGTCGGCGGGCGGATGGCGGGCACGAGGACGCCCTGGTCGAGCAGCGCGGCGGCGGCGTCGAGGGCCTCCGCGTCACCGCCGATGATGACGGGGACGATGGGGCTCGGGTGGGCGGGGCCGGCCACGCGGTCCACCAGCGCGCGCAGGCGCGCCGTCAAGGCAGCGCCCTCCGGTGACTGCAGCACGCCTAGCGCCGCGTGCGCGGCCGCGGCATCAGCCGGTGTGGGCGCGGTCGTGAAGATGTACGGGCGGGCGGTGTTGACGATGAGCTCGACCAGCGGCGCCGGCCCCGCGACGAACCCGCCCAGGCTGCCGAGCGTCTTCGAGAGCGTGCCGACCCGGAGCACGTCGCCGCCCGGGTCGACCGTGGGGCCGAGCACGGCATGGGCCTCGTCGACGATGAGCAGCGCGCCGTGCGCCGCGCACAGCTCAGCAACGCGTGCGACCTCAGCCACGTCGCCGTCCATGCTGAACACGGTGTCGGTCACGACAATGGCGCGGGCGGCGCCGCGCAGCAGCTGCTCCAAGTGGCCGAGGTCCTTGTGGCGCCACACCTCGACGCGCGCGCCCCTCGCGCGGGCGAGCCGGCACCCGTCGATGATCGATGCGTGGTTGAGCTCGTCCGAGCACACCGTCACGTCGTCGTCCGCGAGTGCGGAGATGGTGCCGAGGTTGGCGGCGAACCCGGTCGGGAACAGCGCTGCCGCCTCAGCCCCTTTCCATGCCGCGAGTGCCGCTTCGAGCTCGCCGTGGACCGGCCGCGAGCCGACGATCAGCCGGGCCGAGCCCGACCCTGCGCCCCATCGGTCGAGGGCGTCGTGCGCAGCGGCGATCACGGCGGGGTGCGCGGCGAGCCCGAGGTAGTCGTTCGACGCGAACGACACCACCTCGCGCCCGTCGCGTACGCCGACGGGGCCGCGCCCGTCGAAGTCGTGCGGCGCCCGCCACCGCCCGAGGGCGCGGATGACGCCGTTGGCTTGCGCGGCACGGTCCGCCCAGCTCACGTGCACACCTCGTCGAGCGCAGCCGACAGGGCGCCGACGATGCGTTCTGCCTCCTCCGCAGTCGTGGTGAGCATGGGCATGACGACGATCACGTCGCCGAGCGGGCGTAGTAGGACACCCCTCCGCACGCACGCGGCGCACACCCGCCGGCCCCACCGCAAGCCCTCCTGCGGGGGGCGCAGCTCGATGCCGATCATCAGGCCGCGCTGGCGGACCTCGGCGACCTCATGCCGGGGAGCGATCCTGGCAGCGAGCAGCTCCGCGAACTGCTCGGCGCGCACGCACGCGTGCTTGAGCACGGTGCCGTCGGCCAGCAGCTCGAGGTGGCGGCGCGCCACGGCCGCGGCAAGCGCGTTGCCGCCGTAGGAGTGGCCATGGAAGAACGTGCGCTCGGAGAGGTCGGGACCGAGGAACGCGTCGAACACGCGACCGGTCGCCACCGTCGCCGACAACGGCAGGTAGCCGCCGGTGATGCCCTTGCCGAGGCAGAGGAGGTCGGGGCGCACGCCCGGGCACTGGTCCGTCGCGAACAACGTCCCAGTCCGCCCGAACCCCGTGGCCACCTCGTCGTGGACGAGCAGCACGTCGTGCGCCCGGCACGCCGCGGCGATCGCCGCCACTTCCGCGGGCGTCGACAGCAGCATCCCGCCTGCACCCTGCACGAGCGGCTCGAGCACCACTGCAGCGAGCTCGTGCGCGTGCGCCTCGATGAGCGTGACCGCCGCCTCCGCCCACCCCGGCGTCCCCGGGCCGGGGGCGCGGACCACGGGGAAGCGCAGCGGGTCGAACAGCTCGGTGCCGAACCCGCCTGCGCCGAGCGACAGCGAGCCGACGGTGTCACCGTGGTACGCGCCGCCGAAGGCGAGGTAGCCGGTCCGGCCTGGCACGCCACGGTTGGCCCAGAACTGGAACGCGATCTTGAGCGCCTGCTCGACCGCGGACGCGCCGTCAGAGGCGAAGAGGAAGTGGGGGGCGTCGACGGGCACCACGTCGGCGAGGGCCTCCGCGAGCTCCACAACGGCGCGGTTGCCGTTGCCCAGCATGGTGGTGTGCGCGACCCGGGCCGCCTGCTCGGCGAGGGCGGCGTCGAGCTCGGGGACGCGGTGGCCGAGCGTCGTCACCCACAGCGAGCTGATGGCGTCGAGATAGCGCCGGCCCTCGGTGTCGATGAGCTCGCGGCCCTCCGCCCGCTCGACGATCACCGGCGCGTTGTCGTCCCACGCCGCCATCTGGGTGAACCCGTGCCACACCACCGCTGCGTCGCGCGTTGCCCAGCTCATGCCCGGTCAGACCCCCGGTCGTGCACCCTCGTCACGCGCGTCCCGCGCACCCCGGGCACCCTACGGCCCCTCCGGCTACGGTCGCACCCATGAGCGCGATGGTGCCCTATGACGAGATGGCGTACTTCCACGAGAACGCCGAGGAGTACGGGGTCCCGTGGACCGGCCCGCCGACGGTGCGGCGCGAGGCGTTCCCGCTGCGCGACGGTCGCAAGCTGAGCGCGCTGGTGTGGGGTGACGGTGCCCCGGAGCTCGTGTTCCTGCACGGCGGCGCGCAGAACGCGCACACGTGGGACACGGTGGCCCTGGCCATCCAGCGCCCGCTCATCGCCATCGACCTGCCCGGGCACGGCCATTCCGACGGCCCGGCCGCGAGCTCGATCGACCCGCAGGGCAACGCCGCCGACGTCGCCGACGTGGTGCGGGCTGCGGCGCCGGCGGCCAAAGGCGTGATCGGGATGTCGCTCGGCGGGCTGACCGCCATCGCCCTCGGGGGCCTCGCCCCCGAGCTCGTCCGGGCCATGGTGCTCGTCGACGTGACACCGGGCGTCAACGAGCGGAAGGGATCGGTGATCGCCGAGTTCATCAACGGGCCCGAGAGCTTCCCGAACTTCGACGAGATCCTCGCCCGCACGGTCGAGTACAACCCGACCCGGACGGTGTCGTCGCTGCGGCGGGGCATCCTGCACAACGCCGTGCAGCGCGAGGACGGGTCGTGGGTGTGGCGCTACATGCGCTTCCGCGGCGCCGAGCAACCGGCGGAGGCGTTCCGCGAGTTCGGCAAGCTGTGGGACACCGTGTCGGGCCTGAAGATGCCGGTCATGCTCGTGCGCGGCATGCGGCCGCAGTCGGTGGTGGACGACGACGACGAGGCCGAGCTCCTCCGCCGCCTGCCGAACGCGCGCATCGAGCACGTCGCCGAGGCCGGCCACAGCGTGCAGGGCGACACGCCCCTCGAGCTGGCCCGGCTCATCACCTCGTTCATCCCATAAGGGCTTCGAGCAACTCGAGCGTGCGCGCCCCATAGGGCGGGTTGAGCCCGAGGATCGCCTCGTCGAACCCGGCTGCGTCGAAGGCGCCGAGCTGGGCGCGTACCTCGTCGGCGTTCCCGATCCACACCCGGTCGCGCACCTCGTCCGCGCCCATGCCGCGGAACCGGCCCGCGTGCTCCCGGCGCGCGTGCGCGTCACTCGCGTCCTCGGTGACGTAGCACTCGTTCATCACGGTGAGGGCGATCGTGGCCGGGTCGCGGCCGGCGTCGTCGCAATGCCGGCGCAGGACGTCCGCGCTCGCGGACAGCATCTCGACGGACCCGGAACCGTTCCAGCGGTCGGCGTACCGTGCGACGGTCCGGAGCGTGCGCCGCTCGCCGCGGCCGCCGATGAGGACCGGGAGGTGCGCTTGCACGGGCTTCGGCTCGCACGTCGCCTGCTCGAGCCGGTAGTGGCGGCCCTCGAAGTCGGCGACAGGCTCGGTCCACAGCGCCCGCAGGACCTGCACCGCCTCCTCGAGCATGTCCATCCGGTCCCGCACGGGCGGGAACGCCATGCCCCGGGCGCGGTGCTCCTCGGCGTTCCATGCCGCACCCAGCCCGACCTCGAGCCGGCCCCCCGACACGCGGTCCGCGGTCGCGGCCATGTGGGCGAGCAGCGCCGGGTGACGGAACGTGTTGGCCGAGACCAGCACCCCGCCACGGATCGCCGACGTGCGCGCCAGCAGGGCGGCGAGGGTCACCCACGACTCGAGCATCGGCTCGGTCGACGGTGCCACGACGGGGACGAAGTGGTCCATCAGCCACGCCGACCGGTACCCCAGGCGCTCGGCGTGCTCCCACACGGCGAGGATGTCCACGAAGTCCGCGCCCCACTGCGCGGTCTGGATGCCGAGCTGCACGTCGGTCGCGTCAGGCGAGGGCGGCCACGCCGGCGTCCATGCGGGCGTGGACCTGCGCGCGCCACTCGTCGTCGAGCGGTTGGCCCTGGAGGTAGCGGGCGAGCCCGGCGAGGGCGTCGACCTGCATGGCGACGCTGTGGAGGCGCGTCCCGTAGCGCTCGAACGTCGCCGCGCTGCCCTCCGACATGGCGTGCACGCCCCGGTACACGTAGGCGGCACGGGTGCCGCCGTCGACGGCCTCGAGCTCCCACGCCGTGCGCCCGATGAGGTCGCCGTCCACATAGCCGAGCTCGATGCGGTGGGGCGGGTCGAGCTCGAGCACCTCGACCGTCCAACCGGTAAACGGCCGCCCCGGCCGCTGGCCGCCGAGCTGGAAGCGGACACCGGGCGCGAGCCGGGTCGGCCCCTCGGGGATGACGGTGACGAGGTTCCACCACTGCTGCCAGCTGGCGAGGTCGGTGAGCGCGTCCCACACCCGCTCCGGCGGCGCGGGGAGCACGGCCTCGTCCCGGCAGAACTGATCGGCCGACGTGGGCTCTGGCACGGCGGGCAACGCTACCCGGCGGCGGTCACGACGGCCTCGGCCGGACGGGGCGGGCGGCGGCGCGCCCAACCGGCGGCGACACCGGCTTCGACGCCCATGGCGATCGGGAGCAGGGCGCCGGCGACGATCCCGTCCAACCACCAGTGGTTGGCGGTGGCGACCACCGCGAGCGCGGTGAGCGCGGGGTGGGCGAGCACCAGCCACCGCCACCGGCTCGGGCTGACGAGGATGACGGCGACGGCGATGAACACGGCCCACCCGACGTGCACCGACGGCATGGCGGCGAGCTGCGGCGCGATCTTGATCCCGCCGGTGCCGTAGACCGACTGCCCGTAGCGCAGCGCGGTGTCGACGAAGCCGAGCTGCGGGATGAGCCTCGGCGGCGCGACCGGCACCATCTGGATGAGCAGGCAGGCGCCGGTGAGCACCGCACCGACGTTGCGCCATTTCGCGTACTGCGTCGGGTGGCGGAAGTACATCCACAGCAGGAACACGATGAGGGCGGGCACGTGCACGACGGCGTAGAACCCGTTGGCGGCCTGCGCCCACAACGGGTGGGGCAGGAACAGCCGCTGCACGGACAGTTCGCTCGGCAGGTGCAGGTCGCGCTCGACGTGCCACACCCACAACCCGTGCCCTGTGGCGCCGCCGGCGCTGGTGACCGCCCAGTCGGCGCCCTTCATCCAGCACGCGTACAAGGCGAGGACGATCGCCGTCTCCCACGCCAGCGGCCCGGCGACGCGGGCGGCGCGCGACGGCCACCGGCGGGCGCCCCGGCTCGCCACCGCGAGCACCAACGCGATCAGGGCGGCGTCGCCCCACGGCAACAGCATCGGCCCGGGTGCTACCCCGTGCGGACGGTGGCGGTCGCCGAGAGCACGACGTCGCCGGACTGGTTGGTCGTCGAGATGGTGAGCTCCGCCACGCCGTCGTCGCGCACGGTGCCGACGGTCGCCGTCGCCACCAGCCGGTCCCCGGGCCACACCTGGGCGACGAACCGGGCGCCGTAGCTGAGCACGGCTTCGGGGCCGAACCAATCGGTGATGACCCGACCGGTCATGCCCATGGTCAGCATCCCGTGGGCAAACACGGACGGGAACCCCGCCACCTCCGTGGCGTAGCGCTCGTCGGAGTGCAGCGGGTTGTAGTCGCCTGACGCACCGGAGTACTGCACCAGCTGCGTCCGCGTGACCTCTTCGGTGAGCACGAGCTCCTTGACGTCCCCGGCCTTGACCGTGGTCATCCGGGCACCTTCTCGGTCTGCACACCGACGGTGCGCGCGGTGACCACGAGCTCGCCGCGCTCGTCGCGGTACTCGGTGACCATCTCGGAGAACACGAGCGTCCCGCCGCGCCGGCCCTGTTTCTCCCACCGCTCGCCGGGCTTGGTCGTGGCGTGCAGCACGTCGCCGGCGCGAAGCGGCCGGTGGTACGTGTAGTGCTGCTCGGCGTGCAGCCCCGTACCGCCGCTGCCACCCCCGCTGCCAGCCCCGCCCTGGGGGCGGCCGGTCGCCTCGCGGCCCGAGCCGAACCACGGCTCGCCGATCTTCGGGCGCAGCGGGTAGCCCGGGTCGAACTGGGCGCTGGCCTGGACGAAGGTCGGCGGTGCGGGGACCGCGCCGTCACCGGTCAACGCCCCGTAGTACGCAGGGTTGGCGTCGCCAATGGCGCGGGCGAAGCACATGATGTGCCCCGCCTCGATCGGGAAACGCTCTACGGCCAAGACGTCCTCCTCACGTCGGTGCCCGGTGCGGCCCGAGCCTGCCACACGCCGGCCCGCGGAACTACGGTGCGGGCGTGGAGGCGCTGTCGGGCATCTCCGTCGTCGACTTCTCCGCCACGTTCGCCGGCGCGCTCGCGACACAACTGCTGGCCGACTTCGGCGCGACCGTCGTGCTCGTGGAGCCGCCGGGGGGGTGCGTGCTGCGGTCGCAGGCGGCGTGGCCGGCGTGGGGGCGCGGCAAACAGAGCATGGTGCTCGACCTCGCGTCGCCCGGCGGGCGGGCGGCGGCCCGCCAGCTGGCGGAGGCGGCCGACGTCGTCATCGAGACGTGGCGCCCCGGGGTCGCCGAGCGCCTCGGTGTCGGCTACGACGACCTCCGCGCGCACAACCCGGGGCTGGTCTACGGCTCCGTGACCGCGTTCGGCCGCGACGGGCCGTACGCCCACCTCCCGGGCTACGAAGCCGTGGTCATGGCCAAGGCCGGCGCGCTCGACGCGTACGGCGGGATGACCGCGCGCGACGGCCCTGCGTTCGTCACCGCCCCGTACTGCGGCTTCGCGGCGTCGCAGCTCCTGCTGCACGGCGTGCTCGCCGCCCTGCTCGAACGGGGGGCGAGCGGCGCGGGCCAGCGCGTCGAGGTGTCGCTCCTCCACGCCCTCGGCATCTTCGACACGTGGAACTGGCTGCTCCGCCTGCTCGCCGCCCGCTACCCCGACGCGTTCATCGCCGCGCCGGCGATCTCGCCCGAGGACGAGGTGCCGAACTCGTCGCTGATCTTCCGGCTCCTCGTCGCCCTCTCCGCGGACGGGCGCTGGATGCAGTTCTCACAGATCACCGACAAGCTCTGGGAGGCGTTCCTGCGCGTCGCCGGCCTCGACGACGTGCTCGACGGCCCCGAGTGGCGCGGGGCCATCGAGGAGTGGGACGCGGCAAAGCGCGGGCGGTTCTGGGACAAGCTGCTCGCCGCGGCGCGGACACGGACCTACGACGAGTGGTACGCGCTGTTCGAGGCGCACCCCGACGTGTGGGCGGAGCTGTTCCGCCACGGCACCGAGCTCCTGCACCACCCGCAGCTCGACCACGACGGGCAGTCGCTCGTGCTCGACGACCCGGTCGTCGGCACGGTCGTGCAACCGGCGCCCCTCGTGCGCATGTCGGCGACGCCGGCCCGCGTGGCGCGCAGCGCGCCGGCGCTCGGTGGCGGGGCGGCGGCGCCGGTCCTCTCGCCCCCCGCGGCCGGGGGCACGGTCCGGAGCGGACCGCCGTTGGCGGGGGTGACCATCCTCGAGCTGGCCACCTTCTTCGCCGCGCCGTACGGGGCGACGTTGCTGTGCGACCTCGGCGCGCGCGTGATCAAGGTGGAACCGGTCGGGGGCGACCCGTTCCGCCACATCCTGCCGTTCCCGGAAGTCAGCGGGATCAAGGCCATCTCGGGCAAGGAGAGCATCGCCGTCGACATCACCACGCCCGAAGGCCACGCCATCGTGGTGGAGCTGGCGAAGCGGAGCGATGCCGTGCTGCAGTCGTTCCGCGCCGGGGTGGCACAGCGGTTCGGCTACGACGCCGCCTCACTGCTCGCCGTCAACCCTGACCTGGTGTACCTCAACGCGCCTGGGTACGGCACCGGAGGGCCCTGCGGCGGCCGCCCGGCGTTCGCCCCCACGATCGGCGCGGCGTCCGGGCTGGCGATGCGCAACCTCGGCCCGTCCGTCCCACAGCGCGCCGACCTCTCCCCGGCGGAGATCCGGCGCCACGCGCTGCGCCTCGGCGCGGCGGCGATGGGCTACGCCAACGCGGACGGCTGCAGCGCCGTCGGGGTGGCGACGGCGCTGCTGCTCGGCCTCGTCGCCCGCCAGCGGGGCGCGCCTGGTCAGGAACTGACCACGTCGATGCTGTCGACCCTCGCCCACACCCTCTCCGAGGACATGGTCGAGTACGGGGGCCGGCCGCCCGCCCCGACCGCCGACGAAGAGTTGTACGGCTTCGGGCCCCGCTACCGCCTGTACGAGACGGCCGCCGGTTGGGTCTTCCTCGCCGCGCCGTCGGAGCGCGAGTGGTCCGCCGTGGTGGCCGCCGCCGGAGGGCAGGACGTCGAGGCCCGGTTCCGTGAGCGTTCGGCGCGCGAGTGGGAGCAGGCACTCGTCCCCCTCGGCATCGCGTGCGTCGCCGTCGAACGGGGGCCCGTCGAGGGCCACCTGATGGGCGACGACGGCATCGGTGCGCGTTCGGGAATGGTCGTGCGCGTCGAACACCCGGTGATCGGCGAGCACAACCGGATGACGAACCCGGTCAGGTTCTCCAGGTCGTCGACGAGGGCCGAGCCAGCGTGCCTCGCCGGACAGCACACCGACGCGCTGCTCCGGGAGATCGGCTACTCCGCCGAGCAGATCACGCGGTTGCGGGAGGCGGGAGTCGTCGCCGTCGGCTAACCGTGGCGGTCGGGGCCGGCGCGCTCGATCGAGATGCGGATCATGCAGCGCCGATCGGTGACCATGGCGCGCCGGTAGTCGTCCCAGTCGGGGTGCTCACCGCTCACGCGCCGGTAGTACTCGACGAGCAGCTCCATGGCCTCGGGCAGCGAGACGATCTCGGCCGTCCCGTCGGCCTGCACCCAGTCACCGAAGAACCCGTCGCTGAGCGCGAGCAGCGAGACGCGCGGGTCGCGGCGGACGTTGCGCACCTTGAACGCGGGCTCGCGGCTCGAGATGAGCAGGCGGCCGTCGTCGTCGACGGCGTGCACGACCGGTGACATCTGCGGGCGGCCGTCGCTGCGGTGCGTGGACAACACCGAGCGCTGGTGGCCGCGGAGGAACTCGCGCGCCGCGTTCAGGTCCATGGCTCGATCACCACGCGGATGGCGCCGCTCGTCTTGTCGGACGCGACGCGGAACGCCTCGGCGGCGTCCTCGACCGGGAAGCGATGGGAGATGACGGCGCGGGCGATCTCGGGCTGGCGGGCGAGGAGGCCCGCCGCGTCGTCGAAATCGCGGCCGCCGTCGTAGCGGCAGTAGCAGATCGAGGACAGCACGCGGACCTCCTTCAACAGGGCGTCGAGGTAGGGGAACGGGGTGCCGGGGGCGAACACACCGAGGACCACGACGGTGCCCTCCGGGCGCACGAGCTGCGCGGACGTGGCGAGCGAGCTCTCCGTGCCCGCGGCCTCGACCACCACGTCATAGGCCCCTGTTGGGGCGCTGCTCGCCCCGAGGCGCTCGCCCGCCTCGAGCTGGTGCGGGTGGCGGGCGACGAGGGCAACGTCCTGCGCACCGAGCGCCCGTGCCGCCGCGGCGGCGAGCAGGCCGATGGCCCCGCCACCGACCACGGCCACGCGCGTCTCGGGGCCGACCCCAGCGATGCGGCAGCCGTGCCAGGACACGGCGGTGGGCTCGACCAGGCAGGCGTCGCGTACGTCGAGGCCGTCGGGGAGGCGCACCAGGCTCTGCGGCGGAGCGGCGAAGTACTGCGCCATGCCGCCGTCGGAGTTCATCCCCGGGACCCGCTCGCCCATGTGCGGGCACAGGTTGACCTTGCCCTGGCGGCACCATTCGCAGTGGCCGCAGCCGAACGCCGCCTCCACGCACACGGGCGTGCCGTCGGCGGTGGTGCCCGCCAGCTCGTGGCCGAGCACGAACGTCGAGCCCCAGGCGATGTAGCCGAAGTCCGAGCCGCAGATGCTGGCGGACCGAACCGTCACGACGCCCTTGTCGTCGGCAGGGTCGGGGACGTCAACCACCTGGACGCCCGGGGGGGCGGAGCGGACAGCCTTCACGAACCGGGCAAGTTACCGCCCTCCGCGACCGGGTACCGTTCGCCTGTCCGAGTGCCGAGGGGGGTGCTTGATGAGCATCGACGGGATGTTGGCAGCCGACAGCGACATGCACGTGATGGAGCCAGCCGACCTGTGGCAGCGCTACATGCCGCCCGAGTGGGAGCACGCCGCGCCCGTCGGCCTCACCGAGATCGAGCGCGACATGCGCGTGAAGGTCAAGAACGCGGTGATGCTGCGCCTCGGGCAGATGCGGCCGCGCGCCCAGGGGCGCCCGTGGAAGGCGGACCAGGACGCGCCCTACCGCCACGCCGAGGAACGCGGCTGGGACGGCAAGTCCCAGGTGATGGCCATGGAGATGGAGCGCCTCGACTCTGCCGTGCTGTTCCCGAGCCGGGGCCTGTTCGTCCTGTCACTGCAGAGCTCCGAGCACGTCGGCCCCGACGGGCTCGAACCGGAGCTGGCGACGGCGATCGCCCGTGCCTACAACGACTGGATGTACGACTTCGTGCAGGAGTGCGACCGCCCGGGGCAGGTGTTCGGGTCGGCGATGGTGGCGCCCCACGACGTCGGCGCCGCGGTCGACGAGCTGGCGCGCAACGTGGAGCGGGGGTTCCGCGCCGCGTTCCTCGTCCCCGGCCTGTGCGACAACAAACCGTGGCACGACCGCAAGTACGACCCGCTGTGGCGCGAAGCCGAGCGGCTGAACGTGCCCGTCTGCTACCACGGCGGCGGGACGACGTACCTGAAGCCGGACTTCGCGTTCAGCGAGCAGCTCGACAAGCTGATGCTGTGGCACCCGTTCAACCAGCCGCTCGGCATCATGTTCGTGATCACGTGCTTCACATCGGGCGGGATCCTGGAGCGGTTCCCGTCGCTCCGGTTGGGCCTGCTCGAGGGCAACTGCTCGTGGGCGCCGTTCATGATGTACCGGCTCGACGAGCACTGGGAGTGGACGGGGAAGTACGAGGCCCCGGACGTGCTGATGAAGCCGTCCGAGTACATGCTGCGCAACTGCTACCTCTCGTGCGAAGCGGACGAGGAGCCGGCGCGCCACTACTTCGAAGACTACGGTGACGACAACGTCGTGTACTCGACGGACTACCCGCACGCCGACTCGAAGTTCCCCCACGCGACGGAGTCGTTCCTCTCGCTGCCGTTCGAGGAGTCGACCAAGCGCAAGGTGCTGTGGGACAACTACGCCAAGCTCTACGACCTGCCCGCAGGAGGCCCCGTCCATGGCTGAGTCCGAGTTCTCCGAGAAGGGTAGGGCCGTCCAGCAGCAGCTGTGGGGCGACCGCGTCGCGTCGGGCGCGCCGGCGGCACCGTTCGCGACCGTGGCGCCGGAGTACGCGCAGCTGGTGCGGGAGTTCTGCTTCGGCATGTTCTGGTCGCGGCCCGGGTTGGCCGTGCGCGACCGCTCGCTCATCACGGTGGCGATCCTCGCGGCGCTGGGCCGCCACGACGAGCTGCGCGGCCACCTGGCGGGCGCGTTGAACGTCGGGTGGAGCAAAGAGGAGCTCGTCGAGGCGCTGATGCACGTCGGTGTCTACGCCGGGGTCCCCTCGGCGGTGAGCGCGCTCAACGCCGCCGCGCCCGTACTGGGGTAGCGCTCCTCGGGCGGCGTAGGCTCCGCGCATGTTCTACGCGTTCGGGTTCGACCGCATCGGCGTCATCGCCAGCGACCTGTACTTCGTCGACCCGCAGCCGCGGCCGGGGCAGGAGGGCGCCGAGCGGGGCGTCCGCATCGAGGTGCGGCTGCTCGACCGCGGCGAGCTCAAGGGCTCGATCTACTCCGCCCGCCCCATCGGCGTCGACCGGCCGATCTGGCGCGGCGACCTCCTCGAGACCGTCGCCGGCCCGCCTGGCAGCTTCGACCGCACCCACCACCATCCGGCGTTCGAGGGGTGGGAGCCGAGCCACCGCGTGTTCGTCGAAGACCTCTCGGCTGACCCGTTGCCGTGGGTGGCCAAGCACCTGTCGGACCTCGACGGGCTGCTTGCCGACGCCGGCATGAGCACCGCCGAGGTCGGCGCCGACGACGCCGACGGCCTGCGCGCCGCCGTGCCGGACATCGTCGCGGCCGTCGAGCGCCTGCTGGACGGCGTCCGCGCCGGTGAGCTGGCGCGGCCTCCGTCGGCCGGACCGGTCGACAGCGCGCGCGTCAGCTGGCTGTAGCGGCTGGCTGTCCCGTCGCCGCCGTCGCGGCTGGCTGTCGCCGCCCCGGTCAGGCCGTCGTCGCCCGGATGGCGGCGTCTGCCGCCGCCGCGGCAGCGCGCGAGGCGTCACGGCCCAGGCGCAGCAGCCCGGGCACCCGACCGGGGTGACGGAGCAGGAACCGCAGCCCGGCGCGCACGTCGGCCGAACCGTCTTCGCGCCCGAGCCCGGCGACGTCGGTGTCGACCCCCGCATCGCTGACGGCGCGCACCACGGCCCACGGCGTGCCGCGCGCGTCGCACACGGCCGCCACCGCGGCCGTCTCCATGTCGAGCGCGTCGACACCGTCCTCGCCACGCGCCGCGAGGTCCTCGGGATTGGTAAGCGTCGCGCTCGTCCGCATCCGGCCCTTGTTGGTGAGCCCCGTGAGCGGGGCCGGGCGGAACTCGGCGCCCGAATCGCCGTCGACCACGACCTCGGGGACCACGATCATGCCGACGGGCGTTCCCTTGTCGACCGCGCCCGTGATGCCGACCACGACGATGCGCCCGACGTCGACCGCATCGAGCAGGCGTCGCACGCCCTCCGAGGCGAGCCGCGGCCCCATCCCGGTGACCACTGCGACGACGGGCGCGCCCGACGCCTGCCCGCGGTACCCCTTGAGGCCGCCAATGGTGGCGCGCTCGAGCTTGAGCTTGCGCGCCAGGGGGCGCGCCTCCATCGGCATGGCGCACACGAACGCCAGGGCCGGTCCGCTGCTCACGGCTCGGCGACCTCGGCCAGGACGGGCCCGCTGCGCCGGGCGCGCGTCGCGAGCGACGAGCCCAACAGGATCAGCACGAACCCGATCGCCGTCCCGATGCCGAAGTGCTCGTGCAGGAACGCCACACCGAGGACGACGGCCACCGCCGGGTTGACGTAGGTGATCACGGTGGCGCGGACCGGCCCGATCTCGGCGATGAGGTGCAAGAACAGCACGAAGGCCAACGCCGTGCAAACGACGCCGAGCACGACGACCGCAGCCGTGACGCGCGCCGGTGGCGCCGTCGACGGGAGGTGCGTGAGGGCGAACGGCGCGTAGACGGCGCTGCACAGGACCAGGGACGCGGCGACCACGCCGAGACTGGGTAGGGCAGCCAACCGGCGGGCAAGCACGATCGGGCCCAGTGCATAGCCGACAACGACGACGGCGATCAGCCCGACCGACCCCGCATCACCGCCGGACACGTCGAAACCGACCAGCGCGCCGACCCCCGCCAGCCCGACGAGCAGACCGGCGAGCCCGCGGCCGCCGAGGGGGTCATGGGCGCCGAGCGACCACGACAGCGCGGCGCCGACCAGGGGGACGGCAGCGACGAGCAGCCCCGACAGCGAGCTCGGCAGCCGCTGCTCGGCGGTCGACAGCAGGACCCACGGGATGCCGAGCTCGACGACGGTGTACACGACGATCCATCGCCAGCCCGCCACCAGCGGGCGCAGCTCGCCGCGCGCCGCGGCGATGGGCACGAGGATGAGCGAGCCGATCGCCGTCCGGCAGAACACCAGGGTGGCGGGCTCGAGGTGGCGCACGGATACCTTGATGAGCAGGTACGGGAGCCCCCAGATCACGCACATGGACGCGAACAGGACAGCTCCCCGGCGGCTCACGGGTGCGATCGTAGGAACCCCCATAGGCGCGCCGGCGGGGATATGGTGCGCGTCGGCCATGCGCGCTGAGGAGCGTGTCATCGAGGTCGCCCGTACGGAGCGGCGGACCATCGTCGCTGCCCTCGTCGCCACGGTCCCGGGCCTGACCGCCGTCGTGGCGACCATCGTGTGGTGGGGGCGCCTCCCCGACCCGATGGCCGTCCACTGGTCGCTCGGCGGCCACCCCGACGGCTCCATGGTCCGCGGTGCGGCGATCGCGCTGGTCGTGGGCGTCGCCGTGGTCTCGGGCCTTTCCTCCTGCGCGCTCGTCCTGCTCGGGGTGCGAGGCGGGGGCTTGCTCGCCGGGGTGGGGGCCATGTTCACCTGGGTGTCGTGGTGCGAGGTCCTCGCCAACCGGGGCGCCGCGACGTGGGGCGCCGCCGGCCGCCTCCCGCTCGCCGGCGTCCTCCCCGGCGTGGCCGTGGGCACGGTGGTCGCGCTCGTGGTCGAACGCGGGGTCGTGCTGGGCGCCCTGCCTGAACCGGGCACGTGGAGCGGGCGGGTCGGGCGGTCACCGCACGGAGCGGCGGCGGTCGCCGTGCTGGCGCTCGTCGTGCTCGAGTTCGTCGACGCCTGGGCGGCGATCGTGCCGCTCGTCGTCGTGGCGCTGGCGCTCACCACCCTCGCGCCCGTACGGGTCACCGCCGACCGGCGGGGCCTGGCGGTCTACCGGGGGTGGCTCCCGTGGCCGACCACGACGATCGCCCTGTCGGAGATCCGCTCGGTCGGCGCCGTCGAGGACGCGCCCGGCATCGACGAGTGGCGGCCTCGGACGACGGCGGGCGAGAGCGGCGTGCGCACCCCGCGGCGCCGATGGGGCGACGTGGTCCGCCGGCGGCGCACCGAGGTGGCGCGGCGCCCGGCCATCATGCTCGACCTGCGCGACGGGTCGACGTTCGCCGTCACCGTCGACGGCGCCGCCGCGGCCGCCGAGGTCCTCAACGGGCTGCTCACGTCGCCGTTCACGTCGTGAACGTCGAGCGCTGCCCGAAGCGCGTCCGCGCCTACATCGCGGGCGAGCTCGTCGCGGACACCATCAACGCCCTCTACGTGTGGGAGGGGCCCGCCTACCCCGCGTACTACATCCCCGCCGAAGACGTCCGCGCCACGCTCGTCCCCACGGGCGCGACCGAGCACTGGCCCAGCCGCGGCGATGCGGAGGTGCTCGATGTGAAGACGTCGCGCGGGGTGGTGGGCGGCGCCGCCAGGCGGTACCCCTCGCCCCGAGTCGAGGCCCTCGCCGGGCACGTCCGGTTCGAGTGGGAGGCGATGGACGAGTGGTTGGAGGAAGACGAGCCCGTCTACGTCCACCCGCGCGACCCGTACACGCGCGTCGACATCCTCGACAGCTCACGGCACGTCGAGGTGCGGGTGGACGGCGAGACGGTGGCCGACTCGCACCGTCCGAAGCTGCTGTTCGAGACCCGGCTGCCGACGCGGTACTACCTCCCCATGGCCGACGCCCGGCTCGACCTGATGACACCGACGACGACCGTGACCCGCTGCCCGTACAAGGGAACGGCGACGTACTGGTCATTGGGGCAGCACGCCGACCTGGCGTGGTGTTACCGGTCGCCGCTGCCCGAGTCCCACAAGATCGCCGGGCTCGTCGCGTTCTACAACGAGCGGGTCGACCTGATCGTCGACGGCGTAGTGCAGGAACGGCCGCGCTCACGCTCTCACTGACCACGCGCCCACCTCGAGTAGCGCAAGCTCCCGCTTCAACGCGGCGCGCGCCGTGCCGGGCTTCTGCTCGAGGCGCTGTGCCTCGATCCGCAACGTCGGCACCTGGGCGATGCGGAGCAAGTGGTCGCGTACGTGGTCGTCGCGCGTCGACGCCGCGCCGTGCCAACGCTCGCCGTCGACCTCCACGGCGAGCGCACCGAGCGGGCGCCTGAACAGGAAGTCGACCCGGTACGGCTCGGGCCGCCCCTCCACGAACACGTTGACCTGCCGCTCGGGCTCGTCGATCCCGAGCGGGCGCACCACTGCCTGGAGGAACCGCGTCTCCGCGTAGCTCTCGGTCGGGGGAGCGCCGACGGGGCGCCTGCCGAGCATCTCGCGGAGCGCGGCCCCCGCCGGGCCTGCCGCATCAGCCCGCAGCCGCAGGTCGTCGACGGTGACGTGGCCGAGGCGCAGGGCGCTCTCGACCGCCAACTCGAGGTGGTCCACCGTCACACCGGGTGCGCTGCCGAGGTCGAGCAGCGTGCGGCCGGCGCTGGTGACACGCAGGCCGTTGCGGTCGGTGACGTCACCGGGAGCAAGCGACCCACGGCGCACGGCCACGGAGCGGCAACGGCCCGGTCCGGTATCGACGACGTCTCCGAGCACGTCGTCGCCCCATCGCCACTGCGCGAATCCGTCGAGGTGCCAGACGAGCGCGGCCAAGCGGCGCACGAGCACGAACGACGGGTGACGGGTGAGCACAGCGGCGGGGACGGTGAGCGGCCCCGTCAGCGACGGGACCGCGTAGGTCCTCGCCGTGACCCGTGCCAGCAGCCCGGCCCTGGCCCACCGGGACAGGCGACTGCGGTCGAACCCCCTCGCCTCCAACTCGTCCGCGGTCACCACACCGTGCCGCTGCCGGGCGGCCACGATCAGGTCGTTCGGTAGCTCTCGCATCCCTTCATGATGTTCGGTGCCACTGACAGCATCGGCGCCGAGCCGTCCTCGCCGGCCTAGGCCTGCTCGGCACCGCTCCCGCGCCTAGCCGTCGTCGTCACCGCTCCGGGTCGCCGCCCCGCCCTCCTCCCAGGCCCGCTCCGCCACCCGAAGCTGCGCGACGCCGGCGTCGACGGCCTCGCGGAGCAGGTCGGCCGCGGTGACCGTTGTCCCGCCCCGCCGGCCGGTCCGCACCCATGCGTCGGCCGGTTGGCTGGCGGCGAGGTCGGCGATGGCCGACGCCGCCGATGTGAGCCGGTCGAGGGCGGTGGCCGGGTCGCCGGCGCTCACGGTGGGTGCGGCGGCGACCTCCGGGGACGGGTTGATCAGGACGGCGCGCAGCTGCGCGCCGATGGCGTCGAGCTGCCCCGCCGCGGTGCCCGCCGCCTCCAGCGCGGTCGTGACCGCGTCCGGCGTCGGAAGGTCCTCCGGGGTCGGCATCACCGTGGCGCGGAACCGACGGGGTAGCGATCGCAACGCCACGATCGCATCGGGGGGAGTCAGCGAACTGGGCACGCCTGAGTGTCCCACCACGCCGCGCCTTTCGCCCTCGCTCGGCGGGCGAAACCGCGCCCGGGCATCCACCGCTCTGGCGCGTCGTGGCGGCACGATGAGCCATGGTCCCCTCACAGCTGCCGACTCCGCCTGAGTACGCCGGCCAGTGGGTCGGTCTCCACGACGGCACGATCGTCGCCGCGTCGCCAGACCCCAAGGTCCTCACGTTGCAGATCCAGGCGAGCGCCGTCCCCTGCGTCGTCTACAAGGTGCCGGAACCGGCGCACCCGTCCCAGCGCTGAACAGCGCCCGGGCGCTGGCGCCGTTGCCCTGCGCGGCCTGACCCGCGCGCGCGTCCGGGCAATCGGCCGACGGCACCCGCGCCGCGCCCGGGCGCGAGACTGCGCCCCGGATGCACCGCGCCATCGCCGTCGCGGGCGCAGCACTGCTGCTCGCGGCCTGCACCTCCCCCTCGACGCACGCCCATCGGCCGGTGGCCTCGGTGCCCGACCCACGGCACAACGTGCCTGCCCAACCCGACTACAACGCGGCATGCGCGCCGAGCGGGCTCGACAGCTCCGACACCTGCATCGAAGTGACGCTGCAGGCGATCGACAACGCACGCCAGGCCGAAGGGGTGCGGGCCATGCAGCTGCCGTCGGATTTCGCCCGCCTGTCGGTGGCCGAGCAGGTGTTCGTGGCGATCGACGCGGAGCGGGCCGATCGGGGGCTGCGCGTGTTCGAGGGAGTGAGCGCGGAACTCGTCTCCGTCGCGGATGTCGGCGCACGGGGCGCGCGGCTCCCGCCTGACCCGGGGAGCGCGTACAGCGCGGCAGACACGGAGTGGATCGGTGCGGTCGCCAACGGCCTCGACGCCGACTACGAGTGGATGTACGACGACGGCCCCGGGAGCGGCGTCGCCGGATGCCCCACGGGCGGTGGCGCGGGGTGCTGGGCCGACCGTCACAACATCCTCGACGACTTCGGGAGCGGCACCCTCCTCATGGGCCCGTCGGTCGACCCCACCGGGGACAGGGGCAGGGACGCCGGGGGCCCGTCGCTGGCGCTCGTGCTCGCCGCGTCACGCACCAGCCCGAGCAGCCTCACGTACGCGTGGTCGGAGACGCTCAAGGACATCACCGCAGGGACGCTCCGGCCGCGATCGGCGCCGCCGGCAGACGTGTCCGCGACGGGCGTGCCCGATCCTCCGCGGTCGATCTCGCCAAAGCCCGACTTCACCGTGGTGTGCAAGCCGAGCGGCCTCGACAGTTCGCCCGTGTGCATCGAGTCCGTCCTCGCCGCGCTCAACGCGGCGCGCGCCGCCGAGGGCGTCAAGCCGATGGTGCTGCCGAGCGGTTTCAGCTCGCTGACGATCCCGCAACAACTGCTCGTGGCCATCAACCTGGAACGCGTCGATCGAGGGCTGAGCGCGTTCACGGGGCTGACAGACGCGCTCAACCGGAGCGCGCAGCGCGGCGCCGACACCGCCGACGACCCGCCCGACCCAGGGTCCGACTACACGGTTGCGGACACGGAGTGGGCGGGCGGGTCGTCGAACGGGCTCGACGCCGTGTACGGGTGGATGTACGACGACGGGATCAACAGCGGCAACCTCGACTGCCCGCAGGCCGGCGCGCCGGGTTGCTGGGGGCACCGCCACGGCATCCTCGACGCCTTCGGCACGGTAGGAACGCTCGTGATGGGCGCCGCGGTCAACGAGACCGGCGACCGCACGGCCGGCGACAAGGGGGGCACGTCGATCGCTGCCACGCTGGCCGTGTCCGGGCAGCCGCCGAGCGGCTTCACCTACGTCTGGTCGCCGGCGGGACCGCCGACAACGGTGAGCGCGGGCTAGGTCGTCGCCGGGTGCGGGTGCGCCGGCCGCGGCGAGTGCGGCCCCGCCGGCGGCGAGGGCGGCGAGGGCGGCGAGGGCGGCGAGGGCGGCGAGGGCGGCGAGGGCGCGAATTTCGCGCCACAGGGCAGATTTTTCGCGCTTTCGGGCCGGTTTTCGCGAGATTTTTGCCGTGTGGCGCGAAATTCGCGCCATCGTCCCCTGCGGGTGAAGGGGGGGCGGGTGA
>Ga0070741_10006939_pt1 | contig 23893 bp, 18 predicted proteins | sample Coa_R1_4_FD_66440 | JGI IMG/M metagenome (GOLD analysis project Ga0070741, IMG submission 66440) | Surface soil microbial communities from Centralia Pennsylvania, which are recovering from an underground coalmine fire - Coalmine... | ecosystem: Environmental > Terrestrial > Soil > Unclassified ...
CGCCCGCGGCTCTACGCTTCGCCGCCGATGGCCGGCCGACCGCCGCCCCGCCCAGCCCAGGCAGACCCGGAGGCGATGCCGCCGCCGCTCGTCTTCGTGGGCGGCACCGGGCGCAGCGGCACCCACGTCGTCGCCGAGCTCCTCGGCCGCCACTCCTTCTACGCGGACGTGCGCGTGGAGGCGCGGTTCCACGCGAAGCCGCAGGGCATCCCCGACCTGCTCGCGGGCGAGGTGAGCCTGGAGGAGTTCCTGCGCAAGATGCGCCGCTTCTGGTGGTATCGCGTGGCCGCCGGCGAGCCGCTCCCGGCCGTGCTGCCGCGCGTCCGCCTGGGCCGCTCGGTGCGCGGCCTCCACAAGGTCATGCCGCGCCGGCGCTTCGACCGCGCCCTGCGGCGCTTCGAGCGGCGCTTCGGACGCGACCCCGAGGCCGCGTGCCGGCGCCTCTTCCTCGACCTCCTCTGGCCGATCGCCGAGCGAGCGGGGAAGAGCGGCCTCGTCGAGATGACGACCTCGACGATCCAGCACGCCGCCACGCTCGCGCGCCTCTTCCCCGAGGCGCGGTTCGTCCACTGCCTGCGCGACGGGCGCGACTCCGGCGCCTCGAAGGCGGCCAAGCGCCAGAAGCCCGAGCACCCGCGCGACGCCGCCGAGGGCTTCGATTGGTGGCTGGACCGGATCGAGCGGATCGAGCGCGGCCTCGCGGGGCTGCCGCCGGGCAAGGTTCTCCACCTGAGCCTCGACGAGCTGGTCGCGGGCGATCGCGAGGCGGCGCTGGCCGCGCTCCTCGGCCATCTCGGGATCGCCGAGGAGCCCGGCCTTCGTGCCTACTTCGACGAGCGGGTGACGCCGGCCGCCGCGCACCGCGAGCGCTGGCGCGAGGGCCTGAGCGAGCCCGAGCAGCGCCGGCTGGCGGAGCGCTACGAGCGGGCGCTGGCGCAGATGGAGGCCCGCGGGCTGGCGAGCGCGCCGGCGCTCCGCGCCGCGTACGAGCGCCTGGGCTGAGCGGCCCAGCCTCTATCGTGCGCCGTCGCGATGGGCGCGCTCACGAAGGCCGAGATCGAGGCCGAGGTCGCTCGGCTGGGCCCCTTCCACCACGGCGTGGAGCTGCCCTTCGGCGTCTACACGCAGGACCCGAAGCGCGCGCGGGGGAAGGGCGAGCTCGACCGCGTCCGCGACCTCGAGGTGGGCGCCTTCCCGGCGATCCTCGAGGCCTTCGGCGGCACGCTCGCGGGCCGCAGCGTGCTCGACGTCGGCTGCAACTGCGGCGGCTTCGCGGTCCTGGCCGCGCGCCACGGCGCCAGCCGGGTGCTCGGGATCGACACCGTCGCCCGCTACATCGAGCAGGCGCGGTTCATCAAGCGCGCGCTCGAGCTCGAGGCCCTGGAGTTCCGCGAGATGGCGATCGAGGAGGTCGAGCCCGCCGCCACCGGCAGCTTCGACCTCACGCTCTGCTTCGGCGTGCTCTTCCATCTCGAGAACCCCGTGCTGGCGCTGCGGCGCCTGGCCGCGGTAACGGAGCGAGTGCTTGCCGTGGACACCAACCTGAACCAGGCCAGGCGGCCCGTGTGGCAGCAGACCATCGTCGGCGGGCCGAGCCCGGACAACCCCTCGACGTCGCTCTGGCGGGCGCCTGGGGGGGCGGTCCAGCTCATGCCGTCGGCCGCTGCGCTCGAGCAGCTCCTGGGCTTCCTCGGCTTCCGCGAGGTGCGCCGCCTGCCCCCGCATCCGGAGCAGGCCCGCCGCTACCACAAGGGAACCCGGGCGACCTTCCTCGCCCTGCGCTAGACCTCCAGCCCGGACACGTCGTGAACACGGCTGATCGGCGGCCACGGCCACGGCCGGCGATGGCCGACTTGATCCAACTATCTCGTGCCAACTAGGCCATCGGGGGGCCTCGGCCCCGCGAAGCCGGGACCGATCGCTACCGGGGCTCACGATGTCGCCGGGCAGTCAGCTGGCGCATCCCGCAAGCTCCGGATTCTGGGCGGCCTCGCCCACGCCTGGGCCGTGCGTGGGAGCGGGGAGGGCCCCGGTATACTCGCTCGTGTCGTCGTTGAAAAACCGGAGGTTCTAATCCGTCGGCAGCGTGGAGCCGAAGAAGATGGATAGGGACTCCGGCGAGCTTGCGTCCCTCGGCCCAGGATCGTCGGAGCCGACCACGCGGTAGGCAATACTGACGCCAGAGGAGCACTTTGTTCGAGCGATTCACAGAGCGGGCCCGGCAGGTGGTGGTCCTCGCCCAGGAGGAGGCGCGGACGCTCAAGCACAACTACATCGGGACCGAGCACATCCTGCTCGGGCTGCTGCGCGAGGAGGAGGGCCTCGCTGCCCGCGTCCTCGAGTCGCTGGACATCACGGTCGAGCGCGTCCGCGCCCAGGTCGTGCGGATCGTCGGCTCGGGCGAGGAGGTCACCTCGGGCCAGATCCCGTTCACGCCGCGGGCCAAGAAGGTGCTCGAGCTGGCGCTGCGCGAGGCGCTGTCGCTGGGCCACAACTACATCGGCACCGAGCACATCCTGCTCGGCCTCGTGCGCGAGAACGAGGGCGTCGCGGCGCGCATCCTGCTCGACTTCGACGCCGACTCGGAGAAGATCCGCAACGAGGTGATCCGCATGCTGTCCGGTCCCGGCGGCCGCCGCCAGGGTGCCGCCACGGGGGCGGGCGCCGAGGGCAAGAAGTCCTCGAAGCTGCTCGACCAGTTCGGCCGCAACCTCACCAAGCTCGCCGCCGAGGGCAAGCTCGACCCGACGATCGGGCGCGAGCGCGAGATCGAGCGGATCATGCAGATCCTCTCCCGCCGCACGAAGAACAACCCGGTGCTGCTCGGCGAGCCCGGGGTCGGCAAGACCGCGATCGTCGAGGGACTCGCCTCCCGCATCACCCGCGGCGAGGTGCCGGAGCTGCTCAAGAACAAGCAGATCTACACGCTCGATCTGGCCGCCCTGGTCGCGGGCTCGAAGTACCGCGGCGAGTTCGAGGAGCGGCTGAAGAAGGTGATGAAGGAGATCACCCAGCGCGGCGACATCATCCTCTTCATCGACGAGCTCCACAACCTGGTCGGCGCCGGCGCCGCCGAGGGCGCGATCGACGCGGCCTCGATCCTGAAGCCCGCGCTGGCCCGGGGCGAGATCCAGACGATCGGCGCGACCACGCTGGACGAGTACAGGAAGTACCTGGAGCGCGACTCGGCGCTCGAGCGCCGGTTCCAGCAGATCAAGGTCGACCAGCCCTCGATCGAGGACACGGTGAAGATCCTCGAGGGGCTGCGCGAGCGCTACGAGGACCACCACCGGGTCAAGATCACGGACGAGGCCCTGCGCGCGGCCGCCGAGCTCGCCGACCGCTACATCTCCGACCGCTTCCTGCCCGACAAGGCGATCGACCTGATCGACGAGGCGGCCTCGCGCATGCGGATCAAGTCCATGTCCTCGCCTCCGGTGTACCGCGAGCTCGAGGAGGAGATCGAGGAGACGCGGCGCGCGAAGGAGGCCGCGATCGAGGCCCAGGAGTTCGAGAAGGCGGCGAACCTGCGCGACAAGGAGCGCCAGCTCACCAACCGCAAGCACGAGCTCGAGGAGCAGTGGTCCGCGGGCGAGGGCGGCGAGCGGCCCGAGGTGGGCGAGGAGGAGATCGCCGACATCGTCTCGATGTGGACGGGGATCCCGGTCTTCAAGCTCACCGAGGCCGAGACCAAGAAGCTCCTGCGCATGGAGGACGAGCTGCACAAGCGGGTGATCGGGCAGCACGTCGCGATCGAGGCCGTGTCGAAGGCGATCCGCCGCTCGCGGGCCGGGATCAAGGACCCGAAGCGCCCGGCAGGGTCGTTCATCTTCCTCGGGCCCTCCGGCGTGGGCAAGACCGAGCTCGCGCGCACGCTGGCCGAGTTCCTGTTCGGGGACGAGGACGCGATGGTGCGGATCGACATGTCCGAGTACATGGAGAAGCACGCCGTCTCGCGGCTCGTCGGCTCGCCGCCCGGCTACGTCGGCTACGACGAGGGCGGCCAGCTCACCGAGGCGGTCCGCCGCAAGCCCTACTCGGTGCTGCTGCTCGACGAGATCGAGAAGGCGCACCCGGACGTTTTCAACATCCTGCTCCAGATCCTCGAGGACGGGCGGCTCACCGACGCCCAGGGGCGGACCGTGGACTTCCGCAACACGATCGTGATCATGACCTCGAACATCGGGGCCAAGGACATCGCGCGCAACGTGTCCTTCGGCTTCGGCACCTCGGACGAGACCGGCACCTCGTACGAGGACATGAAGGACCGCATCATGGGCGAGCTCAAGAAGGTCTTCCGGCCCGAGTTCCTGAACCGCGTGGACGAGGTCATGGTCTTCCACAAGCTCACGAAGGACGAGATTAAGGAGATCGTGGACCTGCTGATCAGCCGCGTGCGGGCGCAGGTGGCCGAGCACGAGCTGCAGCTCGAACTCTCCGACGAGGCCAAGGAGCTCCTGGCGGACAAGGGCTGGGATCCGGCGATGGGCGCCCGCCCGCTGCGGCGCGCGATCCAGCGCTACGTCGAGGACCCGCTGGCCGACGAGGTGCTGCGCTCCGGCCCCGAGGACATCGTCCCGGGCACCACCGTCCTCGTCGAGCGCAACCCGGAGGGCGACGCCGAGGACCAGCCGCTCAAGATGACCCTCATCAAGCCGACCCAGCGGCGCGAGCGCAAGAAGGAGCCGGTCGGCGTCGGTGCCAAGAAGGAGGGCGGCGAGGAGCGCTCGGCCCCCGGCGGCGCGCCCGAGCAGCCCGCCGGCGACGGCGCGGGCGGCGACGCCCAGCCGGAGCGCCCGGAGCCCGAGTAGCCAGGGCGCGCCCGCGGGGCGCAACCTCGCCGCGCGGAGCTGCGAGAATCGCGTCGTGCTCGCGCTCGCCGGTGCCGTGGCCGCGGTCGGCCTCGTTGACTCGCTCAACCCGGCCACGATCGCTCCCGGGCTCCTGCTCGCGACCCGCGGGGCGCGCCGCGTGGCCGAGTTCGCTGCCGCGTTCTTCTGCGTGAACCTGGCCGGGGGCCTGGCGCTCGCGCTCGGCCCCGGGCGCCTCGCGGCCGAGGCAATGCCCTCGCCGGGAGCGGGCCTCGTGCACCTCGGCGAGCTCGGCCTGGGCATCGGGCTGGCCGCGGCGGCCCTCGCCGCCTGGCTCGCGCGCGAGCGGCTGCGGGAGCGCGCGCCGGCGCTGCGGCGACCCGTAGCGCGGCGCGGCGCCGGCGCGCTGGGCGCGGCGATCGCCGCCGCCGAGCTGCCCACGGCCTTCCCCTACTTCGCCGTCATCTCGCTCGCCGCCGCGTCGGGCGCCGGCATCGCGGCTCAGGCGGGCCTGCTGGCGCTCTTCAACCTCGCGTTCCTGGCCCCGCTGCTGGCGCTTCTCGCGGTCCTGGCCGCGGCGGGCGAGCGCGGCGAGGCCGCGCTATTGAGGGCGAGGTCGGCCCTGGCCCGCCGCGGGCACGCGATCCTGGTCGCCCTCCTCGCCGCCGCGAGCGCCGCGCTCATCGCCGCCGGGGCGATCGGCCTCGCGGCCTGAGCCCGGCCTCAGGCGAGGACGGGCTCGAGCCCCGCCCCGGCGATCGCGTCGAGGATGCGCGGGAGCGCCGCGGCGGTGTTTCGCCAGGAGCCCGGATCCGCGTAGTGGTCGGCGTCGTGGAGGAGGATGACGTCGCCCGCGCGCACGCCGGCCGTCGCCTCGGCGGCGATCCCCCGCGGCGAGGCGCCGGCTCGCCAGTCGTGGCCCCAGCGCGACCAGAGGAGGAGGCGGTAGCGCCGCCGCGCCCGCGCCAGCCCGATCGCGCTGAAGACGCCGTAGGGGGGCCTGTAGAGCCGCGGGCTCGTGCCCGTGGCCTCCGCGATGGCCGCCTCCCCGCGGCGCAGGTCCTCGGCGATCGCGCGCGGGGTGAGCCGGAGCTGGCAGCGGTGGCGATCGCAGTGGAGGGCGATCGCGTGGCCGGCCGCCGCGAGCTCCGCCGCCAGCGCGGGCCGGCGGCGGACCTGCTCGCCGCTGAGGAAGAACGTGGCCGGCGCGCCGGCCCTGGCGAGCGCGTCGAGCACGGCGGGCGTGCCGGCCGGATGGGGACCGTCGTCGAAGGTGAGCGCGACGCCCGCGGGGGCAGCCCCCTCTTGCCGGAGGTCGCGCGGGATGCGGAGCGCCCACGCGGCCCCGGCGCTCACCGGGGCGAGCGCCGGGGCCGCGTGGGCGGCCCCGAGAAGCAGGGCGAGCCGTGCCGCCGGGCGCAAGCTCAACTCGCCGGGACGACGAGGCTCGAGGCCGCAACTGCGCGCAACCCGCTGCGCTCGAGGCCGCGGCGAAGGGCGGCGAGCGCGTTGCCGGTCGCGCGGTCGAGCTCGACGATCTCGCCGGGCTGGAGGCGGGGCGGGGCGGAGCCCGGCCCGAGCTCGACGGCGCCACGGGTGGCGATGCCGCCGGCCGCGCGGGCGAGGAGGTACTGGCTCACGCTCATGCCCTCGTCGGGGCGGTAGGCGAAGCGCGCGCCGAGCCCCAGCGCGCGGGCCTGCGCGGCCAGGCGACCGCGAGTGCCGAGCGAGTGGAGGGGCCCGCCGCCGTCGAGCCACGGCATCGGCACGTCGGCCCAGGCCGCGAGCGCGCGCAGGGTCGCGGGTGACGGAAGCCCCCGCATCGCGAGCGAAGCCTGGATCCCCTCGCGGCCGAGGCGCCGGGCCAGCGGGCGCGCCGCCGCCGGCGACGTGTCCACGATCAGGCCGACCTCGGGGCGCGTGGTCTGCACCTCGCGCACCGCCGCGACGCCGAAGGCGTGGGCGACCAGCGGGTACATGTCGTCGGTCAGCATCGTCCAGGCGGCGAGGGCGATCGCGGCGGCGGTGGCGAGCCCGGCGCGCGGGATCAGGCGGCGAGGCACGCGGGCGCGCTCGCGCGCACGCGCGGCGAGCGCCAGCGAGGCAGCCGATGGGAGGCGCGCGAAGGAGGGGTCCGGCTCGCGTCCCGCCGCGATCGCGGCGCGCAGCTCGCGGGCGAGCCCGCGACGGGTGGTGGCCACGCGGGCCAGGCCGAAGCGGCGGTAGGCCCGGTTGTTGGCGCGGACGTGGCCGCACGCGAAGCCGAAGGACACGACCGGGCATCCCCTGATCTGCGCCTCCAGGACCGTGAGCCCGGCGGTCGAGTGGACGGCGGCGTCGGCGGCGGCCAGCAGGTCGCTCATGCGGTCCGTGAAGCCCAGCACGCGCACCCTTGGATCGCCCCCGTAGCGCCGCTCCAGCGCGCGCATCGCGCGCTCGTTGCGGCCGGTCAGGCAGACGACGGCGTCGGCGGCGCCGAGCGCAACCCGGACGGCGCCCTCAAGGTCGCCGATCCCCCAGCCGCCACCGGACACGAGCACGATCGTCCCCTCCGCCGGCAGGCCCAGGCTGCGCCGGGCCTCGGCGCGGGAGCGGGGTCGCAGGAGCTCGGGGGTGGTCGGCGGGCGTGCCGCGCGCACCGACCCGGGGCCGGCGATGCGCTCGACCTCAGCGATCGACTCCGGGTGCGTGACCGTGTGCAGGTCCACGCCGGGATGGGCCCAGAAGCGCAGCCCCGCGAGGTCGGTTATGACCGAGACGACGGGCCGCTCGAGCCGCCCCCGCAGCCGCAGCTCGCCGAGGACGGCGGTGGTTCCCGGATAGGTCGAGATCACGACGTCCGGGTCGTGCGCGCGCACGAGGCGCTCGAGGCGCCGCGCGCCGGCGAGGTAGGAGAGCCGCAGCGCCAGCCAGCGGGTGGGTGGGAGGCGGGTGAGCAGGAAGTACTGGAGCTCGAAGAGCCACGGCAGCCAGTTGAAGGCGACCCAGGAGCCGTCGCGCACGACCGCGGTCATGAGGCGCCCCATCGCCCGCAGGCCGTCCGCGATCCGCACGTCCGCGCCCGGCGCCTCGGCGCGCACCTCCGCGGCCAGCATCCGCGCGGGAAGATCGTGGCCCGCGCCGATGTCGGCCGTGAGGATCAGGACGCGAGGCCCCGCGCGCTGCCCTCGGCGCCACTCCAGGTAGGCGCGGATGCCGTCGGCGAAGGGCGTCGCCGGGCGCCAGCCCAGCTCGCTGAGGGCGCGCTCGCTCGAGACCTCTTTGCCGGCGAAGTCGCCGCCGCGCGCCGCCGTCCGGGCGATGCCGGTGTCGCGGACGTTGCGGCGCACTGCTTCCGCGATCTCGAGCACGGTGGTCGTCTCGTCGCCCGCCAGGTTGTAGACGCGGTTGGCCGCCTCCGGGCGCAGCGCGGCGACCACGCCGTGGGCCAGGTCCTTGACGTAGACGAAGCGGCGCGATTGCTGGCCGTCGCCGGCGATCTTGAGCGGCTCGCCGGCCTCGGCGCGGCGCACGAACGCCGGGATGACGGTGGCCTCGCGGGCGCGCGGCCCGTACGGGATCCCGAAGCGCAGGATCGTGTACTCGACGCCGTAGAGCTCCGCGTAGCTGCGGCAGTAGAGCTCGCCCGCGAGCTTGGTGGCCGAGTAGAGGTGGCGAGGCGGCGCGAGCGGCGTGTCCTCGTCCACGGCGCCGGGCTCGCAATCGCTGTAGACCCAGATCGTGCTGCCGTAGACGACGCGCCCGGCGCGCTCCCGCCGCGCCGCCTCGAGGACGTTGAGCGTCCCCGCCGCGTTCACCCGCTCGGCCCGCACCGGGTCGGCGACGACGTCGTTCACGTCCGCGACCGCGGCGAGGTGGACGATCGCGTCGCAGCCCGCCGCCGCTTCGCTCACCGCGCCGAGGTCGAGCAGGTCGGCTCGGCAGTGCTCGACCTCGCCCGTGCCGCGCTGCGGCGAGGCGAGGTCCAGGACGCGCACGGCGTGCCCGGCCGCGATCAGCGCGTCGACGACGTGCGAGCCTATGAAGCCGGCGCCGCCGGTGACGAGGACCTTCATCGGGCGTGCCGCAGGTCGCGCCACGGCCGGTCGTCGGGCGGCAGCTCCGGCCCGCGGTAGTAGAGGGGCACGCACGAGTGGTTCGCCGCCACCCAGTCGGAAGCCGGCAGGTCGCTCGGATCGCCCATGATCCGGTGGCAGGGCGCCTCGTAGACCCGGCCGCTGCTGCGGGCCAGTCGCTCGAAGACCACGTACTTGTAGAGCCCCGAGACCATCCCCGCGGGCAGCTCCAGCCGGGAGGGGAAGAGGGGATCGAGGAGGCGGCGCGCGACCTCGTTCTTCCAGGCCACGATCTCCTCCAGCCGCTCGAGCTGAACGAGCCCGATCGCGGCGGTGAACTCGCTCATCCGAAGCCCGAGCCCGGCGACCCGGTGCTCGGGCTTGCCGTAGTTGCGGAAGGCGCGGGCGAACTCGAGGAGCTCCGGGCGCCGCGAGACCAGCACCCCTCCCTCGCCGGTGGAGATCGTCTTGGTGGCGTAGAGCGAGTAGACGCCGGCGTCGCCCCACGTCCCGGGGCGGCGCTCGCCGAAGCGCGCTCCGTGCGCATGGGCGCAGTCCTCGATCAGGAAGATCCCGGCGTCGCGGCAGAAGGCGGCGATCTCCTCCACGTCGAAGGCGATGTGGCCACCGATGTGGACGAGGAAGGCGGCCTTGGGCCGGTGGCGCTCGGCCTTGGCGATGAAGTCGGCGGCGGAGGCGCAGAGGTCGTGGCGGTTGCAGTCGCAGAACACCGGCCGGCCGCCGGCCCTGACGATGGCGAGGGGGGTCGCCATGAAGGTGTTCGAGGGGCAGATCACGGCCTCGCCGCGCACCCCGCAGAACTCGAGCGCCGCGAGCGCCCCCGCCGACCAGCCGCTGAGTGCGCACGCCTCGACGCCGTTCCAGAGCGTCCAGCGGCGCTCCAGCTCGGCGACGAGCGGTCCCTCGCTCCAGCGCTCCGAGTCGAGCACCGAGTCCCAGAGGTCGTGCAGGCGGGCGCGATCGCGGTGGTCGAATCCGATCGCGAAGGTCGCCGCGTCGCTCGCTGTCGCTCGGTTGGGGGCCATCGGGCGCCTGCCTCGCGACGCCCCGACCATCGCTCGGCGGGGGAAGGCTAGACGATCGCCTCAGAGCGCGGCCTGGGCCCGGGCGGCGAGGCGGCCCAGGATCGCCCCCAGCTTCTCGGGCGGCCAGGCGCCGGGCTCGGAGAGCATGGCGCGGGCGCCGGACTCGGCCAGGCCGACGATCAGGTGGGCGATCATGCGCGCGGTCGCCGCGCGGTCGCCGCCGAGCCTGCGACCGGCGAGCCAGCGCTCGACGAGCCCCGCGACCGCGTCCACCTGGAGCTCGCGGCCGCGCTGCACGCGCCGGGCGACGGCCGCGTTGGCGCCGCCCTCGCCGAGGAAGATCACGCGGTAGGCGCGCGGCGACGAGGCGACCGCGCGCAGGAACGCCGTAAGCCCCTCGGTGAGGGTGCGCTCGGGATCGCCGAGGTCGGCGTCGGCCGGCAGGGCGGCGGCGATCTCCGCGAGCACGCGGCTCTCCTCGCGCCGCAAGAGCGCCTTGAAGAGCTCCTCCTTGGAGGGGAAGCATGCGTAGACGACCGGCTTGGTGACGCCGGCGGCGGCGGCGATCGCGTCCATCGAGGTGCCCTCGTAACCGCGCTCGAGGAAGAGCTCGAGCGCCGCGTCGAGCACCAGCGGGCGGCGCCGCTCGGGGCCGAGGTGGGGGGCTCGGCTGCGGCGCTTGCCCGCGCGGTCCGCCGCCTCCTCTGGCCTTGCGCGCGACATCCTACTTATGGTAGCATTTTCCTACTCCTGGTAGGAATCGGTCCAAGAGAGGAGCAGACGCAGATGGCCGACACCGAGACCCCAGGCCTCCAGCAGTTCGGCGCCGAGGACCTCGCGCGGCTCGTGGCCGCGGCCGGCGACGAGCAGCTCGCTCAGGCCATGTCCGACCCGGCGGGCCGCAAGGCGACGCTCGACGAGATCTTCCGCCGCATGGCGGAGCACGTGCGGCCCGAGAAGGCCCAGGGCGCGAGCGCGGTCGTCCACTTCAAGATCCTCGACCGCCCCGGCGGCGGCTACGACCACTACGAGGTCGTGCTCGAGAACGGCGCCTGCACGACGACCGACGAGCCCGAGCGCGAGCCCCGGGTCACGTTCCGCATCGGCCCCGTCGACTTCCTGAAGCTGGTCAGCGGCAACGCCGCCGGCCCGACCCTCTTCATGTCCGGAAAGCTAAAGATCGAGGGCGACCTGATGTTCGCCGCCCAGCTCACGAGCTTGTTCCGGATCCCGAGCGCCAGCGGGGGCGGCGAGCTATGAGCACGGCGGACGCCACGACGCCGTCGGCGCCCGACAGCGGCGAGACTGCGGCGGCGGAGCTCGGCTTCGAGCTCGGCGAATCGCCGTTCTCGCTCGACCTCTCCGACGAGCAGAAGGAGATCCGGGACTGGGTCCACGGCTTCGCGGAGCGCGTGGTGCGCCCGGCGGCGGCCGAGTGGGACGAGCGCGAGGAGACGCCGTGGCCGGTGATCCAGGAGGCGGCGAAGATCGGCCTCTACGGCTTCGAGGCGATCGCCCAGTTCTGGATGGACCCGAGCGGGCTGATGATGCCGATCGTGAACGAGGAGCTCTTCTGGGGCGACGCCGGGATCGGCATGGCGATCATGGGCACCACGCTCGCGATCGCCGCGATCTACTCCTCGGGCACGCCGGAGCAGCTCGTCGAGTGGGTGCCGCAGTGCTTCGGCACCCCGGACGACCCCAAGGTGGCCGCCTTCTGCTCCTCGGAGCCCGACGCCGGCTCCGATGTCTCCGCGATCCGCACCACGGCGAGGTACGACGAGGCGAAGGACGAGTGGGTGCTGAACGGCCAGAAGGCCTGGGCGACGAACGGCGGCATCGCCAACGTGCACGTCGTGATCGCCTCCGTGGACCGCGAGCTGGGTGCCCGCGGCCACGCAGCGTTCGTGATCCCGCCGGGCACGAAGGGGCTCGAGCAGGGGGCGAAGGTGCGAAAGCACGGCCTTCGCGCCTCGCACACCGCCGACGTGCACCTCGACGACTGCCGCGTCCCCGGCTCGTGCCTGCTCGGCGGCAAGGAGAAGCTCGACGAGCGCCTGGCCCGCGCGCGCGAGGGCGCGAGCTCGCGCGGGCAGGCGGCGATGAAGACCTTCGAGGTCTCGCGCCCGACGGTCGGCGCGCAGGCCGTCGGCATCGCCCGGGCCGCCTACGAGTACGCGCTCGGCTACGCCAAGGAGCGCGTCCAGTTCGGGCGCCCGATCATCGAGAACCAGGCGATCGCCTTCGCCCTCGCCGACATGAAGCTGGAGATAGACGCGGCCCGGCTGCTGGTCTGGCGCGCGGCCTGGATGGGGCGGACCGGCAAGGACTTCGCCAACGCCGAGGGCTCGATGTCGAAGCTGAAGGCCGGCGAGGTCGCCGTCTGGGTCACCGAGCGCGCCATCCAGATCCTCGGCGGCAACGGCTACACGCGCGAGTACCCGGTCGAGCGGATGCACCGCGACGCCAAGATCTACACGATCTTCGAGGGCACGTCCGAGATCCAGCGGCTGGTGATCGCGCGCGCGATCTCGGGCGTTCACGTCTCCTAGCGATGCCCGCCGCCGCGCCGTCACGCTCCCGGCCGGCCGTGGAGCTCCGCGAGATCGAGCTCCACGGCCACCGCGTCGGCTTCCGGATCGCCGGCGAGGGCCCGCTGATCGTCCTGATCCACGGCATCACGGCGAGCTCGGAGTGCTGGCTCGCCGTGATCGAGGAGCTGGCCCGGGATCACACCGTCGTCGCCCCCGACCTGCTCGGGCACGGGCGCTCGGCCAAGCCCCGCGGCGACTACTCGCTGGGGGCCTACGCCGCGGGCGCGCGCGACCTGCTCGGTGCGCTCGGATTCGAGCGCGGCACCGTCGCCGGGCACTCCCTGGGCGGGGGGATCGCGCTCCAGTTCGCCTACCAGTTCCCCGAGTACTGCGAGCGCCTCGTCCTCGTCTCCAGCGGCGGCCTCGGCGCCGAGGTGCATCCGCTGCTGCGGGCGGCGACGCTTCCCGGCTCCGAGCTCGTGCTCGAGGCGCTCACCCGCGGCTGGGTGCTGCGCGCGGGGGAGGCGGTGGGGGCGTTCGTGCGCAGGCTGGGGCTGGAGCTGGGCCACGACCTGGCCGAGTTCGCTCGCGGCTACGGCTCGCTCGCCGACGCCGAGGCGCGGGCCGCCTTCCTCCACACCGTGCGCGCCGTGCTCGACATCCGCGGCCAGCGGGTGAGCGCCCTCGACCGCCTCTACCTCGCGCGCGACATGCCCACGCTGATCGCCTGGGGCGCCGAGGACCCGATCATCCCCGCCGCTCACGGCCGCCGCGCGGCGGAGCTGATCCCCGGAGCCCGCCTGGTCGAGATCCCCCGCTCCGGCCACTGGCCGATGCTCGACGACCCGCGTGGCCTGGCCCGCATCATCGCCGAGTTCGTCGCCGGCACCGAGCCCTACGAGTTCGACCTGGGCCGCATGTCCGACCAGCTCCGCGCCGGCCCGCCGCCTCCCGGTCGCCGACCGCCGAGCTGAGCTCCGGCGGCCGAGCCCGGCGCTCGGTGGCGGCCCGCTCAGCGCGGCTCGCCGATCGCCTCGGCGATGGCGCGCCAGCCGCCGCGCAGGACCGGCTCGCCGTGCGAGACCAGCACCATCTCCACGGGCAGCTCGAGCAGCGGGCGCAGGCGCTCGCCGAGCTCCTCGACCGTGAGCCGCGACGGCAGGTACCGGAGCCACGACTGGGGGCAGACGCGAAGTCCGCCGCGGCCGTCGCCCAGCAGGCGGTCGCCGGGCACGAGTGCGCGATGCTCGGGGATCCAGAACATGGTCTCGCCCGCGCGGCGGATCGGCACCGGCTCGATCCCCTCGGCGCGCCGGGCGAGGCGGGCACCGTAGCGCTCGCCGAGCTCCTCGCGGCTGCGGCGGTGCCAGGCGATCGTGGTCAGGATCAGCACCGGCTTCCGCTGGCGCTCGACGATCGCATCGAGCGCCCGCGCGAGGCCCGCGTCGCCGTCGGGCAGCAGCGGGTCCACGAGCACGAGCGCCCGCGGCGCCGCGTAGGCGACGCAGCCCACCTCGGGCGGCCAGTCGTCCGCGCTCTCGGGCTCGGCGCCCGGGCGCCACTCCGGATGGCGCGCGGTCCAGCGCCAGAGCCCGGGGCGAAGCTCGGCGATCGAGCTCACCGTCCCTGTGTAGCGGATCTCAGCCGCCGGCGACGGGGGCGCGGGTGACCTTCTCGCAGTCGGAGGCGACGCGGTCGCCCGCGTCCGCGACGACGGAGTCGTAGCCGGCGCCGCAGCTCACGAGATCGCGCGCTCCATCGGCGGCGAGGACGGTGTCGTTGCCGCTGCCACCGCGCAGCACGTCGGCCGCCGAGCCGCCGTCCAGGCGGTCGTCGCCGGCATCGCCGCTCAGCAGGTCGCGGCCCGCCCCGCCGTAGAGGCAGTCCGGGCCGGCATCGCCGGCGAGGCGATCGGCGCCCCCGGCGCCGCGGATGGCGTCGCCGCCGCCGCTCGGCGCCAGCTCGGCGGGCGTCTCGGCGTTGGCGGTCCCCTGCTGGGGCAGGGCGCAGGGCTCGGGCCGGGTCTGGATGCCGTCGGGGCTGAAGCTGTCGGACACGAGCGAGTAGCCCGGCGCGAGGCCGTCCGGCGCCATCGCCGGGCAGCCGGAGCGCATGTCGTCGCAGGCGACCTCGCCACCGCCCGGCAGGTGGAGGTCGTACTGCGAGCGCAGGTAGGAGGAGAACGCGTTCGCATCGCCGGCTGGATCCACGTCCCCCGTGCGCGGGTCATCGCGCCAGCGGTCGCTGAGGAGCCGCGCGGCGGCCTCCCGCTCGCACGCCGCGTCGCCGATGCACTTGACGTAGCGGTCGAACCACGCGGTCGTGTACCAGGCGGCGACGTCCTCGCCGCGGAGGCTGGCGGTGCCGAGCGGGTAGGGCAGCGTGTTGCCCGGGATCAGCGAGTACTCGTAGTGGGTGCCGCCGCGCAGGTTCACCTGCATCGAGTCGACGCCGGCCGCGCGGTAGGCCGCGAAGCCGGCGTTGTGGCCGAGCGGGTCGGGCGCCGAGGTGTAGGGCACGGGCACGAGGCTGTAGTCGTTCGACATCCCGAGCGCCGGCTTCGTCATCGGCACCGGCTGGCGCGAGGACGGGTCGGAGGCGCACCTGGGCACGCTCCCGAAGCCCGCGGCGCTGCCGTCCGAGGCGGCGAGGTTGTCCCAGGCGACGATCGCGTCCACGCGCGGGTCCTCCTGGCCGATGTAGGAGACGGCCGAGGCGCCCAGCGAGTGGCCCGCGATCCCGACCCGCTCCGGGTCCACCAGCCTCCAGAGCGGGTCGTAGGGAGCGTCCAGGCCCGCGCGCACGCGCCGGTTCTGCTTTCCGGAGTGATCGGTCCCGGTCGTGCAGCTCGGGCGCGGCTCGTAGGGATGCGACGGCGTGGAGAGCAGGAAGTCCAGGCCGTCCTCGGTCCCGTCGTAGAACGGCTCCCCGGCCTGGGAGGGCACGCCCTCCATCCGGTCCGCGCCGGCGCCGAAGGTGTCGGAGCGGCCCTGACCCTGGACGTCGTAGGTCAGGACGACGTAGCCGTGCTTGGCCAGCGTCGCGGCCAGCCCCCAGTAGAGCGTCTCCGGCGCCTGCACGGAGCCCGTGGTGATGACCACCGCCGGGCGGCTCGGCGGCCCCTGGCGCGTCGCCCAGACGTTGCCGGAGATCGTGGCCCCGTCGCGGGCCGTGTAGAGCACCGGCCGCCGGATGCCGAATCCCTGCCGCGCCCAGCGGTAGAAGCGCAGGTCGCCGGCGCACTCGTTCTTGCGGTGCACGCAGATGTTGCCCAGCGGGTCGCGCTCCGGGTCGCGCGCCAGGAGCTTCGGGAGCTCCACCGCGTCGCGGGCGTTCTGCTCCTGGAGCTGCTCCTGGAACTCCGGGGTCAGCGTCAGGTAGCGCTGGCGCTCCGTGATCGCGGCGAAGTTGCGGGCCTCGCTCGCCGCGTCGAAGGCCTGCGCGGCGGCCGGGACGGCGAGGGAGAGGGCGAGCAGGGCGGCGGTGGCGAGGCGCTTGGTCACGCTGAAACGTTAATCGAGATGTCTCAGCCGGCGCGCCGGTTGCGGGGCGGGCGCGCTGCTGGGTCTACCCTCCAGTCAGTGGACGTCAGCGACCAGGCGATCGAGCTCGGCCTCCCCGACATCCAGGCGGCGGCCGCGCGGATCGCCGAGGACGTCCGCGGAACCCCGGTCCTGCCCGCGCCGGAGCTCTCGCGCCGGGTCGGCGCGACGGTCACGCTCAAGGCCGAGTGCCTGCAGGTCACGGGCTCGTTCAAGGTCCGGGGCGCGTTCAACGCGATGCGCCAGATCCCGGCCGAACGCCTACGGCGCGGGGTCGTCGCCGCCAGCGCCGGCAACCACGGGCAGGCGGTGGCGCTCGCCGCCTCGCGCCTGGGCACGCGCGCCGACATCTTCATCCCCGCCGAGGCGCCGCTGGCGAAGGTGACGGCGATCAGGGGCTACGGCGGCGAGATCCACGCCATCGAGGGCGCCTACGACGAGGCGGCGGACAGCGCGCGCGCCTTCGCCGAGGCCGAGGATCGCGAGCTGATCGCGCCGTTCGACGATCCGCGGATCGTCGCCGGCCAGGGGACCGTGGGGCTCGAGCTGGCCGAGCAGGCGCCGGCGACGCGGCAGGTGCTGGTGCCGCTGGGCGGCGGGGGGCTCGCCGCGGGCGTCGCGATCGCCGTGAAATCGCAGCTCGCGGGCGCCGAGGTCGTGGGCGTGCAGGCCGAGGCGTGCGCCCCCTACCTCGAGTCGCTGCGCGCCCACCGCCCGATCGGCGCGCGCTCGGCGAACACGATCTGCGACGGGATCGCGGTCAAGCGCCCGGGCGAGCTGACGCTACCGCTGGTCGAGCGCTGGCTCGACCGCGTCGTCACGGTCGGCGACGACGAGGTGGCGCAGGCGATGGTCCTCCTGCTCGACGGCTCCAAGCTCGTGGTCGAGGGCGCGGGGGCCGTGGGCGTGGCCGCGCTCCTGTTCGGGAAGGTCGAGCCGCCCGCGGCGGGCGAGACCTGCGTGATCCTCTCGGGCGGGAACGTGGATCCCTCGCGGCTGGTCGAGTGCATCCGGCTCGGCGAGACGGCGGCGGGCCGGCGGACGGTGATCTGGACCGTGGTCCCCGACCGGCCGGGGGCGCTTGCCGCGCTCTTGCGCGTCGTGGCCGAGGAAGGCGGGAACGTGGTCGCGGTCGAGCACCTGCGCGAGGGCGTCGCCCTCCACGTTCGCGAGACTGCGATCCAGCTCGTCCTCCAGACGCAGGGCCGCGAGCACTCGGACGCGATCCTCGCCGCCGTGCGCGCGCAGGGCTTCGACGCGCACCCCCAGCGCTGAGCGCCCCCGGCCGGGCGCCGGCGCGATCCGCGCGGGCGGCCGCCGCTAGCCCGTCGTGCTCTCGGCCACGGGCGAGGGCGTGCCCTCGCGCCAGGAGTAGGCGTACGCCGGGTCGTCGAGCTCGCGCGCGAGCTCGGTGAGCCGCAGCGGGCGGAACGTGTCCCACATCACGGCCAGCTCCTCGGTGCGCCGGGCGCCGAGCGCCTTCTCGACCAGGCCCGGCTGCGGGCCGTGGGGCAGCCCGGACGGGTGGACGGTGACCGAGCCGACCTCGATCCCCTTGCGGCTCCCGAACTCCCCGGAGACGTAGTAGATGATCTCCTCCGACTGCAGGTTGGAGTGGTGGTAGGGGAGCGGGACCGCCCGGGGGTCGTAGTCGAGCTCGCGGGGGCAGAACGAGCAGATCACGAAGTTCGGCCCTTGGAAGGTCTGGTGCACGGGCGGCGGCAGGTGGAAACGGCCGGTCCGGGGCTCGAAGTCGTGGATGTTGAAGGTGTAGGGGTAGACGTAGCCGTCCCAGCCGACGACGTCGAACGGGTGGTAGTCGAGCGTGTAGCGCTGAAGGCCGCCGCACGCCCGCACGACGAGCTCGAACTCGCCGCTCTCGCGATGCGTCACCAGCTCCGCGGGCGGATGGAAATCGCGCTGCGAGTAGGGCGCCGACTCGAGCAGCTGCCCGTAGCGGTTGCGGTAGCGGCTCGGCGTCTCGATCTCGCCCGGGGTGTGGAAGACGAGCCACGTCTGCGGCGTGGCGTCGAGGCGGAACCTGTAGGTGGTGCCGCGCGGGATCACGATGTAGTCGTGCTCGCGGTAGGGGACGGTGCCGAAGATCGTCTCCAGCGTGCCGCTCCCCTCGTGGACGAAGACCAGCTCGTCGCCCTCGCCGTCGCGGTAGAAGGCCTCGCCCTCGGCCTCGGGCTTGCACAGCGAGACCTCGATGTCGTCGTTCCACATCAGGCAGCGCCGGCCGCCGATCGGGTCCTTCTCGGGCTCGAGCGGGCCGGTCACGAGGTGGCGGTGGACGTGCGCCTCCGGCACCCACTCGCGGTGCTCGATGGGCGTGAACTCGCCCGCCTCGAGGATGCGGCACGGCGACTGGAGGTGGTAGAGGATCGACTCGTTGCCGGAGAAGCCCTCGAACCCCATCACCTCCTCGACCAGCAGCCGCCCGTCGTCGCGGAACTGGGCGTGGCGCTTTGCCGGGAGCTCGCCTAGCCGGTGATACCTCATCGTCGCCTCCTTCGCTCGCTCGCCCCTACAGGTTCCCGCGCTTCGCCTGCTCGCGCTCGATCGCCTCGAAGAGCGCCTTGAAGTTGCCCTCGCCGAAGCCGCGCGCGCCGTGGCGCTCGATCACCTCGAGGAAGGTCGTCGGGCGGTCGCTCAGGTTGGCGGTGAAGATCTGGAGCAGGTAGCCCTCGTCGTCGCGGTCGGCGAGGATGCCGAGGCGCGCCAGGTCATCTAGGTCCTCGTCGATCTCCCCGATCCGGCCCGGCAGCTCCTCGTAGTAGCTGCGCGGCGTCTCCAGGAAGCGCACGCCGCGCTCCTTGAGCTTGGAGACGGTGGCCACGATGTCGGTCGTCGAGAGCGCGATGTGCTGGACCCCGGGGCCGCCGTAGTACTCGAGGAACTCCTCGATCTGCGACTTGCGCTTGCCCTCGGCCGGCTCGTTGAGCGGGAACTTGATCCGGCCCTTGCCGTCGGCCATCACCTTCGACATGAGGGCCGAGTACTCCGTCGAGATGTCGCGGTCGGTGAAGTGGATCATCTCCCGCATCCCGAAGATGCGCTCGTAGTAGCGCACCCACTCCTCGAGCGTTCCGAGCTCGATGTTGCCGACGACGTGGTCCACGCCGGCGAAGAACCCGGCGTCCTCGCCCCCGTCGACGGCGGCATAGCCCGGCATGAAGGCGCCGCCGTAAGCGCCGCGCTCGACGAAGGTGTGGATCGTCTCGCCGTAGGTCGCGATGCTCGCCTTGCGCACGGTGCCCGCCTCGTCGGTCAGCTCCTCCGGCTCGGCGACGCCGCGGGCGCCGCGCCGGATCGCCTCCGCGTAGGCCCGCTCGGCATCGGGGACCGCCAGGGCCACCACCTTGACGCCGTCGCCGTGCTCCGCCACGTGACGGGCGATCTCGCTCGTGCCCTTGAGCGGCGCCGTCAGCACGAAGCGCACCCGCCCGTGCTCGACCACGTGCGAGGCGCGGTCGCGCACCCCGGTCTCGAGCCCGGCGAAGGCCGTCCGCGTGAAGCCGAGCGCGGTGGTGAAGTAGTGCGCCGCCTGGACCGCGTTCGAGACGTAGAACTCGATGTGGTCCACGCCCAGAAGCGGCATCTCGTCGGGCGCGGCAGCCTGCGCCCCCGGCTCCGGAACCGTCTTGATCTCCATCGCTCTCCTCCGTAGTCGCCTGGGTTTATGATTACGCGTCGAGGAGGGCTGCTCAATGACGAATCGTTGCGTCGAGGGCAATCGGCATGCCCCTGATTGACGACATTGACGCGCAGATCGTTGCGTTGCTGCGCGAGAACGCGCGGCGCTCCTACCAGGACATCGGCAAGCGCGTCTCGCTGTCCGCGCCGGCCGTCAAGCGGCGGGTGGACCGGCTCGAGCGGGAGGGCGTGATCCGCGGCTACACGGCGACCGTCGACCCGGCGGCGTTCGGCTGGCATACGCACGCCTTCGTCGAGCTGTTCTGCGAGGGCCGCATGTCGGGGGCCGAGGTCCGCGACGCCGTCGCCGCCCATCCCGAGGTCGAGGGCGCCTACACGATCGCCGGGGCCCCGAGCGCCATCATCCACGTCCGCGCCACCGACACCGCGCACCTGGAGCAGGCGCTCGAGCGGATCCGCGAGACGCCCGGCGTGCTCCGCACCCAGACCCAGGTCGTGCTCTCGACGCTCTTCGAGCGCCCGGTGGCGAACGGCAAGGGGCCGGCGCCGTGAGCCGCCCCCCGCACGAGGGAGCGCCGGCGCGGGACCCGGGCCGCGGGCGAGGGCAGGGGCGTAACCCCGTGATCGACCACGTCAACAACCTGAAGCTCCAGCACCTGGTCGAGCTCTCAAAGCTCGGCGATCGCTGCGCCGCGATCGAGGCCCAGCTGGCCGAGTGGCTCACCGCCCACGACGTGGTGTTCGCCGGCCACACGATCCCCTTCGTCCTGATGCCGCACTTCGTCTCCCCGGGCCAGGTGCGCCGCGTGCGCCGGGCGGTCGAGGCGCTCTGCTCGGCCCTCAACCGCTTCTGCGACGCCTACCCGCACGAGCCCGCCCTCCAGGAGGAGCTCGCGCTGCCGCCGCTCGAGGACTCGCTCGTCCGCCTCGATCCGGGCTACTCGCGCCCCCTCCGCATCTGCCGCCTCGACGCCTTCCTGACCGGCTACGAGGTCAAGTTCCTCGAGTTCAACGCGGACTCCCCGGCCGGCATCGGCTACACGGACGTGCTCTACGAGGGGCTCCGGAGGGCGATCCGGCTGGCGCGCGTCGAGGACGAGTTCGAGACCTCCTACTCGCCGATGCTGCCGGTCCTGATCGAGACCCTCCTCCGCGCCTACCGCGAGCGGCGGGCGACCCGCCCCGACCTCCCTGAGCGCCCGACCCTGGCCCTCGTGGACGCGCCGGGGAGCCCCTCGGTGCCCGAGTTCCGGATCGTCTGCGCGGCCGCGCGCGAGGCGGGGCTGGACGCGCTCCACGCCACCACCGGCGAGCTGGCTTACGACGGCTCGGTGCTGCGCGCGGGGGGCGAGCCGGTCCACCTCGTCTACAGGCGGGTCCTCGTGGACGACCTCGCCGAGGGCGACCTCACCGCCGCCGCCCGCGACGGCCGGATCTGCATGGTCAACCCGGGCCGCGCCCGCGTCGCCAACAACAAGAAGCTCTTCGCCCTCCTCGACGACCCGCGCTTCGCCCACCTCGTCGAGCGCCACGAGGCCGAGCTGATCGCGCAGACGATCCCCTGGACCCGCATCCTGCGCCCGGGGCGCGTCTCCTACGGCAGGTGGGTCGTGGACCTGCTCGAGTTCGCCTCCGACAACCGCCAGCGCCTGGTGCTGAAGCCGGCCTCGGAGTACGGCGGGCACGGCGTCCGGCTCGGGATCGAGACCTCGCAGGAGGAATGGGACGCGCTCATCGCCGAGCACGCCGAGCACGGCGATTACGTGGTCCAGGAGTACGTGCCGGTGCCGGAGGAGATGTTCCCGACGGTCGAGGATGGGCACGTGCAGATGCGGCTCAAGCGCTTCAACATCAACCCGTTCGGCATCGGCGGCCGCTACGCGGGCATGATCACGAGGATCTCCGACGACGCGGTGGTGAACGTCTCGGCCGGGGGCGGGCTCCTGCCCAGCGTCGTCGGGCGGCACAAGCGGCCGCTGCTCGCCGAGGAGGCGGGCGCCGGGGGGGAGGCGAAGGAGGTGCTCGATGCGGGACCCGGATGAGCCCCGGCTCGGCTACGACGTGGACGCGAACGCGATCCGCTTCTCGAACTACTTCCACCTGCTGCGCGAGCTGGTCCATCTCTCGTGCGGGTGGCTGCCGCTGGTGTTCGAGTTCGAGGCGAAGTACCGCCTCGGCGACCACGTCCACGACGACGCGCGCGCGATCTCGAAGGTCAAGCGGCGGCTCTACGAGCTCCGCCACCCGAGCGATTACCCGGGCTCGCCGGGCCCGGAGCTGAGCGCCGTCCTCGACCGGCTGAGCGCGGCCGGCGACCCCCGCGAGTACCTGCGGCTGGCCTACGGCGACGCCAAGCCGCTGCTCGCCCGCGCGCTCCGGATCCACCTCGAGAACCTCGACCCGGTCGCCGACGAGCCGTCGCTTCGCATCCTGCGCCAGGTGCTGGCCCGCCAGGAGCGCCACGTCGAGGAGATGGCCGCGCTCGCCGAGCTTCCCGGCGAGGCGAGCCGGATCGCCGATCTTGGCGCGCTCCCGATCGAGCTCAAGGCGCCGCGGCGCGAGCTCCGGGTGCTGCCCCCGCTCGAGGAGCCCGCGCGCGATGCGTTCATCGAGGTCACGCCGGAGGGCGACCCGTTCCTCGCCCGCGAGCTCTACGTCAACGACCCGGAGCTGAACCACGTCCCGATCGAGCCCGAGGAGCAGCGCCACTTCTTCCACGCCCTGATGGACGCCGAGCTCTGCGCGGCCGAGCTGATGGCCCGCAATTCGCACGAGCACCCGGAGATGCCGTGGGACTTCCACGTGGACATGGCGCGCCAGGTCTGGGACGAGGTGCGCCACGCGCGCCTCCACGACCTGCTGATGAAGCAGGAGCTCGGCTGCCGCTGGGGCGACTACCCGCTCGGCTTCTCGTACTTCAAGTCCATCTACGCCCACGACCTGCTCGGCCGCCTCGCGCTCTTCAACTCCACGAGCGAGCAGGGGGCCATGTGGCGCCATTCGCGGCGCCGCAAGGTGCTGCTCGAGCGCGGGCAGGAGCGCATCGCCCAGGTCTTCGACTACCTGCTCGCCGACGAGGTCCCGCACGTCCACAACGGCGTGCGCTGGGGCAGCTACCTGCTCGGCGGCGACGAGCGCGCCTACCGGGCCAAGGTCCGGGAGCTGCGGGCCGGCCTCGACGAGACGGGCGCTCCGGTGGCCAAGCCCGAGGCCGCCTGAGCCGGGCGCAGGCGCAGGCGCGCCCCGCGCGCGGGCACCAGCGTCACGTGACGGATCGCCTGGCGCTCCGGCGCCGGGCTGGCCGGCGCGATCTCGAGGCGCCGCACCACCTCCGCGATCACCGCCCGCATCTCGACCAGCGCCAGGTGCGAGCCCAGGCAGCGGCGCATGCCGCCCCCGAACGGGATCCACGCCTGCAGGTCGGCGCCGCCGTCGAGGAAGCGCTCGGGCCGGAAGGCATCGGCGTCGGGGAAGGCGGCCGGATGCGCGTGGACGAGCGGGATCGCGGGCGCGACGTACCAGCGGGGCGGCACCTCGTAGCCGTTCAGGCGAAGGGGCGCGTCGAGCAGGCGGGGGGCATCGATGACCACCGGCCGCGACCGCAGCGTCTCCTTGACGACGGCGTCCAGGTACCGCTCGTCGCCCGCTTCGAGCTCGGCCCGCAGGCGCGCGAGGCAGCCGGGATGGCGCGCCAGGCGCTCGAGCGCCCAGGCGAGCGCGGTGGCGGTCGTCTCGTGGCCGGCCGTGAGGAGCGTGACCAGCTCGTCGCGAAGCTCCTCGTCGCTGAGCGGCTTGCCCGCCTCGTCGCGGGCCGCGAGCATCATCGCCAGCGCATCCCGCGGCTCGCCGCCCGCGGCCGCCCTGCGCCCGCGAATCTGCTCGTAGAGGATCCGGTCGAGCTCGGCTCGCAGCTCGCGGAAGCGGGTGATCGGCCCGCGGGCGAGGAGGCCGGGGCGGGCCCCCGGCATCAGCCGCTCGCGGGCCGGCTGGGGAAGCACCCAGAGCGCCAGCCACGCGCGCCCCTCGAGCAGCGGCGGGAGCAGCTCGCGCAGCCGGGCCAGGCGGCTCGCGTCGCGGATGCCGAAGACGACCCGCAGGATCACCTCGAGGGTGATCGCCTGCATCCGGGGCCGCAGCTCGAGCGCCTCGCCCAGGGGCCAGGCCTCGATCTCGGCGGCGGCGATGGCGGCGATCTCGCGCGCGAAGCCCTCCACCGCGGGGCCGTGGAACGCGGGGGCGAGGAGG
>Ga0070741_10006940_pt1 | contig 23891 bp, 28 predicted proteins | sample Coa_R1_4_FD_66440 | JGI IMG/M metagenome (GOLD analysis project Ga0070741, IMG submission 66440) | Surface soil microbial communities from Centralia Pennsylvania, which are recovering from an underground coalmine fire - Coalmine... | ecosystem: Environmental > Terrestrial > Soil > Unclassified ...
CAGTTGTCTCAGTCCTCCTTCGAGTGTCGTCGGGCAGACAGATACGCGTCCGCCCGGACGTACTTCATACAACGGCGGCGCCACCGGGGGTATTCCCGATGATTTTCGCCGCGCTGCGGCGTCTAAGCGGCGATGGCAACGTCGAGCGAAGGAGCCGAGATGAGCAAGCACACGTTCAGGATCTTCGTCAAGGCCTCGCCGGACGAGGTCTGGAAGGCGATCACCGACCCCGCGACCGCCGCGCGCTACGGGTACGGCGGGCAACTGGAGATCGAGCCCCGCGCGGGCGGCGCCTACCGGGTGCACGCGACGGAGGAGATGAAGCAGTTCGGGATGCCGGACGTGGTCGTCGACGGCGAGGTCGTCGAGGCCGAGGCGCCGCGGCGCCTCGTCCAGACCTGGCAGGCGCACTTCAACCCCGAGATCGAGAAGGAACCCGTCGGCCGCGTCACCTGGGAGACGGAGCCGGCGCAGGAGATGATGTTCCCCGGCGGCGGCGTCACGCTGGTGACGCTGACGCACGAGCTCGACGACGCGGCGAGCGAGACGGCCGGGATCGTCAGCGGCAAGACCGCCGAGGCGGGCGGCGGCTGGGCCCTCGTCCTCAGCGACCTGAAGACGTTGCTGGAGACGGGCTCCTCGCTCGCCGGACGCTGAGACGGCGGCGGGCGCGTACGATGGGCGTCGTGGAAGCGTCGTCCGTCGTCGCGCCCGCCGAGCTCGAGCAGGCGCTCGAGGAGCATCGCCGCGAGCTGACGGGCTACTGCTACCGGATGCTCGCCTCGCCGTTCGACGCCGAGGACGCCGTCCAGGAGACGATGCTCCGCGCCTGGAAGAGCCTCGAGCGCTTCGAAGGCCGCGCGTCGCTCCGCTCGTGGCTCTACCGGATCGCAACGAACGTGTGCCTCGACATGCTCGGTGGGCGCGAGCGCCGGGTGCGTCCGATGGACCTCGGCCCCTCGCGCGAGCCGATCGTCGACAACCTGAACGTCCCGGCCGAGGTGACCTGGATCCAGCCGATCCCCGACCCGGCCGACACGGCTGTCGAGCGGGAGACGATCCGACTCGCCTTCGTCGCCGCGCTCCAGCATCTGCCGCCGAGGCAGCGGGCGGTGCTGATCCTCGCCGAGGTCCTGCGCTGGCAGGCGACCGAGATCGCCGAGCTCCTCGGCACGAGCGTCCCCTCGGTGAACAGCGCGCTGCAGCGGGCGCGCGCCGGTCTGTCCGCGACCGGCGTCAGCGCGACCGACCCGGTGCCGGAGCTCGGCGCCGAGCAGCGGGCGCTGCTCGAGCGGTACGTGAAGGCGTTCGAGGCCTACGACATCGACGCGCTCACGGAGCTGATCCGCGAGGACGCGATCCAGTCGATGCCGCCGTACGACCTCTGGCTCTCGGGACGTGACGACATCTTCACGTGGTGGCTCGGCCCGGGGATCGGGTGCAAGGGCTCACGTGTGATCCCGGCCGGCAGCGCGAACGGCTCGCCGGCGTTCGCGCAGTACAAGCCGAGCGACGCGGGAAGCGGATTCGACCCGTGGGCGTTGCAGGTGGTCGAGGTCTCACCGGATGGCATCGCCGAGCTCACCTTCTTCCTCGACACCGAGACGCTGTTTCCGCTCTTCGGGCTCCCGCTGCGGCTCGAGGCCTAGCGCCGACGCGAGCCCGCAGAAGGCGGCGAGGTCACACAGCTCCTGCGAGGCGCCGCGGAAGCGCGCCGCGCGGAGGCGCAGCCTGATCCGGGCGAGAGCCTCGATCGACGCGAGATCCGATCCCAGCGTGCTCACGTCGATCTCCATCCGTATACAGACCCTGCTCAGAGCGGAGATTCATCGCCCCGGGACCGATGAGTTTCGACGCCGGCCGAGGTCGAACCGGTAGAACGGGAATGTCCTCGAGAGGGGAGACCGATGACGCTCGACAACCCACGCGCCCGCTGGATCGCCCTCTACGTCCTCTGCCTGGGCGACCTGATGATCGTCGTCGACATGACGATCGTGAACGTCGCCCTGCCGTCGATCCGGGACGACCTCGGCTTCACCGAGACGTCGCTCGCGTGGGTCGTGAACGCGTACCTGCTCACGTTCGGCGGCTTCCTGCTCCTCGGCGGGAGGTTCGGCGACCTGTTCGGGCAGCGGCGGTTGTTTCTTGCCGGGATCTCGTTCTTCACCCTCGCGTCCGTGCTGTGCGGCGTCTCGACGAGCCAGGGGCTGCTGATCGCGGCCCGCGCCGTTCAGGGGCTCGGCGGCGCGGTCGTGTCGGCGGTCGCGCTCTCGCTGATCATGGGGCTCTTCACCGAGACGGCCGATCGGGCGAAGGCGATGGGCGTCTTCGGGTTCTGCATGGCGGGCGGCGGGAGCGTCGGCGTGCTCCTCGGCGGCGTCCTCACGGACGCGCTCTCCTGGCACTGGATCTTCTGGGTGAACGTCCCGGTCGGGATCGCGGTCACCGTGCTCACGCTCCGGCTGCTCCCCGCGACGCCTGGACGGGCGGCGACCGGACGCCTCGACGTAGCCGGTGCGATCACGGTCACGGCAGCGCTGATGCTCGCCGTCTACGCGATCGTGAACGGCAACGACAAGGGCTGGCTGTCCGCCCAGACGCTCGGGATGCTCGGAGGTGCGGTCGCGCTGCTCGCCGCCTTCGTCGCGATCGAGGCGCGAGTCGCGGCGCCGCTGATCCCGTTCGCGGTGCTGAAGCTCCGCAACATCTGGGCCTCGAACGTGGTCGGGATCCTCTGGGCCGCGGGGATGTTCGCGTTCTTCTTCCTCTCGGCCCTGTACCTGCAGCTCGTGCTCGGCTACAGCCCGCTCCAGGTCGGCCTCGCGTTCCTGCCGGCGAACGTGATCATGGGCGCGTTCTCGCTCGGGATCTCGGCGAAGCTGGTGATGAGATTCGGGATCAAGCCGCCGCTCGCGGTCGGCTTCGTGCTCGCCGCCGCGTCGCTGTTCCTGTTCGCGCGAGCGCCGGTCGGCGGCGACTTCGTCGTCGACGTCCTGCCGGCGACGGTCCTGCTCGGGTTCGGGGCGGGGATGGCGTTCAACCCGGTGCTGCTCGCCGCGATGAGCGACGTCAAGCCCGAGGAGTCCGGCCTCGCGTCCGGGATCGTCAACACCGCGTTCATGATGGGCGGCGCGCTCGGCCTGGCCGTGCTCGCGAGCCTCGCGGACTGGCGGACGAACCGGCTCGGCGGCGCGAGCGACCTCTCCGCGCTGACGAGCGGGTACCACCTCGCGTTCGTGCTCGGCGGGATCTTCACGCTCGCAGCCGCGCTCGCCGGGACGGCGCTGCTCCACTCGCCGGCGGCGGTCGAGGCGGCGCACGGCGAAGCGGCGGCCGCGGCGGCGGTCGATTAGCGGAAGCGGAGGCACCCTCCGTTTCTGCTAGGCTGGGCCCATGGCCCGCCGCGACGCCGAACGGAACCGCGCGAAGCTGATCGAAGCGGGCCGCTCGGCGCTCGCCGAGCTCGGGCCGGACGCGCCCCTCGAGGAGATCGCTCGCCGTGCCGGGGTCGGGATCGGCACGCTCTACCGCCACTTCCCGACGCGCGAGGCGCTCGTCGAGTCGATCTTCGCCGAGCACATCGGCGGAGTCCGGGCCGCGGCCGAGGCGGCCGCCGGCGCGGCGGACGCCTGGACCGGCCTCGTCGGCTTCTTCGAGCACGTGTGCGAGCTGCAGGCGCGGAACCTGCCGCTCCGCGGCGTCTTCCTGCGCTACGGCGACGGGCGCTCGCTCGCCGAGCACCGCGAGCGGATGCGCCCGCTGCTCGAGCGGCTCGTCGACCGGGCGCGGCAGCAGGGCGCCCTGCGGGCCGACTACACCGTGGGCGACCTCTCGCTCGCGCTGTGGTCGTTCGCGCCGATCTTCGAGGCGACCGCCGACGTCCACCCGAACGTCTGGCGGCGGCACCTGCGGATCCTGCTCGACGGGATGCGCGCGGAGGCGGCGAGTCCGCAGCAGGTGCGTCCGCTCGCCGGCAAGCAGCTCGAGCGGGCGATCGACGCGCTGCGCCAGCGGTACCACCGGCGGAGAGCCGCATGAGCCCTCAGCCGCCCCGCATCCGCGTGATCTTCGGCGCGCTGCTGCTCGTCCTGCTGCTCGCCGCGCTCGACCAGACGATCGTCTCGACCGCGCTGCCGACGATCGTCGGCGACCTCGGCGGGACCTCGCACGTCTCCTGGGTCGTCACCGCCTACCTGCTCGCCTCGACGGTCACCGGGCCCCTGTACGGGAAGCTCGGCGACCTCTACGGCCGGAAGCTTCTCCTCCAGTCGGCGATCGTGCTCTTCCTCGGGGGCTCTGCGCTCTGCGGCCTCGCGAACGGGATGGTCGAGCTGATCGCGTTCCGCGCCGTCCAGGGGCTCGGCGCGGGCGGGCTGATCGTGACCACGATCGCCGTGATCGGCGACGTCGTCCCGCCGCGCGAGCGCGGGCGCTACCAGGGGTTCTTCGGGGCGGTGTTCGGGGTCGCGAGCGTCGTCGGGCCGCTGATCGGCGGCTTCTTCGTCGACAACCTGTCGTGGCGCTGGATCTTCTACGTCAACCTGCCGATCGGCGCGCTCGCGCTCGCCGTGATCGGCGTCGTCTTCCACGCTCGGGCGGAGCGGGTCAGGCACGCGATCGACTGGGTCGGCGCGATCCTGCTCGCCGGCGGGCTGTCGGGGGTGATCCTCTTCACCAGCCTCGGCGGGAACACCTACGCATGGAGCGCGCCGGAGGAGATCGCGATGCTCGCCGCGGGTGTCGTCCTGCTCGCGCTCTTCCTCGTCGCCGAGCGCTACGCGGCCGAGCCGATCGTCCCGCTGTCCCTCTTCCGGAACCGGATCTTCTCGGCCTCGAGCGCGATCGGGTTCGTCGTCGGGCTCGCGCTCTTCGGTGCGGTCGTCTACATGCCGTTCTACCTGCAGATCGTCAAGGGGCAGACCCCGACCGGCAGCGGACTGCAGCTGACCCCGATGATGCTCGGCCTGCTGATCACGTCGATCGCGAGCGGCCAGCTGATCTCGCGCTACGGCCGGTACAAGCAGTTCCCGATCGCGGGCACGGCGGTGATGACGGTCGGCCTATTCCTGCTCTCGCGGCTCGGCGCGGGGAGCACGAGCGTCGAGGCGTCGCTCTACATGCTCGTCGTCGGCTTCGGGATCGGGATGGTGATGCAGGTGCTCGTCCTCGCCGTCCAGAACTCGGTCGACCACCGCGAGCTCGGCGTCGCGACCGCGTCGTCGATGCTCTTCCGGCAGGTGGGAGGGTCGATCGGGATCGCCGCGTTCGGCGCGATCTTCTCGAACCGGCTTGCGCAGCATCTTCCTCCGACGGCGCAGCTGCCGCGGAGCGCGACGCCGGAGACGGTGCGAAGCCTGCCACCGGCGCTGCACGAGACCTACGTGCACGCGGTCGCGCTCGCGCTCCACCCGGTGTTCCTCGTCGGCGCGGCGACGGGCCTCGTCGCCTTCGCGCTCACCTGGCTCCTCCGCGAGGTGCCGCTACGCAAGACGACGGACGTCGGCGCCGCGGCGGGCGAGACCTTCGGGCTCGAGGAAGCGGCCTAGCTCCGCGTCAGCGAGACGAGCTCGTTCAGCTCGTCGCCGCCCTTCACGGTCCGTTCGAGGACGGTCCCGGTGCCGCGCACGTACAGCTTGTGGTCGCGGACGCCCGGCTCGAGCGGAGTCCACTCCTCGGTCAGCAGCCCGTTCCTTCCGAGGTACCCGAGCACGCGGAAGTGATCCTCGGCGTGGCCCTTCCAGTACTCCTCGAGGCCGGTCTGACCGACGCGCGGCTCGGCGGGCATCAGGATCCCGGCGCGGGCGCCCTGCACGCCCGCCTGCCAGGACCCTTCCCTCGTCGTCACCTTGCCGCTGCGGTCGAGCTCTGCAGTGTCCTCGCCGAAATACCAGACGTTCCCCTTGCGGTCCTGCGCGTACCAGTCCTTCGTCCGCTCGGCGAGCCGGCCGTCGACCCAGAGCCGGTCGTCGACGACGATGCACCGGACGCCGTCGACCATCTTCGTCCGGCGCGTGACCGTGAGCACCTCGTGCGAGCGCTTGCCGTCCTTGATCCCCTCGTAGCGGTACACGGAGCCGCGGAGGAGCGGGAACCACGGGTTCGTCACGTGCGGGGTGAAGCCGCGGCCGTCCTGGCTGCCGGCGCTTCCGGCGGCGAGCGCTGCGACGAGCGCGGCTGCCAGCACTGAGGTCGTCCTGAGCATCGGTTCCTCCTTCGCTTTGCCGCTCACGCTACGGACGCGAGATGAACCCAGGATGACCGCCTGTCATCTCGCGTTCATGCTTCGCGGTGAGGATGAGCACGTGCGTGTCCTGATCGTCGAGGACGACCTGCGGATGGCGAGCCTCGTCAAGCGCGGGCTGACCGGCGAAGGGCTGGCCGCCGACGTGGCGCAGAGCGGCGACGACGCCCTGTGGATGGCGCAGGCGCATCCCTACGACGCGATCGTGCTCGACGTGATGCTCCCGGGGCTCGACGGGTTCGAGACCTGCCGTAGGCTGCGTGCGGCGGGCATCTGGGCGCCGGTCATCATGCTGACGGCGCGCGACGCGGTCGAGGATCGTGTCGCCGGGCTGGATAGCGGGGCGGACGACTACCTGGTCAAGCCGTTCGCGTTCGCCGAGCTGCTCGCTCGGCTGCGAGCGCTAACGAGGCGCGGCGACAAGGAACGGCCGGCGGTGCTCGCGGTCGGCGGCCTGTGCCTCGATCCGGCGACCCGCGAGGTCAGCCGGGAGGGGAGCCCGATCGACCTCTCCGCCAAGGAGTTCGCCCTCCTCGAGTGCTTCATGCGCCGTCCCGGCGAGGTGCTGTCGCGGCTGGATCTGCTCGAGCACGCGTGGGACTTCGCCTACGAGAGCCGCTCGAACGTCGTCGACGTCTACATCCGGCGGCTGCGGCGGAAGCTCGGCGACGGCGCGCTCGAGACCGTGCGCGGAGCCGGTTACCGGCTGCGGGCGGCGCCGTGAACCGCCTTCCCGTCCGCCTGCGCATGACCGCGGCCTTCGCGGCCGCGATGGCGGCCGTCCTCGCGGGCACCGCGCTCTTTCTCTACCTGCGGTTGGGCTCGCATCTCGCGACGGCGCTCGACCGCGAGCTTCGCGTGCGGGCCCAGGACCTCGCGGCGGTGGCAGCCGACGGGGGCGCCCTGCCGGCGAGCAGGTTCGTCGAGCGCGGCGAGAGCTACGTCCAGGTGATCGGTCTCGACGGACGCGTCGTCGACGCGACGGAGCCGCTCCGCGCGCGCCCGTTGCTCGACCAGGCTCAGCTCGCGCGCGCCCGGCGGCGGCCCTCGTACTTCGACATTCCGTCCGTGCCCGGCTTGAACGAGCCGTCCCGTCTGTTCGCAACCTCGGTCGGAAGGAACCTGCTCGTCGTCGGCGCCACGAAGCAGGACCGAGCCGAGACGCTCGCCGCGTTCCGCACCGAGCTGCTGGTCGCCGGGCCGCTCGCGCTCCTGCTCGCGTCTGCGGCCGGCTACCTGCTCGCGGGCCTCGCCCTGCGCCCGGTCGAGTCGATGCGGCGCCGCGCCGCGACGATCTCGAGCGAGACGCCGTACGACCGCTTGCCTGTGCCGCCGACCGGTGACGAGCTCGAGCGGCTCGGCGCGACGCTGAACGAGATGCTCGCGCGCCTCGAGGCCGGGCTCGAGCGCGAACGCGGCTTCGTCGCGGATGCCGGTCACGAGCTGCGGACTCCACTTGCCGCCGTGCGCACGGAGCTCGAGCTCGCGCTCCGGCACGGCGGGTCCGTCGAAGAGCTGCGCGGGGCGATCGGTCGCGCCGCGCAGGAGGTCGAGCGGCTCACGCGTCTGGCGGACGACCTGCTGCTGATCGCCCGATCCGATCGCGGTTCGCTGCCTCTCCGCGTCGACCACGTCGAGATCGACGAGCTGTTCGCCTCTGTGCGCCGGCGCGTCGAGTGGCACGCGCAGGCCGAAGGCAAGCGAGTGCTCGCCCGCCCGGCCGGGAAGTCTGTGCAGGGCGACCGGCTGCGCCTCGAGCAGGCGCTCGTCAACCTCGTCGACAACGCGCTCCGCTACGGCGGCGCCTCGATCACGCTCGCGGCCGCCGCGCGCAACGGCGCGGTCGAGCTGCACGTCGAGGACGACGGGGCGGGCTTTCCGCCCGGCTTTCTCGAGCATGCGTTCGAGCGCTTCTCTCGCGGAGACGCCGCGCGCGGGCGCGGCGGCGCCGGCCTCGGCCTCGCAATCGTGAAGACCGTTGCGGAGGCGCACGGCGGGAGCGCGCACGCCGAGAGTCGGGAGCGCGGCGCCGACGTCTGGGTGGCGATACCGGCTGACGAGCCGAACCCGTAGCCCCGTGCCGCTACGCCGGCAGGGACGTCCGCCGCTTTCGCTCGCCGTAGGAGAGGTCGAACCTGTTCAGCGGGCCCCACGGCCCCATCTGCGGCGCGACCGCTTCGAGCTCGTCCACCACCGCAGTGCCGAAGATCCGGTCGGCGAGGTTCCGGTGCGAGCGCGTGAGCGTCGTGAGCAGGGCCGAGAGGGCGGCGCCGGCGGCGAGGACGTAGGCGACCTGGAGCGCGATCCAGGACGTGTGGTCGAGGTGGCCGTTGCCCTGGGTGCTGGTCGCCCGGCCGAACATCACGTAGACCGACGCGGCGACGGCGACCGTCAGCACGGCTCTGACGAACGACGCGGCGTAGGAGGGGCCGCGACCGCTGCGCAGTGAGATCAGCCGGATGTCGCGTGCGCGCATGCCGAGCGTGTGGCTGCTCGGCCACATTGCCGTGAAGTACGCGATCGCCGGCAGCGCCGTGCCGATCTCGGCGATGTAGACGAGCACCTCGCCGGGAACGCCGCCGAAGTCGTGCTCGCGCCAGGACACCGCGCCGAGCGCCTGGATCCCGCCGAGCGGGATCGAGGCGATCAGGTATGCGACCAGACAGATCGTCCAGTCGATCGCCGCCGCCGTCGCGCGCCGCAAGGGGGAGCCGAACCCGGCCGTGTACCGCTGCTCCGGGTCCGCGTAGCGCGCGCGGGTCACGCCCGAACGTTAGCCCTCGTTGGTCGAAGCCGGAGCCCCGCGGCTATCGTCGCCGCGACGGCCACGCAACCGCCCCCAGACGACGACCGTGAGCTGCTCGGTCGCCTGCGCGCAGGCGACGAGGCCGCCTTCGCGACGCTGGTCGAGAAGTACGGGCCGTCGCTGCTCCGGGTCGCGCTGCTGTACGTGCCGTCGCGGTCGGTCGCCGAGGAGGTGGTCGCCGACACGTGGCTCGCGGTCGTGACGGGACTCGAGCGCTTCGAGGAACGTTCCGCCCTGAAGACGTGGCTGTTCCGGATCCTGACGAACAAGGCGAAGACGCGTGGCCGGCGCGAGGCTCGGTCACTGCCCTTCTCGTCGTTCGTCGGCGACGGCGACGAGGCCGAGACCGCGGTCGTCGTCGACCGCTTCGCCCGTGACGGGCACTGGTCGACGCCGCCGCGCGGTGTCCCCGAGGAGCGACTCCTCGCGAACGAGGCGCGCGAGCGCGTCGAGGCGGCGATCGCGGCGCTGCCGCCGAACCAGCGGGCGGTGATCACGCTCCGCGACGTCGAGGGCCTTTCCGCGGAAGAGGCGTGCAACGTTCTCGGGCTCTCCGAGACCAATCAACGTGTGCTGCTCCACCGAGCACGGGCGAAGGTCCGAGCCGCGTTCGAGCGGTACCTGGAAGAGGGCCCGCGATGAGTGCCACGCACCAGCTGATCTGTCAGGAGATCATCGAGGTGATCACCGACTACCTGGAGGGAGCGATGGACCGGCAGCTGCGCGCCGCCTTCGAGGCGCACCTTGCGGATTGCCCGCACTGCACGCACTACCTGGAGCAGATGCGGGCGATGATCCGCGTCTCCGGGACGATCGAGGCGGAGTCGCTGTCGCCCGAGTTCCGGGACGGTCTGGTCGCCGCCTTCCGGGAGTGGAGGCAGCGGTGAAGGTCGTCGCCGCGGCACTGCTGGCCTCGGCTCTCGCCCTGCCCGCACTGGCCGCAACGCCCGCCGCTCCGGTAACGAAGCTCCGCGCCGCGGGATTCGGCGACGTGCTCGCTCGCCGCGACCGCCAGGCGCTCTACTACTGGCAGGTCGAGAAGCGCGCCGGCGGCAGAATCCGGTGCGTCGCCGCGTGCGCGGCCGCCTGGCCGCCGCTCCTCGTCCGCTCGGCCGCCGCCGTGCCGAAGCGCGTTCGGGGGATCCGCGGCACCTTCGGCGTGATCCGCCGACCGGACGGGAAGCTGCAGGTCACACGCAACGGGCTTCCGCTGTACACCTACGCCCACGAGGGCCCGGGCGTCGTCCGCTGCGACAACGTGAACGGCTGGTTCGTCGTTCGTCTCTAATCGTTCGTCTCTAATCGCTCGTCGCCGCGGCCGGCATTGCGGCCGCGGCAGCTGCGGCAGCAAGGGTGCCAGCGCGAAGCGGCCGGAGGCTTGCGAGCAACAAGAAAGGATTCAGCGAGCCGGTTGCGGTTTCATCCACCGCTTCCGCTGGCTTTCCGACTCAGGTCTCGCGACCTTCCCCGTACGACCCTCGGATGCGGCTTCGACTTACTCCCGCTCCGTGCTCGCTGCAGGCGCCACGCTACGAGAACATGCCCCGCGTTTCAAGAGGCCGATCCGGCGCTTTTGCGCAAAGAGCGAGAAGTTTCCGACGCCTCGCCGTCCTCACGCGGCAACGGGGTCGCCGAGACGGACGACGCCCGGCTCGCTGACGCTTCCCCAGACACCGAACGGCAGCGCCTCGGTCGTCTCGAGGCCGCTCCGGTAGGCGGCGAGCACGTCGAGCGTGGGGAGGTTCCTCGCTCCGGACTCCGGATGGCGACTCGTGACGAGGCACCGGCCGGTGTTTCCGCGGAGCTCGACCTCGGCCTCTCCGATCCGCAGCCGCCGCCCGATCCACGTGTCCTCCTCGTGGGCGTCCAGTCCTTCGACGCCGAACAGCATCCGGAACCGTCGCGCGTCGATCGGCTCGGCAAGCCCCGCCGCGACGCGCATCGCCTCGAGGGACGCGGTCGAGAGGACGGAGACCGACGCACCTCCACGGTCGACGCCCGTCCCCGGCTCGCGCGTCTGGACGAGCCGTAGCGGGCGGCCGACGAAGGAGGACAGCGCCTCCGACCACGGGCCCTCGACGAGCCTGCCCTCGACCTCGCGCTTGCCGTAGAACGTCGTCGCCACCCGATCGCCGAGGGCGACCTCGCCGCCGACGACGTTGCCGCCGGGGAAGCGCAGCGCCAGCGTCCCGGCGTCCTCGTCCCACTCTGGACTGATCTGGACGAGCGGTGCGAGCTGCTTCCCGTTCAGGAGCCGGCCGTCCTCGCCGATCAGGTGGAAGCGCCGGTCCTCGCGGACGCCGAACGGCTCGAGGCGCACCTCGTCGCGGCGGACGAGGGCGAGGCCCTTGACGGGCGCGACGAAGATCCAGGTGACTCGGGCGGGCACGTCCGACAGTGTCGCACCTGGGTCGCGCCGCTCCGAGCCATGTCCGAAAGCGCCAGTACGGTTGCGCCGTGCGCCTGATCGTCGCCCGCTGCGAGGTGCGCTACACCGGACGCCTCACGGCTCTCCTGCCGGAGTCGACGCGGCTGCTGATCTTCAAGTCGGACGGGTCGGTGCTCGTCCACGCCGACGTCGGCGGGTACAAGCCGCTCAACTGGATGACGCCGCCGACGGCGATCGAGGAGGGGGACGGGCGGATCGTCGTCCGGAAGCGCGCCGGGCGGGCGGAAGACTGCCTCGAGATCCGCCTCGCCGAGGTGCTGAGCGACGTCACGCACGAGATGGGGGAGGCGGCCGGGCTCGAGAAGGACGGGGTGGAGCGCGACTTGCAGGAAGAGCTGGCGGCGCAGCCGGAGGCGCTCGGCGAGGAGCTGCGGCTCGTGCGGCGCGAGTGGCCGACGGACATCGGTCCGCTCGACCTGATGTGCCGCGACGCCGACGGAGGGTGGGTCGCGGTCGAGGTCAAGCGGATCGGCGGGATCGAGGCGGTCGAGCAGCTGAGCCGTTACCTGGAGCGGATCCGCATCGACCCGGCGCGCGCCGACTGCCGCGGGCTGCTCGCCGCGCAGCGCTTCCGGCCGCAGGCGGTCACGCTTGCCGAGTCGCGCGGGATCCGCTGCGTCGAGGTCGACCTGGCCGTCCTGCGCGGCGAGCGCGAGCCCGGGCTGACGCTGTTCGCGTGACGAAGCAGTAACGATCCGTCCCCAGCCCTGGCGCCGCTGCCGGGTGGTGGCGATTCTCGAGCTGTGCAGCGGGTCGTCACCTTGCTCGCGGTGCTCGGCGTCGGCTTCGCGCTGTTCGCCGTGTGGCGGAACAGCCAGGTCCACGTCGCGCGCGTCAGGGCGAGCTGGGAGCTCACGCCGGGCGTTCTGAACCCGGACGTCCGTCAGGAGACGATCGGCCAGACGATCTGCCTGCGCGGCTGGACGCGCTCGGTGCGGCCGCCGAGCGAGTACACGGCGCAGCTGAAGCTCGAGCAGATCCGGGCGTACGGCCTCGACGGTGGGCCGGAGGACTACCAGGAGGACCACCTGATCAGCCTCGAGCTCGGCGGCCACCCCACCGACCCGCGCAACCTCTGGCCGGAGCCGCACCCGCGTGCCGAGGAAGTCGACCGGGTCGAGAACGAGCTGAACCGGAAGGTGTGCTCGGGCGAGCTGACGCTGGCCGAGGCTCAGCGTCGCGAGTCCAGCCTCAAGCACGCGGAGGGTTGAGAGCGCGGAGCGCTCGCGCGAAGGTTCCGCCGCCGACCACGTCGAAGGCTGCCCCGCCGGCGCGTCGCCGCAGCTCGCGGTCGGACGTCACGAGGCGGTATGGACGGCCGGCCTCGACGAGCCGCTCGGCGTCGCGCGCGAGGCGGTCGTCGGCGCTCTCGCGCGTCGTCCCGACCACCATGACGGCGGGTCCGGCGTCCACCTCCGGGGGCGCCCCGTCGAAGACGACGAGGGCGCTCGATCCGGTCGCCTCCGCCCACGCGCGGACGAGCTCGACGAGCTCCTCCCTGCCGATGTTCGGCCACTCGGAGCGTCTGACGTTCTCGGCGTCGACGAGCGTTACCGGTTCCACTCGTCGGCCGCCCCGACCGGCCGCACGTGCAGCTCGAGCACGTCGGGCCGATGGTAGTGACCCGCCGGGTCGAAGCGCTGCCGCTCCTCGGCGAGCCGCTGTGGGTCGAGGTCGGCGTACAGGATGCCCTCCTCGTCGTACAGCGGCCCGGCGAGGTACGACCCGTCCGGAGCGAGGATCGCCGAGCCGCCGCGCCCGAGCGGGTCGCGGTCGGCGATCTCCTCGCGGAGCGGGAAGTCCTGCGGGTACGACGAGCCGCGCTGGAAGTGGCAGGGGCTGACGACGAACGCGCGCGACTCGCGCGCCAGGTGGACGAGCGTCGCCTGCCACGCGTCGCCGTCGTCGGCGGTCGAGGCGATGTAGATCTCGATCCCGCTCTCGTAGAGCGCGAAGCGCGCGAGCGGCATGTAGTTCTCCCAGCAGATCAGGCCGCCGATCCTGCCGATGCCGGTCTCGATCGCCCGCAGGCCGCCGCCGTCGCCCTGGCCCCACACCAGCCGCTCGTGGTTCGTCGGGACGAGCTTGCGGTGGTGCTCCGCGAGCGTCCCGTCCGGCGCGTGGTAGAGGAGCGAGTTGTAGATCGTCCCCGGCCGCGCGGGGTCGCGCTCGTTCACGCCCGTGACGAGCCAGACCTCGTGCTCGCGCGCGATCTCGCCGAGACGATCCGCGTCCGGGCCCGGCACCTCGAGCGCCTCGCGCGAGAGCATCGCGTACGCGCCCTTCGCGCGCGGATCGGCCCAGCCGGCGAGGAACCGCGCCCACGCGGAGCTCGGGTAGGCGGGGACGAACGTCTCCGGGAAGACGACGAGCTGCGCACCGGCGGCCTTCGCCTCGGCCGTTACCTCCGCGACCTTGTCGAGCGTCCGCGCGCGATCGAGGATCGCCGGCTCGACCTGGACGCAGGCGACGCGCACCGTCTCCTTCACGTCGCCGAGGTTAACCCGCGCCGAGCGCGTCGCGAAGCGAGCGGACGTAGCGCTCGAGCGCGGCCGCGCCCTCCTCGGCGACCTCCAGCGCGCGCGAGCCGACGACGATTCCGTCCGTGAGCGCGGCGACGGCCTCCGCGTGGGCGGGCGTGGAGATGCCGAAGCCCGCGTAGAGCGGCTTCTCGGTCACCTTGCGTGCGCGCTCGACCAGTGCGGCGAGCGCGGGGGAGACGTCGTCGCGCGCGCCCGTCGTTCCGGTCAGGGTGACGAGGTAGAGCCAGCCGTCGGTCTGCTCGGCAGCGAGGCGCAGACGCTCGTCGGTCGAGGTGGGGGCGACGAGCTGGACGCGCCTGAGCTCGCGTCGCTCACCCGCGGGCAGATCGGCGACGATCAGGCTAGCCGCCCCGGAGGCGCGCGCGTCGTCGGCAAAGCGCTCCCAGCCGTACGCCTCGAGCAGCGAGGAGTACGTCATCGGCACGAGCGGCACCTGCACGCGCGCCCCGGTCTGTGCGAGGCAGTCGAGGCACGCCTTCGTCCGCATCCCGGCCGCGAGCGCGCGCTCCGCGGCCAGGCGGATCACGGGCCCGTCCGCGAGCGGGTCGGAGAACGGGAAGCCGATCTCGACCAGATCCGCCCCGCCGGCCTCGGCTGCGGCCGCGAGCTCGGGCGTGTCCTTCCCCGCCATCAGGTAGATGACGAGCGTCTTGCTCACTTGAGGTGGGCGAGCGCCTCGTCCAGGTCCTTGTCGCCGCGGCCGGAGAGGCAGACGACGACGACCTCGCCGTCGAGCTCCGCCGCGCGGGCGAGGGCGTGGGCTGGCTCCAGCGCCGGGATGATCCCCTCGGTCTCGGCCAGCCGCCGGAAGGCGGCCAACGCCTCGTCGTCGGTCGCCGCGAGGTACTCGACCCGGCCGGTGTCGCGGAGATACGCATGCTCCGGCCCGACGCCCGGATAGTCGAGACCTGCAGAGATGGAGTGCGCGTCGACGATCTGCCCGTCCTCGTCGGCGAGCAGCGAGGAGCGCGCGCCGTGGAGGACGCCCGGCCGTCCGGTGCCGAGGCTCGCCGCGCCGGCGGCCTCGACGCCGTACAGGCGGACGTCCTCGTCGTCGAGGAAGCCCGCGAACAGCCCGATCGCGTTGGAGCCTCCGCCGACGCAGGCGATCGCGGCGTCCGGCAGGCGGCCTTCCGCCTCCAGCACTTGCGCTCGCGCCTCGCGCCCGATCACGGCCTGCAGCTCGCGCACGAGCTCGGGGTACGGCTCGGGCCCGACGCACGAGCCGATCAGGTAGTGGGTGGTCTCGACGTTCGTGATCCAGTCGCGGATCGCCTCGCTCGTCGCCTCCTTGAGCGTCTTCGTCCCGAACTCGACCGGCCGCACCACGGCTCCGAGCAGTCCCATGCGCTCGACGTTCGGCCGCTGGCGGCGCATGTCCTCGGCGCCCATGTAGACGACGCCCTCGAGGCCGAAGCGCGCGCAGACGGTCGCGGTGGCGACGCCGTGCTGCCCGGCGCCCGTCTCGGCGACGATCCGCCGCTTGCCGAGCCGCTGCGCGAGCACCGCCTGGCCGAGGGCGTTGTTCAGCTTGTGCGCCCCCGTGTGGAGGAGGTCCTCGCGCTTCAGGTATAGCCGCTTGCCGGGCGCGAAGCGCTCTGCGAGCGTGAGCGGAGTCGGCCGGCCGGCGTACTCGCGCCCGAGCCGGTCGAGCTCCTGTGCGAAGGTCGGGTCGTCGCGCGCCGCGCGCCAGCCGGCCTCGAGCTCCTCGAGCGCGGGGATCAGCGTCTCCGGGACGTACCGGCCGCCGTACGCGCCGTAGCTCACCGCGCTGCCGCCACGTACGCGCGCACCCGCTCGTGGTCCTTGATCCCCGGGCTCGCCTCGAGGCTCGAGCTGGCGTCCACCGCCCACGGACGCGTCGCCGCGATCGCGCGCCGGACGTTGTCGGGGCCGAGACCGCCCGCGAGGACGAGCCGGCCCTCGACGGCCCGCGCCCGCTCCAGGTGCGTCTCGTCGTCCTCCGCCCACGGCAGGTCGACGACGGTGGCGACCTGCTCGCCATCTCGGAGGACGACCGCGTCCCGACCGCGGACACGCCCGTCCTCGCGCTCGTAGAGCTGGACGAGATCGGCGTCGGTCTCCTCGGCCTCGCCGACGAAGACGGCGACCGACAGCGCCGTCTCCGGCACCGGCAGCACCGCGCTCGCCGCCCGCGGGCTCGCCGGCTCGAGCACGAAGCCGAGCAGGTCGGCGCCGGCCTCGGCCGCGATCTCGACGTCCTCCGGTCGCGTCAGGCCGCACACCTTGACGAGCGGCCGCGAGGCGATCTCGCGCAGCTTCGCCGCGGGATCCCGCGCGCGCATCAGCGCCGACCCGACGAGCACGGCGTCGGCGCCGGCGAGCTCGGCCGCGGCGCCCTGCGCGCGCGAGTGGATGGCGCTCTCGGCGACGACGACGCGGTCGTGCGGCGCCTCGGCGACGAGGCGCAGCTGGGCGCGCCGGTCGATCCGGAACGTCTCCAGGTCGCGCGCGTTGATCCCGATCGGGTCGGCGCCTAGGTCGATCGCCCGCCGGAGCTCGGTCTCGTCGTGCGCCTCGACGAGCGTGTCGAGGCCGACCCGCGCCGCGTGCTCCATCAGCCGCCGGGCCGTGCGGTCGTCGAGGTCGCGCAGGATCAGGAGCGCGGCGTCGGCGCCGGCGTTGCGGAGCTCGTCGAGCTGCGCCTCCTCGCGGAAGAATCCCTTGGCGAGGAGCGGGAGGGAAGCCGCCGCGCGCGCCGCACGCAGGTCGTCGATCGTCCCCGCGAAGCGCTCGTCGACGAGTACCGAGACCGCCGCCGCTCCGGCGCGTTCGAACGCGGCTGCGAGCGCCGCGGGATCGGCGTCGGGCCGCAGGTCGCCGGCCGAGGGCGAGCGGCGCTTGACCTCCGCGACGGTCGCGAGGCCGGCGCGGGCGAGCGCGTCGCGGAACCTACCCATCGCGCGAGAAGGCGACGAGGGCCTCGAGCCGCTCCGCGGCGGCTCCGGAGTCGACGGTCTCGCGCGCGAGCTCGAGCCCGTCGTGCAGGTCTTCTGCGAGCCCGCCTGCGGCGATCGCCCCCGCCGCGTTGAGCAGGATCGCGTCGCGCTTCGCGCCGCGCTCGACGCCGGAGAGCACCGCTCTGATCACGCCCGCATTCTCCACCGGCGAGCCCCCGCGCAGCTCGTCAGGAGCGCAAGGAGGCAGGCCGAGCGCCTGCGGGTCGACCTCGCGCTCGCGTACGTCGCCGTCGACGACCTCGCAGACGAGGTTCGGGCCGGCCGGGGAGAGCTCGTCGATCCCGCCGAAGCCGTGGACGACGAAGGCTCGCCGCGCGCCTAGGCGCGACAGCACCTCGGCGATCGTCCGGACGAGGTCGGGGTCGTAGACGCCCACGACCTGGGCTCGCGCGCCGGCCGGGTTCGTCAGCGGCCCGAGGACGTTGAACACAGTCCGCGTGGCGAGCTCCCTGCGCACCGGCGCCGCGTGCCGGAAGCCCGGGTGGTGGGTCGGGGCGAAGAGGAAGCCGAACCCGAGCTCGTCGATCGACCGCTCGATCTTCTCGGTGGGCAGCTCGAGCCTGAACCCGAGCGCCTCGAGCACGTCCGCCGAACCCGACGCCGAGGAGACCGCGCGGTTGCCATGCTTGGCAACAGCAGCACCGGCCGCCGCCGCGACCAGCGCCGCCGCCGTCGAGATGTTGATCGTCGCCTGCCCGTCGCCGCCGGTGCCGGCCGTGTCGACGAGGTCGTCCCTCCGCGGCGTGACGTCGAGGACATGGCCGCGGATCGCTTCCGCGAATCCGGCGATCTCGTCCGGCGTCTCCCCCTTCAGGCGCAGCGCGACCAGGAAGCCGCCGATCTGGGCAGGCGTGGCCTCGCCGGCCATGATCGCGCCCATCGCCTCGCGGGCCTCGTCCCGGGCGAGGTGGTGGCCGTCGAGCAGCCGCTCAAGCGCCCGCTGGATCAACGTCGCTCCAGGAAGTTCCGGCAGAGCTGCGGCCCGTCGGGCGTCAGCACGGACTCGGGGTGAAACTGGACGCCGTCCACCCGCAACGACCGGTGCCGGACCGCCATCACCTCGCCGTCCTCGGTCGTCGCCGACACCTCGAGCTCCTCCGGCACGCGCGTCGCGGCGAGCGAGTGGTAGCGCGCCGCCTGGAGCTGCTGCGGCAGGCCCGCGAAGATCCCCCGGCCGTCGTGCGCGACCGCACTCGCCTTCCCGTGCACGAGCCGGCGCGCCTGGCCGATCTCGCCGCCGAACGCCTCGACGATCGCCTGGTGGCCGAGGCAGACCCCGAGCGTCGGGGTCGTCGGCGCGAGCCGGCGGACGATCTCGACGGTCGCACCCGAGTCCTCCGGGCGGCCGGGGCCGGGGGAGACGACGAGGTGGGAGGGAGCGAGGCGCTCCGCCTCGTCGGCCGTGATCTCGTCGTTCCGCCGCACCACCACCTCGGCGCCGAACTCTTGGAAGAGGTGGACGAGGTTGTAGGTGAAGCTGTCGTAGTTGTCGATCAGCAGGATCATCGTTCGCTCTCGGCCAGCGTAATCGCGGTTTCCAGCGCGGCGAGCTTGCGCAGGCACTCCTCGTGCTCGGCGTGCGGGTCGGAGTCGGCGACGATTCCCGCGCCGGCCTGGAGGTGGGCGATTCCGTCATGGAGGACGATCGTCCTGATCGCGATGCAGGTGTCGAGGTCGCCACCGGGAAGTGCGTAGCCGACCGCGCCGGCGTACGGCCCGCGCCGGTAGCCCTCGAGCTCGGAGATCAGCTGCATCGCGCGCACCTTCGGCGCGCCGGAAACCGTGCCGGCGGGGAAGCAGGCGCGAAGCAGTTCGAACGGCCGCACGTCGTCGCGGAGCTCGCCGACCACCTCGGAGACGAGATGGGTGACGTGCGAGAAGCGCTCCGGCTCCATGAACCGCTCGACGTGCACCGTGCCCGACCGGCAGACGCGCGAGAGATCGTTCCGCCCGAGGTCGACGAGCATCACGTGCTCGGCGCGGTCCTTGTCCGACTCGAGCAGCCGCTCCGCGTCGCCGGGCCCGGGCCTCGTCGTGCCTGCGATCGGATTCAGGCTGGCGCGCCGGGCTTCTGCCTTGACGAGCGTCTCCGGCGAGGAGCCGATCAGCGCCAGGTCGCCGAGCTCGAGCAGGAAGAGGTACGGCGACGGGTTGACGCGACGCAGCGTCCGGTAGAGCTCGAGCGCGCTCGCCGACGTCGGCCGCTCCGCACGCTGCGAGAGCACGACCTGGAAGACGTCGCCTGCGCGGATGTGCTCCTTCGCGGCGAGGACAGCGCGCTCGTACTCGAACCGGCCGGGTCGGCGCCGCGTCGGCCCGCGGCTGCCGGCCCCTCGCGGCAGCGGCGGGTGCGGGCCGTCCAGCCTCGCGCGGAGCTCCTCCGGGTCGCCGGTCAGCACCTGCGCGAGCCCGGCGGCGTGGTCGAAGCGGACGAGTGTGTCCGCGACGACGAACCGGCTCTCCGGCAGCGACGGTCCATCCGCCGGGAGCGGCACCGTCGGCTCGAGAGTCGCGGCGTGGTCGTAGGCGAGGTAGCCGACGACCGGCGCCTCGGCTGCTTCGGCCTCGTCGAGCGCGACGAGCTGCGCGCCGGAGCCGACGAACGAGTGCCGCCCGAGCCGTCCGTGCTCGACCGACTCGAGCAGGAAGGCCGCCTCGCCCTCGCCGCGCAGCCGAACGTACGCGCCGAGCGGGGTGATCAGGTCGGTCGGGATCACTGTCGTGTAGGTCACGGCAACAAAAAAGACCCTCCTCGGGTCTTCGAGCGGGGACGGCTGTGCTCCGGGTCAGCCCAGGCTTCCGCCCCGCTCGCGGCGCCAGAACCAGGCCCACGTCGAGGTCGGAAGGTGCACTCGCCGAGCGTACCGCAATCCCGCCGCTGGGGCTAGATTGGGGGAATGGCGCGCTCGGTGATCGTCTCGACGGTGCGTACGCCGTTCGGCAAGCTCGGCGGCGGACTCGCCGACAAGCGGGCGACCGAGCTCGGCGCGATCGTCATCCGTGCCGCGCTCGAGCGCGTCGGGCTCGAGCCGCACGAGCCTGAGTACGTGATCATGGGCCAGGTGCTGCAGGGCGGCGCGGGCCAGGCGCCTGCGCGGCAGGCGGCGATCGGCGCGGGGCTGCCGAAGGAGACGCCGGCCGACACGATCAACAAGGTCTGCGCCTCCTCGATCCGCGCGGTCGAGATCGCCGACCTGATGATCCGCGCCGGCGAGCACGAGCTCGTCGTCACGGGTGGCATGGAGTCGATGTCGAACGCTCCCTATCTGCTGAGGAAGGCGCGCTTCGGTTACCGGCTCGGGAACGGCGAGCTGGTCGACTCGATGGTCTTCGACGGGCTCACCTCGACGTTCGACGAGCTGCACATGGTCCAGCAGAACTCGCTCGTCGCGCGCGAGCTCGGGATCACGCGCGAGGAGCAGGATTCCTGGGCGTACCGGTCGCACCAGCGGGCGGCGGCGGCGCAGGACTCGGGCGCGTTCGCCGACGAGATCGTCCCGGTCGGGGACGTCACCGCCGACGAGAGCGTTCGCCGCGACACGTCGCTCGAGTCCCTGGCGAAGCTCAAGCCCGTCTTCGACCCGGAGGGGACGACGACGGCGGGCAACGCGCCCGGCGTCAACGACGGCGCGTCGTGCGTGATCGTCTGCTCGGAGGAGTTCGCGAAGCGGCGCGGCCTCGAGCCGCTCGCGACGATCCTCGCGCAGGCGTACGTCGCGGACGACTTCGCCTACCTCGCGCGCACGCCCGCGCGGGCGGGACACCTCGCGCTCGAGAAGGCCGGCAAGTCGATCGACGAGGTCGAGCGCGTGGAGATCAACGAGGCGTTCTCGTCGGTCGCGCTGAACTCGACCCGCATGCTCGGCGCGGACGAGGAGCGGACGAACGTCAACGGCGGCGCGGTCGCGCTCGGCCACCCGATCGGCGCCAGCGGCGGCCGGATCGTCGGGACGATGGTGCACGAGCTGCGCCGGAACGGCGGCGGGCTCGGGCTGGCTGCGATCTGCTCCGGCGGCGGCCAGGGCGACGCGCTGCTCGTCGAGGTCTAGCTTCTTCCTTCGCGCTTGCGGATCTCTTCGAGCGTCTGACGGAGGGCTGGGAGCTGGGCGCGATCCTTTAGTCGGTTCGCGGTTTCCTTCATCCGGATCACGTCGAGGAGCGAGGCGACGGCTGCCGTTCTTCCGGAGCCGAAGTCGACCTCGAACGCCCCGCGACGCAGGTCCTCGTATCCGGCGGTGCCGGCCGGCTGGAACACGAGATCTAGCGCTCCGGCGCTTGTCGAGAGCGTCCAGACCGAGTTGCCCGCGAGGATTTTCGCGTCGACCGGGAACGGCACCGATGCGTCTGGCATACGAAGCTCCGCCTTCAGCTCGACCAGCGCGGCAGCGAGCGCTTCGAGATTGTCCGGCGCCGGATCGGGCGTAACGTCGATGTCCTCCGTCGGCAGGGGAGATCCCTGAGCGATCGCGGCGACGCCGCCGATGATCACAAACCTAACCCCGTGCTTCCGGAAGGCTCCGATGATCGCCGCAGCGTCGTACGGGAGCTCAGGCAAGACTCGCGCGTGCTCGCCGACGGAGGTCGATCATCTGAGCCGCGACGTGCTGCATGTGCCGCACGCGTTCCGCGGGCGAAAGCCGAAATTGCTGATGGATCAGCGGGAGGTACGAGTCGTCGTAATTCGCCAGCTCGAACCCGAGCTCGAGCCCGCAGGCGCGGATCAGCTCGCGCAGCGTTTCCAGGCTCGGCTTGACGTCGCCGCGCTCCCAACGGGCGATCTGGGACTGCGAGCGCTTCACGCGGCGCGCGAGCTCGGCCTGGGTCAGCCCCGCGCGCAGGCGCGCCTCCTTCAGCAGATCTGCACTGATCATCAGTACAGAAATGCTATCACCTCTGCGGCGATAGGCTGCTCGCCGTGGCGTTCGACCACGTCCTCGTCGTCGGCGCAGGCCAGATGGGCGGTGGCATCGCGCAGGTCGTTGCCGCCTCCGGCCGGCGAGTCTCGCTCCACGACGCTGCGCCGGGCGCCGTCGAGCGCGGCCTGGAGGCGATGCGCAAGAGCCTCGGGAAGCTCGCCGAGAAGGGCGGGCCCGATCCGGGCGAGGTGCTGGCGCGCGTCGAGCCGGTCGACGACCTCGTCCCGGCGGACCTGATGGTCGAGGCGGTCGTCGAGGACGCCGCGGTGAAGGAGGAGATCTTCCGGCGGGCGGACGCGATCCTGCCGCCGGAGGCGATCCTCGCGTCGAACACCTCGTCGATCCCGATCGCCTCCCTCGCCGAGGCGACCGCGCGGCCGGACCGCGTGATCGGGATGCACTTCTTCAACCCGGTGCCGGTGATGGCGCTCGTCGAGGTGATCCGCGCGCCCTCGACCTCCGACGAGACCGCTGCCGCGATCGTCGAGCTGGCGCGCGACCTCGGGAAGACGCCGGCGGAGGCGAACGACTTCCCGGGCTTCGTCTCGAACCGGATCCTGATGCCGTTCGTCAACGAGGCAGTCTGGGCGCTGCACGACGGCGTCGCCGAGGCCGAGGCGATCGACACGATCGCGCGCCTCGGCTTCAACCACCCGATCGGCCCGCTCGCGCTCGCCGACCTGATCGGCCTGGACACCTGCGTCGCGATCATGGAGGTGCTCGAGCGCGGCCTCGGCGACACGAAGTATGCGCCCTGCCCGCTGCTCCGAGAGCACGTCGCGGCCGGCCGGCTGGGCCGGAAGTCCGGGCAGGGCTTTTTCTCCTACTAGACTGGCTCGTCGGTGGACTTCGAGCTGACGCCGGAGCAGCGGGAGATCCAGGCGGTCGCGCGCGAGTTCGCACAGGCGGAGATCGAGCCGCACGCGGCGGAGTGGGACCGCGAGCACCGATTCCCGAAGGAGCTCTACCCGAAGCTCGCGGAGCTCGGGCTGATGGGGGTCTGCATCGCGGAGGAGTACGGCGGGGCCGGCGCGGACTTCGTCGCGTACATGCTCGTGCTCGAGGAGCTCTCCCGCGCCGACGCCGGGGTCGGCGTCACCGTCGCCGTGCACACGAGCGCAGTCACGTTGCCGATCCTGCGCTTCGGAACCGACGAGCAGCGGGCGCGCTTCGTGCCGCCGCTCGCGCGCGGCGAGGTGCTCGGGGCGTTCGCTCTCACGGAAGCGGAGGCCGGGTCGGACGCGGGCTCGCTGCGGACGAGCGCGACGCCGCAGGACGGCGGCTGGCGGATCACCGGCTCGAAGCGGTTCATCTCGACGGCGCGGCACGCGGGCACCTTCCTGCTCTTCGCCCGGACCGATCCGTCGAGCTCGGATGCAAGCGGCGTCTCCGCGTTCGTCCTCGACGGCGATCACGTCCGCGTCACGCGCGACGAGGAGAAGCTCGGCCTCAACTCGACGACGACGAGCGACCTGGTCGTCGACGCCGAGGTCGACGGCGACCGGCTGCTGGGGGACGAAGGGAAGGGGTTCGCGATTGCAATGGAGACCCTCGACGGCGGGCGCATCGGGATCGCGGCCCAGGCGGTCGGCATCGCGCAGGCGGGATACGAAGCGGCGCGAGCGTACGCGCTCGAGCGCCGCCAGTTCGGCAAGCCGATCGCCGAGCAGCAGGCGATCCAGCACAAGCTCGCGGACATGTCGACGGAGATCGACGCCGCGCGGCTGCTCGTCCTCCGCGCGGCGTGGCTGAAGGAGCAGGGCCGCCCGCACAGCGAGGAGGGCGCGAAGGCGAAGCTGTTCGCGTCGGAGGTTGCGCGCCGCCAGACCGCCGAGGCGATCCAGATCTTCGGCGGCTACGGCTACACGAAGGAGTTCCCGGTCGAGCGCTACTACCGCGACGCGAAGATCACCGAGATCTACGAGGGGACGAGCGAGATCCAGCGGCTCGTGATC
>Ga0070741_10006941_pt1 | contig 23884 bp, 22 predicted proteins | sample Coa_R1_4_FD_66440 | JGI IMG/M metagenome (GOLD analysis project Ga0070741, IMG submission 66440) | Surface soil microbial communities from Centralia Pennsylvania, which are recovering from an underground coalmine fire - Coalmine... | ecosystem: Environmental > Terrestrial > Soil > Unclassified ...
TAATGTTTGGACTTCGAAAAAGCGGGTGGAAAAGTTGAGGTATATGCACCGCAATCCGGTAAAGCGAGGACTGGTAGTTTCGCCGGAAGAATGGAGTTGGAGCAGTTATCGTTTCTATCGGTTGGGTGAATCTGGAGTCATCCGCGTGAATGAAGGATGGGGAACGATTTCGTTCGCGAATCGCGGGGGCGTAAAACCTTGCTCTGACTTTTGTGGTTCCCGCCCTTCGCAAAACCAGCGAAGGACGGGGCACCCCACATTATTGCTGGTGCACAAGAAAAACATTCAAAAGCGTGGGCCACCCGCCGGCACTGCAGCTTCTATGAGGCTTGGCCCCTGCGAAGAAGACTGGTAAGCTCAGCGAAGAACATGAATCAAACAACCCCTCGCTGGTTTGAGACTGTGGATTTTCCCGGCGGACGCATTCGACACGCCTCGAAATTCTTGAGACCCGAATTCACGGTTTCTGTCGAGGAAATTAGAGGGTACTGGCCCTCGTGGAACGCGAAGCAGAGACTAGAATTTGCTGGGGCATTCGCGGCACGAGGCGAGTTCCACAATGAGGATCAGAATATTCTCGGCTTTTTAATGCGGGAAGGTGAGCACCAAATTTGGAAGGCAATCGCTCTTTCTGTTGTGTATTACAAAAATCGTGATCTTGCGCTCAAATTTCTTTTGGCGCGTATCGCAGAGAGAATAGGGCCTCTGGCGAATTACTATCAAGCAGTTGAGAAGTTCGGTGACCCACGAGCGATCGAGATACTCAAAGAAGCATTGATAGTGCATTATGAACAGGTCAGGTCTCGGCCGAGGCTTCAATCTTGGGAAGATCGATTTATATATCTCGATTACCTATCATGTGCTGCGGCATTATTTAGTCTTACGCGGAACCAGGAATATTTGGTCGATATCGAGGAAATGCAGCAACACGCTGATCCAGAGGTCAGAGATATGGCCCGTTTGATCGCAGACTCGAGCAAACTTTCATGAAATTGCCCTGCCGGGTGCCCCACATCTCGTGGTTTTCGAGATGTGGGATTAACCGAATCAACTTCCGGCGGGCTGGCCACCCTTCGCGAGGTTCGAAGGATGGAAGCGACGCGCTCATTCGAAAATGCATGTTGGTCGGGTGGCCCACTCAAGCCCGGCGTTGGCTTGAATGCGGATTCCAGCACCCCGCAGATGTTCACTCGTCACAGACTCGTCCTCACCGTGACGAGTAGACTCTCCTTGTGCCTTGGGGACTCAAGCGCTATCAGCAAACTCGCCAGAGCCATTTTGTCACCTTCTGCTGCTATCACCGCCGCCCGTTCTTAGCCACCAACGCGAGCAGGACGTACTTTTCGAAGCCGCGCTCGAACGTGTGCGTCTCATGTTCAGCTTCGCGTTTACCCTACGTGATCACGCCCCGAGCACGTTCACCTGCTGCTGAGCGAACCCGAGCGCGGCCTCCTGGCCGCGAAGCCTTAAAGTCGTTAAAACAAGGCGTCTCCCGCCGGCTCATCGGCGATGCCGAGCACTTTTGGCAAAAACGCTACTAAGATTTCAACATCAGGAGCTACCGGCAGTTCGTCGAGAAGATGAAATATATTCATCGTAATCCTGTGAAACGAGGCTTATGTGAGTGGCCGAGTTCAGACGCTCGGGTAACGGGTCAGTTTCGTCACACCAATTTCTGGGGAAATTCAAACTGACCCACTACCCGGGTTTTCTTGACACTTCCGCGCACCGCCTTTTATCCTTAAATCTAGCTCCCTTGGTCAGTTCACGCCTTAATGTGCTTCCGCGGCCTGCGCGGTACTTGGAGGGGGCGCGGAGGTTCCCATGCTCATCGAAGTTCGCGAGTTGGAGGCCCATCCTGTCGATTTTGACGAGCGGATTGGACCGGGAGTGATCGATTTTGGCCCGGAGATTCGCCAAAGTGGGGACATAAATACAGCCGGAAGGGCCCAGTTGGTACGGGAGCACCACGGCAAGCACGAGTTGATTGAAGATATCCGCGTAGCCGGCGACCTTTCGACTCATGTGGAGCTCGCCTGCGCGAGGTGCCTGGAACCGGTCGCGCGGGATGTAACAAAAAAGTTCGATCTTCTCTATCGGCCACAAGGTTCTGATGCCGGACGGGAAGAGCTGTCAGTGACGGCGGTTGAGGCTGAGGTCGGGTATTATCAAGGAGAAGGGTTGCTGCTGGAAGACGTTCTACGCGAGCAGATTTTGTTGGCCTTGCCGCTGCGAGTCATCTGCAAAGAGGAATGCAAGGGACTTTGTCCGCACTGCGGCAGGAATTTGAATTTCGAACAATGCAGTTGCGCCGAACCGCTGGAAGATCCGCGCTGGGCGGCGCTGAAAGACATTAGAGAGAAGCTGGAAGATTAGAAGTCGCGCGTCGTTGGTCGTGCGTCGTGCGGAAAAAACACGGGCTTTCAGCCATTAGCTCTTAGCTTTTAGCCAAAACAGGCCCGGTTTGGCTGAAGGCTAAAAGCTAACAGCTAAGAGCTGATTTTGAAAGGACTCCCATGCCAAATCCAAAACGGCGGCATTCGAAACGGCGCACCGCAACCCGGCGCGCGCACGATGCGCTGACCGCACGTTCACTATCTGAATGCCCCAATTGTCACGAGCGCAAATTACCTCATCGTGCTTGCCCAAAGTGCGGTTACTATAAGGGACGCGAAGTTCTGGAAGTAGAGGAATCCAGCTAACACTACATGTCTCGCGTCATTGCTTTGGACGCAATGGGTTCGGACCGCGCCCCCAAGCCTGAGGTCGAAGGCGCCATTCAGGCGGCGCGGCGATTCGGTATTCCAGTCGCATTGGTTGGCCCGGAGGAAACGCTCCGGGCCGAAATGAACCGCCATCCCTTCGCGATTGGCCTTCCAATATCGCTCATCCACGCCAGCGAAGTCATCACTATGGAAGACAAGGCCGTGCAGGCGGTGCGCGCCAAGCGGGACTCTTCCATGAGGGTGGGACTCCGGCTGGTGCGTGAGGGCAAAGCTGCGGCGTTTATTACTGCGGGCAATACTGGCGCGGCGATGGCGACGGCGAAGATGGTGCTCGGCGCTCTGCCTGGTGTCGACAGGCCTGCCCTCGTGGCAATCATTCCCACTGCCACGGGGACGGTTTCTACTCTTCTCGATGTCGGAGCCAATGTCGATTGCAAGCCGCACAACCTCGAGCAATTCGCGGTAATGGGCGAGATTTACTTCCGCAGCATGTTCGGAACCGCGCGGCCGCGAGTGGGATTGCTTTCGATCGGCGAAGAAGAAGGAAAAGGAAACGAACTGACGCGCGAGAGTTACCAATTATTGAAACAGTTGTCGCTCAATTTCATCGGCAACGTTGAGGGGCGAGATATTTACAACGGCAAAGCGGACGTAATTGTCGCGGACGGATTCGTTGGGAATGTTGCGTTGAAAAGCTCCGAAGGAGTTGTGAATCTTGTCCGCGCAACGTTGAAAGAAACTCTGGCTGCGACCATTACCCGTCAGGTTGGATTCTTGCTTTCTCGCAGCGCGTTTACCGATTTCAAGAAGCGGCTCGACCATACCGAGTACGGCGGCGCTCCTCTGCTCGGCGTGAAGGGGGCGTGCTTCATCACGCACGGCTCATCGAATGCGAATGCGATTAAGAACGCAATCCGGGTGGCGTCGGAGTTTGTCGAGCGCAATATCACTTCAAATATCGAGAAAGAGCTGGCCGCGATCCATCCTCATGTTCCCGTCGAGGTCAGTCAATGAGCATTGCATTTCTCTTCCCAGGGCAAGGGTCGCAAGCGGTTTGCATGGGCAAAGATTTGGCAGAGCGCTACCCGGTTGCTCGGCGCACGTTTGAAGAGGCAGATGAAGCGCTTGGCAGAAAGCTGTCGCAGCTTTGCTACGAGGGACCCGACGATCAGTTGCGCCTGACGGAGAATACACAGCCGGCAATCTTGACTGTCTCAGTAGCGGCGTGGCGCGTGCTTGAGGAAAAAGGAATCAGGCCTTCGTTCGTCGCGGGGCACAGTCTTGGCGAATATTCGGCGCATGTAGCCGCCGGAACAATTTCCTTCGCTGATGCGGTGCGGACTGTGCGCAATCGCGGCAAATACATGCAGGACGCTGTGCCGGTCGGCGCCGGAGCGATGGCTGCGATTTTGGGAATGGATGTGGACGCGGTGGGTGCGGTTTGCGGCGAAGCAGCGCAAGGACAGGTTTGTGAGCCGGCTAACCTCAATTCTCCAGATCAGACTGTCATCTCGGGTCACGCCCCAGCCGTCGAACGCGCGGTCAAACTGGCGCAAGAACGAGGAGCGAAGCGCGCGGTAATGCTTCCGGTAAGTGCACCATTCCATTGTTCGCTGATGAAGGCAGCGCAAGAGAGACTCGGGGCGGATCTCCAGAAATTGCAATTCTCGCAACCGAAGTTCCCAGTCATTTGCAATGTCTATGCCACGGCGATACAGGATGGCGAAAGCGCGCGTGAAGCTTTAGTCCGTCAGGTTACAGGTGCAGTGAAGTGGAGTGACTCGATGAAACTGCTTGTCAGTCGCGGCATTCAGACATTTGTCGAAGTTGGGCCAGGAAAAGTTCTGTGTGGGCTGATGCGGCAGATTGATCGCGCAAAGAAGTGCCTGAATGTGGAAGATGAGGGGTCGCTGCAGAAGACTTTAGATTTCTTTGCTGCAGCTGCGGTTTCTCAGTGATTTTCTCCGTGTAACTCTGTGTTATCAGTGGTTGGGTTGTTAAAACTTGAACCACGGAGAACACAAAGTTGCACAGAGGTTTTCACAGAGGCTATTCCGTCAGCCAGCCAAACCAGTTACCGCACTCAATTTCATTCGGCGAGAAGTGCAGGGTCTTATCTGACCTGTCCACCCAGACATGAGCCCGCTGCGAGCGTTCGTTAATGGTGGCCTGCACGATCACTCCGCTAGCGCTCGAGTAGGAGCAGTCGATGGAGAAAGATTTGATCCGGCCCCACTCACTGGCAGGCCCCCAATCCTGGGTGAAGTCACCGAAAGTGTAGTTCGAATACTTTGCAGGATGCTGTTTCCAGTCTGGGTCATTGAACCAGATGCCGTAGGCGTTTTCCATCTCTCCCCGCTCGAGCGCCGCGAAGAACTTCGCCGCCACGCGTCTTTGGGGATAGTTCCGCAGATGGTACAGAATCCAAGCGAGAAGCAGCGCAGCGAGGACACCAATGATGATTAGGTTTCTGCGACGGCGGGCGTGCGCCTCGTCGAACTGCTGCGCATCCAGGAGGGTCATCGTCTAAGAATAATTGAAGCCGGGGAGGAAGAAAAAGTTCCCGTAGCCGCTAGCTTCTCGCCTCGGGCTACTAGCAAACGCGAAAGCAGGAATTACGCGTGATTTCACCTCGACAAGCGTGGATTGCCAGATGCCAGCAGCCAGTAGCTTTTCATAGTGTTCTCTTAAACAAAGGCACCGCGATCGAAAACGTCACGATTGCGAATGCCGACAGGAACAACATATCTGGCCAGATGGCAACAAAGCCCGTCTCTTTCAGGAGGAGTGATTTGAAGCCATGCACCGCGAATGTAAAGGGATCGACGGCAGCAATTCCCTTCAACCAGGGTGGGAATGCCTGAATCGGATAAACCGAACCGCTGGGAAAAAACAGCAGCGTGTTCAGGATTCCGAAGATCGCACGCGGCACGAGAGGATCCTCGACACGCACCATCAACAAAAACATCATCGTATTGAACGCCAACGAGGTTAGGAAGATCATCACCAGCAAGCCGAGAATGGTTCCGGGGCGGAAGATTGTGCCCACGCCAGCTAGCAGCGATCCGATAAAGCTGATCACAATGCCTGTCATTACGGCTTTGATCGCCCCGGCTGCATTCAGGCCCAGCACGAGTTCAGCTTTCGTAATTGGCGTCACCAGATATCCTTCGTGAACGCCGCGGGCCTTATCGTCGATGTACAGCATTCCCCCGCCAATCATCACTGAGACGAACATTGCCAAAGCGATTGAGCCCGGCAGCAGGTATTTCATGTATTCGATATAAGGATAGAGTTCAACGATCTGAAGTACCGTTTGCTGCAAAATGCGTGGTTCCACGGTGGGATTATTCAAAGAAGCAGTGATATCGGCGAGCTCGCTTTCGAGAGTTGAAGTCATAAAGTTGTCGCTATTATCGACAACCAGCCCGATTTTTGGCCCGTTTCCTGAATAAACGCGACGCGAATACTGGGACGGGATGATCACAGCGCCTTGAATCTTCCCGTTGCGCACATCCTCCATCGCTTTCCTCTCGTCGTTGTAGTAGACGGGCTCGAATGTGCGCATGTTCGCGCGGACGGAATCGAAGGCCTCACGAACCTTCAGCGCTTGTGTTCCGCCGTCTTCATCTACCAACCCAAGTTTGGCGTCGTGTATTTTTCCGCCGAAAGCATTGCCAAGAACGATGAGCTGTACGAGGGGAAACACCATTGCCACAAGCATCAGCGCCGGCGAACGGAAGAATTTGCGCATTTCGCGCTCAACGATTGCCATCATTCGGTTCATGGCTGCATTCCTGGTCTGGACGGCATGGTGAATCCATAAGCCTTGACGAGTTCGTCGCGCAACTGCCGGCCGGTGTAGTGGACAAAGACGTCGTCTAAGGTTGTGTTCTGTACAGAAAGAGACTTCACGCCAACCCCCTCCTGCACTGCCATTTCGACTAGTTCGGTTGTAGTCCGCGAGCCGTTGCCGGTCAGGATGCGGTACGCGCCTGCGCCTTCATGCTGGACTGAACTTACGTCGTCAAGCTTCTGCAGTCTTTGTTCCCAATCTGCGGGAGCGTTCTCGAATTGTGCTTCGATCACGTTCGATCCGGGCACGCTGGCTTTGAGCGCGGCCGGCGTGTCGAGTGCGACCAGCTTGCCGTGATCGACAATGGCGATGCGGTCGCAGAGGCGGTCGGCTTCATCCATGTAGTGCGTGGTGATCAGGATGGTGAGCTGCCGCTGTTTCTTAATATTGGTAAGCATTTCCCAGACTGCGACGCGCGAGACGGGATCGAGACCTGTCGTCGGTTCGTCGAGAAAGAAGATCTTCGGGCTATGCACCAGTCCGCGCGCGATTTCCAGGCGCCGCCGCATTCCGCCGGAGAGTGTCTTGGTTTGTGCATCACGCCATTTGGTGAGATCAACCAGTTCGAGCAGGTCGTCGATGTTCTTTTTTCGCTTGTCCGCAGGAACGTCGTAAAGCTTGGCGTAAATGCTCAAATTTTCTTCGACTGTCAGATCAATATCACTGGTAAGCGCCTGCGGTATGACGCCGATTGCCCTACGCGCATCATCGGGATCGGTCGCAACATCGTGTCCGGCGATGCGTGCGTAACCGGAGGTGATGGGAATGAGCGTCGTCATCATGCGGATCAGTGTCGATTTGCCAGCTCCGTTCGGCCCAAGGAGGCCGAAGATTTCCTCATCTTTCACGTAAAACGAGACATCGTTGACGGCAGTGAAGTCGCCGTACTTTTTCACGATGTGCTCGACCTCGATGGCGTTTGCAGCGCCATTCGGCCGAGCGGCCCGCATCGATGCGCTGCCGCTCGCAATATCTGGTGGGAGCGAGAATTCACCATTCGAATTGACCATCATTGCTGCGACCCCGTGGCGGCCTGAGCAGTATTTGAAGCTGTGCCGCGCAATTGTGCCTGCGATACGAGCACGTCTGCAGTCATGCCTGGAACGTAGATGCTCTTGGGATTGTCGAGACGAACCTTGAGAACGATAGTCTTGATGTCGCGCTTACTGCGGCTTACGTCGCGCTGGGTTGCGAAATCGGCTTCAGCGGATTTGAAAAACACCTTGCCCGATACGATGGTCCCACCGGGAAGCCTGATTCGCAGCGCGTCGCCAATGCCAATGTGGTCTGCATAGGTTTCAGGAATTGCAGCTCGCACCCATGTGTCTGTGAAATCAACGATGGTAACGATCGGCTGGCCGGCATTCAGAAATTCTCCTTCCCGCGCGGCGCGCACAGAAACAGTCCCCGTGACCGGTGCATAGATCTTGGTGTAGCCCAAACGGACTTCCGCTTCTTTGAGTTGGGCTTCGGCGTTTAACAACTGGCCCCGAGTAGAGGCGACAGTACTCTGGGCTGCGTTTGCCTGATGAGTATTCGCGACAGCCGAATCGAGCGCAGCCTGCTCTGCAGTTACTTGTTGTTGCCAAGAAGTGACTACGGCCTGCTGAGCTTTCAGGTTCATTTCGGCTTGAACGCGCTCCTGATCGGAGGCTACGCCTTGTTTAGCGAGTTCGACAGTGCGGCGGCTGTCACTTTCAATTCGCTGTAAGGCGGCTTCGGCTTCCAAAAGCTGCGCGCGCGCTGATTCAAGTTGCGCCTGCGCATTGGCGACGCTGCTTGTCGTAGACCCTCTGGTGGCGATACTGGTGGCGCGACTCGCTTCCACCTGGGAGCGCAAACTGTCGATCATGGCAGCCGCAGCTCGCGCCTGCGCTTCGAGTTCTGATGGGTCGAGAATAGCGATAAGGTCGCCTTGTTTGACTCTTGTGCCTTCATCGACCAAGAGTTTCTGAATGCGGCCCGAAGTCTGTGGGCTGACGATCACCTGGTTCGCATCCACGGTACCGATCAAATCGAGATCTGAACCGTGAGGCGTAGAAAAATAGTAAAAAGCAAGGGCGATTGCAAAGATCAATCCCAAGAGGATGAAGACTTTATTGCGCGCGTTCATCTGCGCTCTCCTATGCTGAGTGCTGCATCGGAATGCGACGACAGCGCCGCGGAGATAAAATCCACAACGGCGTGCCGGCGTTCCGCCAGGCTTTCTTTTGACATCGGGTCTCGGCCGATCATCACTTTCATGACGGGGGCGGTGATGAAATAAAAAACGATGACCGAAATCATGGAAGGGATGAAGTGCACCGGATCTACTCGCCGGAATTCTCCGCTTTCGGCGCCCTCTTTTAATAGTGCTGCTATGTTGACGAAAATCGGTTGAAAATATTGTGTCGCGACCCGCTGCAGGCGAGACGGGTCACGCCCGGCGCGGAGGAATTCGGCATGCACAATGCGCGGATAGAGCGGATTGGATGCAATGTAGTCGAAGTGCGCCCGCACGTAGGCTTCGAGCCGCTGTCGCGGAGGCAGCTCCTTCGAGAGCGCAGTTTGGATCGCAACCCGCGCGCCGCTGAAGACCTCATCGAGAACAGCTTGATATAAAGCCTCTTTGTCCTTGAAGTAGTAATAGAGCAATGCCTTGTTTACACCGGCGAAACGGGCGATAGCGTCGGTGCGCGCCCCAGCCACGCCTTCGCGGGCAAACTCGCGCACGGCGGCTTTGAGAATCGCCGCGCGGCTCGCTTCGGGTTGTCCGCGACTTCCAAGGCGGGTGATGTGGGTGGACATAATTAACTAACTAGTTAGTTATATGCTAAGGCTCTTCTGGCATCTGGTCAAGGGCGGCAACTCATGAATTTGCTTGCATTTGCGGTAGAGCTTCGGTGAACCCTGGTTCCTTTTGGCCCTGGCGGTTCAGTCGATACCAGATAAGGATGGCACAGAGAGAGAAGCCAAACACAATCGTCGAGACCGCGTTGATCTCCGGCGTAATGCCGCGACGTAGACGACCCCAAATTTCAAGCGGCAATGTGTTCTCGCGACCGATGAGGAAGAAGCTGACCGCGATCTCGTCCATCGACAGAGTGAAAATCAGCAGCGCGGCGCCGACAATTGGGAGCTTAAGGTTCGGGAGCGTAATGCGCCAGAACGTCTGCCAATAATTCGCGCCGAGATCGAGAGAGGCCTCTTCCTGCGCGCGGTCGAACTTCTGCAATCCCGCGAACACTTCGGTTGTGGCTACGGAGATCAATGCCGTGCCGTGACCAAGGATCACTGTGGTGAGGCTAAGTCGTACATCGGCTTCGCGAAAGAGCATCAACAATGAGAGCCCGGTGATGATGCCGGGAAGTACAAGAGGTAATAGAACGAGACGGCGAAAGATTTGCTTGCCAGGGAAATTTGCGCGATCAAGCGCGAGCGCCGCAGGAATACCGAGGACAAGGGCGATAAACATGGAAGCTATGGCGACCGTCAGGCTGTTCAGCACGGACGTCCAGATCGCGTCATCTTGAAAGAGCAGCCGATACCAACTGAAAGTCATATCGTGGGGAGGAAAACCGCCAACACCTTGGCCGTTGAATGAATACATCACCAGCACGAGAATCGGCAGGTACAAGAACGCGAATACGAGGAAGGCATACAGTTCAAGCCAGCGTGGACTCCGGTCATGGTCACTGTTGCTCATCGCAGAGCCCACCTCTTTTCCAGCCTTTCCGAGAGCCAGAGTAGTCCTACAACCAGCGCGAGCATGCAGAAAGAAATTGCCGCGCCGAGTGGCCAGTTGTAGGCGGCGCCGAAGAGACTCACAACGATATTCGAGATCATGATGCCACTGGGGCCGCCGAGCAGTAGCGGAGCAAGGAAATCTCCGAAACTGAGAACAAACGCAAAGGTGGCGCCAGCTACCACGCCGGGAATAGACAGCGGCAGAATTACTCGCCAAAAAGTCTGCAGCTTGGAGCCTCCGAGATCCTGCGAAGCTTCGACTAAATTACGCGGAATGTGCTCCATCGCGGCGTAAACCGGCAGAAAGGTGAACGGCGTATAGATGTGCGTCAGGGTAAGGACGACGGCGAATGGGCTGTACAAGAAAAATTGTAGCGGGTGGCTCGTGAGGTGTAGATATTGGAGCGAGGTGTTGAGCACGCCATCCGTGCCGAGAATTGTCTTCCACGCATACGCGCGAACAAGGTAGCTGACCCAGAGAGGGATGATTACAAGCTGATACAGCAGATTCTTCCGAAGTCCCGCGTGGAAGCTGAGCAGGTATGCCAGCGGATAGCCAAGCAGAAGAGAGAAGAGCATTACGCGGGCCGCGATCCAGGCGGAACGCAGCAGGGTTTGACGATAGACGTCACGAGACAAAAGTTCGTGATAATTGGCTGTATTCCATGAATGAATGACGGTTTGCGCCGGCGATACCGACCAAAAGCTGTAAGCGAACATCAGAGCGTAGGGCAGAAGAAGAAAAATCACTACCCACGCCATCGGCGGCACGGTGATGGCGAGTTTGTACCCTCGAGAGAACATTTCTATTTGCCCGATTCTCGAACGGCGACCGCATCTTCGGGCGAAAATTCCAGATCAACGTCTCCCCGAAGTATTCCACGCTGAGAAGATCGCACCGTGAGAGTTTGACCGTCAGATCTCTGGACCTGCACGAGTTCGCTGGCGCCGTGAAATGAGTGATCGATGACGCGGGCGCGAAACTTAATTGCTCTTTCGCTTGCGCCTGCGGGCCGGATGCATTCCGGACGCAACGAGAAGAGCACGGTTCCATCGGACGCAGTTGTTGACCACGAGAGCGAACCAGTGCGGGCATATCCATTCTTAACTTCTGCGCGCAGCAAGTTTGTGTAGCCGATGAACTGCGCCGCATACGACGTCGCAGGCCGGCTATAGATTTCATGGGGCGGCGCGACCTGCTCCAGCTCTCCAGCGCGAAGCAAAGCAATGCGGTCCGACATGACCATGGCTTCTTCCTGGTCATGAGTCACGAATATGAACGTGATTCCCAGCTCGCGCTGAAGCGACTTCAATTCCATCTGCATCTGGCGCCGGAGATTAGCATCGAGCGCTGAAAGTGGCTCATCGAGCAGAAGAAGTTGTGGGCGATTCACAAGAGCGCGGGCGAGAGCGACGCGCTGTTGCTGTCCGCCGCTGATTTTTGAAGGTTTGTATTTCGCGAATTGTTGCATACGGACTCTGGCGAGAGCTTCGTCAACGCGCGTCTTAACTTCCGTAGGGGGGAGGCCGGCTACACGCGGGCCATAAGCAATGTTTTCCTCCACCGTGAGGTGAGGGAACAGGGCATAGCTTTGAAAAACAGTGTTCACGCGGCGTCTGTAAGGCGGGAGCAGATCGAGCCGCTCGCCGTCCATTCGGACTTCGCCCGAGGTGGATTGCTCGAACCCGGCAATGATGCGCAGCAGCGTGGTTTTGCCCGATCCGCTCTCGCCGAGAATGGTGAGGAATTCGCCGGGAGCGACGTCAAGAGAGATATCCCGCAGAACCGTGTGTTTGCCGAATGTCTTCGCGAGGGAACGGATGGAAAGGAGAGCCGAGCCTGACGAGGACGAATGTACCGCCACAATTTCACTCTGCTCTCGGGCGAAGCATTTCATGGGTAAGCAGTTTACTGGACCCTTTCGCGGACAGGAATGTCCGCGCCACACAAGCATTGCTACTGCGCAGCTTTCACTTCATTCCACACTTCGTTGTATTTGGCGCGGCGCGGAACGTTCTGCCAGAAGTAGATGCGTTTCTGGTAGTCGTCGACATTATCCAGGTGCAGGTTCTTTTGCTGCTCCGGTGTCATAAACTGCGCAGCATGGGCATTGGCGGGAGCGTAGCCTGTGACATCGGTGACCTTCTTCTGGGTCTGCGCCTCGATCATGTACTCGAGAAATTTGTAGGCGAGTTCTTTGTTGTCGCCTCCCGCGGTAATCATAAGGTGGTCGATCCAGCCGGTGGTGTTTTCTTTCGGGATGGTCTCACCAACCGGGAACTTCGCCGCGCGCAGTTGATTCGTCATCAGCGGCCAGCCCATGGCCGCAACCACCTCGTGGTTCTCGAATAAGTTCGTAAGCTCGCCGCCGGTAGTCCAGAGTTTGCGAATATTTGGTTTGAGCGCAAGCAATTTGTTCTTGACCGCTTCGAGTTCCTGATCACTTAGGTTGTAGAGATGGCTCGGGTCCGGCTTGTCATAGCCGAGGACTTGGGCCGCCATGTACACGGTTGAGAGATCGTCCCAAGCGGAAATTTTGCCGCGCAAACTTGGATTCCAAAGATCAGCCCAGCTATCAGGGGTTTTGGCGAAAGCCGTTGTGTCGTAGATAAGTGGATTTGGGCCCCACATGAATGGGACACCATAGACTTTGCCGTTCAAGCGGACCAGCGGCATGGAACGCAGCTTCGAAGAGAGCTGTTCGTAGCTTGGCAACTTTGAAAGATCAAGCGGCGCGGCCAGTTCCGCCTCGGAGATCATGGTCGCGACGTCGCTCGACGGAGAGATCACGTCGTAGTTCCCCGAACTCCCACCGCGGAGCTTCGCGACCAGTTCGTCGCTTGAGCCCATATAGGAAGCGGATACTTTGCAGTGGTTCTGGTCTTCAAATGCCTTGACGAATGAAGGATCGGCATAACCTTCCCAGACAAGCAGGTTGAGCGTGGGAGTTTTCTTGCCGCAGCCGGTTGTGAGCGCGAGCAGGAAGATTGCGAGAAGCGCGCGGAATTTCATGCCGTGTAGAACCTTGCGGGATTATAGCAAGGTTGTGTGTGTTGCCAGGCGGCAAGTTGGTCACTTGCTATGAATTGAGATTTGGATAAGAATCTGCGGCTATGGAACCCTCGACACTTCGCGATTCATTTACCAATGCGATCCGGTTTTGGGAGCTGCGTCGCATTGTTTACAACCTGGTGCTCGCCGTGGTTGTCGGTGCCTATTTTATCGCAGGCTACCCAGCTTCGAAGGCGGTGCTTTCGCTCGACTTTGCTTTGGGACTGTTCTTGCTGGCAGTGGTCGCCAATGTTGCATATTGTACGGCTTACCTCGCAGATATTTTTGTCCAGATATCGGGATTTCGAGAAATTTGGCAGCGCTCGCGATGGATTGTGTTTGTCATCGGAACGACATTCGCAGCAGTTATTACACGTTTTGTGGCGATGGTAATGTTCCACCTCCACGAGTGAAGCCTCGCATACGCGAAGCCATCGGCTGGCGCTGGCATCTGACCCTACTAGAAACTTCTAGGCTCCCACTGCTGCCGGCAGATCGACTTCTGCGGCCAGCAGCTTTTCGAATTCCGCCAGCTTCGCTGGAATTGGCGTTTCCTCTTCGTATTCACCCGTGAGGACGTCCGTCGTCTTCAGGCCATTGCCGGTAATGCAGACAACAGTCGTCTCGTGCGGCAGAATACGATCAGTCTTGATGAGCTTGCGAGTACAGCCCAGTGTGACGCCGCCTGCGGTCTCGGTGAAGATGCCTTCGGTTTCGGCGAGAAGCTGAATGGAGTCGACGATCTCCGGGTCGGAAACGTCTTCGGACCAGCCGCCGCTTCCGGTAATGCACTTAATGGCATAATGACCGTCGGCTGGATTGCCGATCGCGAGAGACCGCGCAATAGTCGAGGGCTTCTGCGGCTCAATTTCCGTGTTGCCAAGTTTCACTGCAGTTGAGATCGGCGAGCAGCCCGTGGCTTGCGCTCCGAAGTACTTTACAGGCTTTGGCTCGACGAGCCCGAGCTGAATGAGTTCTTCAAAAGCTTTCTTGATCTTAATAATTAAAGACCCGCCTGCCATAGGACAGACAACATTGTCAGGCAAGCGCCAGCCGAGCTGCTCGGCAATTTCGAAGCCGAACGTTTTCGAGCCTTCGGAATAGTAAGGACGCAGATTGACGTTCACGAATCCCCAATTGTGCTCGTCGGCGATTTGCGAGCACAGGCGATTGACCTGGTCGTAGCTGCCGGAAATGCGCACCAGCTTCGCGCCGAAGACTTGCGTTCCTATGATTTTTGCTTGCTCGAGATCGGCAGGGATGAATATCCAGCATTTGAATCCGTTGCGCGCGGCCTGCGCAGCGGTGGCGTTCGCAAGATTCCCGGTAGAAGAGCAGGAAACAGTATCGAATCCGAAAGCACGAGCGTTGGCCAGCGCGGTTGCAACTACGCGGTCTTTAAAGCTCAGAGTCGGTAGGCAAACAGCGTCATTTTTAATGTAGAGATTCTTTGATCCAACCGAGCGCCCAAGCGTTGAAGCCTTGATTAACGGGGTGAAACCAACGGGCAACGTGGGTTGAAATCCTTCGGGGAGGGGGAGGAGGGCTGAATAACGCCACATATTCGGAGGGCCAGCTGCGATGTTTTCGCGCGTGAATTCGTGCTTTACCGAGTCATAGTCGAAGAAGACTTCAAGCGGCGAGAAACATTCTTCACACACCGTCTTGGGAACGTTGCCCCAGCTCTTGTGGCACTCACGACAGCGCAGTTCGTATCGCACGGCCTTTCCGATCCGAGCGGCGGGGTTTCCTTGCGCCCTTTGCGTAAACTCCGCGAACTTTTCGGTCGAAAGCTTTTAACCGCTAAGCTTGCAAAGAAATCGCATGGTGCGCGGAGAAAAGTCAGCCCTAAAAACTAAATCCTCTTTTCCCGGATAGTGGAAAAAGAGGTTCTGGAAGTGCTTAAATTCGCACACCCCGAATCTCATGTTTCCCCGTCTTCCGGGTCGAGAGTTGGCACCTGGCGGTCACGATAGATGATCGCGATCCGGTTGCCGTGGCGTCTTAGGGCTCGTCCCTCAGCCACTCTGCATGAAATCCAAGGTCAGCTCCGAAGAGCAGACTGGTGATTTAGATGATACGAATGAGCTGCGGGTTCGTCAAGAACTTCATTTGCCGGCGAAGCCTAGAGCCGGTACCGGCATTTTTGCGGATGGCCGCTCTGATGTGTCACGCAATCCTGAGGCACATCTACTATCTCAACGAATTCGGCCCCGCGAGTTCAAGGCAGCGACGGGATGCGTGATTTTCAGGATCACAGGTAATCCATAACGGGTCAAGACCGACGTGGCGGGCCACCGGAACCAGCAAGCGAAGCGCACGACTGGCATAGTGACGGGCCCGATGGGCTGGATGGACGGCGTACCCGGTCTGCCCTGCATACATCTCGACATGACGTGTACTACCAACGCGCAGCCTTATCGTTTCGAGCTCCTCGTCCGTTACCGCGTGAACCATTCGGAAGTGATAGGTAGGCGCTTTGTGGACTGGATGTTGATCAAAATCTGCTAATTCCAGGCGGAGGTCTCCATCTAAGTTCTTCAATGCTTCTTGAAACCAAAGAAACAAATTCCACGTGCGTTTCTCAATGTTCCGGCGCGAGAATTCGTGTTTTTGCATTTGGGCCAACAGGTGCATCGCGTAAGTTAGAAAAACGTGACTCAATTGTCATCGGCATGCCGTGTTTCGGCCGCAGAGTGAAGCTCGGTGTTGGAACCGCGAGTTGCCCCGGCACACAGCGGAACCGAAACTGCTGCGCGATGGTTGCCAGCAGAATCGTTGCTTCCATCGTTGCGAATGCGGCTCCGATGCACTGCCTAGGTCCTCCCCCAAAAGGAAAATAAACGAAGCGTGGGAGCTTTTGCGCGGCGTCGGTGAGCCAGCGGTCGGGGTCGAATTTCTCCGGATCACGGAAATAAGCCGGATGACGATGCATGATCCACTGGCTCATGACCACGTTCGCGCCGGCAGGAATCTTATAACCCCTAAGTTCGAAATCGGAGATGACCGTCCGCGCCAGACTCCAGGCGGGCGGGTAGAGCCGCATGGACTCCCTGATGACGCGCTCGGTGTACGGCAGCTTTTGCATGTCAGAGAATCCAGGAGCGCGCCCGGCGAGCACGCGGTCGAGCTCTTCGTGCAGGCTACTCTCCACATTCGGATGCTGGCCTAACAAGTACCAGGTCCAGGTGAGTGCGAGAGCGGTCGTTTCGTGCCCGGCGAGAAGAAACGTGAGCACCTCATCACGCAGTTGTTTGTCTGACATTTGAGATCCGTCCTCGTCACGCGCCTGCATGAGCATGGACAGCAGATCTCCCGAGTCGCGATTTGACGCGCGGTGCTGGGCGATAATTCCGTAAACAATTGCGTCCAAATCTCTAACTGCGCGGCGCACGCGGACCATCTGCGGAATCGGCAGGTAACGGGTGACGGGAGGCAGCAGCATACGAACCCCGGTGGCGTTCCCCATCATTACGTTCATGGCGGATGAAATGCGCTCCGTCTCCGATTCGACGTTAAAGAGGGCACGGACCACGATCTGTAAAGTAAGCTGCATCATTTCCTGATGAATGTCGCAAGTTTCGCCATCATGCCAGGTGGTTAGCATCTCTGTCGCATAGTCGGTCATGATCTTCGCGTACGAACTCACGCGCTCGCGATGAAACGCCGGGGCCGAGAGTTTGCGCTGACGCAGCCAGGAATCGCCCTCATTTGTGAGCAGACCGTCCCCGAAAAACCAGCGGCTGTTGCGCACTACGCGGTCTTTCAGGAAATTGCGCGGATTGCGGACCAGAACTTCTTCGATAAGGTCAGGATGGTTGAGAAAGTAAACATGCAGCCATGCGGCGCGGTAATAAAAGATGTCTCCGTATTCGCGTGCCCACTTGGTGAATACCGAAAGCGGGTCGCCGCTCGCGAGGGGCATGTTGCCGATGAGAAATTTCGGCGGCGGACCTGGAGGGTGTTTTGGCATTGGGCGACAACTTCAAGACCGATGCCCTTCGACGTTGCGTAGGACAGGCGGGCTTCGCGGACAAGAATGTCCGCGCCACACGGTAGTGTATCTTGAACGTCGATGAGGTATTTCGCCAGTTTAGTTCTCGTGTTTCTAAGTTTCGTTCCGTGCGTCTATGCCGAAACCGGCCGTGAAGGATGGTTGCGCTATTCAGCTCGACAAATCTCGACGAAGTGGAAAGAGGACTCACTGCCGAATCGAGTTGTCGCGCTTGGCGCGGGGGATGTCATTGAGAGCGCAATCCATGAACTGACATCGGATGTACCGGAATTGCAGTTCTCATCGAAAATCGGCAATTCAAGCGCGCTCCTGCTCGCGCGGTCGGAAGACGCTCAGCGAATGTTTCCGGAACTCAGGGCGGGTCTGCCTTCTGGCGATGGATTCTGGTTGAAGACGATTGAGCACCACGGAAGCAAGTACTGGCTGATTATCGGCGGCAACGATCGCGGGATTCTCTACGGAACATTCACGTTTCTCGCGCGGATTGCTGAGCGCAGGGACGTTTCCGACCTGGATGACGTGGAAAATCCATCCGCCCCCATTCGTTGGGCCAGCCAGTGGGACAATCTGGATGGAAGCATCGAGCGTGGTTATGCCGGGAGATCGATTTTTTTTGAAAACGGAATTGTGCGCGAAGATCTGACTCGTGCCAGTGAATATGCACGCCTACTTGCCTCGATCGGAATAAACGGATGCGCGATTAACAATGTGAATGCCGATCCCAGGGTGTTGAGTTCAGAATTCCTGCCGCAGCTCGTGCGAGTTGCCGATGTGTTCCGCCCCTGGGGAGTGAAACTCGCTTTGTCTGTCGATTTGAGCAGCCCGGTCGCGGTTGGAGGGTTGAAGACATTCGATCCGCTCGATCCGGAAGTCGCTCAATGGTGGAAGAAAACTGCCGATCACATTTACGCCCGCATTCCAGACTTCGCCGGCTTCGTGGTCAAGGCTGATTCCGAAGGCCGCTCCGGGCCTTCGCAGTATCATCGCACTGCTGCCGATGCGGTCAACGTGATAGCGCGTGCTCTTAAGCCGCATGGCGGAGTGCTCATGTATCGCGCGTTCGTTTACAACCATCATCTTGACTGGCGTGACATGAAGGCCGACCGTGCGAGGGCGGCTTACGACTACTTCCATCCGCTAGACGGCCAATTTGAAGACAACGTCGTGTTGCAGATCAAATATGGGCCAATCGATTTTCAGGCGGTCGAGCCCGCCTCGCCATTATTTGGAGCCATGCAGCACACGAATGAAGCAATCGAGCTGCAGGTAACGCAGGAGTACACGGGCCAGCAGCGGCACCTCGTCTTTCTGATTCCCATGTGGAAAGAGATGCTCGACTTTGACATGCACGTGCAGGGCGTGACTCCCGTGAAGGAAATCGTTTCGGGCAAGGTGTGGCACCGATCCCTCGCCGGATTTAACGCGGTGGTCAATGTCGGTCTCGACGAGAACTGGCTCGGGCATCCGCTGGCCATGGCCAATCTTTATGGATATGGGCGATTAGCGTGGAATCCTGATTTGACTTCTGAACAAATCGCATCGGAATGGACTCAACTCACATTCGGTAACGACCCGCGCGTGGTCGCGACGACTTCCACTATGCTCCTCCACTCATGGAGCATTTACGTGAACTACACCGGACCGCTCGGCGCGCAGACGCTGACCGACATCACTGGGCCGCATTACGGGCCGGGAATTGAATCGTCGGAAAATAACGGCTGGGGACAGTGGCATCGCGCGGATCAGCAAGGCATCGGCATGGACCGCACGATGGCGATTGGAACCGGTTACATCGGGCAATATTCGCCGGCGGTGCAGCAGTTGTATGAGCCGCTGACGAACTGTCCGGACAATCTGCTGCTGTTCATGCATCACGTGCCGTACACGTACAAGCTGCACCAGAACAAAACGGTCATTCAGTACATCTACGACTCGCATTATGAAGGCGCCGCGCAGGCGGCGTGGCTGGTGGCGCAGTGGAAGATGCTAAAGGGCTTGCTGGATGACGAGCGTTACTACGAGACGCTGCGGCGGCTTGAATATCAGGCGGGACATGCGGTCGTCTGGCGGGATGCAATCGTGAACTGGTTCCATCGCGAATCCGGAATTGAGGACGAGCTTGGCCGTGCGGGTCATGATTCAAACCGGATTGAGGCCGAAACTATGCAGCTTTCGGGATATACGCCAGTGGACGTCACGCCTTGGGAAACAGCATCAGGCGGAAAGGCGGTGCAGTGTGTGGGGCAGGGTCCGTGTTCGGCGAGTGTTAAGTTTGACCGCATGACGGGACGCTACGATATTGCGGTGCAGTATTTCGATCTCAACGACGGCGTCTCGCATTACGAGTTGCTTGTAAATGATCGCGGGATCGTTTCGTGGGCTGCGGATGACCATCTGCCGTCGGACAAGATGAATGGGCACACTTCGACGCGATTCACCTTCGCGAATATTGATCTCAAGCCCGGCGATGTGGTGAAGATTGAAGGCGTCCCGGGGGGAGGAGAACCGGCTCCGTTGGACTATGTGGAAATCACGCCTGCGGGAAGCATAACTTTAGGAATCACCCCTGCGATTGACGTGCCTCCTGTCTCGACTCCACACTGAAATGAAATGAAAAAATTGCGGGTAGGAATTCTTTTTGGCGGTCGAAGTGGCGAGCATGAAATTTCGCTGCTTTCGGCGGCTTCGGTTTTCAAGGCGATTGATCCGAATAAATATGAAGTTGTTCCCATCGGCATAACAAAAGATGGGCGATGGTTAACGGCGTCGGATGCGGAAAGATTGCTGCATGGCGACGCGAGCGAGGCCGCGCGCGCCACACGGGCATCGACACTGAGGGCCGGCGATCCCGAGACCACTGCCGCCGCAGCAGTACTGCAGAACGGCGAATCGGTGGTGGTTCCTCCTGAACCGCACGGTTCGGAGATGACTCCGTTTCAGAGCAATGCACCGGCTCGGCGCGCAACCGATCGCGCGATCAATGTCGATGTGATCTTCCCCGTGTTGCACGGAACCTTTGGCGAGGACGGCACAATACAAGGCCTGCTCGAGCTAGCGGATATGCCGTACGTTGGCGCGGGCGTGCTCGGCTCGGCAGCAGGCATGGACAAGGACATCATGAAGTCGTTGTTCCGCGCTGCTGGTCTGCCGATCGTGAAGCAGGTAACCATTCTGCGCAGCGACTGGGAGGTTGCGCCGAAAAAGGTTCATAAGCTGGTTGAGAGCAAGTTGAAGTACCCAGTGTTTGTGAAGCCAGCAAACCTCGGATCATCGGTAGGAATTTCGAAGGCGCATGATCGGAAAGAACTTGGGCCTGCAATTGACGAAGCTGCGAAATTCGACCGCAAGATCGTGATTGAAGAAGGCGTAGGGGGAAAGAAGAACAAGGCAAGAGAAATTGAGGTTTCTGTGCTTGGCAACGACAAGCCGCAGGCCTCAGTTCCCGGCGAGATCGTTCCCAGCGCCGAGTTCTACGACTATTCTGCAAAGTATCTCGACGAGGGTTCACAGCTGATCATTCCTGCGAAACTGACTAAAGCTGAAATCAAAAAGATTCAGGAACTGGCCATTGCCGGCTTCCGCGCCGTGGATTGCTCCGGACTTGCGCGCGTGGATTTCCTCATGGATCCGAAATCGCGCAAAATTTACTTAAACGAGATCAACACCATGCCTGGTTTCACTTCAATCAGCATGTATCCGAAATTGTGGGCGGCTTCCGGCGTAGGCTATTCGGAACTGATCGATCGACTCATACAGCTTGGGCTTGACCGGCACGCCGAGAAAAAGCGAAACCAGTACAGCCGGTGAATGTTTCCGCAAGGAGACGATATGGGCCATTCCGAACATAATGTCAACCGCAGGACGTTCCTCTCGAAATCGGCAGCCACAATTGCAGGAGGCTCTGCGCTCGCGCAAAGTGCCCTGTCGTACGGAAAAATTCTCGGCGCTAACGATCGCATTGCGCTTTGCCACGTGGGAAACGGAAGCCGCGGTTCGGACCTCGATTTGATTGTTTCCAAGCTGGCAACCAATCACAACGTTGAAATGAATGCTGTCTGCGATTTATGGAGGCTGAAGCGCGAAAAAGCTGTGGCTACGAACACAAAGTACTACAATCGCGCGCCCCGGGCATTTCAGTACGTAGAAGACGCGCTAGGGGACAAAGACATTGACGCGGTAATCATTTCTACGCCCGAACATTCTCACTCTCCGCTGCTGAAGATGGCTGCCGATGCGGGCAAGGATGCATACGTAGAAAAGCCCATGGGAAATGTGCTCGAAGAGGTCAAATCGGCGCGCGACGCAGTCCTGAAAAATAATCGGATTGTGCAGGTCGGAACCCAGCATCGCAGTGAGCCTTATCAGGTAGCGGCGCACGACCTGGTGCAGACTGGCGTCCTCGGCGATGTGAGCAAAGTGGAAATAGTTTGGAATTATCACGGACCGAGATGGCGCGGGCGTCCGGAGACGAAGTTAATTCGCGAAGAAGATACGGACTGGCGGAAGTGGTTGCTGACAAAACCATATCGCCCGTTTGATCCGCAGGTCTATTGCGAATTCCGTTTATATAAAGAGTTTTCAAGTGGCATTCCCGATCAGTGGATGAGCCACGGCATTGACCTTGTGCATTGGTTCATGAACGACAACTTTCCGCGCTCGGCGGTTGCACACGGCGGCGTATTCGCCTGGCACGATGGGCGCGAGAATGCAGACACATTCGAAGCGCTGCTCGAATATCCCAAGGGCTTTCTGGTGAGTTACTCAACCAGTTTCGGCAATGACGCGCCAAGCTTCATCCGCTACATGGGCAAGAAGGCGACGCTCTTCAACATTGGCGGAGAGGGCAGCCCGCGGTTCCAACTCGTGGAGGAAAAGGGCACGCACGAAGAAAATCCGGATATCGATAAGAGCCGCGCGTCGAAATACATTTTGCTACCAGGCCAAAGCGAACTGCCGCCCATGGGAATTGACGATCTCACGCTTGGACACATGTCGAATTGGTTTGAGTGTATGCGCTCGCGCCAGCAGCCGCATTGCACCGTACGCGAAGGCTTTGCGCACTCCGTGGCATGCATGATGGCAGCAGAGGCCTATTGGTCAGGAAAGAAGCAGTATTGGGACGCGGCGAATGAGCGGATCGTTGATCAACCACCTCGGGCTTGATCATTCTTAGTAAGCTGCGCTTTGGATTAGACTATCTGGTCTTTTGCCGGAGGTCGCATGCGCGCTTGCCTTTCCTTTTTAGTTTTTCTCACTGCTCTATCCATTCTGATTGCCTCACCTTTGTCCGAAGGACAGGTCGGGATTGTGCAGAAACATCCGTTCACTTTCGAAGACATGATGGCTCTCAAGCGCGTAGAGGAGCCGGAAGTCTCGCCGGATGGCAAATGGGTGTTGTTTGCGGCAGTCGATGTTGATCTGAAGGCGAACACGAAGACGCCGCATGTGTGGGTGGTCCCGTTGAACCAAACACAGGGCCCCTCGACTCAGAAGAATGACTCGCAGACGAGTCATTCTTCCTCGCTCGGGATGACAGAGAGTAGGGAACGAGAGATTGTTTCCGATCAGGATGCGGACCGGCCGCGGTGGGCGCCGGATGGGAAGCGGTTTGCGTTTGTATCGACCAAAGAAAATGGATCGCAAATCTGGATCGCGGATTTTGATAGCGCGACGGGCATGGTGACGGGGAAACATCGCCTTACGAACATCGCGACGGAAGCGAGTGGGGAGCTCTGGTCTCCGGATGGCAAGAACATTTTGTTCGAGTCAGATGTATATCCGGAGTGCGAGGGGACGGCTCAAGCTGAAGCGGAGTGCAATGCGAAAAAGGTTGAGGAGGCGAAAGAGTCGAAGGTCAAAGCGCTCATTTTCACTCACCTGCTGTATCGACACTGGAATGCGTACAAGGAGGGAAAGAGGACGCATTTGTTCGTGATTCCTGCGAATGTGATCAGCAACACTTACGAGGGTGCCCCACCCTTGTCCCCGCCTTTGGGACAGGGTGGGGGTGTTGACTTCCGAAGTGTTGCTCGCGACCTCACCCCCGGCGACTACGACGCGCCGGTCTTTTCTCTCGGCGGGCAGGATGATTATGCGTTTTCGCCGGATGGGCAGGAGCTTTGTTATGCCTCGAATCATGACGCGATGCCCGCGGCTTCGACCAACAACGATCTGTTTACCGTCCCGGTGAATTTTCCGGCGAGTGTGACTTCGAAAGATGTTCTTGCGGCGACGAAGGACATCACCGCCGAGAACAAGGCCGCCGACAACACTCCGCTCTATTCGCCGGATGGCAAGTACATCGCCTACCGTGCGCAGCAGCGCCCGGGATACGAGAGCGACCGCTGGCGGCTGATGCTCTACGACCGGAAGACGGGAGAAACGACAAGTCTCACTGAAAACTTTGACCGCTGGGTCGGTTCGTTTGCCTGGGTGGGTTCGAGCATTCTCTATTTCACTGCTGAGGAGAGCGGTGCCTCTCCTGTGTTCTACGTCATGCTGAATTATCA
>Ga0070741_10006942_pt1 | contig 23877 bp, 20 predicted proteins | sample Coa_R1_4_FD_66440 | JGI IMG/M metagenome (GOLD analysis project Ga0070741, IMG submission 66440) | Surface soil microbial communities from Centralia Pennsylvania, which are recovering from an underground coalmine fire - Coalmine... | ecosystem: Environmental > Terrestrial > Soil > Unclassified ...
GAGGACGCCCTTCGTCCCGGCGTGACGGCGCGCGAGCTGTGGGAGATCAAGGATCGCGAGACGAAGGCGGCCGGATACACGATCACGATCCCGCTCGCCGGGCACGGCGCGGGGATCTCCCGAAACGAGGACCCGTACTTCGTCCCCTGGGAGGCCTCGGTCATCGAGGAGAACATGACGGTCGCCATCGACGTCGGTGTCTTCGATCCGCCGGAGGCCTGCTTCATCTTCGAAGAGACGTACATCGTCCACGCCGATCGCAACGAACGCATCACGCCGCTGACGTCCGAGCTCTACGTCGCGTGAGCCGGCGCCACCAGTTCATCTCGAGCGGAGGGAGTCGATAGTTCATGGCAAGACTCGGTCTGTTTTTCGTCCTCGCTGCGGTCGTAGCATCGGTCGGTGCGACGGCGGCTTCGAGCTCGCGTTCCGCAAAGCCCCCGATCAAGATCACGATCATCGGCGGCTTCACCTCCTCGACACCCGCCGAGCTGTCGCCCGAGACGGCCGCAGCGGCGCGGGCGCGCGTCGCTGCGATCAACGCGGCCGGCGGGATCCGCGGGCGCAAGGTGCAACTGACCGTGTGCGACGATCACGTGGACGTGAACGCTGCAGGCGACTGTGCCCGTCAAGCAGTCGCCGACGGCTCGCTCGCGCTGGTCGGCACGATCGGGTTCGAGAACACGCAGATCTATCCGACGATCGAGGCCGCCGGGATGGTCAGCCTGGGTGCGTTCCCGATCGGCCCGGTCGCAGGCAACAGCCCGAACGCGATCTGCCTGACGGGCGGCGGCACGGCTGAGATGTCCGCCCTGCCGGTCCTCCTCGCGCGTCACGGCGTGACCAAGGTGTCCGCGCTCGTGCCCGGAGGTCTCGGGCCTGCGACGACGGGCCTCGAGTCGACGTTCCAGAACGGGGTCAAAGAGGCGAAGATCGACATAGGTGCGATCGCGGAGTTCCCGCTGACGGCGGCGCAGTTCGACGCCCCGGTGGCGAAGGCGCTGGCAGGAGGCGTGAACGGCGTCGTCGCATTCGCCCCCGGTGCCGCGCAGGGCCCCTTGGCTCTCGCTGTGCTCAACGGAAACTCGTCCGTGAAGCTCGGCGTTCCCGCGGCCGCCCTCTCGCCGAGCGTGATCTCGTTCCTCGGCAGTCGCGGAGACGGGATCTACGTCGCGGGCGCCGGTGCGCCGGCGACGTCGAAGAAACCTGGCATCAAGCTGTTCAACCACGACATCGACAAGTACGCGAAGGGCACCGCAAAGGACGATCTCTCCATCGACGCGTGGGCCTCCGTATATCTCTTCGAGCAGCTCACGAAGCGTGTGCGCGTGCTCTCACGAGCCAGCATCCTCCGCGCGGCGAAGAGCCTGACGAACTACAACCTCGGCGGGATCTACGGTCCGCTGACGACGACGACGCCGTTCGACAAGTTCCCCGGCATGAAGTGCCTGGCGAACAACACGGTCGTCACGGAGCAGCTCAAGAACGGGAAGTTCGTCGCACTCGGCCGGCTGCCGGCCTTCCCGTGAGCCAAGGAGTCGCGGCGAGGCATCTGTAACGGATGTCGAGCGCGTATCAGTTCTTCCTGCTCGGCCTGGGCGTAGGCGCGATCTACGCCCTGGCCGCGCAGGGGATCGTCCTCATCTACCGCGGCTCCGGCGTCGTCAACTTCGCGCAGGGCGCGATGGCGTTCGTCGGCGCGTACGCGTTCTTCGGTCTGCGGAACGTGGACACGCCGGTCGTCCTCGCGCTCCTCGGCGCGGCCGGCGCGACAGGCGCCGTTGGAGCCGTCGTCTACGTCGCCGTGATGCGCCCGCTTCGGCGGGCGTCCCCGCTCACGCGGCTCGTCGCCACGCTCGGCGTGCTCACCGCCGTGCAGGGGGTCGGCGTGCTCACGTTCGGCAGCGGCACGCGGTTCGTCAATGCGTTTCTGCCGACCGCGCAGGTGAGCATCCTCGGCGCCCGCGTCGGCCAGGATCGCCTATATCTCCTGGCGATCGCAGTCACGCTCAGCGTCGCGCTTGCCCTCGTCTACCGATTCACGACGTTCGGGCTCAGCACGGCCGCGGTCGCGGAGAACGAGCTTGCGACGGCGGCGCTCGGTCGCTCTCCCGACGTGATCGGCGCGACGAACTGGACGATCGGCGCGGGTCTCGCCGGGATTGCAGGCGCGCTCGTGACGCCGATCGTCGGCCTCTCGATCGGCCAGCTCGGTCTCCTCCTGTATCCCGCCCTGGCTGCGGCGCTCATCGGCGGCTTCGCGTCATTCTGGTGGACGCTCGCCGGCGGACTTGCGATCGGTGTGACGGAGTCCGAGGTGACGCGCTACGTCGAGAGCCCCGCGTGGCCGCCGGCTGTCCCGTTCCTCGCGATCGTGGCGATCCTTCTCCTTCGAGGTCGCGCGCTGCCGCTCCGCAGCTACTTGACGGACCGCTTCCCTCGTGCGGGCACCGGGCGCGTCCGCTGGGCGCTCGTGATCCCGGTGCTCCTCGCCGTGCTCGCGTTCGTGTCGCACCTGGGCGCGAGCCCCGCCGTCGCGGTCGCGACCTCGGCCTCTGTCGCGCTCGTCGGCCTGTCGCTGGTGGTCGTGACCGGGTGGGCCGGGCAGCTTTCGCTCGCACAGTTCGCCATGGCCGGCGTCGGCGCTTTCATCGCGGCCAAGCTCGCCTCGAGCTACCACCTGCCCTTCCTCGCCGCGCTCGCGATCGGCGGCCTCGCGACGGTGCCGGTCGGCCTTGCGATCGGCCTGCCCGCGCTCCGTACGCGGGGCGTGAACCTGGCGATCGCGACGCTGGGGCTCGCCCTCGCGGTCCAGACGGTCATCTTCGGCAACCCGGACTACACCGGCGGCTTACTCGGGTTGAACGTGGACCCGCCGCGTGCGTTCGGTCTCGACCTCAACCCGACGATCCACCCGCAGCGGTACGCGCTGTTCGGCGTCTGCTGCTTCACAGTACTGGCAGTCCTCGCAACCAACGTCCGGCGCGGTCGTACCGGACGGCGGTTGCTCGCGGTCCGCGCGAGCGAGCGCGCGGCGGCGTCTGTCGGGGTGAGCGTCGTGGGCGCAAAGCTCTTCGCGTTCGCGGCCGCGGCAGGGATTGCCGCCGTGGGAGGAATTCTCCTGGCCTTCCGCACGCCGAGCATCTCGTTCGCGCCGTACAACGTCGACGCCTCGATCAACATCGTCGTCACCGTCGTCATCGGTGGCATCGGCTACGTCGGCGGCGTCATCCCCGGTGCACTCGCCAACCCGGGTGGGTTCACCGCCCGTATCTGGAGTCATCTCTTCAACTGGGACAGTTACGTGGCCGTCGTGATGGGCACCCTCGCGATCCTGACCGTCATCACGGCCCCGGACGGTATTGCGCACCAGATCACGGCCTCGTTTCGGTCGCTCGAGAGCCGTTTTCCGCGCAGACGGAAGCCGCAAGCCGCGCCGTCCGTCGCGGTCACACCCGGCGCACCGCGACGGCGAGCCGCCTCGACGCTCGTCGTCGAGGACGTCTCCGTGCGATTCGGCGGGGTCGTTGCGCTCGACGGCGTGTCGTTCACGGTCCACCCCGGACAGATCACGGCGTTGATCGGACCGAACGGCGCGGGAAAGACCACTCTCATCGACGCGGTCACGGGCTTCACGTCGTTTCGAGGCCGCATCGCGCTCGACGGGCACGATCTCCGTCGTCTCGCACCGCACCGGCGGGCACGGCTCGGGATCGGGCGCTCCTTCCAGGCCGTGGAGCTCTTCGACGACCTCACCGTGCGCGACAACCTTCTCGTCGCATCGGACAGCGGGAGTCGGGCTCCGTATCTCACGGACATCGTTCGGCCCGGGCGACCGACGTTGTCGGCAGGCGCCCGGGCTGCGATCGAGGAGTGCCAGCTGCGCGACGACCTCGACCGCCTGCCGGGTGAGCTCCCGTTCGGCCGTCGTCGGCTCGTCGGAATTGCTCGAGCCATCGCCGCAGAGCCGTCGCTACTGCTCCTCGACGAGCCGGCCGCAGGGTTGAGCTCTCCGGAGGTCGAGGAGTTCGATCGCTTGATCCGACGGTTGGCCCGCGAATGGCGGATCGGCGTGCTGCTCGTCGAGCACGACGTCGAGCTCGTCCTCGGCGTCTCCGACGAGGTGGTGGTGCTCGACTTCGGCCGGGTCATCGCACAGGGCGCGCCCGCCGACATCCGAGCCAACCCTGCGGTGATCTCGGCGTACCTCGGAACGGACGACGCCGATGCAGCTCTCGGCGAGGCGGTGACGACGTGACCGAGAACGACCTGCTCCGCGCGGAGGCGCTCGAGGCGGGCTACGGGCGGCTCGCGGTCGTGCATGATTTCGATCTCGTCGTCGCGCCCGGCACCGTGACGGCAATCCTCGGCGCGAACGGTGCGGGAAAGACGACCGTGATCCTGACCCTGGCGGGAGTCCTCGAGCCTCTCGGCGGCACGATCTACTGGAAGGGCGAGGCGGTTCGGAGCCCACTCCATCGCCGCGTCCGAGCTGGCCTCGCCTTCGTTCCGGAGCAGCGGTCGGTGTTCATGAACCTGACCGTCGCGCAGAACCTCCGGCTTGGGCAAGGGCCCGCCGCCCGCGCTCTCGAGATCTTTCCCGAGCTCGAGCCGCATCTCGGCCGCAAAGCCGGCCTCCTGTCCGGTGGCCAGCAACAACTCCTGACGCTTGCCCGCTGCCTGGCCTCCGAGCCCGCATTGCTGATGATCGACGAGGTCTCACTCGGCCTGGCTCCTCTCGTGGTCAAGCGGCTCCTCGCGGCGATCCGTGAAGCCACGGCTCGCGGGACGGCGGTCGTTCTCGTCGAGCAGCACATCAAGCAGGCGCTGGCGATCGCCGACTACGCGGTCGTCCTCCGCAGAGGCCGACGCGTGCTCGAAGGTCCGGCGGCGCACGTCCGACACAGTGAACGGGAGATCCAGGCCGCGTACATGCCCGCCGGCGAGTAGAGCGGGCGTGGAACCCTCGGGGCTGGGGGCTTGCGGGCTCTCCAGCTACGAGTGAATGCGACTCGCCGTCGGCACCCCACCGTCGCCGTCGAGGTGAACCTCGTCGCCTATCGCGACGTGAGCGTCACAGCGCGCCACGATTCTCGGCCCGTCGATCGAGCGCACCGTGGCGATCGGTACCTCGTCGCGTACCGTCAGCTGCTCGACGACGCCGGTCGTCGTTTGCGTCGTCCGCCACTCCGAGGAGCCGCAGATCGGGCACAACGCTCGTGCCGGGAACGCGATGTACCCACAGCCACCGCAGGCATCGACGGCGAGGCTCACGGCGCCTCGAGCACGACGGCATTGGCGCAGGCACCGTATCGGTACAGAACCATCCCGTAACCACACACGACGGCGCGCTGCACCGAGGCGTCACGGTCACCGGCGAGCCCGAGCATTTGCCGGACGGCTTCCACGAGTCCGTGCATCCCGCCTGCGGCGCCCGCCTGCCCGGCGGAGAGCTGCCCGCCGGAGGTGTTGATCGGGGGAAGCGGACTCGCGAGGAAGCGCTTCACGTCGCCGTCGGGAATCGCTCCGATGTCCTCGAGCTGGATGAGCGACATCGCGGGGTAGTCGTCGTATGTGAAGAAGGCGTCCATGTCGTCCGGTCCAACTCCCGCCTCTTCCCAGAGCTCGGACGCGATCTCTGCGAGCCCTGTTCGAAGTCCGTCTCCCTCCTGGTTGTCGACGTTGTGGAGGCCGGTGAGCGCGCGGATCGCAATCCCGCGCGACCCCCTCCGCAAGACCAAGGCGTCTGCCCCGCTGACGACCGGCGCACAGTCGTAGCGGTGGAGGGGTGCAGCGACTACGGGCGCCGCGAGGTACTGCTCGAGCGTAAGGGGCTCACGGTAGACGGCGATCGGGTTGCGGGCTGCCCACTCGCGCTGCGCGACGACGACGCGCCCGTAGTCCGAGCGCTCGAGGCACTTCTCGGCCATGTGTCGCTGCGTGAGATGTGCGAAGACCGCGTTCGGCCCGCCGGTTGGGATGCCGGCGAGATGGTCCTGCGTCGCGCGGTTGTACGTATCGACGAGTCTACGAAATGCGTTCCGGTCGAATCGGTCGCCGGCGAGTAGGACGATGGTGTTCGCGTCACCGGCCTCGAGTGCGCGGCGAGCGTGCTGGAGCATGTTGAGCCCAGACGCTCCGCCGTTCGTGTCTTCCATGAGCCAGCGCACCTGCACGCCGAGCCTCCACGCCAGATCTGCAACGTGGTCGGGCGCCAGCGTGAATGAGGCGACTCCCAATCCGTCGACCTCGTCGCGTTCAAGGTCGGCGGCAGTCAGAGCCCGCCGGAAGGCGTCGGCAAGCAGGTGCTCCGTGTCGATTCCTTCGGAAGGGTGGCGGAGATACGGAACTTCGATCGCGGCAGTGATCCGTGCCTCCATCGTGCTGCGTACGATACGGAACGTGGGGGGACGCACTGTTCCGTCGTTGCTCGAGGCGCAGTCGGAGATTCACGGCGACACGATTCTTGCCCGTGACGATGTCAGGGCGTTGACGTATCGCGATGCCGCGGAACGGGTCTCGCGTCTGGCCGGGGGACTCGCCGAGATCGGCGTCGGCCGTGGAGACCGACTCGCAGTGATGAGCGAGAACCGACTCGAGGTCGTGGAGGTCTTTCTCGCCTGCGCATGGCTCGGCGCCGTCTTCGTCCCCGTGAACACCGCTCTTCGGGGCGAGCAACTGCGGCATGTCCTGAGCGATTCCGGGTCTCTTCTCGTGCTGGTGGAGGAGCCTCTTGCGGACCTCATCGAGGATCTCCCGTGCCGGCCGATCGACACGATCGCAACGGCCGTTCCCCTGCCGCGGTGCGAGCTGGACGAGGGTGACGTCAGCGCGATCCTCTATACATCGGGAACGACGGGCCCGTCGAAAGGCGTCCTGTGCCCGCATGCCCAGTGGTATTGGTGGGCGCGAAGGACAGGCGATGTCCTTGGAGTGCGAGCGAGGGACAGGCTCTATACGTGCCTACCGTTCTTCCACACCAATGCCATCAACAGCTTCGTCCAGGCTCTGCTGAACGGCGGGTCGTTCCATCTTGGACCACGGTTTTCCGCGTCGCGGTTCTGGCGGCGTCTCGCCGATGCGGACGCCGACGTCACGTACCTGCTCGGCGCGATGGTGCACATCCTCTCGAAGCGGGAGCCGGAGGACGCCGAGGCGCGGCATCGTTGCCGTGTAGCGCTGGCGCCGGCGACGCCGGCAGAGCTGCAACAGGCTTTCAGACGCCGGTTCGGGATCCGCCTGGTGGACGCGTGGGGCTCGACCGAGACCAATATCGTCATTGCAGGTGAGGATGCAGCGACGCCGCCCGGCTCACTCGGCCGCCCGGTGGCGGGCTTCGAAGCTCGTGTCGTCGACGCCGACGATCGAGACCTTCCCGCAGGCATCCCGGGCGAGTTGGTCGTCCACAGCTCCGAGCCGTATGCCTTCGCGCTGGGTTACCACGGATTGCCGCAGCAGACCGAGCACGCATGGCGCGGCGGATGGTTCCATACGGGCGACCGTGTGATGCGCGACGGTGAAGGCTGGTTCTGGTTCGTGGATCGCCTCAAGGACTCCATCCGACGGCGCGGCGAGAACATCTCGTCGTATGAAGTCGAGGCCGCGCTCACATCCAACCCGGACGTCGCTGCCGCCGCGGTGGTCCCGGTGCCTTCCGAGGTCGGGGAGGACGAAGTGCTCGCGTTCGTCGTAGCGCGGGAAGGCACCTCACCGAGCGCCGAGCAGATCATCGCCCACTGCTTGCCGCGCCTCGCCTCATTCGCAGTTCCACGCTACGTCGAGTTCGTCGACGCGCTCCCGTTGACGGCGAACGGCAAAGTGGAGAAGTTTCGCCTCCGGGAACGCGGTATCGGGCCGGCCACGTGGGACCGCGAGCGCGAGCGCTATGCAGTCCCGAACCCGTAGAGCGCCGCAGCCGCGGTAGCCGAGACGAGACCGGATTCGACGTCGGCCTGCACGAGCTCGTGCGGGCGCTCTCGTGGATCGCCGAAGCCGCCGCTGCCCGAGCAACGAAAACTGACGACGTCGCCGGCGCTGAGGGTGTACGTCCCCTTCGCTTCGAGGCGACGCTCCGACGGAGTTCCAGGGTTGAGGAGGGTGACTCCGAGGGTGCCGTCGTAGCCGCCGTCGAGACCGTACGGTGGGAACCGCTGGCGATCGGTCAAATTCGAAAGGACGACGCCGTCCGTCAGAATCCGGATGTCCTTTCTGAGCGAGAGGCCTCCGCGCATGCGGCCGGCTCCTCCGGAGTCCTGCATCAGCTCGAAACGTTCGACGATGATCGGATACTGAGCCTCCTGAATCTCGATCGGGACGTTCTCCACCGAGAAGACCGGCGACATTGCGTCGACGCCGTCGCGTGCATGGCGCGCGCCGATCCCGCCGAGGATGTAGTCGTAGAAGACGAACTGATCTCCAGTCTCCGGATGGCGGCCGCCGAAGATGGGATTGACCCACTGGCCGCTCGCCGCGCAGACACGGTCGGGGATCGCTTGAGCGAGCGCGCCGAAGAGCAACTCGACGATCCGTTGGTTGAGGCACGCTCGGCCGCCGACCGCGACGCCGGGAGTCGGGTTGAAGAAGGATCCCTCGGGCGCGACGACACGCACAGGACGAAGCTGACCCTCGTTTTGCGGGATCGAGTCCTGCGTCGTGATTGCCTTCGTCACCCAGTAGCAGTACGAACGCGTGTAGCTCAGCGTGCTGTTGATCGCGGACGGCGTCTGTTGTGCGCTGCCGGTGAAGTCGAAGACGATCTCGTCGGCGGCGATGGTGACGCTGACCTCCATGTGCACGGGGTCCGTCCCGGGACCGACGTCGTCGAGACGGTCGGTGAATCGGTACGTTCCCGGTCTGATCGCCGCGAGCGCTGCCCGCACTGCCCGCTCGGACTCGTCGAGGAACACGTCTGCCGACTGCTCGACGACGTGTCGGCCGTAGCGATCGAAGAGTGACGCGAGATCATTCGCTCCGACGTACAGGGCGCTGCGCAGTGCACGCAGGTCTCCGCAGACCAGGTCCGGGACGCGCACGTTGGCCTCGATCAGGCGGAAGATCTCGGCCTGAGGCTCGCCGCCCCGATAGAGCATGGTCGGAAGCAGCCGGAGCCCCTCCTGGATCATCTCGGTGACGCCGACGACGGCTTGGCTGCCTGGGTGCGTGCCTCCGATGTCGGTCACGTGCACGGTCCCGACGACGTACCCGATCACCTCGTCCTCGAAGAAGACCGGCGTCATCTCGAAGAAGTCGGGAAGGTGGCCCGCGCCCATGAACGGGTCGTTCATGGTGATCACGTCGCCCGGCCGCAGGGTCTCCGCCGGGTAGTACTCGAGCATGTGGCGCACGGCATGCGGAATCGCGCCGAGGTGGGCGGGCGCTCGGTTTGCCTGTGCGAGCAGCCGGCCTGCGGCATCGAAGACCGCAGTCGTGAAGTCGCCGCCTTCGCGGACCTGATCGGAATAGGCGGTGTGCGCAAGCGCTGTCGCCATCTCCTCGGCCACTGCGGCCAGGCGGCCCCACACGACGGCGACGGTGAGGCTGTCAGGAGCCACTATCGCCTCCGAGCTCGATGACGATGGCGAGGGTCTCGTCGATGTGCGCCGTGTCGCCCGGCTGCAGGACGGTCGTCGTATGCGCCTCCTCGACGATGACCGGTCCGTTCAGGCGGTTGCCGGACTCGAGTGACGGCCGGTCGACGACGCGAACGGAGACCACGCCCGTCTCCGGGAAGAAGACCGGGCGCGTCTTCTCCGGGCGAACGCCGTTCGTCGGCGCGGGACGCGTTCCGCCGTGGGAGAGGGTCCGCATGAGGGTCAGGTACCAGGTCACTCCCTCGACCGGCAACGTCTCGCTGTAGCCGTAGGCGCGTTCGTACTGTTGCTGAAAGGTGTTGAGGAGGGCGGGGATCGCGGAACCGCCGCCGCCGTCGTCCACGAGCACCTCGAGCTCGTATCCCTGACCGGCGTACCGAAGGCCGGCGGCGCGTGTGATCGCCAGGGCTCCGGCATCCCACGAGCCGGCGACGACCGCATGCGCCTCAGTCTCGAGACCCGAGAAGATCTCGTCGATTCGGCCCGCGGCGTTCGGGTCGTCCAGTCGCAGCAATGCGGTCCGCGCGAGCTCGAACGACTCGCTTGCCTTCAGGAGCCCGACCGCCGAGCCGACGCCCGCGGCAGGGGGGACGACGAGCTCCCGCACGCCGAGTGAGCGCGCGAGACGGGTGGCATGCGCGGGAGCCGCCCCGCCGATGCAAACAAGCGCGAAATCGCGTGGATCCAGTCCGCGGTTGATCGACACGAGCCTGATCGCACGTTCCATCTCGAGGTTGGCGAGCTCGTGTATGCCCCAGGCAGTTCGTAGTGGGTCGAGCTTCAACTCGTTCGCGAGCTGGTCGACGGCGATCTCGGCAGCGCGCCGGTCGAGGGTCAGCGCTCCGTCTGCGAAATAGTCGGGGTTGAGGTAGCCGAGCAGGAGGTTCGCGTCGGTCACCGTCGGTCGGTCGCCGCCGAGGCCGTAGCAGGCGGGACCGGGGTCGGCTCCCGCGCTCCTCGGCCCGACCTGGAGGACCCCGTGCCGGGCCTCGGCGATCGAGCCACCGCCGACGCCGATCTCGACGAGGTCGAGCGCGGGGATGTCGAGCGGGAGACCGCTGCCTCGTCGAAGCTCGACACGCTCGAGCTCGAAGTAGCGGGAGGTGCTCGGTCGACCTCCGCGTATGACGGCGGCCTTCGCGGTTGTGCCACCCATGTCGAGCGAGATGACGTTGGACGTCCCGGCTAGCTTGCCATGGTGTGCCGACATCAACGCGCCGGCGGCGGGGCCAGACTCGATCGTCCTGACGGGGAGCGCGGCCGCACGCTCGGCGGGCGTCAGACCGCCGCTCGATTGCATGATCCACAGAGGGGCCTGGATCCCACGTGCAGGAAGCGAGGCCGTCAGTTCCAGCAGGTACGCGCCGAGTACCGGTGCGAGGTACGCATTGACGACAGTCGTGTTCGTCCGTTCGTACTCGCGGCCTTGCAGCGATACCTCCGATGAGACCGTGATGGGAACTCCAGGGAGCGCCCTCTGAAGGACCTCGCGGGCCCGCTCCTCATGCTCCGGCTGCGCATACGCGTGCAGAAAGGAAATCGCGACGCTTGCGACGTCGTGTTCGCGCATATCCTCGGCGACCGTTTCGACCTCGGCCTCGGACAGCGGCTGCAACACCGTCCCATCGGCAAGGACGCGTTCGGACACCTCCCACACGAGCGACCGCGGCACGAGGGGCCGCGCCTTCTCGATCTGGACGTCGTACATGCTGAAGCGAAGCGAGCGCTGGATCTGCAGGATGTCGCGGAATCCCCGCGTCGTCAGCAATGCCGTTCGCGGCCCGCGCCGCTCCAGGACGGCATTCGAGCCGAGCGTCGTCGCGTGGATCACCTCGCGAATCTCGTCGCCGGGGACGCGGGCATCGGCGAGGAGGCGCGTGATCCCTTCACCGATGCGAGGCACGAGCTCGGCCGGCTTCGAGAGCAGCTTCTCCGTGTGGAGTACGCCGTCCGGGGTCTCGAGGACGAGATCGATGAACGTGCCGCCGACATCGATGCCGAGGCGCGCTGCGTGTACGTCAGCCGACAACGTGCAGGTCCCGGCTGGGGACCGTCGACAAGATCTCGTAGCCGTTCGCCGTGACGGCGACCATCTCGTCGGGGTTGACGAGGCCGTCGTCGCTGTAGAACTTCGGCTCCACGGTCAGCGTCATGCCTTCGACGAGAACCGTTTCGTCGGTGCCGCTGATCGACGGCGGCTCACCCTGTTCGAGGCCGATCCCGTGTCCGACGCGCTTTGCGGGATCATCGGAGTAATTGCGGAGGCCGGCCTCCTCGATCGCGCGTATGCCGATCGCGAAGATCTCCGCCACGCCGGTGCCGGGCTTCATCGCGTCGAGCATCGCCTGCTGGATCTCGAGCGCGATTCGGTGCTCGTCGAGCTGCCGCTGAGACGGTTCGCCGAACACGGCGCGTCTCGTGAAGTCGGTCGGATAGCCACCGAATGTTCCCCCACCGTCGAGGTAAAGGACATCGCCGGCCTGGAAGGCGCCGCGCTCGCCCGTTGCGCCGCGGGCGAACCCGCCGAACATCATGGCTCCGCCGACCTCGTCGTAGGCGAGGGCGATCTTCTTGCTGATGTCGCGGGCCGTCTCCCCGATGCGGAGCGTCGGCAGCACTTGTTCCCAGGCGCGTCCAGAGAGCGCACAGGCGTCCCGCATCTGCTCGAGCTCCCACTGGCTCTTGACGAGCCTGCAACCCCAGGTCACGCGGCCGCCGTCGACGAACCGTGCCCCGGCGAGGTCCTCCTTGAGACGTTCGTAGTCGGCGACGGGTATCCCGAGCTTCGTCCATTCCCCGAGCTCGATTGCGAGGGTTCCGTCGGCGACGCCACGCTCACGGCAGACGTCCGCGATCCCCCAGTCGGTGGGGCGGGTGGAATCGAACGGGAACTCGGTGTAGAAGCGTCTGTCTTCGACCCAGGTCGGAAATGGAACGCCGTCGAGCTCGTGGAACATCTTCTGGACCCACATCGTGATGACCGCGGGGTCGCCGTCGAGCGGAAGCACGAAGACGGAAGGCCGGCCTGCATGCCCCGGCGCGCGGTGGCCCGTGAAGTACTGGTACGTGACTGGATCGGTGACGATGAGGCAGTCGATCCCGTTGTCGCGCATCAGCGTCCGCGCGCGTGCTACGCGGCCGTCGTATTCCCCTTGGGGAGTGCCGGCCATCAGGCCACCACCGCGGCCGCCCGGATATCGTCGAGGCGCGGAAGGACACGCTCGCCGAAGTTGTTGAGGATCTCGTAATAGCGCCGGAACTGTTCATCGTGAGACATGCCCTTGATCGATGGAAAGTCGAGGACGAGCTCGTCGAACCCCAGGGCCGCCAGCTCGCGTGCGCCGGCCTCCGCCCGATCGGGGCCGCCGACGACGATCAGCTCGTCGATTAGCGACTCCGGGATCGTCTCGGGGTCGTCCATCCAGGCGGCCGCCTGCTCCTCGTTCAGCCCCATCTGCTTGCGGGCGTTCGGACTGACGCGGTAGACGAGCCGGGCCGCGAGCTTCCGCAGCACGTCGGCGTCGGCGGCCGGATCGTCAACCGTCCAGAAGCGCTGGTACGCGACGACGTGCAGCTCGTCGCGTGTCCTGCCGGCATTGGCGAGTCCGCTCGTGACGTTGTCGAGAGCGCGCCGGTTGTACTCTGCGTTCGCGACCGGAAAGATGATTCCGTCGGCGATCTCGGCAATCATCGTCTGGAGCTTCGGCGCCTCGCCGGCAGCGAAGATGGGGATCTTCTTGCCGGTGGCCGCCGTCAGCGGGACTCCCTGGAGCTTGAAGATCTCCCCGTCGAACTCTGCGGCGCCGCCCTTCAACAGCTCGCGTACGGCCCCGATCGCCTCGCGAACATGCGCGAGTGGCTTCGTCTGTCGCATTCCGAGCGGTTCGAGCGCGTGCGTGCTCGAACAGCCGATCGCAAGCCGCATCCGCCCGCCGGAGAGCTCGTCGACGGTCGCGGCCATGCTCGCCATCAAGATCGGGTGCATGAGGTAGACGGACGCGACGGCCAGACCCAGCTCGACCCGCTCGGTTTCGCGCGAGAAGACCCCGAGCATCGAGAACGGCTCCCGCTTGAACGGATTGCCCTCGGCCCAGACGCTGTCGAAACCGTAGCGCTCCGCGGTTTTTGCGTATTCGAGCTGTTGCTCGACCGACCAGTCGTTTTCGATGCGGACGCCGATCTTCATCTGGGATCTCCTCCGTTAGGCAACGAACAGCTCGGAGCTCAGCGGCGTGATTCGCTCCGGCCCCGCAGCGCGGACGACATACGTCTCCTCGTAGTTGAAGCACGACTCGCCGGGAACGAAGAGGCCGGGCTCGAGATTCACGACCATGTTCTCCTCGAGCACAGTCTCGTCCCACGGCGCGAGAAAGGGCGACTCGTTCTTGCTGATCCCGACGCCGTGGCCTGCGAGTGCCGCCGTGTGATCGAACCCGAGCCGTCGCGCCTCTCGCTCCTTGATCTCCCAGAGCTCGCGCGCGGTGACGCCCGGTCGTAGCGCCTCCTCGAGCGTGCGAGCGACCTCCATGCAGGCGTCATATGTCCGCCGTTGGCCGTCCGTCGGCGCACCGATGACCGCATTTCGGGCAATGTCGGACTCGTAGCCGCCCAGTGAGGCGCCGCTGTCGACGACGAACATATCGCCGCGTTGGAAGCGGTAGTTCGTGACGTAGAAGGGCCGTGGCCCGAAGGCATGGATGACGGCGAGTTGGCAGTGCTCGGGGTCGGCGATCTCCGCGCCGAGCGAGGCGGCGCGCCGGATCTTTGCCGCCAGCAGATCGGCCTCGGAGGCGCCCTCGCGGAGAACGTCCAGGGCGGCGGCAAGCCCTTCGCAGTTCACCTCGGCGACGCGCCGGAGGCCGGCTATGTCGAAGTCGGTCTTGATCCGGGTGATGTCCCAGAGGAGCGTCGAGGCGTCGACGAGCGTTCCGCGTTCCGTTGCAATCGCCATGACGTCGTACACCGACTTCGGCGTGTACGGCATCCACCGGCCGCCGCGGCCGCCGTGGCCGAAGCCGATCCGTTTCTCCGCGAGGTCTCGCTCCTCGAGCCAGGCACGGAGCACTGGTCCGACGAGGTCGTGGCGTTCCCCTTCAGGTTGGCTCCAGATGTCGATGCAACGGACGTCGGCGAACGCGGTGAACTTCTTCGCACGCTCGACGACCATGTGCCAGTTGATGAAGAGCGTCGGTTCGCCTTCCATCGGGATGGCGAGCCACGTTTCGCTGGCCCAGAGAGGCGCGACGTCGACGTAGTTTGCGAAGTAGCGCGCCCACTCGTACCCGCCGACCTCGTTGCCCGCCGAGTAGACGAGGAGCGCCTCGACGCCGAGGTCTCCCATCGCGCCGCGGCAGCGAGCCATGCGCTCCTGGGCCACCTCGTCGGGAAGCCGCTCGATCGTGCCGGCGCCGGTCGCTGTGGCGAGCTCCGAGATCGAGATCGGCGCCGCCACCTCAGGCGGCACCCCCTGCGCGGGCAATTGCTTCGGCAGCGATCCGGCGGCTCGTCTCGTTGTGCCGGCGCAGTGCCTCCTGCGTAGCCGTGAGGTCGCCACGCTCGTACGCGTCGACGATCGCCGAGTGCTCCTCGGTCACGTCACGGAGCCAGGGGCCGCCCTGACCGGCCAGCACGCGCTCCATCAGGATGTTGACGTTCAGGCTGCGGAACGTCGCCGCGAGGACTGGATTCCGTGCCAATCCGATGTGGCATTCGTGGAACGCCTGATTCGCGTGATGCCACGCCTTGGGATCCATCTCGGCCGCATCGACGCCTCTGGGAGGAAGAGTCGGCAGCATGAGCTCTCGGAGACGGGCGACGTCATCGTCGGAAATTCGGCCGACGGTCCGCTCGGCGACGATCAGTTCGAGCGCCAGGCGAACGTCGTAGGCGTCGTGCATCACCTTCGGCGTCAGCGGCGTGACGAAGTAGCCGCGTCTCGGCTGAACGGACACCAGGCCGTCGGACACGAGTCGGGTCAACGCATGGTGTACAGGGCTGCGCGACACGCCGAGCGTCGACGCGAGACTGTGCAAGCTCAGCCGATCGCCCGGTCCGAGGCGACCGTTGACGAGCCACTCCCGCAGCGTGCCGTACACCTGATCGTTCAGGTCGAGGCGCTGCAGCGTGACGGGCTCGTTGACCACCGCTGTTGACATGTAACATGTTACCGTTGGCCGGCGCAAGCCAACCGGGAGGGCAGAACCGAATGGGCGACAAGCTGCTGGTCCGCGGCGCGCGGCTCGTGGACGGTACGGGCGCGCCGCCGCTCGACAATGCGTCGCTCCTCGCTGTCGACGGCCGGATCGAGATCGTCGGCGATGTCCCGGCGGAGGCTGCCCACGGTGCGACGATCGTCGACGCGACGGGCAAGACGATGCTGCCGGGACTGATCGATGCACATGTTCACCTTGTCGGATGGCGTAGCGTCGACCAGTCGCGGTTTCTCGCGGAGCCGCGTGAGCTCCGCACCATTCGCGCCGCCGCCGATCTCCGGATCTTCCTCGAGCACGGATTCACTGCCGTGCGTGACATGGGCAGTGCAGACGGTGTCTACCTCCGTCGTGCCGTGGACGAGGGAACCGTCCGTGGACCCCGCATCGTCTCCGCATACAAGATGCTCTGCCAGACAGGAGGCAACGGCGACATGATCCCGGTTGTTCCGCGAGACCGGCTCGACGAAGTCGGCTGGCTGGCGACGCTGGCAGACGGCGTGGACGCGTGTCGCGAGACCACGCGTTGGCTTCTCCGCCAGGGCGCGGACTTCATCAAGCTCTGTACAAGCGGGGGCGGCGCCTCGGAGCGTGGAGGTGCTCACGAAGTGCAGTTCACGCTGCCCGAGGTGCGCGCAATCATCGAGGAGGCGCACCGTGCCGGCGTCAAGGCGGCCGCGCACGCGCACAACCGCGAGTCGATCCGACTGGCGCTCGACGCAGATGTCGACACCGTCGAGCACGCTTCTGACATCGACGACGAGCTCGCCGGCCGCATGGCGGCGGAGGGGAAGATCCTCTGCGCGACGATCGTGAACATCCGTTGCTTCGCGGACGAGGGCGCATCGCTCGGCGTTGCTCCGGAGATCGTCGAGAAGGCAAGGATCAGCTTGCGCTCGAAGGGGGAAAGCTTGATGCGCGCGTTCGAGGCCGGTGTGACGATCGCCCACGGCGCGGATACCGGGGGTGCACCGCCTGCCGTCCACGGCATCAACGCGGGCAATCTCTCGATCTTCGTCGACGCCGGGATGCCCCCGATGGCCGCGATCGAGACGGCGACCCGGAACGCGGCGGCTGCGCTCGGGCTCGAAGATCTCATCGGCACGCTCGAGCCTGGAAAAGCGGCGGATCTCGTCGTCGTCGACGGCGATCCCCTGGCAGACATCACGATCCTCGAGGATCCGCAACGCTTCACGCTCGTCGTGAAGGACGGACGGATCGAGGTGGACCGCCGCTAGACGGGCCTCGAGATCTCCTCCGGCGTCGGCAGCCTCTCGGCCGTCGGTGAGTCGTCCGCCGGGGGCAGCCCCGGGTCGCGTGAATCGTCCGTGTCGACCGCGAGCTTGCGGTTCCGACGGGCGAGTCGTCGCTCGTGCATCGCGTCGGGATCTGCGATGGGCACGGAGGCGAGCAACGCCTTGGTGTACTCGTGCTCCGGCGCGGCATAGACCCGGTCGGCCGGCCCTTTCTCGACGATCGCTCCGCGACGCATGACGACGACGTTGTCCGCCATCGCGCGCACAACGGCAAGATCGTGGGCGATGAAGAGGTACGTGAGCTCCAGCGTGTCCTGGAGATCCTTCAGCAGGTTGAGAATCTGCGCCTGAATCGAGACGTCGAGCGCCGAAACCGGCTCGTCGCAGATCAGGAGCTTCGGCCGAAGGGCGAGCGCACGTGCGATCCCGATGCGTTGTCGCTGGCCGCCCGAGAACTCGTGCGGGTACCTGCGCACCGCGTCGGAACGGAGCCCGACGAGTTCCAGGAGCTCCGCGACGGCCGCCCGACGCTCGCTCCGGTCGCCCACGCGGTTGAGCCGTAGCGGTTCTTCGACGATCGCGCCGACCGTCATGCGCGGGTCGAGCGACGAATACGGGTCCTGAAAGACGAGCTGCAGATCGCGTCGCCGCGCTCGCAGCTCCCGTGGGGGGAGTCGGACGAGATCGTCGCCCTCGAAGAGGACGCGGCCTCCTGTCGGCTCGATTAACCTCAGGATGCAATACGCGGTTGTCGACTTCCCCGATCCGGACTCGCCGACGAGTCCGAGCGTCGTTCCGCGAGGGATCTCGAAGCTCACGTCGTCCACGGCGACGAACGGAGCCGCGTCGCCGGACGAGAGGAGCGTGCCCCGGCGGGCAAATTCCTTTCGGAGATGCTGGACGACGAGGAGGGGCTCCACGCTCACGAGCGCACGCTCCGCGGGTGCCGCGTGCGCACCCAATGGCCCGGCCGAAGTTCGTGGAGCTCGAGTGGCTCCTCGGCGCATCCGTCGTCGAGATGAGACCAGACACAGCGTGGTGCGAAGCGACAACCGTTGGGTGGTGCGATGAGATCGGGCGGCTGACCGGGGATCGCGAGTAGCCGGCCGCGACGGGCATCGGTGGCGTCGAGTTGGGGAAGCGCGCCGAGTAGCGCCTCTGTATACGGATGCTCCGCGCGCCGGAAGATCTCGCGCGCCGGCGCACGCTCGACGATCTGGCCTGCGTACATCACCGCAATGTGATCTGCCAGATCCGCGAGGACGCTCATGTCATGGGTGATCATGATCATCGCCGTCGAGTGCGCTGTGCGGAGCTCGTCGAGGAGGTCGAGAATCTCGGCCTGCACGGTCACGTCGAGAGCAGTTGTCGGCTCGTCTGCGATCAGAAGGTCTGGTCCGCATGCGATCGCGATCGCAATCATCGCCCGCTGGCGCATGCCGCCGGAGAACTCGTGGACGTATTGCTCGACCCGCTCCCGGGCGCGCGGGATCCGCACTTCCTCAAGCAGCTCGACTGCGCGACGCTCGGCGGCGGCTCGTCCCAGGCCCAGGTGTCGGCGGAGCGAATCGACGATTTGCGCACCCACGGTCAGCGTGGGGCTCAGAGCGGTCATCGGATCCTGAAAGACCATCCCGATGCGCCGGCCGCGTATGTCGGCGAGCCGGCGCTGGGGTAGCGACGTCAAGTCGATCCCGTCGAAGCGCACGCTGCCCCCGACCACGTGCCCGGCGGGTCTCGGAAGCAATCCGAGGATGGACAGGGCGAGAACGGATTTTCCGCAACCCGATTCGCCGGCGAGCCCGAGCACGCGGCCGGCGTCCAGAGCGAGCGACACGTCGTCCACGGCCAGGAGTTGGCCGTGCGGGGTCGAGAACGCCGTCCTGAGTCGAGTGATCTCGAGCAGCGGCGCTTCCGGCGCCGAATCGTCGCCCTCTTGACGCCGCACGGCAGTGGACTCTAGAGTCGCGAAATCCTCACCGCATGGCCCGCTTGCAGGATGTTCCACTCCGCGCGTAACATGTCACATGTTAGTTCCGGAAGGAGCTCGCCACGATGCACCGTCTCGATTCGCAGTGGTTCTTCTGGGCAGCGGTGGCCTCTGGGTTGTCGCTTCTCGTCATTTCCGCCACGCCGGCTGCGGGGGCGCCCGCTGCTCCGGCAACGCCGTCTGTGGCCGCCGCACCGCCCGCCGGTACCGCCGTCGTGGCGCAGCCGAGCGACGCGACCGGGATGGACCCGGCCCTGAGCCGCGACGTTCCCACGCGCAACATCCTTCGGCATCTCTACGACCCGCTGTTCCAGCGGCTGGGCAGCCGTCAGGTGAAGGACGCCAACGGGCCCGACAACTTCAAGCCTGTGCTTGCGCTCCGTTGGAAGCGCGTCAAGCCGGCGACGTGGCGGTTCTGGCTACGACCGAACGTCAAGTTCTCCGACGGCGGGTTGTTCACGGCCGACAGCGTCGTCTACAACATGGATCGTCTTCTGGGGAAGGTGGCCGGCACGCCGGCCGGCCTCGCGACGCTGAACAGCTTCAGTACGCTCGCCGGCGCGAAGAAGATCTCCAGGTACGTCGTGGACATCTCGACGACCGCGCCTGACCCGCTGATTCTCGGTCGGCTTGCCAACTTCCCACTCGTATCGGACCACGTCGAAGCATCGACCCTGGCTTCGAGTCCCGACGGCACGGGCCCGTACAGGCTGCAGACGTGGGACCGCAACAACCAGGTCGTCCTGCAGGCGAAGCCTGCCTACTTTCTCGGCAAACCCAAGATCTCGACGGTCGTTTTCAGGCCGATCCCCGACGCGGGTGCGCGGAACGCGGCACTCCTCGCTGGAGATGCGGATCTGGTCACCAACGTTGCACCTGACAGCGTCCCGCAACTGAAGAGTTCCAAGAACGCCACGGTCAAGGTGGTCAACAGCACGCGCGAGGGCGTCTTCTGCCTCGATGCGATCAACAACCCCGTGCTCGGGAAGGTGCAGGTGCGACAGGCGATCAACTACGCGGTCGACGTCAATACGATCATCAAACAGGTGCTTGGCGGCTACGCGGTTCGCACGGCGACGCTGGTTCCTTCGTTCTTCACCGGCTACGACGCCGCCGTCAAGCCGTATCCGTACAACCCGACGCGCGCAAAGCAGCTCCTGGCCCAGGCGGGATACGCGAACGGGTTCACGATGCGAATGATGGCGCCGACCAACTTCGGTCTCGACGTGCCTCAGGCCATCGCCGGTTACCTCGGTGCCGTTGGCATCAAGGTCAACATCGAGCCGATGGACTTCCCGTCATTCGTTCGTGCGACGCAGAACGGCCACAAGCTCGACGACTCCTGCTACGCATCGCTGACGAACCCGCTCTTCGATCCGGGGCCCGAGCTCGACACGTTGGTGCGGTCTGGATCGACTGCGCTCTCGTGGTACGCGAACGCGACGATGGACAGCCTGCTCACGGCTGCGAACCGAACGGTGGTATCCAAGGTCCGCAACAAGATCCTCGCCCGCATACAAAACCTCATGCACGACGAGGCGACACATCTGTTCTTGTACAACTTGAAGAACATCTACGGGGTCTCGAAGCGTCTGAACTGGAATCCGCGGCGCGACGAGCTGATCTACATGTACGACGCGAGCCTGAAGAAGTAGTGAAGCCGGCGGCGGCCGCTGGACAGGTGTTGTGAGGCGATACCTCGTCCGGCGGCTGCTGCACGCACTCGTCGTTCTGTTCCTGCTTTCCATCATCGTCTTCGTGATCGCTCGTCTATCGGGCAGCCCCGCCGACGTCATGCTCCCCATCGACGCCAAGCCGGCGGAGCGGGCGGCCGTCACCCATCGGTTCGGCCTCGATCGTCCGTGGCCCATCCAGTACTGGAAGTTCGTACGCCACGCCGTACACGGCGACTTCGGCACCTCTACTCGGTTCCAGGCCCCTGCGCTTCGCCTTGTGATCGACCGCGCTCCCGCCTCGATCGAGCTTGCGCTCGCGGCGGTCTTCCTCGCGCTGCTGATCGGGATACCACTCGGCGTCGTCGCCGCTCTGAAGCGCGGCACCGCGGTCGACCACGCTGCGACCGCCGTGACCGCGGTGGCTCAGGCGACGCCGACGTTCTGGCTCGGAATCGTCCTGATCCTTTGGTTTGGCGTCAGCCTGCACGTCCTGCCGCTCTCGGGAAAGAACGGCATCTCGTCGTTCATCCTGCCCGCCGTGACCCTTTGCGTCGTGCCCCTCGTAGGCATCGCGCGGTTGACCAGATCGAGCGTCATCAGCGTCCTCCCGCAGGACTACGTGCGGGCGGCGCGCGCGAAGGGGCTTCACGAGCGCTCGGTGGTGTGGCGCTACGTCCTGCGAAACGCCTTGCTGCCCATCGTCACGATCACCGGCATCACGCTCGGCCAGCTTCTGAGCGGCGCCGTGATCGTCGAGCAGATATTCGCGTGGCCCGGCATCGGACGTCTCGCGATCGATGCAATTCAAGCCCGCGACTATCCCGTCGTCCAGACCGTGACGATCGTCTCCGCGTCGCTGTTCATCGTGATCAACATCGTCGTCGATCTCGTCTACATGCGGCTCGACCCGAGGATCCGGCAGCGGATGCTCGCGCGGACATGAGCGTCGCCGGCGACACTCTCCGGATCACGCTCCCACGGCGCCGGCCGACGTTTGCTGCGGCGGCAGGGACATTCCTCGTCCTCGTCTTCGCCGCCGCCGCGGTGGCATCGCCGCTCTTGCACCATCTGGCCTACGACATCGACCTGATCGACCGTCTGAAGCCGCCCGGCACGCCCGGTCACCTTCTCGGCACGGATTCACTCGGACGCGACGTCCTTGCGCGGATTGCGACCGGAGTCCGCATCTCGCTCGTCGTATCTCTTGCGGCGGTCACGATCGCGATGGTGACCGGTGTCGTCGTTGGCACGACGTCGGGCTTCTTCGGGGGCTGGGTCGACGACGTCATCATGCGCATCACCGACGCCGTCCTCGTCATACCGATCGTGCTGCTCGCGATCGCCGTCCTCACCGTACTCGGACCGAGCATCGTGAATCTCATCGGCGTCATCGCGTTCATACAATGGACCGCCTATGCGCGCACCACGCGCGCGGAGACGCTCGCGCTCCGTGAGCAACTGTATGTGACGGCCGCGAAGTCCTTCGGAGCGCGCCCCCTGCTGCTCCTACTGCGTCACATCTTGCCGCACCTGGCGCCGTCGGTGATCGTTCTGACGACCCTCAACCTTTCCGCGGCGATCATCCTCGAAGCGAGCATCAGCTTTCTCGGTCTCGGTATCCCTCCGCCGAATCCGTCGCTCGGCTCGATGCTCACCGACGCCGAGCAATACCTGGGCACCGCGAGTTGGCTCGCCGTCTATCCCGGCCTCGCATTGCTCCTGCTCGTCCTCGGCGTGAATCTCCTGGGCGACGCGCTCCGGCAACGGCTCGACCCGACGCTGCGCAGTCGCGGTGGCTGAAACGGGAGAGGAGGCGATGTGGCTGACGTAACGCAGCGCGCCAGCGTCGTGTGGGAAGGGACGATCGCTCGGGGCGCCGGCCGTCTCGATTCTGCAAGTGGCGCGCTCGAGGCGCTCCCGCTCGACCTCCCGACGCGCCTCGGCGAGGCCTCCGGGAAGACGACACCCGAGGAGCTCCTCGCGAGCGCTCATGCGGCCTGCTTCGCGATCTCGCTGGGGTCTGTTCTCGCCCGGGCGGGAACCCCACCCGAGCGTCTCGAGATCCATGCGGCGGTCACGCTGGACGCAACCGAAGGAAACCGTCGCATCTCTCAGATCTCCCTCGAGGCCGACGCAACGGTTCCCGACGCGGACGAACAGTCGTTCAACGTCGCCCTCGCGGACGCAGAGCGGAGATGTCTGATCTCGCGCTCACTTCGCGGAAACGTCGAGATCACCGCGAGCGGCACGCTGCGATGAGGATCTGGTGGCAGAGCTTCGTGGCTCGCGACCAGAACGCGCCGTATCTCGAGAGACTCGAGGATTACCTTGCGGAAATCGCGCCGGACGGCGTGGACGTCGACGTCGTGGACATGAGCCCACCTGATCGCTGGTTCAGCCGGCTTACCGAGCTTCGCTGCGGTGTCCTCGCCGTCGACAACGCACTCGAGGCCGCCTCGCGCGGTTACGACGCCTTCGTCTTCGGGCACTTCCAGGAGCCCTGCCTCGCCGAGGCTCGCTCCTCGGTGGCGATCCCCGTGATCGGTCTCGGCGAAGCCTCGCTTCGGCGCGCGAGCCGGCTCGGGCGTTCTCTGCTCCTGGTGTCGATCGACCCCGTCTTCATCGACTACCACTGGGAGCAAGTGGCGCGCTGCGGTCTCAGCGACCGGACCGCCGGCGTGGTCGGCCTCGGAGCACGCGTTGAGGACTTCGCACCCGCATTCGCCGGAGACACGGTCGCCTACGGAGCGCTTGTCGGGCAGTTCCGGCGGCTCGCGGAGCCCTTCGTCGACAAGGGCGTCGATGTCATCGTCCCCGCCGGAGGCCTGTTCAGTCTCCTGATCGCCAAGGAGCGGGACTTCCGTGTCGATGGTGCAGTGGTGGTCAATTGCATCCGCGTCGCGCTCGAGCAAGCAGTTTCGCCGCGGGCGGAGGAGGCCGCGGCCGGCGACCTGCCTCCCGAACCCGCGATCAGCGAGTTCCGTCGCTTCGTCGCGAGTGGCCGAGGGGCAGGGAAGGGATGACTCTTCGTGCCACCCGGTGCATGCTCAGCAACGTGTTGCGTTAGAAGGTGATGACGGTTCCGACCGCAGGCTGCACGAACGAGTCCGGAAGCGCGCGTGCGAGCTGGTGGACGGCTCTCCAGCCGGTGCAGTG
>Ga0070741_10006943_pt1 | contig 23876 bp, 16 predicted proteins | sample Coa_R1_4_FD_66440 | JGI IMG/M metagenome (GOLD analysis project Ga0070741, IMG submission 66440) | Surface soil microbial communities from Centralia Pennsylvania, which are recovering from an underground coalmine fire - Coalmine... | ecosystem: Environmental > Terrestrial > Soil > Unclassified ...
CGCCAAGCCTCCATGAGCGGCTTTTACGATTTCATGTCCGCTCAGACTGGCAATAAAGCCTTCAAGCTCGTAACTGTCTCCAACCCCTCATGGTTACCTGATTACTGATTCAGCCATAAAATTCCCCGGAATATCCGGTTTGGTCCTTGACCGCGCGGCGCACTGGCCTAGCATCCGCGCGGTTTTGTTTTCATGAAAGCAGTCTTGGCATTAGAAGACGGTTCTCTGTTCCACGGTCATGGTTTCGGCGCCCGCGCTTCGGCTTGCGGCGAGGTTTGCTTCAATACTTCGATGACCGGTTACCAGGAAATTCTGACCGACCCGTCGTACAAAGGCCAAATCGTCAGCATGACCTATCCGTTGATTGGCAACTACGGTGTCAATCTGCAGGACGTGGAATCCTGGCGACCGCATGTGGCCGGATTTGTCATTCGCGAACTGTCGCCCGTAGTTAGCAACTGGCGCGCTGATTTTTCCCTGGCCGAGTATCTCGAGAAAAACGGGATCCCGGGAATTTCGGGCATCGATACTCGGGCTCTCACCAAAAAACTTCGGGTCCGAGGTGCGCTGAATGGTTTCATTTCCACGGAAGAAATCAGTGACGCCGAAGCCTTGAACCGCGCAAAAAGCTGGCCGGGACTGCTGGGCGTCGATTACGTGAAGCAAGTCACGCATCCCGAGTCTTTCCTGTGGGATGAACGAGACGAGCAAAGCGGGAGTTTCGCCCTGATGCATGGTGGCTCCGAACCCGATGCGCGCCAGGTGCGAGAGCCTCTGCCGCCGGCCGACATATCGATTGTGGCGTACGATTACGGGATGAAGTACAACATCCTGCGCCGGCTGCGCCAGCAAGGCTTCCGAGTGCGCGTTCTGCCCGCCACCACGCCCGCGGCAGAGGCGCTTCGGAGCAAGCCCGCCGGAGTGTTTCTCTCCAATGGCCCCGGAGATCCATCCGTCCTGGATTACGCCGTCCAGACCGTGCACGAACTGACTCAAACCGGCATCCCCGTATTCGGCATTTGTCTCGGCCACCAAATCCTCGGCCAGGCTTTTGGCGGCAAAACCTTCAAGCTCAAATTTGGCCATCGCGGCGCCAATCAACCGGTCAAAGATCTTGAATCCGGCAAAGTCGAGATTACCTCGCAGAACCATGGCTTTGCCGTTGACCCGAAAAGTCTGCCTTCGGAAATCACCGTCGACCGGGTTAACCTCAACGATCAAACCGTTGAAGGCATGCGTCATAAGCATAAACCTATTTTCTGTGTGCAGTACCACCCGGAAGCTTCGCCGGGACCGCACGATTCCACACCTCTGTTTGCGCAATTCCGCAAGCTGATCGAGAAACACTGAGCGGCGCGCGGGCATTCTGCCCGCAGAAACGGCCACACAGGGTAGCCGTCCGATTTTGTGTTCGCTGGATTCGGTTCGGGAATCTCTGCGGGCTGAGCAAGTCTGCGCCGGCATTTACATTTGACTTGGCACCTTCGGTTGCGATAATCGCGGTACTACGTATTTATGGCGAAACTCGTTCTCCTGAGCGCAGGCATGACTGGACGCACCCACGAGCTGAAAGCGGAGAAAACAAGCATCGGTCGGGTCGAGGATAATGCGTTTCAAATCGCCGAACCGTCGGTTTCAAGCCATCACTGCGAAGTGTTTCTGCGAGGGAACGAGGTCATCGTCAAGGATCTCAACTCGACCAATGGGACCTTCATAAACGGCGAGAAAGTCACGGAAAGCCCAGTTAAACCGGGACAGATTCTGCGCCTGGGTCAGATCGAAATGCGTCTTGAGACGGACACGCCGGCGCCGGCGTCCAAAAAGCCTCTCGACCAAACCATGGTGATGCAGCGAGGCGTCAGCCTGACGGAACTGGAGACCGGCGCGCGCCGCGGATTCGACACCAAAGGCACGGGGTTTGCCAAAAAGGACAACAAGATCAACAAAATCGTGATCACGGTTTGCGTTATCCTGGGCGCTGTGATTGTGGTCCTGCTCCTGTACGTTTTTGCCATCGCGGGAAACAAGTAGCTATTCCGCGCTGAGCCACCGCGCCACCTGCGTCGCGGCATAAGTAATTAGAATATCCGCCCCGGCGCGGCGCATGGCTAAAAGGCTCTCGAGCATCACCGCCCGCTCATCGATCCAACCGTTTGCGCCTGCGGCTTTGACCATGGAATATTCGGCGCTAACGGCGTAGGCGGCGGTTGGATAACCGAATTCGTTTTTGACCCGATAGATAATATCGAGGTAAGCCAGAGCCGGTTTGACCATGACAATATCGGCGCCCTCCTGGATATCCAGCGCCACTTCGCGCAGAGCTTCGCGGGCATTGGCCGCGTCCATCTGATAACTGCGTCGGTCCCCAAACTGCGGCGTCGATTCCGCCGCTTCGCGAAAGGGCCCGTAAAAGGCCGAGGCAAATTTGGCCGCGTACGACATGATCGGCGCATCGGCAAAGCCCTGCTTATCGAGTTGCTCGCGAATCGCCCGAACCCGGCCATCCATCATGTCGCTGGGCGCCACCATATCCGCGCCGGCTTCGACGTGGCTGGCGGCGGTGCGAGCGAGGAGTTTCAGGGTCGCGTCGTTTTGAATGATCGCGCCGCCGGCTTGCCGCTGGACTACGCCGCAATGGCCGTGCGCCATATATTCGCACAGGCAAACGTCCGTGATGACGAGCAGTTCAGGCAATTCCCGCTTCAACGCCCGAACGGCTTGCTGGATGATTCCTTTGGCGGCATAAGCTCCTGACGCCCGCGCATCCTTCACATCCGGAATGCCAAACAGCAGGACGCCCGGCACACCTGCTTGGTGCGCCTGGGTAGCCTCCTTGAGCAGCTCGTCAATGGACAACTGGAACACTCCGGGCATGGCATTGATCGGGCGGCGCGTGCGCCGGCCGGACCGGACGAAGAGCGGTAAAACCAATTGGCTGGCGCTCAACTGGGTTTCCCGCACCAAACGCCGCAAAACTGCGGATTGACGCAAACGCCGGGGGCGGTACTGAGGGAATTGTGCGACTGGGTGCACACTCATTCGAGGAGTGTACGGACTGGTCTCCGGGTGCAAAGCTCAAAGTGGGATGCGTGGGATGCGTTGCCTGGCTCAAAGCCGCCCGCGCAGCCGCCTCTCAGGCTCTGCGGAAAAACCGCTCCTGCCCTGGTGCATTTTTCTTTATTTTATTTGCGCTTTCCCTGAGTTGACGGATTAAGAAAGTATGCTAGTTTCAGCTTGTTGTATGAGCGCAAGAAAAGCTGAGATTTCGAGTTCCTTTCATCACGTCACGGTTGAAGCCCGGCAAACCCGGCTTTCACTTTCTCCCGATTCAGTAATTATTCACAAGAACGGGATAGAGTTCCGCAGCACCACACCCTTCTCTCCGTGGGCGGAAATGACCTTGACCCTCCAATCGCCGCGAGAAACAGGCAAGGTCCATTGCACTGGCGTGGTCATCGCCTGCACCGGCAGCAAGCATACCGGTTATCACGTTTCAATGGTCTTCACCGGCTTGTCAAAGCAGGCCGAGGCACGGTTAAGCGCGATGGCCATCTCGCCGCTCAGCTAGTTTATCGGTCTCCTGATATTCGTCCGCCCGGCTTTGGCGATCCGATAATTTAATCGGTGGCGGCGCTCGTGCCGGGCGCTTTGCCGTCTCAGCGCGTTTCTCTTTTGTTCCGCCTGGCCCTCTGTTATTCTGGCGCCATGGAACTCTTTCATCGTATTTTGAAAACCGCTGTCGAAGGCGGTGCTTCAGACGCCCATCTCAAAATCGGGACGCCGGTCATCTACCGCATTAATCGTCAATTGGTGGCCATCGATTGCCCCTATCCGACCCTGGAATGGATGAATAAAATTGTCGATGCCATCACCCCGGCGCATCTCAAAAAGCGTCTCGAGCAAGAGCGCGAGATTGATTTTTCCTATTTTGTGCCGAGCATCGGCCGCTTCCGCACCAACCTGTTTCAACAACGCGGGCAGTGGTGCCTGGCGATGCGTTACGTCAAAACGGTAGTGCCGAGCTTCGAGGAATTGGGGCTGCTGGAACAGATTCGTTCGATCGCCGAATCGCCCCGCGGGATTGTGCTGGTCGCCGGGTCGACCGGCTGCGGCAAAAGCACCACCCTGGCGGCGATGATCGAGCACATTAACGCGAATTTCAAAAAACACATTATCACTCTGGAAGACCCGATCGAGTACGTCTTTGAAGATAATCAATGCGTGGTCGAGCAGCGCGAAGTCGGGCTCGACACACTTTCCTTTCACCACGCTCTGAAGCACGTGCTGCGCCAGGACCCGGACATTATCATGATCGGCGAGATGCGCGACTCGATCAGTTTCACTGCCTCGATGAGCGCCGCCGATACCGGCCATCTGGTGCTCTCGACCTTACACACCACCAACGCGGCGCAGTCCGTGAGCCGCATCCTGGATTTCTTCAAAGCCGATGAACGGGAACAGATTCGGCGTCAGCTGGCCGGCACACTCCAGGCCGTGGTCTGCCAACGCATGGTCGCCACGGTTGCCGGCGGCATGACTCCGGCCCTCGAAGTCATGATCAATACTCCCACCGTGAAAAAGCTTATCGAAGAAAACCGCCTCGACAAATTGCCTGCCGCCATCGAAACGGGCGTCGACGATGGGATGGTCAATTTTAACCAGGCCCTCTTCAATCTGGTAAAACAAGGCAAAGTCAGCGAGAAGGAAGCGCTCGGCAAGGCAACCAATCCGCAGGCGCTCGAGATGAATTTCAAGGGCATCTTCCTCGACGAAGGCCGACGCATTCTGAGTTAGGCAGAGACGGTTGCGTAAGTCCCGAAGGCCGCCGGAGCTTGGATTCAGTCCACCGCGTTCCTACTTCGGCGCGATGTACAACTCGCTGCCGTCAAGTTTCTGCACTACCATATCGACTGTGCGCTCGATGGCGCCCTGGTTTTCGCCGACAACCGCCAGCGCATTTTGGCCGAGCTGTTGCCGCCTCGGCTCGTCGGCGAGCAAATCTCCCAGCGCTTTCTCCAGCTCCGCGGCATCGCGCACCTGGATTGCGCCATCGCGGGCCAGAAAGCTGCGCGCGACCTCAGCAAAATTTTGCATGTTTGGGCCGAAGACCATCGCCTTGCCCAGGGCGCCCGGTTCAATCGGATTTTGGCCACCGTGCGCGGTGATGCTTTTGCCAATGAAGATGACGCTCGCTGGCAGATAGAAATGCTTTAGCTCTCCGGTCGTGTTGACCAGCAGGCATTGCACCTCATTGGGTTGATATTCCGTTGAGCGGGTTAGTTCGGTACGATACACAAACTTCACCCCGCGCGATTGCAGGTCCCGGGCGACTTCCCGGCTGCGTTCGAAATGGCGCGGAACCAGGATCAAGAACAGATCTTCAAAGCGCTTGCGCAAACGCAGGAAGATGTCCGCCAGCAACGCTTCCTCTCCGGGATGCGTGCTGCCGGCCACGAGGATTCTTGCGTTCGGTCCCACCCGGAGCTGGCGCAGCATTCCCGGCACATCCACCGCCCGCCGCTCATCCAGTTTCGCCGCATCGAACTTCAGGCTTCCGACGACGTGGACGGCCTCGGGCCGGCAGCCCAACTCCCGCAGCTTCGCCGCGTCGGCTTCGTTCTGAGCTCCGACTCCCGCAAAGTCATGAAAAAAGCGACGGAACAGGAACCCAAAGCGTTTGTATCGCGGATAGGATCGTTCGGATAACCGGGCATTAACCAGGAACAACGGGATGCCCATGTCCCCGGCTTTCCAGAGAAAGTTCGGCCAAATCTCCGCCTCGACCAGGATGATGGCCTCCGGGCGAACCGTGTTTAACGAGTGCGAAACGCAGCGCCGGTAATCGATCGGATAATAGATACGGCTGATATGGCTGGGCAGGCGTCGCTCAAGCTCTTCCATACCCGTCGTGGTCGTGGTGGACACGATGATTTTGATGTTGGGCAGGCGCGGTTCCAAGGCGCGGATGAGTTGGGTGCAGACGCCTACCTCGCCGACGCTCACCGCATGGATCCATAACCTCTGGCGATTCGTAATGGCTTGTTTGAATTTCGAGTCGAACCGCCCCAAGCGCTGTGCGAAGCCGCGCTGCCAATTCCCGCGCCGCTGCATCCGCAAAAAGTAATAGGGAGAGGCCAGGATGAAAAAGACGCTGAATAGAATGTTGTACAGGAAACGCATCTCGCGCGATTCTCCACACTTGTCGGCGCGCATCTTGGAAAATTGCGGGACATTGCGCAATGCTTTTGGGGCGAGTTTTCGCCCGGCGAGGGAGGGAGACTTTTATTTTCAATTCTTGGTTTTCAATTCTTAATAGCTGAGCCAGCGTTGGAAAGCCACCCCGGCCCTCTCCTCCTCGGAGATCCTCGAGGAGGGAGAGGGAGACGCCACGGTTCAGGGTCTACCGAGACGCCGCTACTCCTGTGAGGAGGGCTCGGATGTTTTCCAGGAGCTTCTGGGTGGTAAAGGGTTTGGGCAGGTACGGAATGGCGGCATCGCCGATGCGGCTTTTTATGAGGTCGGGGTGCATCAAACCGCTGATCGCGATCACTTTGAGGTCGGCGCGGCGTTGGCGAAGTTCGCGAATGGCCGTTGGGCCGTCCATGACCGGCATCATCATGTCCATGAGGACGACCTGGACTTTCTCCTGGCACTGGGCAAAGAGAGCCAGGGCGTCGGCGCCGTGTGAGGCGGTAACGACTTTATAGCCGTAATGGGTAAGAAGGCCGCGCGTGAGGTCGAGGATGGCCGGTTCGTCATCGACGACCATGACGGTTTCGCCTTTGCCCCAAAGCTCGGGCGCGAGCTCGGAGCTGGCCACTGCCACGCTGGATGACTCAGCGGCGGGCAAATAAACATTGAAGGCGGTGCCTTTGCCGACCTCGGTTTGGAGATCGAGAAAGCCGCCGTGGCTTTTGATAATGCTGATAACCGTGGAGAGACCAAGGCCGGTGCCTTTGCCAATCTCTTTGGTGGTAAAAAACGGTTCGAAGATCTTGTCGATGATCTCCGCGGGAATACCCGTGCCGGTGTCGGCGACACTGAGGAGAACGTAATCGATCGGTTTGGCACCAACGAATCTGGCGGCGTCACTCTGCGAGAAGAGCACATCTTTGATCGTCACCAGAATCTTGCCGCCATTGGGCATAGCGTCGCGGGCGTTGACGCACAGGTTCAAAAGAATCTGATGGAGCTGCGTGGCGTCGCCCAAAATGGGTTTTACCTTCTCGGCATAGACCTGAAAATCGATATCTTTGGGGAAAGTCTCTTTAACGATCTTCTGCATCTCGCGGATGAGGTGGGTAATCTGGACCGGCGCGCGGTCGCCTTCGACCCCGCGGGCGAAGCTAAGCACTTGTTTGACCATGTCGGACCCGCGTTTGGCGCTGTTGGCCATAGTGGCGAGCATGGTCTTGCTGGAATCGTCCTGGGCTTTGTTTTTCAGCAACTCCACGCCCATGATGATCGGAGCCAGAACGTTGTTGAGGTCATGGGCGATGCCGCCGGCGAGCGTGCCGATGCTTTCCATGCGTTGGGTTCTCAGGAATTGGGCCTCGAGCTGTTTCTGCTCGGTAATATCAGTGTTAATCACCAGGAGCGATTGGGGCGCCCCGGCGGCGTCACGGACCAGCGTCCAGCGGCTCTGGACGATGAGTTTGCGCCCGGCGCGCGAGGATTGCTTGAGTTCGCCGGCCCATTCCCCTTTGGCGAGCGTGATTTGGCAATACTCGAGGAGTTTGTCCTTTTCCATGGCGGAAACGGCGCTGCGCAAGTCCTGTTGCCTGGCCTCGGCGGCGGTCCAGCCGTAAAGCTCCTCGGCGCTTTTGTTCCAATAATGCACGCGCCAGTTCAGGTCGTGCACAATGATGGCGTCGCGGGCTTTGTCCAAGAGCGCGGCCTGCTCGCGGATGCGTTCGACGGCGCGGCGGCGGGCGGCTTCGAGTTTGCGCCGCTGAGCCATCCACTCCAGCGAGCGCGTGACCACCGAATAGAGCAAGGCGCTGGGGATTTGCACCGCCACAATGAGCAACCAGGGAAACCACACGTGCTCGGCAGCGAATAGAGTTTGCGCAATCAAAACGACACCCAAGGCGCCGGCGAGGGAAACCACCGTGGCGATCAGGGGCCGAAAGCGCAGCAATCCGAACCCGAAGACCAAGCCGGCCAGAGCCAGGACGAGAGTTTCGATTGCCGTTGGAGGCCGGGTGAGCCAGTCGTTGCGCATCAGGTTGAGGAACTGCGTGGCATGGACCTCGACCATCGGCATGAAGATGAATTCCTTGTTGGGAGCTGGGTAAGGATTGCGCAATTCATCACGTTTCTCGATAAAACTGCTGGTCATGGGCCGAGCACCAACGAAAACGACTTTGCCACGGAAAAAGCCGGGCGCGACGCCATCGGCAGAAAGCGCCTGTTTGTAGCTGACGAACGGGATGGTCTCCGGCGGCCCATAGTAATAGACCCAGCGCCTGGCTTGCGTCGCCCGCGGACCGCGCACCGATCTGACCCCGGCAAGTTCCGCCGCCGCCCAGCTCAAACTTGGGGGAGCGTCGGGGACATCGGCCAGTTGGTGAAAATGCTGTCGGACGAGGAAATCGCTGTCGGGCTGCAGCACCACCAAACCGATGCGGTTGGCGGCTTTGGCAAAGGGTGCGTAGACCTGCGTGATGGTTTTAAAGGAAATCGAATTGAGGGCCTCCCCGGGGGCGTAATCGGCGCCCAGCACCACCCGGCCATTGGCCTTTAGTGCCCGGGCGAACTCCTGGTCGGCCTTGGGATCCGGTCCCGGATCGCTGAACACAATATCCATGACCACGGCTTTGGCGCCGTCGGCACGCAAACGGTCGAGCAGCCGGGCGTGGAGTCGGCGGTCCATGGGGGCGTTGAGTGGTTGACCGAGCTCTTTCAACGAATCCTCATCGATGTACACGATCACGACCTTGGAACCGTTGAGATCGGGTTGGGCGAAGCGGGTCAGGCCGAAGGACCAGTCATAACTGGCCCGGGTCAAAGCGCGGGAGAGGCGCGAGTCGAATGCGAGCAGCAGGAAGCCGATGATGAAAATTGCCAGACTGCAAGTGAGCGCCGCGCGCATAAACCGCCGCAGCGTGCGGTGGAGCTTCACGTGCCGGTCCTCAGGCTGGCTGGTGGAAACTCTATCATATCAGAAGTTCAACTTCAGGCCGGCGAATAGGGTCCGCGACCGCGGCTGGTCGGAATAGAGGTTGAGCGGATTGAGTTTGTAATCCTGGTTGCCAATGTTGAGCAAGCCAAGTTGGACCTGGGCTCTTCGCTGTGGGAAGCGATAACCGACGAAGAGGTTGACCTGCCAGACATCGTCACCGGGCATGGCAGTCGAGTAGCCATGGTTGGATTGGCCGGACCAAACGGACTCGGCTCTAGCGAAAAAGCCGCAGGGATGATTGAAAATAGCGTAGAGCCGCAATTGCTGAAGCACGGCGTTGACCTCCCGATTAGCGGTTGGGCTGAAGCTGCCGCTGACGGCGTCGGGCACATCGGGGATGTCATCTTCCAGGTTGGCGCGGCTGACCCGGTAAGTGGCTCCGACGGCCCACTCTTTGGCCAGGAGTTGGTTCACCACCGCGGTCAGAGATTTCTCCTCGTAGTTCAGGGTCTGGCGGACTCCGGATGGAACATCGATGACCAGGGGACCAAAGGCGTCGAGCGTTCCGATCGTGCGTGACCCGTGAGATTTTAAGAGCTCGCCGACAATTGTGACATAGGTGTGCGTGGCGAAGCTCTGGTCCAGCGCCAGCCCGAAGGTTTCGAAGCGGGAGCCGGGAACCAGTCCCGCGACCGATTCCGGTACGATGCTGCGAAAGGCCTGGTTGAACCCGGCGACCTGAGTGGGTTCCAGCCGCACGCTGGTGTCGTAAAAAACTCCGCCCAACGAGCGGGTATAATCCCCGCGCAGGGTGGTATGCGCGAAAGGGGTCCAGCGTATGCCCGCTTTAGGCGACACCCGGTCGGTATGAGTTTCGTTCGAAGAAACGGGAGGAATCTCGTTATTTAATGGGTATTCCAGGTGGTCATAGCTAAGACCCGCCGTCAGTTGCAGCGGCTCGAGGATTTGCCACGAGTAGTAACCGTAGGCGCTGACCCGGTTCAGGCTGAGCTCGTTGGTCTGGCCAACCGGCCGGAGCCGGTCCAGGGAAGAATCCGTATCGATATCACCGGTCTGGTACCGCGCGCCCAGCACGAGCGCGTGAGAATCGGTTTGAAAGATTTGTTGCACCTCGGCGGAGTATGCGGTGAGATCGCTTTGATAGGCGAGTTGGGCGGGCCGTTGGCTTACCGAGATGATCTGGTCCGTGGACGCGTCGCGAGTTGTAATCAAAGCCAGGGTAGCCGGGTCGGCGAGAGTGAAAGTGTCCTGCAGGCGCCCAACCAGGACCAGTGTGTGAATTCCCGGGGCCCATTCGCGGTGATAGCCCAGAAACAAGTTGGGTTCCTGGGTTTCGGTGATGCGCACGGTCCGGCTGGCGGCGGCCTGATCGTAATACTGCAAAACATCACCGGAATGATAATCCGACGCGTTGACCTCGAAAAAGAGGGAATCGTGTGAGGTCAGTTCCTGCTTGAGTTCGAGGGAGAGGTTGCCGTCGCGCACGTCGTTATTGGGGCGCTCACCGGGATCTGAACGGTAGTACTGATCAAAAGCAAAAGAGGTTTTGCCCACCGTACCAAACTCGGAGGCGTCTTCGAGCCAGGCGCCGCGGCTGAGATATTCGGTGTCGCTGTACAGTCCAAGGCGATTGCTGCCAAAGAGGCGCGAGTACTCCTGCTGCGAGACATTTTGCGAGAGAGGAATGGCGCCCACGGGAGCTAGCAGGTCCGCCATGAGCAACTCGCTGAGCCAGGGGGTCTCGTACCGGAGATTGGTTTTGCGAGGATCGCGCAGGCTGTCGTAGCTGTCCGCCAGGAACAGGTGGGCGGAGTAATTGCCATAGTCCAGATCGACCGCGCGCGCGGCTTCGCGCACGCTGACCTCGGACATGCCCGCGTCTTGATATATTTTGGCGAGATTAGCTCCGCGGACTGCCAGATCCTGGTCGAGGAGAAAACGGGAGCGGTACACATCGCGGTTATCGTTGAGTTCTTTGGATTTCTCGAGTTCGGCGATGGCGGTGTTTTGCTGGTTGTAAGCTTGTTTTAATAGGGCCGCGTATAACCAGGGAGTCGGGTCGCCGGGATCCAGGCGTTTGGCCAGACGCAGTTCCTTTTCGGCCAGCGCCGGCCGATGGGTTTCGACCCAGGCCTTGCCGAGGTAGCTTCGGAGATCGCTGCGATTGGGTTCGAGCGTCGCGGCGACCTGAAGGTACTGGCGCCCCGTTTCACGGTCGCCCTGCTGGATCCGGCACAAACCGCGGCCGAGCCACGCATTGGCCAGCGCTCCGTCAAGGACAATGGCGCGCTCGAAAAGCGATTGGGCCACCGTGATTCGGTTTCGCGCGGTCTCGAGAAAGCCTGCCAGCGCCATGGCCTGCGCGTTTCGGGGCGAAAGCGCCAGGCCGCGTTGGAGCGCTTCCTTTGCCTGGTCGTTTCGGCCATGACTGAACTCAAGCTCGGCCACGCGCACCCAGCCGAAGCCGAAATTGGAGGAGATCGCCACGGACCTTTTCGCGGCTGACAGGGCGTCCTCGAGCCTGGACTGCGATTGCAAGTAATAGGATTCGGCGAGCCATTCGGAAGCATTCGCCGGGGCGACGTTCCCCGGCAAGGTCTCTTGTTTCACGGACGCGATCAAGGTGCGCAGGGCCCGCGCGAAAGAGGACGGCGCGGAAACGGCGCTCAACTCCGATTCGGTTTGATCGACCTGTCCCACCGCCAGAAGCAGCGCGGCGTGATAAACCCGCTCGGAATCCGACGCCGGCGTATAGCCGTTGGGGAACTGGCTCAAAGCAGTCAGGAGGTCTCCCCCCTGGTAAGCCGCGAGGGACTCGCGCAGGCTGGTCGGAGCATTCGCAGCCAGGCCGAGCTCGGACAAATCGAGGACGGCCGGGTAATAGAGACTCCATTGGATATGGTTGATGGCATGGAGCACCGCCGTCTTTTGCGGCGCCTGGTTGGGTTCAACGGTCCCCTGTTCGCCGCTGCGCAGGACCACCTGGCCAAAGGCGTTGTCGAGGGCTACTTCACCATCGAGAAGGACCACCGTCGTCTTGCCGCCGGGGATCGCTTCGAGGTTGAACTCCGTTCCGCGAATCGCGCCTGAGATCAGCGGCGTGCGGAAGCGCACGCTGGCAGGCCGGGAACGATTGAAGAGATACGCCGAACCCGATGTAAGGTCCAGCAGCGAGCCCTGCCCACCCGCTTGCGGAAGCACTTCGAGAACTGTTTTTTCATTCACTCGCAGCACGCTGAGATCGGAGAGTTGAACGGCGGCCCGGCTTTGGGGTCCCGTGCGCAGTTTGTCCCCAAAGGCCAGGTACAGATTCGTGCTCGCCGCGAACCATTGCGCGCTGCCTGACTTAGCCACTTCGACGGTGCCTTCCGTGATTAGGACGGTACCGGCGGGCGTGACGTTCTGCGAATCCGCCCGGGCTGGCGGCAGCAAAGAGCAGCCCGCAAGCAGGAGCAGAATCCGCAAAGGTGTGCAACGCATAAGATAATCTTGCGATGCTGCTGGGAGCAAGAGCACTGCCACTGGGGCTTCGTTAGCATAGTTGCGATAGTTCGGGAGATGGCACCGCTTGTTAGCCTGTTCCTTTTTTGTTCTCAACTTAGCAATAAAGAGCGCGATCTAAGCCCCCGTTTGGCCAGCCGCTCGCTTAGCAATGCCCCATTTCGGGGCGAAAGTGTCCCAATTCAAGACGGCCGCCCGGTGTCCTGTTTTAAGACTGAGAAAAGCTATGTTTGGCCCGTCTGCTGCTTTGAAAGGGTCGGTTGAAAGATTGCAACAACAATTGGATCCGCATGGCGGTTCGCTCGTCGTTTGCTATCGACAGCCCGAACTCAATACCCGGACAGATTTGCGCGGAGCGGGATGAACGGCATTAGACTCAAAACTTTGCGGGTAGCGCTCGTGGCCGGGTTCTGCTTCTTGGCTTTAGTCGCGCGGGCCGACACGTCCGTGGATCTGGAGGTCGGGATGACGGCGGCGACCAATGCGGTGCTGCTGGGGGAACAATTCTCTTTTTCTATAACAGTATCTAATGCGTCTGCCAACACTGCCACCGGCGTCGTGCTGAGCGATCAACTGCCGGCGGGGTGGCAATACCTCTATTCGGAAGCCGGGCAGGGCACGGTGGATGCCGTCGGGAGTTCGATCACTTTCAGCCTTGGCACGATTCCCTCGGGCAGCGTGGTGACAGCAAGGGTTTTTGTGATGCCGCAAAGCCCCGGCGCATTGGTGAACACGGCCGTGGTGAATGCCGACCAGCCAAACACCGGCACCACCTCGCCGGTGACGCTGCCCATCAACGTTTTCATGGCATCACCGCCGCTCATCACTAAGCAGCCGCAAAGTCAGCTCCTGAGCCTGGGCGGGATCTTGAATCTTGCGGTCGAAGTGCTGTCCGCACCCGGGACACGATACCAGTGGAGGTTGAATGGAGCGAATATTCCGGGCGCCACCAACGCGACCTACTCCATCCTGGGCCTATTGGCGAAGGATGCTGGTTTGTACACCGCCGTGGTCTCGAGTCAGCTTGGCGCGGCCGAGAGCCAGCCGGCGCTGATCACACTGACGGGGCTGCTGCAGCTTGGAGCGAGCGACAATTTTGCCAATCGCGGGCCGGTGCTCAATCTGCTAAACCTGATGAGCTATAGCAACGTGGGCGCCACCAGCGAGCCTGGCGAACCGTTGCATGCGGGGGTGCCCGGCGGCCATTCCGTTTGGTTCACCTGGACTCCCTTGCTGAGCGGAGTAGCGACCATCACCACGGCCGGCAGCAGCTTCGATACGCTGCTGGCAGTCTACACGGGCAGCAGCCTGACGAATCTAACGGAAGTGGCCAGCGACGACGACAGCGGCGGCTATTACACCAGCAAAGTAGTCTTCAACGCGGTGGCCGGGACCCAATACTCGATCGTGGTTGACGGCGCTTATGGCGCGCAAGGGAACATCATTTTGAACTCGTCCCTTCAGTTGCTGGCGCCTCCCGTGCCGCACATCAGCTCCGGCCCGACGGACCAAATCACTGGTCTCGGTGACACGGCCTTATTCTCCGTGACAGCGTCCGGCAAGAACTTGAGCTATCAATGGCTGTTCAATGATGCGGCGATCACCGGCGCGACAGGCGCCAGCTTGCAAATCACGAACGTGGATTTATCGCAGGTCGGGATCTACCGGGTCCGAGTCAGCTCGGGCAGTCAGTCAGTGCTTTCGGCTCCCGCCAGCCTGCAGATTGGGGTGGTCGATGGGCAGGCGAACGCCGGGAGCGGGGCGCGGGACAAATTCCAGGCAGAGGCCGATGCGGTGACGGAGGCTTCGGCGCAATTCAAGGCGCGCTTAAAAATGAGCCGGACCGGCGGAACGATCCACAAGGAAAGCTCCGGTCCGTCGCGGGGCTACACGGGAATGCAGGTCTTCAGCACGTATGGCAGCGCCACCCAGAACGGGGAGCCGAACAATTGTAGCAACCCGGGCGGTTCATCCGCGTGGGCTTCGCTGCAGCCTGCCGCGAATGGTGCTTTAACTTTGAATACCCGCGGCAGCAACTTCAAAACGATCCTTGGCGTGTACACCGGCAATGGTGCGGATTTTTCCAGCCTGGTTCCGGTGGCGTGTGATGTCGGAACGGACACGAATGGGAACAATGGTCAGGTGAGCTTCGCCGCCACGGCCAACACGACGTATTATATTTCAGTCGATGGGGTGGACGGCGCCTATGGAACAGTCGTGCTGAACTGGGCTCTGGCTGTTCCTCCGGCGATTACGTCACAGACGCCGAGCCAGACTCTCCCGGTAGGAGCTTCGGTGACCCTCAGTGTGACCACGAGCGGCTACCCGGCTCCGAGTTGCCAATGGTCTTATAACGGCTCACCGCTTCCGGGTGCCACCAATTGGAGTTTGAAAATCATGAACTTCCAAGCAGCGGCGCAAGGGAGCTACCAAATGCTGGCCCGCAATACCTGCGGCACGGCGGCGACGACCCCGGCCACGCTGGTTCTTTACTCCGGGCTCCAGTTGGATTCAACGGTGATGGACTACACTAATGGCGTATTTCAATTCCAGCTGGTCGGCGCTCCCAACTCCAATTATGTGATCGAGGCTTCGCAGGATCTCGTTCATTGGGTGCCGGTGGCGACCAACACCCCCAGCACGGGCCTTTGGCGCTTTGCCGATCCACAGTCAGCCAGCCTGGCTTGCCGGTTTTACCGCGCGTTGCCGCAGTAAATATCGACACGAATTTCACGAATCAGCTGCTCGAATAACTCCAGTTGTTTGAGAGCGTGTTTAAAAAAACCGGCCAGGCCGTGGGCGCCTGGGTTTGGAGTCCCGCCTTTAGGCGGTTCGGCGCCGTGCCCCCTAAAGGCAGGACTCCTAACCAAATTGTAAAACAAGCTCTGAGAGACACTACACCATGGCAACGCGCACGTGACTTGGCGGAGTCGGCTTCATACACTCCTCCTCATTCCGATGGGAATTCAGCTCGAAGCGGACGCAGGCACTACCTCCTCGCGAGGTTGCGCCAAAGGCCAGCGGATTTTCGTGCTCGTGTTACTGGCGATCCTCTTCCTTACTTCGGGCTTTATCACTTTCGTTATGTGGCATCAGCCGCATCGCCGCGCGATGCTGTTCATGGCTTGGGGTTTAATCTGGCTGTGGATCATTGGGTGCGGCCTGGCTATGTGTCGCTGGAGAGATAGCCTCTGCCACATGGCGGCCAAGGTGCCGCTGTCCTGGCCGGTCAAGTTCGTCGCCGGCTGCATCCTGCTGGCCATGCTGGAGGAGGCGGTGACCACCTCGATGACAAACTGCGCTCCTCTGTTCGGTGTGAAAGTCGGCCAAGCTTACATCACGGCTTCTGCCAATTATTTCGACGTGATCTTCCGGCACAGTGTGGTGGTTTTTGTGCCGATGTTCATTGGCTGGGCGGTGCTGCTGAAGTACTGGCGGTTTTCACCGTTTGAAGTCTTTGTCCTGTGGGGCATCACCGGCACGTTTCTGGAGTTCAGTTACTCCGGGTATCAAGGAGTCCCCAATTTTCCGTTTTGGATTCTGGTTTATGGTCCGATGGTTTGGCTGCCCGCGCATTTCCCGGCCCCGGCTCGTCCTGCGAGGCCTCCGAAGTGGTGGGCATATCCCCTGGCGGTTATTCTTCCCCCACTATTCCTGCCGTTGGATGTAGTGCTCGCGCCCTGGCTTTGGCTCGGCGGCAAACACCCGGATATTCATTTCCCGCCTATTTCCGGTTGAGAAAGGCCGCTTCAGGCCTTGGGCAGCAGTGGAGGGACGCCCCCTGGTGTCGCGCGATGCCGGCGCAGCTTTCGAACTTGCGCCAGTGCGACAACTGAAAACACCAGCGCTGACAGCGCAATGCACAACGTGGCCAAGGCGAGGATTTTGCCGGATTGCAAACCGGGCCGCGAAGTTGAACGTGCTGCCATGTTGTCCACCATCGCTGCTGCCTGCGGATTCGCTCCCGGCATCTCTGCATCCGGCGACGGAAGTTTAATATTGAAAGCTACGGGGAATTGTTCTTCCAGCCAAAGGCGATACGGCCGGCCGTTCAGGTGGTAATCCACGATGAGGTTCTTTACCCGGCCCGGCGACGGGTCCCCGCCGATCTCGGTAAACGGCTGGGCAATCTGGAACGACACCGCGTCGTTTTCTATCTGATCTCGCAGTAACTGGGTTATGTCCTGCCAGGTATCTTTCGAGCCAATCACAGCTTTATCGATTTCAAGGGGGTCCTTTGCCTGGACAGTGACAGCGAAGGCTGCCAGCAGTAGAGTCAGCCCGAGCAAGTAGGTCGTCTGAGCTGCGGTTTTCAATTTGCCATTTCCGGCGGCACATTGGCCATGCTGGTTTGACAGAGCCGGGGGCAGGGTCTCACGCCCGGGTGGAATTGCCGGATAATCACCCCGTCTCTCGCAAGCATCGGCGTTATTGGGCCAAAATGAGTCTTGCCAAGTGTCGGCTGGGAAGGGATATTGAAGTTGGTTGACGGCGTGGGACCTCAAATTCTTCTTATGAATAAGCCTCGTTTCTCATCCGGCGTCAGGCGCGGGTTTACCCTCATCGAACTCCTCGTCGTGATTGCGATTATCGCGATTTTGGCGGCCATGATCCTGCCTGCCTTGAGCAAAGCCAAAGTGCGCGCCCAAGGCACCGGTTGCATGAATAACTCAAAGCAATTGATGATGGCGTGGCGCATGTATGCTGAAGACAACCATGATTCCATCCCGTTTGCTTACGCTACGGCCGCCGCGGCCGTTCCCTTCTCCTGGGTGCCCTCCGGACCACCATTGGATCGGGATCCACCCAACCCGAAAACGCAGGGCAATTGGGACTACGATAACACGATTCGCAAAAGCCCGATGTGGCCCTATTGCGGCAACTCGGTCGGAATCTGGCACTGCCCCGGCGATACCAGTTACGGGCAGACACCGGCCGGTTTACGGGTTCCGGGAGTTCGCAGTTACTCGATGAATAACTGGGTCGGAGGCAATGGTGACACGCCGCCGCTCTACAAGGGCTACTGGGGAGCCGGCGCAAATTGGGTCGTGTTCAGGAGCCTCTCAGGCATGCTCAAGCCCGGACCGGCCATGACTTTTGTTCTGCTGGATGAAAGACAGGACAGCATCAACGACGGGTATTTCGTGACTGAGATGGATGGCTACCCGGATATCAGCATGACAAAAATTGTCGATTACCCGGGCGCTTATCACAATAACGCGGCTGGATTTGCTTTTGCCGACGGCCACTCTGAAATCCATCGGTGGCGGGATCCGCGAACTATTCCGCCTCTGAGGTCGGTCTTGCAACTTAATGTTTCCAGTCCCAACAACCCCGACGCCTTTTGGATGCAAGACCACTCGACGCGTCAGTGAGGACAGCCGCGGTGGCGGTGTGAAATGTTGTCGCGTGTCACCGGGGCAACGGCAAGCTGCTGGCGGGCGCGCTTTCGGCCGAAGTTCGAAACTCGAAACTCGAAATCCGAAGGAAGCCCGAAATCCGAAACCCGAAAGAAGACCCGCGCCAAACTTTAGATTCGGCTTTCGGCCTTCGGATTTCTTTCGGATTTCGAGCTTCGACCTTCGGATTTGGAAAGAGGCACCTTTCCCAACCAACCTACGAACCTACGCCGCGGCCGTGGCAACCTGGCCCGTTGCCGCACGCGAAGCTTCGAGGTCGTGCTTGCGCTGACGCAGGCTCTTGAAAAACTCGTAACCTTCGCGGCAGCGCCGCACGAACACGTCCTTGTCTTCGAGCATCGTTTTGATGATGCGCAGAATCGGTTTGGGCCGCAGATAATAAGTGCGATAAAAGCGGTCGACCTCTTCGAAGATAGCGTCTTTGTTCAAGCCAGGATATTCGAGCGCGCTTTGCTGAAACCCATCGGTCTCGACGAGATCGGTTTTGTCCTTTTTGACAAACCAGCCATTTTGGCGGGCCATTTCGAAAAGCTCGGTTCCCGGATAGGGGGCGGCGAGGCTGACCTGCAAGCTGAAGACGTCCAGTTCCTGAGCAAAACGAATCGTGTTTTCGATCGTCTCACGGGTCTCGACGGGCAGCCCTAAAATGAAAGTGCCGTGGATCACGATTCCGGCTTTGTGACAAGACTTGGTGAAGGCGCGCATCTCCTCCATCGTGACGCCTTTCTTGATATTCTTGAGGATCTGTTCGTTGCCGCTCTCATAGCCCACCAGGAACAACCGCAGCCCGGAATCCTTGAACGATTTGACCGTGTCGTAATCGAGGTTTGCCCGGCTGTTGCAGGACCAGGTTAAGCCCAGTGGAGCGAGCTTTTTGGCGATCTCGCGGGCACGCGGCAGGTTGGCCGTGAAGGTGTCGTCATCGAAGAAGAACTCTTTGACCTGCGGGAACAGGCGCTTCATGTAAGCCATTTCGTCGGCCACATTCTGCGGCGAACGCACGCGGTACTTGTGCCCGCCAATCGTCTGCGGCCACAAACAGAACGTGCACTGGGCCGGACAGCCGCGTCCAGTATAAAGGCTCACGTAGGGATGAAGCAGGTACCCGATGAAATACTTCTCAATCTGCAGGTCGCGCTTGTACACGTCCGCCACCCAGGGCAGCGTGTCCATGTTGGCAATCATCTCCCGCTCCGGATTGTGCCTGATCTTGCCCTCTTTGTCCCGATAAGACAGGCCGGCGATGGTTTCCAGCGGCCGGTCTTCAGCGACTTCCTTGCACGTGTAATCGAATTCCTTGCGGCCGACCCAATCGATCGCCGGCGAGGCCTTCAGCGTCTCAGTCGGCAACACCGCGGCGTGCGCCCCCACAAAGCCGATCTTTGTCTCCGGCCGGTTTTGTTTGATCGCCTCGGCCACCTTGCTGTCGTTCTTCAATGAAGGCGTCGAGGTATGGATAATCACATGCTCATATTTCCGCGCTTCCTCGAGGCACTGCTTGATATCGATATTGTGAGGCGGGCAATCGAGCAGCTTTGCGCCGGGAACCAAAGCGGCCGGCTGCGCCAGCCAGGTTGGATACCAGAAGCTGGTCACCTCGCGCCGCGCTTGATAGCGGGCGCCGGCGCCGCCGTCGAATCCATCGAAACTGGGTGGAGATAAGAACAAGGTTTTCATCCCGGAGAATTGAATTGATTCCGTTTAAGAAAAGAACGGGCGGTGCTAAACATCTTTGCCGGTCCGGATCCTGGACAGCAATTCATCGCGCTGCGACGTATCGCCAGTCCCGCAGGAGCCGCCCTCACCTTGGCCATCAGCGCGGTTGGCCTGGAACGCAGATCGAGCTCCCGCCAGGCCGGATTTGACCGCTGCCTTGGCTTCCGCCAGGTGTCCTCGGCCGACCGAGAAGCCGTTAAACGCCCGCACCTTCGCGCCTTCTTTGTATGGGGCGGGTTTGCGCGCAAAATTGTATTTCAAATTCTTCCAGTTGTCACCCGGCTTGTAATTAGTCCCCAGGGCGCCGCTGGGATCGTAGCCGCAGTGCACCATGCAATTCTCGCAGCGGGGATCCCGAGCCACACCGTCCACCACACCGTATTTATTCCAGTCGACTTTTTCGAGCATCTCCTGGTAATGCCCGTAATGGCCGTCGGTCATCAGATAACACGGCGCTTTCCACCCTTTGATGTTGCGCGTCGGGATGGCCCAGGCAGTGCAGGTGAGTTCCCGTTTGCCGGCCAGGAATTCCTGGTAAACCGGCGTGCCGAAAATCGTAAAACGCTCGCCCCATTCCTGGATCTTGGCGAACTTCTGGCGCGTCATCGCGCGGGTCAGGAAGAAATCCTCCGGCTTGCGGGCCAGCCGCTTGACCATGTCTTTCTTGGCCGCGTCGTAATCGTAACCGGGTGAAATGGTGTGGCCATCCACTTCCAGGGAGGAGAAGTACTCGAACATCTCCTCGATTTCCTTGACATCGGTCTCCTTATAAACGGTGGTGTTCGTGGCCACCTGATACCCGAGGATTTTGGCCATGCGAATGGCTTCCACACATTCCTTGAACACGCCTTCACGCTCGACGATTAAGTCGTGCGTGTACTCGAGGCCGTCCACGTGCACATTCCAATACATCCATTTGCTCGGGCGAATCGCCGGGCGGCCGTCTGATTTGCCTTTGCGGATGGTTTCGGCGTCTTTTTCCGTGATCAGCTTCTCGGCCAGAAGCCGGGCCAGGGTCGGTTCGCTCTGCGCCGAATAAGTACTCGCGAGATAATCCCTGAGTTCGCGGCGCATGAACATGCCGTTGGTGCACACGTAGACGATGCGTCCCTGTTCCAACAAGCCGGCCACCAGTTCCTTGATTTTCGGGTAGATTAGCGGTTCGCCACCGCAGATCGAGACCATCGGCGCGTCGCATTCGCGCGCCGAGTCCAGACAATCCTCGAGGCTCATCATGTCCTTGAGGCTGGTCGAGTATTCCCGAATACGGCCGCAGCCTGTGCACGTCAAATTGCACGTGTGCAGCGGTTCGAGTTGCAGCACCAGCGCAAAGCGCGGCGTTTTCCGGATTTTATGCCGGACGATATGACGAGCAATCTTCACCGTCAATGCGAGCGGAAATCGCATAGCAATGTTTCTAACTTGGTTTTGGTTTGGGACTGATGAGTTTTAGAATTGAGCGACCTCTGTGCCTGGCTCAACCGCGGGCAGCGTGCTGTCCGGATGATTCGGCTGGGGGTCAGCCTTCAGCAACCCGGGCAGAAAAAACGAGGCGGGAGAAATGCTCTTGGAAGCACTCAAACCGCCACAGCCGGTCAGAAAAAGAAGAAGGACCGGCAGCGTCGCTAGCCGCAGAATTTTCCCATTTAATCTCACTGAACCAGAATATAGTTTACGTGATGGGCTTGGCAACTTTTAATTCGCCCGTGCGTAAAGGCAACCCGGAACTCCTGAACCCCCTGCCCGAGGGTGTCGCCGGTCGCGCGAGCGTGCCTCCGTGCGCGGGCGAAATCCGAAGACCGAAGGCCGAAATCCGAAAGAAATCCGAAGGCCGAAATCCGAGGCAGACAGCCCGATCACGCTCTCCGCTTCATACCTTCGGACTTCGACTTTCGGGTTTCTTTCGGATTTCGGCCTTCGGATTTCGGATTTGGCGGCTGCTGCACGTGGCTGCCAGCGTGGTCTTTCTGGTGCAGCAACTCGTAAATAATGCTGCGGCAGCGGACGCTCAGTCCTCCGCCCGGGAAGCCTTCGAACGCGCCAAAACCGAGTACGACGCGCATCCGGCCGACCCGGATGCAGCGTGGAAGTTCGCGCGAGCCACCTTCGATCTGGCGGACGCCGTGCCGACGAATAGCGAGCGAGCCAGCGTTGCCGAGCAGGGCATTGCGGTTTCCAAACAAGCGCTGCAACGTGCCTCCAATTCCGCCCCGGTGCATTACTATTTGGGCCTGAATCTGGCGCAACTGGCCCGGACCAAAACCTTTGGCGCGCTGAGCATCGTGAACCAAATGGAAGCCGAATTCACTCGGGCTATTGAGTTGGATCCATCCTTCGATTATGCGGGGGCGGAACGCAGTCTCGGCCTGCTTTATCGAGATGCGCCGGCTCTGTTGAGTATTGGCAGCAAGAGCAAGGCACGCGCTCAATTGCAGCGCGCGGTCGACCTGGCGCCCGGCTACCCGGAAAACCGGCTCAACCTAATCGAGTCGGAGCTCAAGTGGGGTGACCGCAAAGGCGCCCGCCGCGAATTGAAACTCCTGGAGAACGGCTGGGCGGCCGCTAAAAGCCAGTTCTCCGGCCCCGAGTGGAGCGCTAGTTGGGCCGACTGGGAGTCGCGGTTGGATAAAGTGAAAAAGGCTCTCGAGGAACCCGCGCGCCTGGAATCGCCGCATCATTAATTTTAACCAGAAGTTTTGCCTATATCAGGCTAGACTGATGTGAATCTAGTGGCGTCCCGCACCCTTGGCCGGTACTATCCTGGTGCCCTTGTTTGGCCGTGGCCTGCCTGTGGAGTAGTGAGGGTGTTGCGCGCGAATCGGGGCTCCTGAGATTAACTGAAGTTGAAAACTGAAACCTATGAACACCGTAATCGAGCTGCTCGGCGATAAGGCCGAGCATTTACTGAACTTTAAAAATCCAAAGATCCCGGCCCAGCGGCTGAATCTTCCCGGACCGGATGTGGTGGATCGGCTTTATGCCGTTTCCGACCGCAACAACCGGGTTTTGTCCAACCTGCAGCGCATCGTCGGCCACGGCCGGCTGGCCAATACCGGGTATCTTTCGATTTTGCCCGTCGACCAGGGAATCGAGCATTCCGCCGGCGCGAGTTTCGCCAAAAACCCGGACTATTTCGATGCTGAAAATATTGTCCGGCTGGCGATTGAAGGCGGTTGTAACGCCGTGGCTTCGACCTTCGGCGTGCTGGGCGCCGTGGCTCGCAAATACGCGCACAAAATTCCCTTTCTGGTGAAGATTAACCACAATGAGTTGCTGACCTATCCGAACAAGTTCGACCAGATCATGTTCGGGACCGTCAAGCAGGCTCTCGAGATGGGCGCCGCCGCCGTGGGCGCCACCATTTACTTCGGCTCGGACCAAAGCGGCCGGCAGATCGTCGAAGTCTCCCAAGCGTTTGCCCTGGCCCATGAAATGGGCTTGGCGACCGTGCTCTGGTGCTATCTGCGCAATAATGCCTTCAAGAAAGATAAGGACTACCACGTCTCGGCGGACCTGACCGGCCAGGCCAATCACCTGGGCGTAACCATCCAGGCGGATATCATCAAGCAGAAGCTCCCCGAAAACAACGGCGGCTTTAAAGCGCTGAACACGGGCGGATCAAGCTACGGCAAACTCGACGAGCGGATCTACACCGAGTTGACCAGCGATCATCCCATCGACCTTTGCCGGTACCAGGTGGCCAACTGTTACATGGGCCGCGCCGGGTTGATTAACAGCGGTGGCGAATCCAAAGGCGCGGGCGACCTCGCCAATGCCGTGACCACCGCCGTGATCAATAAGCGCGCCGGTGGCATGGGGCTGATCTCGGGCCGGAAAGCTTTCCAGCGGCCAATGAAGGAAGGGATTGCTTTGCTCAATGGCATCCAGGACGTGTACCTGAGCAAAGAAATCACTGTGGCTTAACCGTCCCCCGGCGGGCCTCCCCCCGCAGGATCAACAATTCAGCGCGCAGATTTCTGCGCGCTGTTTTCGTCGTGACCCAACGGGTTGGAATCCCAGGCGGTTCCGCCCGGGCTCGGAGTCCCGTCTTTAGGCGGCCCAGCGTCAAAACCGCCTCAAGGCGTGACTCCAAA
>Ga0070741_10006944_pt1 | contig 23875 bp, 21 predicted proteins | sample Coa_R1_4_FD_66440 | JGI IMG/M metagenome (GOLD analysis project Ga0070741, IMG submission 66440) | Surface soil microbial communities from Centralia Pennsylvania, which are recovering from an underground coalmine fire - Coalmine... | ecosystem: Environmental > Terrestrial > Soil > Unclassified ...
CCGGTCGAGCGCGCGCATCTCGCTCGCCGTGACGACGATCACCGGCGCCTCGCCGCCCGCTGCGCCGCGGTGAGCGCGTCCCGCATCTCGCGGACGGCGGCGTGGAACCCGATCAGCACGGCGCGCGCGACGATGCTGTGCCCGATGTTCAGCTCCACCATGCCCGGGAGCGTCGCGACGGGCCCGACGTTCTCGACCGTGAGACCGTGGCCGCCGTGCACCTCGAGCCCGAGGCGCCCCGCGTCGACCGCGGCCGTCCGCAGCCGCTCGAGCTCGCGCGCGCGCGCCTCCTCGTCCGTCGCGTTCGCCCAGTCGCCGGTGTGCAGCTCGACCGCGGGCGCGCCGACGGCGACCGCGGCCGAGAGCTGCGCCGGCTCGGGGTCGATGAAGAGGGCGACCTGGATGCCGGCCGCGCCGAGCCGGGCGACGGCGTCGCGGACCCGCGCGGCGTGCCGCGCGACGTCGAGCCCACCCTCCGTCGTGAGCTCCTCGCGGCGCTCGGGAACGAGGCAGGCGTGGTCGGGCCGGACGCGGCAGGCGTAGGCGATCATGGCGTCGGTGACGGCCATCTCCAGGTTGAGCGTCACGCCGAGGCGGCGCCGGAGCTCCTCGACGTCGCGCTCCTGGATGTGGCGGCGGTCCTCGCGCAGGTGCACCGTGATGCCGTCGGCGCCCGCCTGCTCGGCGAGGAGCGCCGCTTCGACCGGGTCGGGGTAGTCGACGCGGCGGACCTGGCGGAGCGTCGCCACGTGGTCGACGTTGACGCCGAGCCGGATCACGTCACGATTCCGCGGCGGCGCCGTCGGCGGCGCCGAGCGCCCGCCGCGCGGCGCCCGCGATCCCCTCCGCGAGCGACCGGATCTGGGCCTCGCGCTCCCCTTCGATCATGATGCGGAGGAGCGGCTCCGTGCCCGAATACCGCACGAGGACGCGGCCGCGGTCGCCGAGCGCCGCCTCGGCGGCGCGGATCGCCTCGCCGAGCGCGGGGACCGTGGCGACGTCGCGGCGCGCCGCGACGCGCACGTTCACGAGGACCTGCGGGAAGCGCTGCATGACGCGCCGAAGCTCCGACAGCGGCCGGCCCTTCTCGACCATGACCGCGAGGAGCGCGAGGCACGTGATGAGGCCGTCGCCCGTCGTGTTGTGGTCGAGGAAGACGACGTGGCCCGACTGCTCGCCGCCCAGGTTGTAGCCCCCGCGGACCATCTCCTCGACGACGTAGCGGTCCCCGACGGGCGTCGTCACCACGCGGATGCCGCGCTCCTTCATCGCGAGGTGGAGCCCGAGGTTCGACATCACGGTCGCGACCAGCGTCCCGTGGCGCAGCCCCTCCCGCGCGCCGAGCTCGGCGGCGAGGATCGCCATCACCTCGTCGCCGTCGACGACGGCGCCCGTCTCGTCGACGAAGATCGCGCGGTCGGCGTCGCCGTCGAGCGCGATCCCCACCTGCGCGCCGTGCTCCCGCACGGCGGCCTGGAGCCCGGCCGGGTGGAGCGCGCCGCAGTCCTGGTTGATGTTCTGCCCGTCGGGCTCGACGCCGCGCGCGACCACGTCCGCGCCGAGCTCCTCGAGGACCTCGGGCGCGACCTTGTACGCGGCGCCGTGGCCGCAGTCGACGACCAGGCGGAGCCCATCGAGCGTCAGGTGGCGCGGGAAGGTGCTCTTCGCGAAGACGTTGTAGCGCCCGACGGCGTCGTCGATGCGGAAGGCCTTCCCGATCTCGGTGGCGGTCGGCCGGAGCGTGTCGATCGAGTCGGAGAGGACGAGCCGCTCGATCTCCGCCTCGACGTCGTCGGCGAGCTTGAAGCCCGACTGCCCGAAGAACTTGATCCCGTTGTCCTGGAACGGGTTGTGCGAGGCGGAGATGACGACCCCGGCGTCGGCGCGCAGCGAGCGCGTGAGGAACGCGATGCCGGGCGTCGGGAGGGGGCCGACGAGGAGCACGTCGACGCCCATCGAGCAGATGCCCGACGCCATCGCCGTCTCGAGCATGTAGCCCGAGAGCCGCGTGTCCTTGCCGATCAGGATCTTGTGGCGCCGGGTCGACCGCTTGCTCACGTGCGCGAGCGCGCGGCCGAGCCGGAGCGCCGTCTCGGACGTCATCGGATCGACGTTCGCGACGCCGCGCACGCCGTCCGTCCCGAAGAGCTTGCGTCCGTCGCGTGCCATCGGGGTCAGCGCGCGGGGCGTCCGAGCTGGAGAGTCACCATCTCGGGCTGCTGGCGCGTCAGCTCGAGCGGCGGCGCGAGGTCCACCTTGACCGGCACGCGGTGCGCGCCCGGCTCGAGCCCCTTCGCGTCGACGTACACCTGGCCGTCGGTGAGCTTGTAGTTCTTCAAAAGGTGCTGCGGCCCGCGGATGGCGATGTCGACGCTCTCCGGCACGATGTGCGCGCGGACGTCGCCGGCGTTCCGGACGGTCACGTCGACGTGCTTGAACTCGCGCACGACGATGACGGGCTCGATCGTGATCGCGACCGTGACCCGGTCGGGCGCGAAGTTGAGGAGGTCGCCCGCCCACGTGAGCAGCGCCTGCCGCTGGAAGCTCTCCGAGAGGCCGCGGAGGTCGATCGGCTCCGTCGTGATCTCCTTCAGGTCGTCGACCTTGCTCGCGGGTCCCGTCACTTCCACCTGCGCGGGCGTCACGTGCGATTCCGCGACCGTATAGCCGAAGGCCGGAGTGCCCGCCAGGTCGGCGTGAACGGGCACCGCACGGCGGACGAGCCGCTCGAGCCGGATCTTCAACCGCGCGGGCTCCATGCGCACGACGCTCAGGCGTCCCTGGAGCGAGGGGCGGATCATCTCCTGCTTCAGATCGATGCGGACGTCGCCCGGGGTCGCGCGCGAGAAGTCGAGCATGATCTTCTCCCGCCGCTCATCGACCTGGTCGAGGATCGTGCGGGGGCCCCGGATCGTCACCTTCACCGGGCGCGGCGGATTCGACACGACCAGGTCCGGCGGCTTCCGCAGCGTCTCGACGTTCAGCTCGAGCTCGCGCTCCGCCCCGCCGCCCTGGACGTTCACCGAGACCCAGGCGAGGATCGCGAGGACGAGCGAGAGGAGCTTCAACCCCGTGTTCCGCCGGAGCGCGTCCCGCAGCTCGCGCGGGCGCGGCAGGCGGAGGCGCCGCCACGGCGGGACGGGCGCCGGCGGCCCCGGGAGGGCGTCGCTCGGCGGCGTCTCCGCGGGACGGGCCCGGAGCGCGAGGAGCCTCATCCGATGAGCTCCCGCTGGAGCGTCGTGCGGAGCGTTCCCGCATCGACGTCACGCGTGATCTTCCCCTCGCGGACGAGCGACGTCATGCCGTCCTCCTCCGAGACGACGATCGCGAGCGCGTCCGTCTCCTCCGTGAGCCCGATCGCCGCGCGATGGCGCGTGCCGAGCGTCTTCGAGACGTTCGGGTTCGTCGTGAGGGGCAGGAAGCAGCCGGCCGCGGTGATGCGGCCGTGCTGGATGATGAGCGCGCCGTCGTGGATCGGCGAGTCGGGAAGGAAGATGCTCGTCACGAGCTCCTTCGACACCTGGGCGTCGAGCCGCGTGCCGACGTCGATGTACTCGTTCAGCCCGACCTCGTTCTGGAGGACGATGAGCGCGCCGACGCGCCGCGAGGCGAGGAAGGTGACGCCCTTCACGAGCTCCTCGACGGCCTGGTTCTGCGCGATGCGGTCGCGCGGCGAGTAGAGCGGGCCCGTGCCGACCTGCGTGAGCGCCCGGCGGATGTCGTTCTGGAACACGATGAAGATGAGGACGAGCGAGGAGCCGAGGAGGTAGTGGAGGAAGACGTTCAGCGTGTAGACCTCGAGCCAGCCGGACAGGAGGTAGATGCCGTAGACGAAGGAGAGCCCGATCAGCATCGGGACGGCCCGCGTGCCGCGGATGAAGCGGATCGTGAAGTAGATGCCGCCGGCGAGGACGAAGATGTCGAGGCCGTCCTGCCAGCGGAAGCCCTTGAGCAGCTCGATCACGTCCCCGCCCTCGCGATCGCGTGCGCCACGGCGACGACGTCCGCCATGGCGGCGGCGTCGTGGACGCGCACGAGCCGCGCGCCGGCCGCGACGGCGAGCGCCACCGCGGCCGCCGTGCCGAAGAGCCGGCCCCCGGCGTCCCGCTCGCCGAGGACGGCCCGCATGAAGCTCTTCCGCGACGGACCCACGAGCACCGGATACCCGAGCGCGACGCACGCGTCGAGATGGCGGAGCAAGAGAAGGCTCTCGTCTGCCTGCTTCCCGAAGCCGATCCCGGGGTCGAGCACGATCGCGTCGCGGGCGACGCCGGCCGCCTCGGCTGCGGCGGCCCGCTCGGCGAGGAACGCCGTCACCTCCCCCACCACGTCCGTGGAGCGCGGCTCGTGAGCCATCGTCGCGGGGACGCCCTTCATGTGCATGAGGACGACCGGGACCCCGCGCCGGGCGCAGAGCGGGAGGAGCGCGGGATCGAACCGGCCCGCCGAGACGTCGTTCACGGCGTCCGCGCCCTCGTCGAGCGCCGCGGCGGCGACGGCGGCCTTCGTCGTGTCGACCGAGAGGGGGACCCGGACCGCGGCCCGGACCGCCCGGAGCACGGGCAGGAGGCGGCGCCGCTCCTCCGCCGCGTCGACGGGGGTCGCGCCCTGGCGCGTCGACTCCGCGCCCACGTCGAGCATGCGGGCGCCGCCCGCGACCATGGCCCGGGCCACGTCGGCCGCGGCCGCCGGGTCCGGGTGGCGGCTCCCCGCCCAGAAGGAGTCCGGGGTCGCGTTCAGGACGCCGACGACGACCGGGGGATCGAGGACGAGCGGGCCCGCGGGAGTGTCGAGGACGGGGCCGGCGTCAGGCCGACGCGGCGGCGGCGCCCCGGAGACCACCGTTCTGGCTTCCGTACTGCCGGAGGATCTCGTCGATCTCGGCGCCGTCGATGACCTCGCGCTCGAGGAGCGCCTCGGCCATCTTGTGCAGCACTTCGAGATTGCGCCGGAGGAGGAGCTTCGCGCGCTCGTACGCCTCGAGGAGGATGCGGCGGACCTCGGCGTCGATCTGCACGGCGGTCGTCTCGGAGTAGTCGACGCGCTGGGTGAAGTCGCGCCCGAGGAAGATCTCCTCCTCCTTCTTCCCGAACGTCATCGGGCCGAGCTTCTCGCTCATGCCCCACTCGCAGACCATCTTGCGGGCGAGCTCGGTGGCGCGCTCGATGTCGTTGCCCGCACCGGTCGTCATGTTGCCGAGGACGAGCTCCTCGGCCGCGCGCCCGCCGAAGAAGACCGCGAGCTCGTCGAGGAGGTACGGCTTCGAGTAGGTGTGGCGGTCGTCGATCGGGACCTGCTGCGTGAGCCCGAGCGCCATCCCGCGCGGGATGATCGTCACCTTGTGGACCGGGTCCGCCGCCGGGACGAGCTTCGCGACGAGCGCGTGCCCCGACTCGTGGTACGCCGTGATCCGGCGCTCCTCCAGGCTGATGATCATCGAGCGGCGCTCCGAGCCCATCATCACCTTGTCGCGCGCGACCTCGAAGTCGGCCATCTCGACGCGGTCGCGGTTCTTCCGCGCGGCGAGGAGCGCGGCCTCGTTCACGAGGTTCTCGAGGTCGGCGCCGGCGAAGCCCGGCGTCTGGCGCGCGAGCAGCTCGATGTTCACGTCGTCTGCGATCGGGACGCGGCGCGTGTGCACGCGGAGGATCCCCTCGCGCCCCTTCACGTCCGGGCGCGGCACGACGACGCGGCGGTCGAAGCGGCCGGGCCGCAGGAGCGCCGGGTCGAGCACGTCGGGACGGTTCGTCGCCGCGACGAGGATCACGCCCTCGTTCGTCTCGAAGCCGTCCATCTCGACGAGGAGCTGGTTGAGCGTCTGCTCGCGCTCGTCGTGCCCGCCGCCGAGGCCCGCACCGCGATGGCGGCCGACGGCGTCGATCTCGTCGATGAAGATGATGCAGGGCGCGTTCTTCTTCCCCTGCACGAAGAGGTCGCGCACCCGGGAGGCGCCGACGCCGACGAACATCTCGACAAAGTCCGAGCCCGAGATCGAGAAGAACGGCACGCCCGCCTCACCGGCGACCGCGCGCGCGAGGAGCGTCTTCCCGGTGCCCGGCGGCCCGACGAGGAGCACGCCCTTCGGGATGCGCCCGCCGAGCTTCGTGAACTTCTTCGGATCCTTCAGGAAGGCGATGATCTCCTCGAGCTCCTCCTTCGACTCCTCGATGCCGGCGACGTCGCCGAACGTCACCTTGTGCTGGTTCTCGGAGAGCAGTTTCGCGCGGCTCTTCCCGAACGACATCGCCTTCCCGCCGCCCACCTGCATCTGGCGCATGAAGAAGATCCAGACGCCGATCAGGAGGAGCATCGGGAAGTAGTTGACGAGGGCGAGGAGGTACCAGGGCTCGCTGTCCTCGGGCCGGGCCTCGATCTCGACCCGGTGCTCCTTCAGGTTGCGGACGAGGTCCGGATCGTCCGGGACGATCGTCTTGAAGCCGTCACCGACGCCGCCGTGCTCGGTGCGGTAGTGGCCGCGGACGTTCTTGCCCTGGATGACGACGGCCGCGACGCGGCCCTGGTCCACGGCCTCCATGAACTGGCTGTAGCTGATCTCCGGCTCGCGCGGCTGCTGCTTGGTCACCACCGACCAGAGGAGCAGCCCCATGAGCAGCAGGAGAAGCCAGAGGCCGAGGTTACGGGAGATGGGATTCAAAGGCACACCGACCCGAGCAGCGCGTGGCGGATCGTAACACACGGTCCCCGCAGCGGCAATCTTGGCTCTGCAATCCCGCCCGCTCACTCCGCGCGCTCGAACGCCGCCTCCACGACGCGGCGGGTGCCGGGCCCGACGGCGGCGCCGGCCCCGCGGACGAGGCCCGCGACCCAGAGCACGTCGCCGTCGGCGACCAGCACGGGCACGCCCGGCCGGCGCTCCCGCGGCACCTTCGCGTCGACCAGCACGTCCTGGAGCTTCTTCGTCCCGCCGCCGAGGAGCCGTACGCGGTCGCCCGCCATGGGCGAGCGGACGACGAGGCCGCCGGGCACGAGGTCGGCGTCGAAGAGGGCGTGGGCCGCATCGGCCGCCCGCTCCTCCCCGGGCCGGCGCGGGCGCGGCGGGGAGAGCGAGAGCCGCCAGGCGCCGCGCGGGTGGACGACGACGTCGCCCGGCGCGATCGGGAGCGCGAACGGCTCGGGCGTCGCCTGCCGCCCGCGGCGGCGGACGAGGACGTCGCCCTCGCGGACGACGCGCGCGGGCCCGGGCACCGCGACGGCCCCGCGCGTGCGGCCCGCGGCGAGCGCGAGCACGCGCTCGACGTGGACGGCCGCGACGCCGGCGCGCGTCCCGTGCTCGAGCCAGGCGCGCACGACCCGCCGCGCGAGGGCCGCGGGCTCGGCCGCGACCTCGGCCCGCAGCCGGCCCTCGCGCGTGCGGAGCGCCGCGAGCCGCGCGGCCGCGAGCGTCTCGAGGAGCGCGTCCTCGTCGCGGAGCCGCGCCGCGAGCGCCGCGAGCGCGGGCACGACGCGCGGGTTCAGGTCCGCGGCCATGAAGGGCAGGAGGACGCGCCGGATGCGGTTCCGCGTGCGCGAGAGGTCGGCGTTCGTCCGGTCGACCGCGAACGGGAGCCCCCGGTCCGCGAGGAACCGGCGGACGTCTGTGCGCGTCGCCTCCAGGAGCGGCCGCCAGAGACGCCCGCGCCGCGGCCGCATGCCGCCGAGCCCGCGGCGGCCGGCGCCGCGGACGAGGCGGAGGAGGAGCGTCTCCGCCTGGTCGTCGGCCGTGTGACCCGTCGCGACGACGTCCGCGCCCGCCTCCGCTGCCATCGCGAGCAGCGCGCGGTAGCGGGCGCGGCGCGCGCGCGCCTCGAGGTTCGCGCCGGCGGCGAGCGTGACGCGCCGGACGAGCGCGGCCGTCCCGAGACGCGCGGCCAGCGCCGCGACCTCGCGCGCCTCGCGCGCGCTCTCCGCCCCGCGCAGGCCGTGGTCGACGTGGCCCGCCGTCACGCGGAGGCCGTGCGCGGGCGCGAGCGCGGCGAGCGCGGCGAGCAGCGCGGTCGAATCCGGCCCGCCCGACACCGCGACCAGCACGTGGGACCCCGGCGCGGGGGCCTTCGGCGCGCGGAGCGCCCGGACGACCGTCCGGAGGAGGCGGCTCTCGACCTCGCGCACGCGGCGATCCTACGGGGAAGCGGCCCCGGGCCGCCAGCGTGGCGGCGCCACGGCACCGGGTCACCCCGCGACGCGGTAGAAGGCGCCGAGGATCGCGCCGTAGAGGAGGTGCGCGACGACGACCGAGACGGGCGTCCGCCGCCCGTAGTGGAGCGCGAGGAAGCCCGGCGGCTCGAGCTCGCGCGTTGGCGTCGGGCCCCGGAGCTCGTCGGCCATGCGGGGATGGATGCCCGGGACGAGCCGGACGCCGACGAAGAGGACGAACGCCGCGTGGAGGAGCCCGAGCGCCGCGCCGAGCCACCACGTCGCCCGGCCCCAGCTCTCGAACACGGCCGCGTACACGAACGCGAACACCCACCCGTTCAGGAGGTGGACGACGAAGCCGATCACCTTCGCCCGGTCGCGGTCGGGCGTGAACATCGTCCCGATCATGAACGGCAGGTTCATGCGCGTGAGCCCGCGCCACTGCGTCGCCGCCATGAGCGTCGTCATCACGACCGTCGCGACGAAGCCCCAGAGGATCGCGCTGCCCCAGTTCACACCGCCACTCCCGGGCGCGGTGCGCGCGCGCGGTCGAGGGCGTCCTCGCCCCGAGCCTCGGCGAGCGCGAGCGCCGCGCTGATGAGCCCGACGTGCGTGAAGGCCTGCGGGAAGTTGCCGAGCGCGGCGCCGGTCGCGGGGTCGATCTCCTCCGCGTAGAGGCCCACGTCGTTCGCGTACCCGAGCAGCCGCTCGAACCGGCGCCGCGCGTGCTCGACCTCGCCCGCGCGCGCGAGGCACTCGACCGCCCAGAAGCTCGCGAGCCCGAAGCACCCCTCGCCCGCGGGCAGCCCGTCGTCGAGCCCCTCGGGAGCGTAGCGCTGGACGAGGGCATCGCCGCGGCCGAGGCTCCCGAGGACGCGGGTCCAGGTCGCGCGCATGCGCGGCGCGCGCGCGTCGACGTATCCGTAGAGCGGCAGGACGAGGAGGCTCGCGTCGACCGCGTCGCTGCCGAAGCGCGCGACGTAGCTGCCCGCCCGCGCGCTCCAGCCCTCGGTCTCGATCACCGTCCGGATCGCCGCCGCGACCGTGTGGAAGCGGTCGACGGGCACCGCGAGCCACCGCCGCGCGTGCATCCCGAGGAGGCGGTCGAGCGCCACCCAGCAGAGCACCTTCGAGTGCGTGTGCTGGAAGCGCCCCGCGCGGACCTCCCAGATGCCCTCGTCCGGCTCGCGCCAGCGCTCGCACACGGTGCGCCCGAGGCCGACGAGGAACTGCTGCGTGTCGCGGTCGAAGCGGCCGTCCCGGCCGGCGAACTGCGCCGCGGCGTCGACGACCTCGCCGTACACGTCGAGCTGGAGCTGCGCGTGCGCGCCGTTTCCCACGCGGACGGGGCGCGAGCCGGCGAAGCCGGCGAGGTGCTCGAGCGTCCGCTCGGAGAGCCGCGCGCCGCCGAAGACGTCGTACACGACCTGGAGCGCCGGCCAGGTGAGCCGGGTCGCGTGCAGCATCCACTGGAGGAACGCCTCCGCCTCCGCGGCGTAGCCGAGCGCGAAGAGCGCGCGCACGGTGATCGACGCGTCGCGGAGCCAGCAGTAGCGGTAGTCCCAGTTGCGCACGCCGCCGGGCCACTCCGGGAGGGACGTCGTCGGCGCGGCGACGACGGCGCCCGACGGCGCGTACGTCATGAGCTTGAGGGCGAGCGCGCTCCGCGCGACGGCCGCCCGGTAGGGGCCGCCGTACGCGCACCGTCCCGCCCACGCGCGCCACCACGCGGCGGTCGTCGCCAGGCGCTCCCGCGCCGCCTCCCCGAGCGGCGGTACGACCGACGGCGCCTCGCTCGCGAAGCTGAGCGAGACGTGGCGCCGCTCGCCCGCGCGCACGCGGCACACGCCCGCCGCGCTCGCGCCGTCCGGCGCGCGGCGGAGCGGCACGTCGGTCCGGAGCACGAGCTCCCCGTGCCCGACCTCGGCGTGGAGGCCGAGCGCGCCGTGCTCGGTGAGCACGGCGCCCCCGGCGCCGTAGTCGGGCCGCGGCTCGAAGACGACGTCGAGCGCGACCTCGCCTTCGAGGCCCTCGATCTCGCGGAGGAGCTCGTGCTCGGGGACGAGGAAGCGCCGCTTCGCCTCCTCGGATTCGACCGGCATCGCGTCGCGGAGGACGCAGGCGCCGCCCGGCACGCGGAAGACCGTCTCGAGCACGTTCGTGTCGGGCTCGTAGCGTCGCTCGACGCGCGCCTCGCCCCGGGGCGTGATCGCGAGCCGCCCGCCCCGCTCCCGGTCGAGGAGCGCGGCGAAGACGGCGGGGCCGTCGAAGCGCGGCAGGCAGAGCCAGTCGACGGCGCCCGTGCGCGAGACGAGCGCGGCCGTGCGGCAGTTCCCGACGACGGCGTAGTCGCCGATGGTCCGTGGGGCATCCACGCGCCTCTCCGGGTACCGGACGCGCCCGCCACGGTAAATGCCCGTCGGCCGGAGGGTCGCGCTCCCGGCGGCGAGCGCCGGCCGGCGTCGGCGCCGTCGCGCCCGGCGGGCGTCGTCGGGTGCGCCGGCCGCTCAGGCCGCGGGGCGCGCGAGCCGCGCCTCGAGACGCACCGTCGCCCCCGCGAGCACGCGCGCGAGCGCCCGCGGCGCGAAGGGCGCGCCGAGGCGCGCCAGGAGCCGCGGCTCGAGCGCGAACGTCCACCGCACGCGCGTCCCCTCCCCGGCGTCGGCCAGGTCCCAGGACTCGACGAGCGCCGTCGCGAACGGGACGGACGCGCCGGTCACGGTCCAGGCGAGGCGCGCGTCGGGGTCCCACGCGATCATCTCCTCCTGCCATCGCGTGCCGCCGACGTCGGCCACGCGGGTCGTCCCGACGCCGTACGGCGGGCGGCTCGTGTAGCGCGCGTCGCGCAGCCGCGGGAACCAGGCCTTCCAGCCGCCCGCGTCGGCGAAGGCCGCGAACACGGCGGGCCGGGGTGCGGCGACCCGGCCCTCGGTCACGTGGACGGCGGGCGCCCGCGCGAGGAACGCGAGGCTCTCCTTCCGCATCGCGAACCACATCGGCGTGCGGCGGGCGCGCTCAGCCGCGCCCGTTCGGGTCGTCGAGGACGAAGCGCCACGTCCCGTCGGGCTGGCGTCGCACGACCTCGATCGCCTTGCCGCCGATCGGCGTCCGCTCGCCGTCGGGCCCGACGACCGAGCCCGTCCAGTCGTTGTACGTGAGCGCGATGTCGCCGCTCTGGACGACCTCGACGACCCGGCACTCGACGCGCGCGCCGGCCGCGACCTGCGCGGCGAAGCACTCGCGGATGGCCGCGTGCCCCATGAGGGGCGCGCCGCTCGCGGCGTCGATCAGCACGGCGTCGGGCTCGTAGAGCGCGACGATCCCGTCGATGTCGCCCGCGGCCATCCGCTCCGCGAGCACGACGTCGCACGCGTCGGGGGTGTCGGCTGGCATGCGCGCCGGTATCGTCCCGCGCGCGCGCCGTCAAGGGGAGCGCACGGCGGGGGGTCGTAGCACGTCGCGCGGGAGCACCGGGTCGCTGGGCGACGCGCCCACTCACTTACGGCCGCGCGGCCGGCGACGGCCGGCCGTCGCGCGCCGGGGGCGGCGGGTGCTATAGGGCGCGGCCATGCGTCGCGTCGCCGCCCTCCTCCTCCTCGCCCTCGCGCCGGGCGAGGCGGTCGCCGCGACGAACCTGATCGTGATCGTGATCGACGCGCTCCGCGCCGATCATCTCTCGAGCTACGGGTACGCGCGGCCGACGAGCCCGAAGCTGGACGCCTTCGCGGCGCGCGCCGTGCGCTTCACGCGCGCCATGGCACCCTCGAACCGGACCTGCTCGAGCATGCCCTCGATCTGGACGGGGCTCCTCCCCTCGCGGCACGGCGTCCTCGACCGGCGCGACGTCCTCGCCGAGCGCTTCGCGACCGCGGCCGAGCTGCTCCGCGCCCGCGGCTACCGGACGGGCGCGTGGTGCCCGAACCCGAGCCTCGACCGCGCCTTCGGGCTCGCGCAGGGCTGGGACGTGTACGAGACGGACTTCGAGGCGGCCGCCGGCGGCGAGCGCACCTGGCAGGCGCACGAGACGGCGAGCGTCATCAACGCGCGCGCGCTCGCCTTCGTCGACGCGACCCGCGAGCGGCCCTTCCTCCTCTGGCTCCACTACCGCGACGTCCACGGCCCCTACCTCCCGCCGCCGCCGTACGACACGGTCTTCCACGCGCCGGCGCCGCGTCCGCTCTCGCCCGCCGAGGTGCGCGCGCGCCCGGGGTATCTCACGCTGCCCGGCGACGCCGACGATCTCGAGTACTACGTCGCGCGCTACGACGGCGGGATCCGCTACACCGACGAGCGCGTCGCCCAGCTGCTCGCGGAGCTCGGCCGCCGCGGGGTCCTCGAGCGGTCCGTCGTCGTCGTGACCGCCGACCACGGCGAGGCGTTCCTCGAGCACCGGCAGTGGAACCACGGCGTGTCCCTCTACGAGGAGGAGGTGCACGTGCCCCTCATCATCGCGCGCCCGGGCGATGCGCCGCGCGTCGTCGACCATGTCGTCTCGACGCTCGACCTCTTCCCGACGCTCCTCGAGCTGGCGGGCGCCACGCCTCCGGAGACGGACGGCGAGAGCCTCGTTCCGCTCCTCGCGGGGCAGGCGGCGGCGTACCGCCGGAGGCGCGCCGCGGCCGAGGCGCGCGTCCTCGGCGACGAGCACCGCCGCCTCCAGCGCGCGATCCGCGAGCACGACTGGAAGCTCCTCGACAACGGCTTCACGCCGAAGCCGCGGCTCTTCGACCTCGCCTCCGACCCCCAGGAGCGCCACGACCGCTCCGCCGACGAGCCGGAGCGCGCCGCGGCGCTCGCCGGGGAGATGCGCGCGCTCGCCGCGCGGGCGGCCGGGGCGCCGCCGGCCGAGGCGAAGTCGCTCGGCGGCTCGCTGAAGAGGCGCCTCGAGGCGCTCGGCTACGTGGACTGACGCGCGGCGCGGCGTCCGGCCCGCGGGCACGCCGGACCGCCTGGCGAGGATCCCGGTGATTGAACGCGCGCCTCGGGCGACCATGCTGGCGCGGACGACCGAACCGGGAGGTCACGCGAGCATGAGCGCACTCGTGCCGAAGGGGGTTCTCGCCGCCGTGTTCGCGACCCTCGCCGTCGCCGCAGTCGCGCGCGCGCAGGCGGGCGGCACGCTCACGAACCAGGACCTGCTCTTCGCGCACGACGCGGCGCTGCACAACGCCTCCGCGATCGACCTCGGACGGCTCGCGAGCGTCGCCGGGACCGACCCGCGCGTGCGAGCCTTCGGCGACCGCATGGTCGCGGACCACACCGCCGCCCAGGCGACGCTCCTCACCGTGTCGGCGGCGGCCGGCGCGTCCCTGCCTCGGAGCCTCACGGCGGCGAACGACGACGCGGCTCCGGCCCCCGCGCGGTCCGATCCGAACTTCGATCGCAGCTACCTCCAGACGCAGATCGACGCCCACAAGAGCGCGATCCAGATGTTCAAGCGCGAGGCGAAGGTGGGCGCCGCCGCCGGGCTCGCGAGCTTCGCGTCGGAGAACCTGGCGCTCCTCCGCCGCCACCTCCGCGACGCACAGCGCCTGAAGACGCAGCTCGCGGGCGCGAAGGGAACCGCGGGCGGCGGCGGTGGGATGAGCGGCGGCGGCACGGGCTACAACGCCGGCGGCGGCTCGGGCGACGTCATGTGAGGCGCGCGACCGTGCCCCGGGCGGGATCGAGTGGCGGCGACTGGAATCGAACCAGTGACCTAGGGATTATGAGACCCTCGCTCTAGCCAACTGAGCTACGCCGCCCACCGAGCGAAGCCCCGTAGTTACCGACTCGCCCCGCCGTCCGCAAGCGCGCCGCCCGACCGAGGAGTGCCTCAGTCTGATTCCGCCACTCGGCGTGGATCAGCGACCGTGATCCGCACAGACCTTGCAGGTGCAGCGAGTGCGCCCGGTGTGGTGGCGGAGCCCCACGAGCCAACCCGATGTAGTTCGACCGAACCGCCGGTAGATGCGGCCGAAGAGGTCCGCAACCTGCACCATCGACGTCAGGCAGCTGAAGTAGCGCCCTTGCGGACGTCGTTCCCAGACTCGTCCACCTAGCAGATCACGGGTCGCATCCGACGTCGAACGCACCGTCGCCGTGGAAGAGGCCGAGGACGTGTCCCACCTCCATGCGCCGGCAGATCGCGAGCACGACCGCGAGCGCGCGGCCGCCGCGAGTAGAATGCGATGGCGATCTTTCAAGCCTGCTTCCTCCCGGTCGCCGTGCCGGCCCCACTCGCACCAGACGACGGAGCCGCCGGGGCAAGCGCCGCGCGCGCCGCTCCCCCGGCGACTTGCGCGCTCCTTCCGGCGACGCTATGGCGCGCGGGCATGACGAGGGGCGCCCGGGCGGTCGCGTCGCCGCGCGTCGTGCGGATCGAGGATCTCCGGCGCCTCGCGAAGCGGCGGCTCCCGCGCGTGGTCTTCGACTACATCGACGGCGGCGCGGAGGACGAGGTGACGCTGCGGGCGAACACGGCCGCGTTCGCGGCGGTCGCGTTCCGGCCGCGGCAGGGCGTCGCCGTCGCCGCCGTGGATCTCCGGACGACCGTCCTCGGGACGTCGCTCGGGCTGCCGTTGCTGCTGGCGCCGGTCGGGAGCTGCCGCATGTTCCATCCGCGCGGCGAGGTCGTCGCGGCCGCGGCCGCGAGCGCGGCGGGCACGGCCTACGTCCTCTCGACCTTCTCCGGCTGCCGGCTCGAGGAGGTGCGCGACGGCGCGGCCGGCCCGCTCTGGTATCAGCTCTACGTGCCCGGCGGGCGGGACGTCGCGGAGGCCGCGATCGCGCGGGCGCGCGCCGCCGGGTACGCCGCGCTCGTCGTCACGATCGATACGCCCACGTCTGGCATGCGCGAGCGCGACTTCTACAACGGGACGCCCGAGCTCCTCCGGGGGAGCCTCCTCGCGCGCCTCCCCCACCTCGGCCAGTTCCTCACCCGGCCCGGGTGGGTGCTCCGCTTCCTCGCCGACGGCGGGCTCATGAAGTTCCCGAACGTCGTCCTGCCGGACGGGCCGATGCTCTACGCCGACGTGACGAAGCTCCTCGAGCGGACGACCGTCACGTGGGAGGATCTCCGCTGGATGCGCGACGCCTGGCGCGGGCCGCTCCTCGTGAAGGGCATCCTCTCCGCCGATGACGCCCGCCGCGCCGTCGACGCCGGCGCGAACGGCGTCGTCGTGTCGAACCACGGCGGACGGCAGCTCGACACGGTGCCGGCGAGCCTCCACGCCCTGCCGGAGGTCGTGGCCGCCGTCGGCGGGCAGGCCGAGGTGCTGATGGACGGCGGCATCCGGCGCGGGAGCGACGTCGTGAAGGCGCTCTGCCTCGGCGCGCGCGCGGTGCTCGTCGGGCGCGCGTACGCCTGGGGGCTCGGCGCCGCGGGGTACGCTGGCGTCGCCCGCGCGATCGAGATCCTCCGCGCGGACCTCGTGCGCACGATGAAGCTCCTCGGCTGCGCCGCCGTCGGCGACCTCGACCGCTCCTTCGTCGACGTGCCGCCCGAGTGGCACGCCGAGGCGCCGGCGCGCGGCAGCCTCCGATCGCGGGCCGCGCGGACCTCCCCGAGGTGACTGTCCGTCCCGTCGTCGACGGCGGTCGCACAGTCATCCGAGCGCACCGAGGAGGTCCGGACGATGAGCGGCCGCACGACCGAGCACGATCTCCGCCACCTCGCGAAGCCGGCCTACGACGTCGCGCGCCTCCTCGACGCCGGGCCCTGGCTCGACGAGCTCCCCGCCCTCGACATGGCCGACCGATACGTCTTCCTGCGCCTCATGGCGCACTCGATCGCGCGCCGGCACGGCGGGGTCGCGACCTTCATGCCGAAGCCCTACGGGAACCGCGCCGGCCGGGGAGCGACGTCAACCTCGACGGGCGCGCGGAGCCGCTCGCGACGCGGTTCGCGCCCCTCGAGCGGGAGCTGCGCGGGTTCCGACTGGCGGAGTCCACGGCCGCGACTTCGTCGCCTGGTACGCCCGCCAGATCGGCGCCTGATCCTCCCCGTCGCCCGCGTCAGGCCCCGAGCGCGCGCGGGAAGAGGACGTGGTTCTCCAGGTGGATGTGCTCGTGGAGGTCGCGCTCGAGCGCGCCGAGCCCGAGGTAGAGCGCGCGCCACGTCGCGCACGCCTCCGGCGGCGGGGTCAGGTCGGCCGTGATCCCCCGCACGCGGGCGAGTGCGGCGCCGTGGCTCTCGTGCTCGTACACCATGCACCGGATCGGCATCGCGGCGAGCGCGCCCCGGCCGGCGGCGATCAGCGGGAAGAGCACCCGCTCCTCCTTCTCGAGGTGCATCTCGATCGCCTGCTCCATCGCGCGGAGATGGTCCGCGAGCCCGTGGGGGCACGTCGGCTTCTCGGCGTGGACGGCCTCGACCTTCGCCGCGAGCGCGACCAGCCGCGGCATCTCCTCGCGCAGCCGCGCATGGTAGCGCTCGAGGACGTGCGCCACGAGCGCCGGCAGCGGCGCCTCGTCCCAGCGGACCTCGTCGGCTGCCGGCTCGGTTGCAGCGATCTCGGCGGCGACGGCCGCCGCGTCCAGCCGGCGCTCCGCGCACGCGTCGGCGAGCGTCTGCTGCCCGTGGCAGCAGTAGTCGAGACGATGGCGTTCGAGCACTTCCGCGGCCCCCGGCACGCGGGTGGCGAGGTCGGCGAGCGTCGTGTCGACGGAGATCGGCATCGATTCGGTCCTCCCTTTCGTCGTCGCCGACCGAGCAAGTGCCGGGCCACCGCGCAGGTGCCGGGCACGGGCGTTGCACTGCTCCGACCGCATGCCGGTCTCCGCCGGGAGACGGGCGCGGCACGGGGTCACCGCGGTCGCGGTCGCGGCGTGTGCGCGCCGCGCGTAGGAAAATCGTTGGCCGCCGCGTCGCATTCCTCGGAACGCCCCCCCGCGCGCCCGCGCTACCTCCACCTCCTCTGGGACGAGGACCTGGAGCAACTCCGGCCCGTCCTCCACCTCCTCTCGCGCCGCTACCGCGAGGTCGTCCACCTCTGGTACGAGCGCTATGCCGTCCACTTCGGCGAGACGCGGACGCTCGGCGAGCGCGAGTTCGGCGACCTCTACGGCCGCGACCTCCTCCAGGTCGTCGAGAACCTGCTCCGGGGGACGATCGACGCCTTCGTCGCCGACCTCCGTGCGAGCGGGGAGCGGCTCGTCGAGCGCGGCGTCCCGTTCGGCGAGCTGGTCGCCGCGCTCCATCTCTTCGAGGACTGCGTGAGCGATGTGCTCGACGCCGAGGACGCGGGCGGCGCCCCGGGCGACGCCGCGGAGCGGAAGCTCGAGCTCCTGCGCGTGCTCGACAAGCTCTCGCACTGCCGCGTGGTCGTGGTCGCGGACGCCTACTTCGAGGCCGTCCGGGCGCGGGCGACCGCGCGGCGGCACCGGCTCGAGGCCGAGGCGGCGCGGCTTGCGCCCGACCCCGGGGCCCGCGAGATCTTCCACGGCATCGTCGGCCGCAGCGTCGCGATGCACGAGATCTTCCAGCGCGTGCAGGCGGCCGCGGCGTCCCGCGGCACCGTCCTGATCATCGGGGAAAGCGGCACCGGCAAGGAGCTCGTCGCGCGCGCCGTCCACGAGTGCGGCGCGCCGGCCGGTGCGCCGTTCGTCGCCGTCAACTGCTCCGCCCTGCCCCGCGAGCTGATCGAGAGCGAGCTCTTCGGCTACCGGCGCGGCGCGTTCAGCGGCGCCCACACGGAGTACGTCGGCCTCTTCCGCGCCGCCGAGGGCGGCACGCTCTTCCTCGACGAGGTGACGGAGATGGCGCTCGACACGCAGTCGAAGCTCCTGCGCGCGCTCCAGGAGCGGCGCATCCGCCCCGTCGGCTCCATCCACGAGGTGCCGATCGACATCCGGATCGCGGCCTCGACGAACATCGACCCGCATCAGGCCCTGCTGGACGGCCGGCTCCGCCGCGACCTCTACTACCGCCTGAACGTCAACACCCTCCGCCTTCCGCCGCTCCGCGAGCGGCCCGAGGACGTGCCGCTGCTCGTGGACTACTTCTCCGAGCTCTCGAGCGCGCGCTTCGCGTGCCCGAAGCGTCCGGTCTCGCCCGCGGCGCTGGCCGCGCTCGAGGCCTACGCGTGGCCCGGCAACGTGCGCGAGCTGATGAACGCGGTCGAGAGCGCCTACACGTTCGGCGGGCGCGACACGATCGACGTGGGCGACCTCCCGCCCGCGGTGACGGGCACTCCGCCGGCCGACCGTCCCCCGCCGGGCGAGGAGGACGCCGTCCGGCCGCTCGCGGAGATGGAGCGCCGGCTCGTCGTGCGCGCGCTCGCGGCGACGGGCGGGAACAAGCTCCGCGCCGCCCGCCTGCTCGGCATCTCCCGCAAGCGGCTCTACGCGAAGCTCGCGAAGTACGGGCTCCCCTTTGGACGCTGAGCCGGGCCGGGGAGCCTGGGCGAGACGGCGAGGTCGGGTCGTGCGCCTCTAGCCCGGGCGCGGGGGGAGCGCGGCGCCGGAGCGGCCCGGGGCCCGCGCACGCGCGAGCGCGGCGCCGAGGAGCTTCGCGATGACGCCCGCGGCCGGCGGCTTTCCCGTATAGTAGAGGACGCCGTGCCGGCGGACGGCGAGCTCGAGCGGGACGGCGTGACGGTTCGCCAGGTAGACGACGCGCGCCGGGTGGACGCCCTGGGCGACGAGCGTCGAGAGGAGCATCGGCCCGGCGAGCCCGGGGAGCGCGTCGTCGAGGACGAAGAGCGCGCCCGGCTCGTGCGCGAGCAGCCGGCGCGCCTCGGCCGCCGACGCCGTCCGCCGGAAGGCGCCCACCGGGACGCCGAGCGGCGCCAGCTCCGCGCCGATCGCGGCCGCGAGGCCCGGGTCGTCGGAGAGGAGGACGAGGAGGAGCGCGGCGCGCGGGCGACCGGCGGCCGTCATCGGCGCCGCTCCATGAAGGCACGGAGGCTGTGCACCGCGACGCCGTGCGCGGCGAGCCACTCGCGGATCGACGCGCCGGGGAAGACGGTCGCCGCCGACTCGCGGGCGATCTTCCCCGTGAAGCACACCGAGAAGCACTTCTTGCAGCTCCGGTACTCGCACCCCGCGTCCGGGAAGTAGACGACCTGCCGGTCCATGCCCCGGCCTGCGAACCCGATCGCCTGCGCCCCGACGACCTCGGCGCACGTGTGGACGCAGAGGCCGCAGAGGGTACATCCGGTCGGGTCCGGGACGGCGCCCGCGGCGAAGCGCCCCGCGTCGGCGCCGTACTCCTCGGCGAAGCGCCGGAGCTTGCCCTTGAGACACGCGTCGTCGGTCACGAGCGGCGCCGTGAGCTCGAGGATCGTGCGGCGCGTCCGGTCGACGCGCGGGGAGCGCGTCCGGACGCGGAGCCCCTCGGCCACGGGGTAGCCGCACGCGACGACGAGGCGCGGGCCCGCCCGCCCCTCGACCTCGACGACGCAGAGCCGGCAGCCGCCGTAGACGGCCACCTTCTCGTGCCAGCAGAGCGTCGGGACCTCGATGCCCGCCGCCTGCGCGGCGCCGAGCACGGTCGCGTCCGCGGGCACCGTGACGGCGCGCCCGTCGATCTCGAGCCCGACCGTCGCCGCCGTCATGCGGGCACCGTCCGAAAGGCCTTCGGGACCGGCTCGCCCGAGAACTTCGCGACCGCCGTGAAGCGCGTCGGACACACCTCGATGCAGACGCCGCACTTGACGCACTTCTCCTGGTCGATCTGCTTGCGCGTCCCCTTGCGGCCGAGGATCGCGCCCTCCGTCGGGCAGTTCTGGAGGCACGCCGTGCACGCGACGTCGCACTTCTGCGCGCTGATGCGGTACTCGAGGAGGTCGGGGCAGACCTTCGCCGGGCACCGCCGCCCCTCGACGTGCGCCGCGTACTCTGCGGAGAAGTACCGGAGGCTCGTCTGCACGGGGTTCGTCGCCGTCACGCAGAGCGCGCAGAGCGACGCCTCGCGCATCACCTCCGTCACGTCGGGGACCCGGGCGAGGACGGAGGCGTCCGCGCGCCCGGCGCAGATGTCGTCCATCCAGCCGCGGAGGAGCCGCATCCCCTCGCGGCCCGGGACGCACTTCCCGCACACCTCGTCGTGGCAGAACGCGACCAGGTCCCGGACCGCCGCGACGACGCACGTCGTGTCGTCCATCACGACGATGCCGCCCGAGCCCATCATGGCGCCGATCGCGGTGAGCGCCTCGAAGTCGACCGGCGTGTCGAGCGCCTCCTCCCCGACGATGCCCCCCGACGGCCCGCCGATCTGGAGGGCCTTGAAGCGCCGGCCCCTCGGGATGCCGCCGCCGACATCGTAGACGAGCTCGCGGAGCGTCATGCCCATCGGGACCTCGACGAGCCCCGTGTTGTTCACCTTGCCGACGAGCGAGAAGATCTTCGTGCCCTTGCTCCGCGCCGTGCCGAGGCTCCCGAACCACGTCGGTCCGCGCTCGACGATCAGCGGGACGTTCGCCCACGTCTCGACGTTGTTGATCACCGTCGGCTTCCCGTGGAGGCCCCGCTCGGCCGGGTACACGTACTTGAGGCTCGGCTCGCCGGGGCGCCCCTCGATCGCGGCGAGCATCGCCGTCTCCTCGCCCGACACGAACGCGCCCGCGCCGCGGTGCACGCGCACGTCGAACGCGAAGTCCGTGCCGAGCACGCGCTCGCCGAGCAGGCCGTACTCGCGCGCCTGCACGATCGCGCGGTCGGCGTTCCGCGTGGCGAGCGGGTACTCCCACCGGACGTACATGACGCCCCCGCGCGCGCCGACCGCGTAGGCCCCGATCGCGAGGCCCTCGAGCACCGCGTGGGGGTTGCCCTCCATGAGCGAGCGGTCCATGTACGCGCCCGGGTCGCCTTCGTCGCAGTTGACGACCACCCACTTGGGCGCGCCCCCCGCACGGCGGGCCGCCTCCCACTTCGCGCCCGTCGGGAAGCCGGCGCCGCCGCGCCCGCGCAGGCCCGCGGCCCCGACGGCGGCGATCACCTCCTCGGGCCGCATCCCGGAGAGGACGCGCGCGAGGGCCGCGTAGCCGCCGCCGCGGACGTAGTCCTCGATGTCGCCCGGGTCGAGCCAGCGGTTCGGCCCGAGGACGGTCCGCTGCTGGCGGCGGTAGAAGGGGATGTCGGCGGCGCGCGCGATCCGCGCCCCGGAGACCGGGTCCGCGTAGACGAGGTCCTCGGCCACGGCGCCGGCCGCGACGGCGTCCACGATCCGGCCCGCGTCGGCCGGGTCGACGCGGTCGTAGCACGTGTCCTCGGGGTGGACGGCCACCCACGTCCCGCGCTCGCAGAAGCCGTGGCAGCCGGTGCGGCGCACGGCGAGCGTGCCCGCGAGCCCGCGCTCGGCGACGGCGCGCTCGAACGCGTCCGCGACGGCCTCGCACCCGTAGGCGTGGCAGGCGGTCCCCGTGCAGACGGCGATGCGTGCCCGGCCGGCGTCCGCCGCCGTCCGGAGCCGCTCCCGGAGGGCCTCGAGGTCGGCGACGGAGGCGAGGCGCGGCATCCGGTCCTCACGCGTACTTCGCGAGCAGCTCCCGTACGGCGGCGGGTGTGACCTTCCCGTGGTAGTCGTCGCCGCAGAGGACGACCGGAGCGATCGGGCAGCATCCGACGCAGTTGACCGTCTCGAGCGTCCAGCGCATGTCGGGCGTCGTCTCGCCGCGCGCGACCTTCAGGAGCTGCTCGGCGACCGCGACGACGAGCGCGGCGCCGCGCACCTGGCACGCCGCGCCCGTGCAGACGCGGAGCACGTGCCTGCCCTTCGGCGCCAGGCTGAAGGCCTTGTAGAAGGTGGCGACGCGGTAGATCCGCGCGAGCGGGACGCCGAGCGCGCGCGCGAGCTCCGCGATCAGCTCCTCGGGCAGCCAGCGGAACTCCGCCTGGAGCTCGAGCAGCATCTGGATCAGGAGGCCCGGGTCGCCCCGGTGGCGCGCGACGGCGCGGGCGACGCCGGCGCGGATCTCCGCGAGCGCCGCCTCGTACTCGGACGCCTCAGCCATGGGACGTCTCGCGCGCGGGCGCGGAGGCCTCGCCGGTCGCCACCGCGACCGCCTCGCCGGCCGCGAACAGCGTCGCCTCCTCCCACGCGCGGCCGACGAGCATGAGCCCGACGGGGAGCCCGTGCGACGTGCCGCAGGGGACGCTCAAGGCCGGGTGCCCGGTCAGGTCGAAGGGCGTCGTGTTCGCCAGCATGTTCCAGCCGTGCGTGACGAGCGCGTGGATGCCGCCCCGCCCCGCGTCGCGCCGGTGCGCCTTCATCGGCGTCGTCGGCATCGCGAGCACGTCGACGTCGGCGAAGACGGCGTCGTAGGCTGCGCGGAGCGCGCGGCGCTCGTTCTGCGCCCGCCCATAGAGCCGGCCGCGGCGCGTCCGGCGCGCCCACGCGCCGAGGAGGACGGCGAGCTTCGCCGTCGCCGGCAGCTCGTCGCGCGGCGCCGCCGCCAGCGTGCGGGCGAGGCGGAGGTCGTGGAAGCCTTCGGCGCCGAAGGCGAGGCCGTCCGCGTCGAGGAGCGTCAGGAGGCCCTCGCCGAGGACGGCCCACGCGATGGGGCCCGCCCGCCGGTGCGCCGGGACCGAGACCTCCGCGACCGTCGCGCCCGCGCGCCCGAGCGCGTCGACCGCGGCGCGGACCGCGAGCTCGACGTCCGGCTCCGCGCCGTCGCCGCCGAAGCCCTCGCGGAGGACGCCCACGCGGAGCCCCCGGACGCCGCGCCCGACGGCGTCCCCGTAGCGGGCGACGCGGACCTCGCGCTGGCGCGGGTCGAGCGGGTCCGGGCCGGCGATCACCTCGAGGAGCGCGGCCGCTTCGGCGACCGTGCGCGCGAGCGGCCCGGCGTGGTCGATCGTCGCGTCGATGCCGACGATGCCCGTGTAGGGCACGAGCCCGTGCGTCGGCTTGAGGCCGACGACGCCGCACCACGACGCCGGGATGCGGATCGAGCCGCCCTGGTCGCTGCCGATCGTGAGATCGACGTCGTCGTAGAAGAGCGCCGCCGCCGAGCCGCCCGAGGACCCGCCCGCGAGATACGCGGGGTCGTGCGGGTTGAGCGTCGGGCCGTAGGCGCTCGTGTCGCCGCCGCCCGAGAACGCGCAGTCGTCCATGTTGAGGACGGCGACGATCTCGGCGCCCGCGTCGAGGAGCCGCGCGACGACCGTCGCGTCCGTGTCCGGCACGTGACCGCGGAGGAGGCGCGAGCCGCACGTCATCGGCACGCCGGCGACCGACACGTTGTCCTTCACGCCGACGCACTTCCCGGCGAGCGGGCCCGCGTCCGTCCGTTTGACGGAGCAGCGGCGCACGATCGCGTTCAGCGGATCCTCGGCCCGCGTCGGCCGGCGTCCGACGCGGCGCACGTCGCGGCCGTGCGCCGGCGCGGGCGGGACGTCCTCGCCGTCGAGCGCGTGGACCGCCTCGAGGAGCGCGGGGAGGAGGCTCCGGAACGCCGCCGCCTCCTCGGGCGCGAGGCGGAAGCCGTGGGCCGCGGCGAGCTTCCGCAGCTCCGAGGTGCGCGGCACGCGGACGGGCGTCATGCGCCGCCGTCCGGACGGCGCCGCCATCCCGCCGGGTACGGCGTCCAGAACCACGAGCGGAGGAGGACCTCGGCGAACTTCCACCCGTCCCCCTCGCGGACGTAGCGCTCGTCGTAGCGTGCGGCCCCGAGCACGCCGCGCGCGCCGTCCGTGAACGTGCACGGCTCGAGGAGGTACCAGGTCCCTCGCGCGCGGTCGCCGTCCACCTCGACGAGCGGGTTCGTGACGTAGTGCACCGCGAAGGAGAGCGTCCGGGGGATGTCGCGGAAGAAGGCCC
>Ga0070741_10006945_pt1 | contig 23872 bp, 16 predicted proteins | sample Coa_R1_4_FD_66440 | JGI IMG/M metagenome (GOLD analysis project Ga0070741, IMG submission 66440) | Surface soil microbial communities from Centralia Pennsylvania, which are recovering from an underground coalmine fire - Coalmine... | ecosystem: Environmental > Terrestrial > Soil > Unclassified ...
CCCCCGCTGATAATCATGTCTTTCTTGCGATCCACCACATAGACGTACCCTGCTTCGTCCATGTAGCCGATGTCGCCCGTGTGATGCCAGCCGTGCGCGCGGATCTCGGCAGTAGCTTCCGGCATCTTGTAATACCCTCCGCTCACCAGCGTGCCCCGAGCCACGATCTCGCCGCGCTCGTTTGCTGGCAGGACGTGCCCAGCATCATCCACAATGGCTAGGCGAATTGCGGAGGTGGGCCGGCCACAACTGCGCAAGCGCTCTGGATGATCGCCAGCCGCGGCAGCCGCAATGGTCCGCTGGTCGAGCCAGGTCATCAGCATCGGCGCTTCTGTTTGCCCGTAACTCTGGCACATGCACGGTCCAAATACCTCCACCGCCCTTTTCAGCTTGTCCGGGGAAACCGGTGAGCCCGCCAGCAAAAATACCCGCAAGCTCGAATAATTAAAATTCTGTACTTCCGGATGTGCCAGTAGTGCGTACAACGCTGTCGGCGGCAGAAACAGGTGCGTGACTCGATAACTCTCGATGTTGCGCAGGACCTGCAGGGCGTCGAATCCCGCCATGATGACGTTTGTTCCGCCGAGGGCAAACTGGGTAAAGGCGACGACTCCGGCGGCGTGGGAGAGAGGAGCGCTGCAAAGGCAAACGGAGTCGCTGTCGCACTTCCAGTATTCGATCGCCATCTGTGTCATGGTGCCCCAGGCCAGATTCGTGACTCGCACGCCTTTCGCGGGACCGGTTGTCCCACCGGTCGGAACCAGTCCCATCAGGCGATCGACATTACCGTATTCGTCCGCCCAGTCACGATCAGGCGTCCCACTCCCTTTCTCCATGAACTCCGCGAGACGTGGATTGGTAATACCTGGGGAATCCAGGCAAACCACGCCTTTCAATTTCGACACCCGCGCCTGGATGGCCAGCGCATTTTCTTCGAAACGGCTGTGGTAAAAGAGCCAGGCAGTTTCCGAATAGTTCAGGTACTCGATGTTCGCCTCGGAGGCGTTCCGGTAATTAATGGGAACCCACACGGCGCCCGCTCGCAAAATGCCCAGCATGCAGAACAATACTTCGGCACGATTATCAGAATAGATGGCGGCCGGCGCCTCGCCCTCTAGACCACTTGCCCACAGGGCGCGCGCAATCGCCTCGCTTATGGCGCGTGTTTCTGCATACGTGTATCTGCGCTCGCCGTCGATGATGGCAATGCGGTTTGGTGCGGCGTCGGCGCTTTTGTCGAAGTAGTCGATGGCACGCATGGAATGTATTCGGCTATGGCTACATCGCTGTGATCGGACTCCCTGCTATTCCCGGAATCACAACCTTTGTCACCGCGTAATTGCTGTCGGCCTCAAACTTCGTTATCGCCCCAGCGGCGCACCTTCGCTTTAGCGAGCCCATGACTCTCGAGGGTGCGCAGCAGTTCGCGATGTCCAAATGCCTCGCTGGCCGAGGCAAAGCCCACTTTGCGGGGCGCTCCGTGAATCAGATTCTGCGCGGCGAAAGCCTGGATCAGCCCGGTTTGGCGATATGCGCAAGTGCCGAACACCGTGCACTCGACGCAATCCACTGTACCGCGTCCGACTACCACGTCGATGGTCCGCTGCTCGCGCGTATTCTCGCGCGGCGGAGTTCCCGCTTGCACCGCATTGGCCATTTCCGCTAACCGCTTTTGGCGTTCTTCCTTTGGCAAGGGACGAACCTCATCTTCAAAGAATTTCTCCGTTGCCGCGACGTTTTCCATGATCTGGCGATCGAGCAATCCCCCCATGGACCGAAGATTTGCAACCTGCGGGTGGTGCTCGAACCATACTGGCTGGGGAAATCCGCCCCAGGCCAGCGCCAGTTGCGTGCGCACCGAGCCGGGAATCACTACTTCGTATCGCGTTGCCCTCGGCCACGGCTTATATCGATTCTGCTCAAGGTAATAAGCATCCGTCTGAATGACCGCAAAAATCGTCTGCGTGGAACCGAACGTGGGAATTCCGTTAAACATGGTCAGGGTTTCGATCGTGTCGATCGTGGAGCTTTCCAGACACAGCCGGATGGCTGCATCGCTGACCGATGACATGAACGCGGTACCTGGCGCCACAAGTAATCCGCGCTGCGCAAATTTCTCGCTCCAGGTCGCGGAAACTTCCCGAGACCATGCCTGCTCTCCCCCGATATCGATGTAATGACAGCCAGCGCGCCAACTGGCTTCCACCACTCGCGGGCCGTTGTAGATAAAGGGCCCGACGGTGTTGCAGACCACCTTGGCTCCGCGGAAAAGTTCCGCTAGCTCTTCCATGGAGGCCCCAACCTCAGTAATTTCGTAGTCGGCCGTCTCGATCCCTGGCACGTGCTCCATTACTTCCTTGAGCTTGGCCCGATTTCGGCCTGCGGCGACAAACGGAACGTTATACTCCCGTAGGAATTCGGCGATCAATCGTCCCGAAAAACCGCTTGCGCCATAGATGATTACGGGTTTGTTGCCATTCATGTTGCCTCATTCTGACCAGCTATTTTTTTACCGCTGCGAGCAATGCACTTTGAGGTATCCTTTGGATTCGAGGGGTACATTTTAGGCAAAAGTATCCTTTTCGCTAGTAGGTACATTTTCGTAACCTGGAACACTGGAGTCTTTGGATGGAAACGTTCTACTGCCCGGTGAAGCTGACGACCGACATTATTGGCGGCAAGTGGAAACCGCTTATTCTGTTTTACCTCGAAGGTGGCCGGCGGCGCTTCAGCGAGTTGCAGCGCTTGATCCCGGGAATGACCAAGAAGATGCTCACCCAGCACCTTCGGGAACTGGAACATGATGGCATCGTCCACCGCAAGGTTTACGCGGAGGTTCCCCCGCGAGTCGAATACTCGCTGACCAAACATGGCGAGAGCCTCAAGCCCATTCTGAAGCTGATGTCATCCTGGGGCAGCAAACATCGTGCGCGATATGGTCTGACCAGGAGCAGCAAGCCTCGGTCGCACGCCGCACTCGCCTCACACGCCTTCAGTGCCAGTGAAAATCTGCAGGGCTGATTGCGCAGGACGGCGTCAGGCGATGTGAGTCGCAGTTATTTCCGGAGCATCCAAATACTGACATGGCAACTGATCGCAAAGCCCTGCTTTCGCAGTATGAAGACATCTGGCTCGTCGACGGCGTTCGCACCCCCTTCGTCGACTACAACGGCCCGCTCGGGCTGGTTTCGCCCACCGATCTAGGCATCAAAGCGGCGCGAGAGATGTTTCGCCGTAGCAAAGTTTCGCCCGAGGATGTGGACACCGTCATTGCCGGAAACATGGCCCAAACGTCGTTCGACGCTTATGTGCTCCCGCGTCACATCGGCACATATTCAGGTGTGCCGTTCGAGGTGCCGGCTCAACTGGTGCAGCGGGTCTGCGGCACAGGCATGGAAGCAATTTTGCAGGCCGCCGATAGCATCAAACTCGGAAAGGCTCGTGTCGGTTTGGTTGTGGGCACCGAGTCGATGTCTCGTAATCCAATTGCCTCCTACACCCATCGCGGTGGTTTTCGCCTCGGGCAGGTGGAATTTAAAGATTTTTTGTGGGAGGCATTGCTCGATCCCTGCCCTAATCTCACCATGGGTGGGACGGCCGAGAACCTCGCCAAACAATATGACATCACCCGCGAGGACGCGGACCAATTTGCCGCCGACAGCTTCGCTCGCGCGATTGCCGCCCAGAAAACTTGTTTTCTTAGCGGCGAAATTGTCCCTGTGACAACCGAGACATTTGAACTGCGCGGATATGCGTCTCGCGGAATTCGCTTGCCTCGGGGCGTCGATGTGCTGAAAGAGGACACTCACGTTCGCCCTTCTCCGCTGGAAGTTCTGGCTAAAATCCCTCCCGCCTTCGGTGGCGTGCAAACCGGTGGAAACAGTTCCAGTATCGTGGACGGAGCCGCAGCTACGCTGGTTGCATCGGGCGAGTTCGTGCGCAACAACGGCAAGCCGCCGTTGGCGAGAGTTGTGGCTGGGGCGGTGGTAGGCGTTCCCCCTGAAATTATGGGCATCGGCCCGGTGCCCGCGATTCGGGCGGTTCTGGATGTTGCGAACCTGAATCTGCAGCACATCGATCGTTTCGAGATTAATGAAGCGTTCGCGGCGCAGACCCTCGCATGCGAGCGCGAACTTGGATTGGACCATGCCAAGCTCAACGTGAACGGCGGCGCCATAGCTATCGGCCATCCGCTGGGCGCGACTGGCGTGCGCTTGGCCGTCACGGTTGCGCGCGAGCTGAAGCGTTCCGGCGGACGTTACGGTATTGCTTCCGCCTGCATTGGCGGCGGACAAGGGATCGCACTACTGGTCCAGAATGCTTCTTTGCCTGCCCCCAGCTAGCTGCTTCTAGATCGGCCAGATCGTCAGCGCCGTCTTCCACAGGATCTGCTGCTTCACCTCGGCGGACAGCGGCAAGGCTTGGAAATCCTCGATATTTTTCCTGATCTCCGGCACCCCTGGTCCCGGCCAGTCGGTTCCGAACAGGGTCTGCTGCGAGATTTCCTCCAGCCTGGGAAAGTATTTCAGCAGCGCCTTGGGAGGAATACCGCTGATATCGAGAAACAAGTTGCGGTGCCTTCTCACCAGAAAAAATGCGGTGTGCATCCACAGCGGCCGCCCGCCATGCGCCATCAGGATCTTCAGCTTTGGAAAATCGACCGCGACGTCATCAAGGAAAATGGGATCGCCGTAGCGGTTCCGGGCGCCGTGAAATATGGACGTGCCCGTGTGGAACATGACCGGTATGCCATTCTCTTCCGCGGCCCGGTAGGTAATCTCCAGCTCCTTCACCCCGTTCAGATAGTCGTTGGGAAAAAGCAACTGGTGTGGAGGGTGGATCTTGATGGTACGGATGCCGAGACGCAGAAATTCATCGACCTCGGCCATAATGTTGTTCGCGTGCCGTGGGTGCAAGCCGCCACAGGAAATCAGCCGTTTTGGATTGTATTTGGTGTAATCGGCAACGTATTGATTCACCGCCGGAGTGAAGCCGATGAAATCGGGCGCAACATAATTAATAAGTACCGCGCGCTCCAGGCCGGCCTTGTCCATGTAGTTGAGGAATGCCTTTGGAGAATGGCCATATTCCACGATCTGATCGAAGTTGGGCCGCTTCTTTTTGACGAGTTCCAGCGCCGACGGGCGGAACATTTCTACCGGGTGAATGTGAACATGGCAGTCAGTGATCAAGCGATGCGTTCCGCCTCAGACTTCCCCACATGCGGGCAACCACCAGCAATCAACAACTCACTTTCTAGTGAAACGAAGACATCAGCCAGAGTAAGAAAGCAACGATTTCAATCGCGGGATGACGAGGCGTAAATGCCCCGCAAGAAGACTTCGCCAATTTCAGCTGCCAACCGGGCCGCGTCGCCATCCACCCGCGAGTTGTACCATGTATAGATCCAGTTCATGCTGCCAAACAGGCTGAGAACGGCAACCCGTGAATTGAACTCAAGATTCTTCTCCCGCTTGAGGGCGTCTACCAGGTCGGCGCAGCAGCGGTAATACTGGCGCTTCAACGCTGCGATCTCAGAACCCAATTCTCCCTGCAGTACATCGTCTTCATGCGAAAGAACTTTCATCGACTTTGGCTTTGCCAGGAAATACTCGAGGTGCGTCCAGATAAACATTTGCACGCGCTTTTCCGGATCCGACTCCTGTTTCAACCGCTCGCGTAAGACCTCCATCACCGACGTGAACAGGTGTTTCTGGATCATGTACAGGAGCTCGTCCTTTGACTGAAAGTAGTAGTACAGTCCTGCCAGTGAGAGCCCGCTGGCGCGCGACAAGTCGCGCATGGAAGCGCCCTCGTAGCCCTTCTCATAGAAGATGTCCGTGGCATGGTCGATGATCTTGGCGAGCTGCCGGTCGAAGCGAGTGTCGGAACTAGCTGCTGTGAGCGTAGGCATAGAAGAAGAGGAGACTAATACCTATCGAACGTTCGTCCTAATGGCGCGCCTATGTTAAGCGCAACCGCCTCAGAGAGCAAGGGTCAACATCAATACAATCCCGCTGTTTTCAGACTCGCGCACTGGCCCACGCGGCTTCCCGCACTTTCCCCAGCCAGGTTGCAAGAACCTTTACATCCGCGTCGGCATCCACATCCTCCTGGGTAGTCAAAACTAGCGGCGCTTCACGTCCAAGAAGCTCTGTAATCCTGGTTTCTATGTCCACACCGGCGGCGCGTTGCTTGAGTTCCGCGTCCATGGCAAGAGATGGTCTAACTCCGTGTAAGGCCCACGCCGCCCACCGATCTGAATCATCCGCTATTACCGGCGACCAGGTTCCACTCCAGCTTTCAGTCAGCACAGATGCAAGCGTATGCTCCGTGGAACCCGGGGCCCCAGAGCGTATGAGCGGCAGCGCTTCATAAAACTGGACAAGGTTGATGACCGGCGCCACCAAAGATGCCCACCACCCGTAGCGCGCTTGGGGGATGCGAAACAGTTCCGGCTCAACCACCTGAACGACGTTTGCTCCCGCCTCCAGTAAAGCTCTGGTGACAGCAGAGGTGACTTCCACCGCGCATTCGGCAGCCTCTTCCGATGCCGCTTCAGATCCTACGAGCTGCGTTGCCAGACTCACCGGGCCCGTAATCCGGACCAGGAACGCAGCCTCTTTGTTGAGCATCGTCTTCAGCCGTTGCAGGACGTCGCAAGCCGTGGCCAAAGGTTTCCTATTCGAGATATCGCTAATCTCCGCAATTTTCTCCCGCAGTTCACCAACGTTTGAGAGGAATGGACCGACGGGATCACACGACCTTTCGTCTCTCCATTCCCGACCGCATCCCAGGATTTCCGCTTCGAGTAATGGATCAAAATAGACCGCGACACCATCCAGCATGAACTTCGCGAGAATCTGACGAAGAGCATTGGCGATCTTGGTAGGATTCAACAAATATTCGCGAAAAGACACATTCTCCAGTCGGGATCCTAGCGCGAAGATTACCGGTACCAGCAGAGGCCGCGCTGCAGGTTCGCCGCGAATTACCTGCCGGATAGTCGCCCTGGGTGTGCTCGGCTCTGACATGGTTAAGGCCTGAAAATTGGCGCGGTGGCCTTTGCGTCGGGCCAGGAGCCGTACCACTGCAGGATGTCTTTCGGCGGCGACTGCTGGTTCCACTCCTTCATGAACGCCTCATAGGTTTTTCCCCGTGCCAGCCGACCTTTGCGTTCCTTGGCCCGCATCTCCTCGGTGCGCCGCGCGTCTACTCTGCGGGTCTCAGAATCCTGCGCAACGCGGTACACATTTTCTGCGGTCCACTCGGAAATGATGTTCTTTTTCAGGTCCTCCACAACCGCCTCCGGCGGGCGTTCCAGAGGATCCCCATATCCCGGGCCTCCTCCGCTGAATCCGAATAGCAGGTCCCCTTCGCTGTACACGCTGGGAGTTCGCGCAATCAGTTCAAATGTCCAATCGCCCTTGATGTCGCGCTTTTCCAAAATCGAGCGGTGATCCAAAGTTACCCCCGGATCTCCCGCTTGCATGCGCGCCAGCAGATCGGCTTTTCTCACGCTGATTCCAGGAATGGGCGCTGACGCGTAGCCCCCGAACAAGGGCTGGCCCAGGGGCACCTTGCTGCCATTTCCCATGCACAGCGAGAGCATGGCGGGAACTTTATGGATCATCCACTGCTGCACTGCGCCCGAGCCGCCACGGTTCAGCCCCGGGCCGGAAGAGTCTTTCCAGTGCTGTGAAAGGGTAACAGTTAACGGGAGCTCGCCTTCCACCTGCTCGCAGTCGGGTGCACGGCCGAACGCGCACCACGCGAAACCGTACGCGTCCATTCCGTCGCTGGCGGCCCGTCCCCCCTGGCCCTGCGTGTTCAACGAGAACGACAGCACATCGGAAACGGCGAGATTCCATTGCGAATGCCCGCTGCAGATCTGTGCGGTGTGCTGGCTGCCTGGTGCGGAGGCAACCTGTCCCCACTGCGCGGTCGAAAACATCATCTTGGCGAAGCAATTGTGAGTGGCACAGCGGCACTGCATGCCGATGTAGACGCAACAACTCGTGGCCGCCAGTTTGTCGGGGTTGAGAATGATATTTTCCGGGAACACGAAGTCGATGGGAGCAAATGTCGAACTGCAGATAGGCAAATCGTGGAAAAAGTATTCGTACATGAAGTTCGCAAGGTGACCGACCACTGCTTGCGTGTGCACGTTGTACGACGAAGGATTTTCTGGAGAGGTGCCGGTGAAGTCGAATGTAAGCCGGTCTCCGCTCTTGATCAGGGTCAGGTAGCACGAACGAACCAGGGCCGGCGTCCAGCCAATCGCGTCATTAAAAACAACGCTGCGGAATTTGCCGTCGGGCAGGCTTTTGACCTTCTGAAATGCTCCAGCCTGCGCCACATCGAGCATTCTTCTCATCAGGCCGACAATGAACTCTACCCCTCGCTTCTCTACCTGTTCAAGCAGGCGTACGCGGACGCGATCCGCGGTGGTGCAGCGGGCGCGCAGGTCCGAGATAAACATGGCAGGGGCGCGCAACCCGTAGACTGAGTAGAACTCCAAAAAATCGTTTCGCAGTTTGAAATTTTCGCCAATCTTGATGGGCGGCAGATTCATCCCCTCTTCGAACCGCGATTTTGCACTGACCGGCATGCCGCCGGGCTCGATTGCACCGGTTTCCGTGGTGTGCAGTGCGGCCGTCGCCCATGCGATCAGGCGGCTGCCATGAAACACCGGCATGATCGCGACTTGATCGGGATTGTGAATACCTCCATATAGCGCGTCATTGGTATAAAAAATATCGCCGTCGTGAATGCCCGGATTTTCTTTGTAGTACTTCAGGATGAACTTGATGATGATCGGCTGAATGATGGCGTGCAGGTATGTTCCGCAGGAAGCGTTGATCAGGTCGCCCTCCGCGGTAAAGATCGCCACCATCGAATCGCCGGACACCCCGAAGTAGCTGCGGGACGAGCGCACGAATATCTCCATGGCCTCGTCGAGAATGTCATTGGTGATCTGAACCCCGATCTCATAGTCTCCCGCCCGAATGCCGTTCGCGCACTCCTGCTCAAAATCGGTGGCTGGCGCGGGTTTGAGCCATTCGAGCTTCTCGGCGAGCGTAGGGATGGGCAAGTGAGATCTCCTATTCCAGAATTCCTAAACCATGTTCGTCAATGGAGAAGCGCAAGGGAAACGGCACGACTAGCGTGGTGTATTGGCTCTCCACCACCGCTGGACCTTGGAGCACGTTTCCGGGACGGAGCTTTTCCATGGCATAGATATTCGTATTGCTGAAATCTTTTTTGTCGGGCCAATACACCGGCCGCATGCCCTTCAAGGCTGCATCAGGCTTCGGTTTCTCCAAAGGCATCTTGGAGAGACTCACTTTCTTGGTCGGCACAATCGCTTTCAGCACAAAGCTGTCGACAAATACGCCGCCCTCCGGATTCACCACGAAGGGGCTAAAGGCTTCGCTGAATTCTTTTTCGAAGGCATCGCAAATCGATTTCACATCATTTTCATTCCTGACAAACAGCAACGGTGAGAGGGTGCGCTTCACGTGAAATTGTCCGCCGTACAGCATGTCGAGTTCGAGCACGAACGTGGCGCCAGCGGGATCGAGACCTTCTCCGGCTAGGTCGCGTTTCGCATTGTCGATCAGCATCTCGACCGTGTGATTGAACTTGTCGAACTCCGGAACCAGCTTGTGGCTGACCGGCTCCATGAGCGTCAGCTTTCGTGAGTGCTCGTATACGTGCATGATGTCCATGGTCGACGAACCGTAGGCGCAAAATACGGGCGAGAACGGAAAGATCACCGCCTTCGGAATGTCCGCACGGAAGCCTTCCACGTGCGTAGCGCCGGCGCCCCCGGCGGCGAACAGGATGAACTCCTCGGGAGAGTAGCCGCGCAGGTGCACTTCTTTCATAATCGCCGACGACATATTGCTATCCACAATTTTGCGAATGATAGCCGCAGCTTCCTCCACCTCCATGCCGAGCGGCTTGGCGATTTTGTCGCGAATGGAAGTTGTCGCTTTCTGCTTGTTCAAAATCAGCTTGCCGCCATAGTAGTACTCGGGGTTGATGTAGCCGAGCACAACGTCGGCGTCGGTGACCGTCGGTTCCGTGCCTCCGCGATTGAAGCACACTGGACCGGGAAGCGATCCCGCGCTGCGCGGTCCTACTTGCAATTGCTTATGCAGCAGCTTGTTCAGCCACGCGATCGACCCACCGCCCGCCCCGATCGACAGCGTCTTGATCATGGTGATGCCCACCATCCAGCGGTCGATCACCGGTCGGAAATCGTAGCTCCGCACGCTGTCCTTCACCACCAGGCCGACATCGAAACTGGTTCCTCCCATATCCGCCATCACCACGTTATGAATGCCCAGCGCGGTCGCCACGTGGTGCGCGCCCATTAAGCCGGAAACCGGGCCGCTGTTGAAAGTGCGGCTGGCCGCGGTTTTGAAAACTTCGGCTATGCCTCCTGAACTCTGGATCATGGAGAGCGATCGCTTGTAGCCGCGCTCCCGCAGCTTGTCCCAGCAGGTGGAGAGTTCGATCTGCATCGAACGTTGCAGGTAGGCGTCGAGTATGGCGGACATGCTGCGCTCGTACTCGCCCAGTTTTCCCACCACCTGTCCCGCGAGCACCACGGGCATGTAGCCAATATGAAATTCCTGGTATTCGCTGCGAATGATTTCCTTGATTTTCTTTTCGTGCACTGGGTTAAGGAAGCCCCACAGCAGTGAGACCACAAATGCCCGGGCGCCCTTGCCTACCAGGTACCGCACCTTCTCGCGCACGTCATTCTCGTCCAGCGGCCGAAGCACGTGGCCCGCGGAATCTACGCGCTCTTTGACCCCGACAATCATTTCGCGAGGGATCAGGGGATCGGGCTTTTTCTGGATGCTGAGATTGCGTCGTTCCTGCACGCGCGTGCCGTCGATCCATTGCGCGCCCCGGCCCAGCAGGGTGGTATCCTCGTGCCCCTCGGTTGTAATCAGGCCCAGGCGCGGGCCTTTCCTCTCCAGCAGGCGATTCAAGGCAATCGTCGTGGAGTAGCGGATCATATCTATGTTGGGCAGCATGTTTTCCATCTGCAAGCCCAACGCCTGCGCGCCTTCCTCTATCACGTTCGAGAAGCACACCGACAGATCGTAGGGAGTGGTGGGCACTTTTCGGATCACTGTCTGGTCCTGGTAGTTCAGCACCAGGTCGGTAAACGTCCCGCCCACGTCGATATCGATCGAGTTCATGACGCGGCCTCGAGTCGTTTCCCCTTCACCACAAGCTCGCCGCGTGCCAGCCTGCTCTTCAGAGTGTCTACATCGATTTCGATATCCCACGTGATGGGATGACCAGGGGGCAGATATTCGGTTTCAATCTGCGTGCCGCACTGGGAACAGTAGAACTCGACAATCCGCACCCACAGCGGGTCCGGCGAAAAGCTGAAGTCGCCCTTCACGACGGGCGTATGTACTTCGCGCGGATCACGATCGTAAAGCAGGCAGCCCTTTTTGTAATTCTCACGCGCGCTTCCGAGCGTGTGGCCGCATCGGTTGCAGATCCATAGCTCTTGATCGAGTTCCAGATCCAGGTATTCGGTGATGCGAATGCGACGATCGGTCGCCATCGGCTCTCCTGACAAATTTTCTATCGTGTGTGCGTCAGCTGCGCATTTCCGTATTGGTCTATTTGGAGCTGCCAATCTTCGGGCACAAAGTACGTGCTGTTCTGCGATTGCAGCACTGCACAGCCGCTCAGTCTGTTGCCCGGCTTTAAAGACTCCCATTTGTACAGCGCCGCTTCGCCAGTCGCACTGCCATACGCCACCTTGCGCGTCCCGGTTAACGCGTCGGAAGGATCTTCCCCGCCCATCTCCCTCAGGCTCAGGGCAGGTTTGGCGATCACTTTCTTCACCCGCAGGTGCACCAATTCCACGCTCGCTGCCTCTGGAAGATCGGATCCCAATTTCCTTCGCAAGTCCGCCACACTGCCGAAATGCGTTTGCGGACATCGCACCTGCAGATTGGGTCCACCAGGTTGAGAAAACTCCAGTTCCACCGAGCATTCTGCGTTGTCCGGCTGAATGCCTTCGCCGAGAAGATCGCGGATGGCGGTAACCCGCAGATCTTCAATGAGACGATTTAGCGCGCTCACATCTGCGCCGTCCCGAAGCATGAAATGAAAAAAACGTTCGTAGTCATGCGAGATGTCCGACACTGACGATCCAAAGGCGCTGAATACCGGTCCCAGGTCGAACAGGAACACGTCCCGAATTCCGGCCCGCTGCGCAATTCCGCAGGCGAACAGACCGCCATTCCCTCCGTAGGCAAAGAGCGCGTAATCGGACATATCCTGCTGCAATTGCTTGCCCGCAAAAGTGATCATGCCGGCGACCATGTCATACGCCCGGTCGACGATGGCGTTACACGCTTCGCTCAGCGACAGCCCGAGCGGCTTGGCAACTTGATTTTCAACCGACTCGCGCGCTTGTTCGGCATCCAGGCGCTTGCTGCCACCAAGAAAGAAGTCCGGATCGATCAGCCCAGCGCAGACAAAGGCATCGGTCAGGGTGAGCTTGTCGCCGCCCAGGGCATAACACACCGGTCCGGGAAACGAGCCCATGCTTTCCGGGCCAAGGCGCACGGCGTGGTTCGAGACGCTCACGACGCTTCCGCCGCCCAGCGCGATAGACCGCAGGTAGGGCAAACGGACGCGCAGCGGAATGCCGAACAGGTCGCTCACTTGCGAATACACGGGCTCGCCATTCTGAATGACACCAGCCTTTGCCGTCGTGCCGCCTACGTCCAGTGCGATCACTTTTTTCAACCCGTACGTCTTGGCCAGGTAACTTGTCCCGTACACGCCCAAGATTGGACCCGACTCCATGGTGTCGATGGCCCGCGTCTTGGAGACGCCGGCGACCCCGCCATTGATATGGCTGATTAAGAATGCGCGCGAATAACCCTGCGTGTAACGAAGCTCGTCCTCTGCCTTGAACAGGGTCGCAGCCAGCGCGCTGTGCGTATAAGCATTGATCAGCGCATAGTAAGTGCGGGTCATGTCGTCGGTGTTCTGGCATATATCACTGCCGGTCAGCACCGGAACCGAACCGAGAAAGTGGTCCGGATACTGTTCGTCGACCACTCGCTTGATCTGCTGCTCCTGTTCGGGATTCTGCAACGCACCCTTCAAGCTGATGCAGATGCGCCGCACCCCATTTTCGAGCAGTGAGCGCACCGCGCCCAGAATTGCTGCATCGTGGCAGCCGTCAATCCCAACTACGTTCTGGCTATCGAGAACCTTGTTCAGGATGGGACTGCTTTTTTCTTTGCCATAGAGATCTTGTTCGTGCCCCTTGCTGACGATCAGTCCAATGCGCGGCCCGCGCAACTCGGCAAGAACGTTCGACGTGATGGTGGTGGACCATCGCAGCAGCTCCACGTGCTCCAGGAAACTTTGCAGATCGCCAAACCCTAGCTGATTGGCCCCCTGCGTCAGGCAATCGAACAGGCACAGCGTCAGATCGTGGGGCGTCGAGTCGACCTTCGCGAAGACAAACTTCTCCCCATTACTAAAAATGCCGTCGGTCAACGTGCCCCCGACGTCGATATCCACGCTATACACGGGCCCCTCGAAGCATGTGTTGGTTCACCGTCTCCATGAATTCAGACGAGCTCAGGGTCCAGCCCAAAGCCAGCTCCACGTTGCGAATGGTGGCTTCCTGCAGCAATGGCGGGCCCGCCTGCATCGTGGCATCACGCAGCAGAACCGGCCAATAATCCAGGAAGAATGCGTCCCGCAGCGTCGATTCCACGCAGATGTTGGTGGCGATTCCTGTGAAGAACAGGGTCTTGATGCCCCGGGTGCGCAACAGCGAATCCAGCGGCGTGCCGCAAAAACCGCTATAGCGCGTTTTGTTCACGACCAGGTCGCCGCTGTGCGGCTTCAGCTCATCGACTACTTGCCAGTCCCATGTGCCCTCGGTCAGCACTTTGCCTTTTAGCTCCGGACGCTGCTTTATGAGACGGAGCGCCAGCTCTTTATACGCGTTGGGAGACTCCGGGCCGCCGCTCGTCGTAAGTTGCGCGTCATACCCCATTTGCAGGTAGACGACCAGGATGCCGGCTTCCCACGCGGTTCGCAGGACATCCTTGCAAACACTGATCACGCTGCATGCGCCGCTGATATCCAAGCCCGCAAGCTCGAACATGCCTCCCTGGCTGGCGAATGCATTTTGCATGTCGACAACCATGACCGCACATCGCGTCCTGTCAACTTCGATCGCGTCCGGCTTTGTGGGAAAAGTGCACATGGTCAACTCTGCCCTCTCGAAATCAATGCCCCCCGTTCCCCGACGTGTCGTAAGCCTTGCGAATCAACTGCCCCTTCATTTCAAATCGCGGCAACGTACCTGCCGGCACGAGTTGCACCTCAGCGGGGACCGTCAAAACCGACTTTATCTTGTGCTCAATGGCCGCCTTCAGCCCTGTCATTTCGCCTGTAGCTTCAGCACGTTCCGCTACTACTTTTAGCGGTGGCGAGACCCGGGGTCCCGGCGCATCCAGGATGATCTGCATTTCTCCCGTGGTTTTCGGATGAAAGCTGGAGACCACGTCCTTCACCGCCGAGGGAAACACATTGACGCCGAGAACAATCAGCATGTCGTCGGTCCGGCCGACGCAACGCAGCTTGAACCCGGTGCGGCCGCAAGCACACGCCGTATCTAACACCGTTACCCGGTCCCGGGTTCGAAAGCGCAACAAGGGCACACACTCGCGCTCTAAGCTCGTGTAAACCAGTTCGCCCGTCACGCCTCTCTCAATCGGCAGACTTTCGCTAGTGTCAGGATCGATGATCTCCGGCAGCACATAGTCAGGCCCGTTGAAGTGCATGCCTGATTGTTCCCGGCATTCGCTGAAGATGATGGGCGCCATGTCCGCATTGCCCAAGCCTTCGGTCACGCGCGCTTCATAGTCTTGTTCGAGCTTCGCGCGCACCGCTGGAATCCCCGCTCCTGGTTCAGCCCCGCAAAACAGTTTCTTCAAGCCCAGCTCTTTAGGATCGAGTTGCGCCTCGCGCCGCACGAAGTCAGCAAAGTAGGTCGCGTATGAAGGCGTGCAGTGCATGGCGTTCGCTCGCAGACACTGAATTGCTCGGACCGCCTTCTCCGAAGCGCCGGTCCCGATGGGCACGAACGTCGTACCCACATGCTCAATCGCGTCTTTTGACGACAGTCCCGCCACAAACATCGTGAGTCCAGCCGCGTGAATGACCACGTCCGTCTTGCGCAGGCCTTGCGTGTAGAAAGATCGGGCCGTGAGCCTCGTCCACGTCTTCGCGTCTCTTTGTGTCAACCCGACATAGCTGGGCTTTCCAGTGGTCCCCGTCGAACTATGGATCCGGATCACGTCTTCCCACTGGGCTGCCATGTGCTTTCCCAGGGGCGGGCAATCTGCCTGGCTCTGCCGCAACTCCTCCTTCGTGGTGAAAGGAAAGCGGCGCAAGTCACTCAAGCCATGAAAATCTTTTCGCCGTATTCCAGCAGCGCGAAATTTGTCCCGGTAGAAACTGGATCTTGCGAACAGGTAGTCCAATTGCCCTGCGAGTTTCTGCTGCTGAAATTCGGCCGTCTTCTTCGCGCTGGCCGTCTCAATTTCCGGATCGAGATATTCGCCGCTCCCCATAAGGCCGCTTGCTCGGCAATGCTTGCCGCTACCTATCGAACGTCCGTTATAATCTCGGCGCCATTAAAAAGCGCAAAACTGGGAACTTTGCGCGCACCTATTCTCCACGGCTGTTAGAGCGTGTCAAGGCAAATGAAGCGCGTTCGCGACCGCTGCTTACGGTGCGCAACCTGACCATTGCGGCCCGTGCTACTGTCGAACCCGCTGCGAGGACGCCATGCAAAGGACCATGATGAACTACCCGTTGACGCTCACCCACATACTCGAGCGTGCGGGGAAGGTCTTCCCCGAGCGTGAAGTCGTCTCGCGATTACCCGACCGTTCGCTCCTGCGTTACACCTACGGCGATTTCTATCGTCGCGCTCGGAGTCTAGCCGCGGCTTTACAGAAAGCTGGTCTGCGGCGCGGTGATCGTGTCGCCACTCTCATGTGGAACCACTACGCCCATCTGGAAGCTTACTTTGGCATCCCCGCCGCAGGCGGAGTGCTGCAGACTCTCAACCTGCGCCTTGCGCCACACGAGATCGCGTACATCGCCAACCATGCCGGGGATCGCTTTCTCATTGTCGATGACATCCTCCTCCCCACCTTTGAAAAAATCAAAGATCAGGTCCAGTTCGCACGAATTTTTGTCGTCCCGCTCACCGGAAAACCTATATCCGCGCAGTATGAAGATTATGAGGACTTCCTGAAAAGCGCTCCCGCCGACTTTCGATATCCTGAGCTCGACGAAAACGAAGGTGCCTCGTTGTGTTACACGTCCGGCACAACTGGAATGCCCAAGGGTGTTCTTTACACCCATCGTTCCGTTGTTTTGCACACCTGGCTCTCCACGATGATCGACAATTTCGCCATTTGCCACGGCGACGTTGTCCTGCCCGTAGTTTCTATGTTCCATGTCAACGGCTGGGGCCTGCCATTTGCCAGCCCGTTCGTCGGCGCTAAGCTCGTGCTCCCGGGACCGTATCTGGATTCCGAGAGCCTGCTCGAGCTCTTTGAAAAGGAACGAGTGACCGTCGCCGCCGGCGTGCCGACGATTTGGTTGAGCTTGATTGAATGCCTCGACAAACATCCCGAATTGCGACAGCACTTGCCTGGCCGCGTGCTGGTCGGCGGAGCGGCGCCACCCGTGGCCTTGATTCGCAAGCTCGACGCCTTGGGCATCAAGCTCACTCAAGGGTGGGGGCTCACCGAGAGCAGCCCGCAAGCCACTACCAATCAGTTGAAACAGCACATGCTGAATTGGCCCGCAGACGATAGGTACGAGCTAACCAGCATGGCTGGCATCCCAGTGCCATTTGTAGAGCGGCGGGTCGTGAGCGATCAGGGCGAGGTCCCATGGGATGGTCAGACCATCGGCGAAATCCAGCTACGCGGCCCCTGGGTGGCCGCCAGTTACTTCAACTTGCCGGAAGAAACGAGCAAGTGGTCCGACGATGGCTGGTTTCGCACCGGAGATGTGGGCAGCGTCGATCAGAACGGATATTTGAAAATCGTCGATCGCACAAAGGACCTGATTAAATCCGGCGGAGAGTGGATTAGCTCGGTGGATCTGGAAAACGCTCTGGTTGCCCATCCTGGCGTGCGCGAAGCCGCGGTCATCGCGGTTCCTCATCCCAAATGGCAGGAGCGGCCGCTCGCCGTCATCGTTGCCAAAGATGATGCTAAGCCCTCAGCTGACGAACTGCGCAGTTTCCTTCAAGACAGATTTGCAAAATGGCAATTGCCGGATGCGTTCGTATTCGTCGATGAATTACCTCATACTTCCACCGGCAAGCTCCTGAAGTTGGAGCTGCGCCGAAGATACCGGGATTGGCGCTGGAGTTAAATCTGCGCCATGCAAACGGGCCACGCCCCGAAAACGCCTGAAACGCGCACCGACGCGATCTGCGACTCTCTGCTTTATTCCTTGCGCTAGAACGAAAACTTCGCCGCGAACTGGAACTGCCGCGGGTTCAGCATGGTTCTAGGTGTCCCGAAACCGGGGCTGGCAAACGGCGGACCGCCTGCGGGGCAATTGCCGATTGTGGGGCCCTGGATTTGCCGGGTTATGCTGTCGTTGTAACTCACCGGGACCTGCCCGTTGCAGAAATTCCAGGTGCCATACACCGAGTTTACTTCGTCCACATTTTGCCGATTGAAAACGTTGAAAACATCGACCATCAAATCCATCTGCAGGCTTTCGCGAAGGTGGATCACGCGCGATACCCGCGTATCCCAGGCGCGCAGGTTGTCGCCCCAATAGGTATTTCTGCCCTGTAAGCCCACCCGGTCCGTCACCGGGTTGGTATCGCCGTTCGCGTCAAATCCCACGAACATGGTGAAAGGCCGTGCCGACTGGATGGTCACGATGTTGCTTAACTGGAAATTCCGCAAAAAGGTGTTCTGTGGAGCATCCAGCACGAAGTTGGCAACGAAGCGATGCCGTACGTCCTGGTTCGAGTTCGCCCGCTCCAGGTTCCGGCGGTAGAGGTCCTGCGGAGTGCTCACGAAGGTCGTGAACGTGCCATCGTCCAGGGTATGTGAGAACGTGTAGTTTGCATTGAATCGGGCATACTTGCCCGCATTCTTCGCCGCCTGCAGAGTCAAGCCGTGATACACCGAACTGCCGCTGTTGTCGGTGAAATAGAGCAGGCCCGAGTTGGTGTACAACGAGTTGCCAACCGCGCCTGCTATCGGAATGGGTGAGAAGTAATCCTTTCCTGCCGGCCAGTCTGCCGGAGTAATGGGTGAGGCAGGTGGGCAGAACGTGGCTGTGTTATTGACCCCGGTCGTCGGACATACGTTCAAATTCTCAGCCCGCACCAGGTGATGCGCGGCCACGAACATATAGCCCGCGCTTACGGTCAGGCCATTCGAGATCTCCCGATCGATTTCCAGGTTGCTTTGTAGCGAATATGGAATTGGGCTCCGGTGGTCGACCATGCCTGCGCCTGCCGTAACCGCGGTGCCCTTTGGACCGGTAATGAAGTTGGGCGGCACCTGTCCCGTTGTGATTAACGTTGCGGCTGCCTGCGCCGGTGTGGGCCATGCGTTCCCGTTCGGGTCCGTGATTCCAGGTGCGTACGGCGTCAACTGGTTCAGCACCCAGGTTGCAGTATCTGCGCCTTTTCGAATTCCCGGCAGATTCACGTTGGGAATGATCACCGGCCGCTGCGGTTGGGTGATGAAGAAAAATGACAAATTGTACCGGTCGTCGAATTTCCCGAACCCTGCGCGAATCACCGTCTTGCTATCGGGCGAGTATGCCAGTCCCACGCGCGGCTGGAACCCATCGTAATGCGGATCCACCTGCTTCGAGAGGCCGCTCTCAAAGTCGTACCGCATCCCGTAGTTGAAGGTCAGCTTGGGAGTGATGCGCCACTGATCCTGCGCATAAAATCCCCAGTACCCGTGGTTAAGTGTTTCCGAGAAATCCTGCGGAACTACGTAAGCCTGCTGCCAGGTCGTCGGAACCACTGGCGGCAAACTGCCCGGGACGATCGGACCGGATCCAACTGGGGCGCCCCAGAACACGATCGGCGTGCCGTCGAGGAACGGCGGAAGCGGACATGGGCCGTCCGCCGGAACTTCCTGGATGTTTGCCGTCGGGTTAACGAAATCGGCAAATTGCACCAGGCAGTTCACGCCCGGCAAAACAATGCGCATCGGCGTAAAGCCAGGCCAGATTACGAAGTCTTTCAGATAATTCGTGTCAAAGCCGAATTTCGCGCCGTGATTTCCCTTCACCCAGGACAAGGAGTCGGAGAACTGGAAGCGGCTCTCGAAGATTGCATCCAGCACGCCGAAGTTATGTCCCGTCATGAACAGGTTGGGAATATCGAGGTTGGGCTGCCCGCTCACGCCCGGGAAATCGTAGTGACGGCGGGCATACTGAACCAGTGCCACATTGACCAGGTCGGGCTTTATGACTGTCGCAAGGGTTCCGGCAAGAGACTGGTCGCGGATGAACGCGTTATGTCCGCTGCTGGGCGCGCCAATCCCGCCACCGTCCAGAGTGTTGCCGACCAGCAAATTCAAGTCGCGGCCGTCTTCGATGTTGTAACGCAGCGAAAGGCGGTTCGGGGCGTTGATCTGGTGGTCGATTTTGACGATGCCGTAATCGTTGTCCTTCGTCTTCAGAATGTTCAGGTTTTCCGGCGCGATACCCAGCGCCGCTTTCGCCTGGTTCAGCACCGCCAGGTTACCCGTGAGAAAACCGGGATACGTAGGCGATTCCCCTCGTCGCTGCCCTTCGTAGTTCAGGAAAAAGAACGTCTGGTCCTTGCGGATCGGGCCCCCAAGCGTGCCGCCAAACTGATTTTGCCGCAGCGCGAAGGGTTGCGGACGGGGTTGCAGCAGCGAGCGCGAATCCGTAGCGCTGTTTTGAAAGTAGTCATACACCGAGCCGTGCAAAGAATTGGTTCCCGACTTCGTCACGATGTTGACGATGCCCCCCAGCGCGCGTCCATATTCGGCGCCAAACCCGTTGTTCACCACGCGAAACTCGCTCACTGACTCCTGCGGTGGAGTCGCGCGTTGCGACCCCGTGACCGTATTGATCGTGTCCGCCCCGTCGACCGTAACAATGTTGCTGAGGTCGCGCATACCTCCAAATGACACCCGCGTTACTTCAAACTCGGTAATGGTTGACTGCAAGCTGGTGCGTCCCGTCGCCACCCCGGGTGTGAGCAGCGCGAAGTCGGTAAACAGGCGTCCGCTGATCGGCAATGACTCGATTTGCTTGGTGTCGATGACCTGGCTGATTTCTGTCCGCGTCGGCTCAACCGGTGGCACTTCTGTGCTGACCGTCACCGTTTCGCCCACACTGGCGACTTTCAACGTGACATTTACGGTCGCGGTCTGTCCCACGCTCAAACGGATTCCGGTTTCTGTGAACTTGGCAAATCCGGAGGAGAGCACTGTCAATTCGTATTGTCCGGGAGGCAAATTGGGAACCAAATAGTAACCCACATCGTTGGTCGTCGTCGTGAACGCCTGGTTGCGGTCGGTTTGGCGAAGAGAAAGTTGTGCCTTCACGATGGCTCGCCCACTCTCGTCGAGGACTGTGCCGTTCAATTGTGCGAAGCTCACCGTAGCTTGGGGAAAAGCCTGGGGTACCAGCAGGGCCGCCAGAATCGGGAACAGCAGAACGACCAACAACGAGCGTGATCGCATAATCTACCCCCTTTGCAATCTCTTCGAGCGAACGTCCGTTCTACTCAGCCTGCCGACAAGAGAACACACATACTTTTCGCCTTGGGGCTAAGGAGACTTGATTGTGAAATATTTCGAGAATCGGAGACGACGCATATAGCCTGTCATCGACGTGCTAACGGCACGCGACGGAAAACTCCTGCTTTCCTATCGAACGTCCGTTCGCTGAGCACCTGAGTCGCACTATTGTGCACAAGTCCATACTGCTGTCAAGACAAATGCGAGTTGTCGCAGACTCTGTACATAACACCGGAACTGCCGGCCTAACCCGATCATGCCGCCGAATGCGCGATGGGCGCCTCTTTACCCCACACCTCGCGAGCCGTTTCAGCTACCAGGCGAAGCTTTGCCTCTTGCTCCTGCGCGCTTAGTAAATTGCCTTCCAGCGTAGACGCGAAGCCGCATTGCGGGCTCAGCGCCAAATGTTGCAACGGCATGTAAGCGGATGCCTCCTCGATGCGCCGTTTGAGCTCGTCCTTGCTTTCGAGCGCCGCTTTTTTTGAACTGACCAGTCCTAGCACGACCGTTCGATCTTCCGGAACTTCGCGCAGAGGTTCGAAGCCGCCGGAACGCTGGTCATCGTATTCAAGCAAAAACCTGTTGAACGTGGTCTTTCGAAAAACACTGGTGATCGGACCGTAATCCCCGGCGGCATAAAACTTGCTCTGATTGTTTCCCCGGCATAGATGCAGGCCAAAAATGATTCCGGGGTGATGCCCGATGACCGCGTTGTCCATCTCGATGGAAAGATCCAGCAGGCGGTCAGGATCGTTGCCGCGCTGCCGGTAGCCTTCGCGCAATTGTGGATCGAGTAGTGCCGTATATTGCGGTGAATCGATTTGAATGTACGTGCAACCGAGGCGAATCAATTCACTGACTTCATCGCGCAGGATGTCGACCAGGTCAGCCAGGTAGGCATCCACGCTTGCGTACGCTCCCGCCGATTTCTTCGCATCGTAGTAGGCCGCCGCCTGCTGCGCGCTGATCATGCTCGTCTTGGCGGGATGGCTTGTCTTGGCACGCAAATACGTGTATTCCTCCGCGCAAAGCGGGCGCTTGCGGCGTAGTTTCGAAACCACCACCGGCCGCGCCAGCACCAACTCCTCCCCTTTTTCGTTCCGAAACGGAATTGCCCAGCCCCCGGTTTTGTCATAACCCTCGACGGCATCGATCAGGTGTCCGTAGAAAGCGTACCGGCGCATCTCCCCGTCGGTAATCATTTCCAGGCCGGCGCGGAGTTGCGTCTCCACGGCTTCGTCCACGGCGCGATCTTCAATTCTTTTGAAATCGGCGTCGCTCAGCTGATTGGACGCAAATTGGTCGCGCGCCTCTTTCAGGTAAGCTGGTCGCAACAGGCTTCCCACCACGTCGCTGCGATACACGTTAGTCCTCCTGGGTTCGGTCCCACATGCGCTTCCCCACACGTTTCGACGCCGCAAAATCGCCCACAGCGCGCATCAATTTACCCCGAGATGAGTTCTCGTCACAAGCGCAATTTCTTTTTGGATTTCGAACGAACTGTTCGAATTTCAAGCCAATTCGCTGGTCCTGAGCTTGCATCCGCGCTCGTCTTGTCTCTCGAAACCGCGGTGTGGTCGGCTCTTCTAAGCATGACTTGACAGAGAAGGAGAGCAGGATAAGAATGCCGACCTCATGGCTGAGAAACAAACCATGTTTCTCGAGAACTTCTGGTATGCCGTGGCTTGGGACCACGAAATCAAACGCGCTCCGTTTGGGAGAACTATTTGCGGTCAGCAACTCTTGCTCTACCGGCAGACCAATGGCAGTATTTCGGCCTTCGAGGATTGCTGCCCCCACCGCTTACTGCCGCTTTCTAAGGGATTTCTGCAGGGCGACCAGCTCGTTTGCAAGTATCACGGACTCAAATTCAACGAAAGCGGTCAATGCGTATGGATGCCTGGCCAGGAAGGTATACATAAGGATACCCACTTACGCACCTATCCCGTCGCCGAGAAGCACAGGTTCGTATGGGTATGGATCGGAAATCCCGAACTCGCGAACGAGAACAGCATTCCCAACCTGCCATGGTGTTCCGATCCCGCATGGGTTTTCGAAGGAAGCACCTATCGCATCAACTGCAACTACCAACTTCTCGTCGACAACCTGATGGATCTGTCACACGAAACTTTCGTGCACCCTTCCAGCATTGGTCAGCATGAAATTTTGGAAGCGCCCATCAAGGTCACTTCCGACGAGCGTTCCGTCACTGTCACTCGCTGGATGTTCAATATCGATCCGCCGCCATTCTGGGCGGCTAACCTGCGCTCTTATTCCAAGTGCGATCGCTGGCAGATCTGCAACTTCAGCCTGCCCGCGAACGTCATGATTGATGTAGGCGTGGCACCTGCCGGAACGGGCGCTCCTCAAGGCGATCGATCCCAGGGCGTGACCGGGATTGTGGTGAACGCCATGACGCCGGAAACCGCAACCAGCACCTGGTATCACTGGGGCATGGCTCGTAATTTCCAGACCGATGACCGCGGTTTGACGTTTCGCATCCGGGATGGCCAGGCCGCCGTGTTTGCCGAAGATCTGGAGATTCTTGAAGCCCAACAGCAGAACATTCTTCGTCGTACCGATCGCCAGCTTCTCAACTTAAAAATTGACGCCGGCGGCGTTCACGCTCGCCGCTTGATTGATCGTGAACTGCAAAAGCACAGCGCGGCCGGGGCCCTGAAGTAGTGGTAGGACCTGCAGAATGCTCCAACAGTTCCGGTCCGTCAGTTCGGTTTTGATCCAGAACTCAATGAGCCGCTCGCCTTAAGGCTCTGGTTGGCTCGGAAAATAACGTATTCGCGAATGGCTGCGGCATCTGCTTGCGACAATTCCTTAGCGAACGACACCATGCCGTTCGACTGCAATAGGCCGCCGCGCACGATGTAAAACCACTGATCGTTGCTTAAAGCGCTCGAGTAGCGCAGGTCAGGGAGCACTCCTCCGCTGACCGCAACATCTCCGTGGCACCCGGCGCAGTAGCGCTGGAACAACTGCTTGCCTCG
>Ga0070741_10006948_pt1 | contig 23866 bp, 23 predicted proteins | sample Coa_R1_4_FD_66440 | JGI IMG/M metagenome (GOLD analysis project Ga0070741, IMG submission 66440) | Surface soil microbial communities from Centralia Pennsylvania, which are recovering from an underground coalmine fire - Coalmine... | ecosystem: Environmental > Terrestrial > Soil > Unclassified ...
CGTTCTCCGCAGCGTGATGGAACCAGTGGTCGGTAGATGGTGGGGCACCGAGTAGTCGCTAGTCAGGAACGGCTCAGGCAGCAAGTCGCTAACCGATTCGAGACGTTGCCGGCTACCGGCTGGCGATGCACAAAAAGAGGGGAGCCGAAGCTCCCCATACAGAAGCGACAGAGGCGATATCACTTAGATAGACTCTGGCGGCGAAAGAAAAGTTGTCCACTCCGGCAAACAACGTGCTCCCGCCAAAATATTTTTCCACTTGCGAAGAATCGTGGGCCGAAATTGACGGCGGTCGCATGCGCTATCTGCGTGCCGGATCGGGGCCGCCGCTGGTGTTGCTGCACGGACTGCTGGGATATTCGTTCTCCTGGCGATTCGTCGTCGAATCTCTTTCCCGCCACGCGACCGTTTACTGTGTCGACATGCTGGGCACCGGATTCTCCGATCGCCCTGCGGGCCTGGATGCAACCCTGCGGGGTTCCGCCGACCGCTTACTTCGATTTCTGGACGAAGTCGGCATACAGCGCTGCGATTTACTGGGCTCATCCCGCGGTGGCGCCGCGGCAATGATGGCTGCCGCTCTCCGGCCTGAGCGGGTGCGAAGCTTGATTCTGTGCGCCCCGGTGAATCCCTGGTCGGCGCACGGCAGGAGGCTGGCTGCATTCCTCAGCAGCGTCGGGATTTCTTCGCTGTTTGTACGCTTGGCGCCGCGACTCACATTGATTCACGGCCCTGTTCTAAAGCGACTGTATGGTGATACCCGCCGCATAGCTCCCGGTACGCTGGAAGGCTATACGGAACCATATCGTCGTCCGGGCGCTTTCCGGCACGAGACCGCGATTTTGCGGACGTGGAGCCGCGATTTGGAGGACCTCAAGTCCATGTTGCCGCAGATCGGGAACATTCCCACTCTTCTGCTGTGGGGCAGCCTCGATCGAGCTGTGCTGCCTGCCTCAGCAATTCCGCTGAGTCACAATTTCCGCAACTGCCGCCTGGTGGTTTTCGAAGGAGCAGGTCACTTGCCTTACGAGGAAGTCCCTGATCAGTTCAACCGAGCGGTGATCGAATTCCTTTCTGGATTACCCCCGGCAAAAGAAAGCATCTGCTAACCTCGGAACGCGTCCGCTCATGGCACACCACATTTTCGAGCTTCTGCGGAATTACATCGGACAGTATGGCTACTGGGCGGTTGCGGCCGCGCTGTTGCTGGAGAATGCCGGACTACCGGTTCCGGGCGAAACGGTGTTGCTGTTTGCGAGTTTCCTTGCGTATTCCGAGCACCGTCTCTATCTGCCGTACATCATCCTCGTCGGCATTGGTGCGGCTACTTTCGGCGACAACATCGGATTCCTCATCGGCCACTATGGTGGACGGCGCCTTCTCGCGCGCTACGGCAAAGTTCTGCATATAAGCCCGCATACGATTTCTCGCGGCGAACGACTGTTCCGGCGGTACGGAGCGATGACTGTTTTCATTGCGCGCTTCATCGCAGGAGTTCGGGTGATTGCGGGCCCGCTCGCAGGAGTGCTGCGCATGCATTGGAAGAAATTTGCCATTGCAAACTTCCTCGGGGCTGTCCTGTGGGTTACGACGATCTCAACCGTCGGATACGTTTTCGGCAGCCATTGGGACGAACTCGTTCGCGTCGTGAGAAGCGCGAATATCTTTCTTCTGGTCCTCGCAGTAGCGGTGACTGTGTTTCTCTGGTGGCGAGCGAACAGGAGGGGCAAAGTCGCCGAACCGTAAAGCTCAGCCGGCAATTTGTAATTGAGCAGTTTGAAACTTGTAATTTGAAGCCCGTATCCAGTCACACGTAAATGTTGCAAATTAGCGATTACAAATTACTCGATTAGAAATTGAACAGCCTCTAGCTATGATGTTGGGGTGAACGCTACCGTAAAGCGTGTTGCAGCCATTGTTGTGGGTTGGGCATTCATCCTGTTCGGAATTGTTGGACTATTTCTTCCCATTCTGCAAGGCGTGCTGTTCATCATCATCGGGCTGGTGATTCTCTCGTCCGAATACGTGTGGGCGCATCAGCTACTGGCGAAATTGCGTGCTCGCTTTCCAAAGATCAGTCGCACCGCCGACGAGGCAGCGGCAAAAGGCCGCGCCGTTCTGAGCCGGATTTTCCGCACCAATACCGATTGATCCCCTATTGGAGCCGGTGCTAACCTCGGATTACCGCCTGCCTTCATGCATGCCGCCGTCAAATCGCGCGCCCAGAGTCCCTTCGACGTGGCCCATCGTATCGGGGAGTTGCTTCACAGCAGAATCCCCGAAGTCTGGATCAGGTTCCTGCTGGCCATCGTGGGACTCTTCCTCGCTTTGGGCGCAGCCCTGTTTTCCACTGTATCGCGTGAATCCGGAAATCTTTGGGCCACTCTCATCCTTGCCTCGGCTGCACTGCTACTGGCGACGATCGTGGGCTTGACCACAGTGCCGTACCTGGCGCGCCGCGTCGCCGCAACCCGGGTTCGCGATGCTCTCGACTACGATGTCACCCGGCTGGGGATTCTGTACTTCGTGCTCATCCTGGTGATCGGCGTAGCCGCGCTGAATACCGGCAACAATCTGCTTTACATCGTAGTTGCAGCGATGCTGGGGGCAATTCTGGTGTCCGGCATCGCATCCGCCGTGATGCTCGGCGATGTGGAACTGGACATCCGCTTGCCAGAGGACGTGTTTGCCGGCCGGCCCACAGTCGGGCGCGTTGTCATCAAAAACTTACGGCGTTGGATTCCATCATTTTCACTGAACGTGGTCTCGTTGCAAAAGCCGCCCGCGCGCCATTGGCAGTGGCTGCCCACTACCTTCGGTCTCCCGTTTGGAAAGCCGCCGGACAAGCAGTGGATCACTTTGCCTGACCGCCAACTCCGCCGCGTGAACCAACAGCCGCCCTCAAAGACGATTTTCGAAGGCGCTGCATATTTTCCCTACGTGCCGGCCGGCGAAGAGCTCAGCGCCGATCTTGATCTCAGATTTGAGCGCCGCGGGCGTTATCACCAGGACACTTTTGGCCTGTCGACCCGTTTTCCCTTCGCTTTTCTCGCCAAAACCCGGCGCGTGCGGCTGGAAAAAGAGATCATCGTGTATCCCTCGGTCGACCCACCGGACGACTTCTTCGAAGTTCTTCCCATGATCACAGGTGAGTTCGAGTCGTTTGCGCGGGGCCGCGGTCACGATCTGTACCTCATTCGCGAATACATGCCGGAGGACTCCGCCCGTCATGTGGATTGGAAAGCCACGGCAAGGTCGGGCTCGCTGAAGGTGCGTGAATTTAGCCGTGAGGACGAGCGCAAACTCCGAATTGTCTTCGACAACCCGCCGCCGGGGGTAATCTCTCCAGCCGCATACGAGCGTGCCGTCGCGCTCGCCGCATCGCTAGGCTGGCATTTCGCGGGAGAGAGTACTGAAATCTCCTTCGCCGCTCAAGGCTATAGCGGAGCTGCCGACATTTATGAGTTTCTGTCGTACCTGGCAACCGTCGAGCCCAAACGCGCAGCGTCCGTTATTGAGCAATTGACGATTTCTGACGACTACAATGTGATTTTGACGCCGCGACCCCGCGGCAGTATTCCCACCGCGCTGTGGGCGTGTTCTTATTTCATTTTTATGAGCGATTGAAGTTGCCGGGGTGCAGCTTGCTTCATGCTCGCTGCATCCCACTTACGATGTGAGTTGCTACACTGCACGTACACCAAAGAAGTTGGGGGATCTATGGACCGGGAACATCGCAATTTCGTAGTTGCAGCGCTCTCATTCCTTGTTGTTGTGACTTTGACGGCTGGTACCGTGCTGGCGGAAGCCATCCCCGAAATTCCGTCCGGGACAACGGTTCGAGTCCGCATGGTGGATAAACTCAGCAGCGAGGATACCGAAGCGGGCGATATCTTCCATGGCACGCTCGATGACGCCATCGTGGTAAACGGCAAAGAGCTGTACCCCAAAGGCGCGGACGTTAGCGGACGCGTTGCCGACGTCCACCGTTCTGGCCGGCTGTCCGAGCCCGGCCAACTTGATCTGGTCCTGACCACCATCAGCTCAGGCCGTGTCGCAACTTCGATATCGGTTGAGCCGCTAGTGATCAAAGGCGAATCGCACACCAAGAGCAACGCCACAAAGATCGGTGGGGGAGCTGCGCTGGGCGCAATTATCGGAGCGGTTGCCGGCGGCGGCAAAGGAGCGGCAATCGGAACCGTTGCGGGGGGTGCAGCAGGAACTGGTGCGGCAGCGGCAACCGGCAAGAAGGCTGCGGTGGTCGAATCCGAAGCTATTCTCGCTTTTAAGACCACATCGGCTTCGTCGACCGCAACCACTTCCCCCAACACATCCGCTGAACCGCCAGTCCTGCAAACGCGGCCGCCAGCTAACACCCCGCAGAATGTGACCAGCGCACAGGCCAATACCGCCAGCGCTCCCGCCCCCGCAAATAATCAGGCGACCCCTCCACCCGCAGACGAACAGCAGGAACAGACGCCTCTGTTCACGCTTCGCGACCGCCGAATCATCCGCACCTGTATTCAGCAAAACGCTGGCGACTTTCCTGCTGACCTGCTGAACCGCCCGGAGCTTCCGTCCGGCTCGGAACGAGACATAAAGCGCGGCGGAACCTTGCCCACCGAAGCCTCTCAGCAGGCCCGGTCTTTACCTTTGGAGTGCGTCAACCAGTTGCCCCGGCTGCCCACCGATATGGATCGCGTGGTCTACAACGGGCGGGTGCTGCTGATCAACAGCCGCAACCACATCGTCGACATGTTTGATCTGGAAGAAGAAAGCGGGCAGTAGGCTACACATGCAGTGTCTCGGGGTGAATTCTGGTCCTGGTTAAGGAACCAGAATCATCCCGCCAGGTACGTCTAAATCTGCTCTGCCCGGCAACTGACCTCGAAAATTGCGCTTTTCCCAGCTACCCATTTCGTCATATACTCGCGCCCGCGTGTCGCCTTTTGGGGGGACGGCCACCGCTGGTGGTCCGGAGGATGGCTATGCACATCTATGACTTGATTAAGGGCCAGGAATTGTATCGCGCTGACGCGAATCAGACCGTGCTTGAAGTCGCCCAGGCGATGGTTGACCGTAACATTGGAGCGGTGCCGGTGGTACATGATGACGTGTTGGTCGGCATTTTTTCCGAGCGCGATCTCATGAAACGAGTGGTGGTTGAAGGCCTCGATTCGCGCAATACCCGCGTGTTCGAAGTGATGACTGAGGATCCGCTGACAGTACGTCCCGACGAGGACGTTGAAACCTGCATGTTGCTCATGCGACGTCATGGGTTCCGCCACTTGCCGGTATGCGACGGCACGAAACTATGCGGCCTCGTCTCACTCCGTGACCTCATGTTGCACGACCTCAGCGAAAAAGATGAGGAAGTGCGCATGATGCGGGCTTACATTCAAGCCACTCCGGATATGTAACCTCCTGTCGAGCCGGACAGCTGGACCCGCAACCAGCTATGTCCAACCCGCCATGCTAAGAGGCTGTGTTTACTGCGTCGCTGGGGCTTAGCAGGGTAACCATTACCTCGGTTACTTTGGTTCATTGACCACCAGAATAAACCTGATAGTTTTGTGGCAGTGAAGGGGTCCGGTCTGGCCGCTAAGTACAACGTAGCAAACATCAAATGACCCAGAAACTGCCGATCCTGTACTACCTGCTGTGGTTGGCCCACCCTGCCCTTCAGTTGGCAGCTGGGGGAGTGATGTTCTCCCGCAAAATTCATCGAACCTTCCCGGTATTTTTCACTTACCTTCTCTCGCAAATTGCTGTGTTTGCCATTACTTTCCCGATCTTCCAATGGGGTGAGTACGCGCTTTTTTTCTATGCCTATTGGATTTCGGCTGCGATCAGCTTGGCAATAGGTTTCAATGTCATCCATGAAGTCTTCCTCGACGTTTTCCGCCCTTATCACGCGCTGAAAGACCTTGGCTCTGTGCTGTTCAAATGGGCTGCACTGGTGATGTTGCTGGTGGCGTGCGTGGTTGCGGCTGCAAGTCCCGCCGGTCAGGAAGGGCCCCTGGTGCAAGCCGTACTGACCGTACAACGATGCATACGAGTCATCCAATGCGGGCTCATCCTGTTTCTCATCGTATTTTCGAAGTATCTGGGCGTCTCCTGGCGCCAGCATAGTTTTGGCATCGCCCTCGGATTCGGCGGATTTGCCGCGACCGAGCTGGCCATGGTTGCGCTTAACGCCAGCGGCCACGCCTCAGAAATGACGATTAGCCTGTTCAATATGGTGGCTTACAACTGCGCAATCGCGGTTTGGCTTTGGTATGTTTTGGCCAAGTCTCCCGCTCGTGACATTTCGGCCAAACTGCTGGTCACCCAACGTTGGGACCAGAGTCTCACCGATTTGCAACACCCGGTGGCCGGTGATTCTTTGATCCCCATGTTTGAAGGTATGGTGGACCGTGCCTTCTCGCGTACGAATGGCGAAAAGACCCACGACTACTCCGAAAGCGAATCAGAGTTGGTGCCGCCGCACGTGACAGGACCCACGGCGCCGCTTCAGCACGCTCCCACCAAGCCCTAGTGCAATAGTGCTGGTAGCGTGGCGTGTTCCGATTTCCGAACAAACTATCCTCATTGCGTATGGTCCGTGCTGCAGCCGCAAGCTGCTCAGATCCGCACCTATACAACTGAAAACACGGCTGAAACATATGTTTCAGACTGAGACGCGTTCCGATAAATGGAACACAACGTCCAGCAGAGTAGATTCTGGTTCCATCTGCTGCTCACGTCTGTATAATGCCGGGCCGTGAGGGTTTCCGCTCCCAGGGGACCCGCACGCTAGGAGACAAACCATGAAACGTGCGGTCAGGATGTTCATCCTGATGGTAGGTCTGGTTTGCACGTATGTGGCTGTCGCTGCCCCCGCCTTCACGGCGCCGGATGGCGGGCCGATACCAGTGTGCAATCCTAAGACCGGCTGTAGGGGCTGAGGTCTGTTGCACCTCTGTCACACGTTGGTTGCCCGCTGGCCCCAGCGGCTGCTGTCAAGGCTGAAGTTGCAATCGCAACTCAGCCTATTTTTTTGATCCATTATTGTGACTGGATGCGCGGCGCAAGCATGGCTTTCAGTTCTGGTGCCGTGCTGACCGGCGGCTCGCAAGCGAAATTCGCACACACCACCGCGACAGTTTTGGTCCCCTTCATGGCTGGTACTTCAGGCACCGTCTCGGCCAGTGCCGGCGGGAGTTTTTGTGGAACTACTTCGCCCGCGGCGAACATCAGCACTGACTTGGTAACGTCGAAATCCGCAACTGCCGCCCGGTATAGCTCTCTGGCTGTATCGTCCGCAGCGGAAATGACAACTTGGGTATGCGGTCGCGACATATGGACCGCGGCGATGCCGTAAGTCGCTGCAAATAAACCATACTGGCCCGCTGCCGGAGCGAGAATGCCCAGTGTCTGCTCAGCCATATTCCGGTACTCCTGATCGTTCGTGTATGCGTAAAGGCGCAGCAGGGCGATGGCCGCCACTGAGTTGCCGGCCGGAGTCGGCGAGTCCTGGTATGGCTTCCTGCGTGTGCCGAGCACTCCTAACTTCTCGCCCGATGTGTTCTCCGTATCGAAAAATCCGCCGCTCTCGTCATCGAAGAAACGGTTGACCATGGCATCGGCGATTTTTCGCGCAAAGTTGAAATAGCTGAGATCGGCCGTGACCTCGTACGCATCAAGGCACGCGACCACGGTAAACGCGTAGTCGTCGAGCACGCCGGCGATCTCGCGACGGTCAGCATTGGGGTCGGAATAGGCGATCACATGCAGCAGGCCGCGATCCGCTTTCCAACCCTCAGAAAGAATGCGGTCCAGCGAGCGCAGCGCAAAATGCCGCACCTCGTCGAGATCCAGGACCTTTGCCGCCTCCAGGTACGCCGAAACGCACATCGCATTCCAGCCGACATACATGGTCTTGTCGACATACGGAGTCGGCCGCTTCAGGCGAGCGGCGTACATCTTTTCTTTGGCGGATGCGAGCAGTTCGTTCACACGCTCGGCCGCGATGTTCAACCGCCTGGCAATATCATCCACCGACGCACGCACGAACAGCACATTCTTGGCGGGATTGTGGTGCATCTCGCCTATTTCGTTGATGTCGTAGTAGAGCGTCGCGACTTGGGCCTCTTCTTCGGTGAGAACTGACCTCGCTTCATCGAGGGTCCAGGTGAAATAGTCGCCGTCGTCGTCCATGGAATAATCGGCGTCTTGTGAAGCATAGAAGCCGCCGTGCTCGCGGTCGCTAAGCCATTCGTCCATCCAGCGAATGATGTCGCGCGCAACGCCGGCGAAGAACTCCGAGCCGGTCGCCTGGTAGGCATGCACATAGTTCTTGAGCAGTTCGGAGTTGTCATAGCACATCTTTTCGAAGTGGGGCACGATCCAGCGCTCGTCCACCGAATAGCGGTGAAACCCTCCTGCAAGCTGGTCGTACACGCCGCCGCGCGCCATCTTCTCAAGCGTGGTGACGAATACGTTCCGCAGTTCTTCATTTCCACTGCGCACGTACTGATCAATGATGAGATCGAGTGCGGCAGGATGGGGGAACTTCGGCGCGCTGCCGAACCCACCATTTACCGAGTCGAACATCTTCACCACGGCTTGGAGGATTGCATCGATCACGCTGGGGGAGAATTCACCGCTTCCTCCGGCGAACGCTTCCGCATGCGAAATCGCGCTCTCCACCATGATTGCCTGCTCGGTAACCTCGCCGTGCTTTTCGCGGTAAGCATCTGAGATTGCCGTCAACACGCGCTTGAAACTCGGACGGCCATAGTGGTCGTCAGGAGGGAAGTAGGTTCCGCCGAAAAATGGTTTGCCCTGCGGGGTGAGGAACGCAGTCAGCGGCCAGCCGCCCTGTCCAGAAATTGCGCTGATAGCGACCTGATAACGGCTGTCGATATCGGGACGCTCATCCCTATCGACCTTTACGGCAATAAACCGTTCATTGATGATCTGCGCGACCTCGGGATTGTCGTACGACTCGCGATCCATCACGTGACACCAGTGGCACCAGACAGCTCCGATATCGAGCAATACCGGCTTGTTCTCCCGCTGGGCTGCGGCAAAGGCTTCCTCGCCCCATTCGTACCACTGAATGGGCTGGTGCATCGCAGACCGCAGATAGGCTGACGACGCTTTAGAAAGGGAGTTCAGCGTCTGGGTGGTCATCGGAATAGTGTAATCCTTCTTGCAGATTGCCCTGGAACTCAGGGCTGAGCCTGTCGATAATCCTGTTGTGATATGGGGAACCGCGGATTCGTTGACCTTGTCGGTGCTGACTGCTTTCGTTTGTGGCGCGGCTCTGCTGTTGACCTACGGCGTGTCCCCCTGGTGGGGTGGATTGATCATGTGGCTAGCGTGCCCGTCCCTGGTTTTGTTCAGCATCGGATATGTCATCTCCGATCTATTGAAACTAGCTACCCGCAGGCAAGCCATGTTTGCCGCCGTGCTCCTGATCCCCACTGCCATTGTGGTGTGGCATTTTAGATTTCCAGGTTTAGATGCCGCACTCGGACGATCAACCCACCAGTTGTTTGGCAATTGAGCAATACAGATCGACGGCCTCGTGCAGTTCCTTCTTGTCGATAAGTTCCCGCTCGGTGTGGGCGACGTGAATCGATCCCGGTCCGATCAGCAGCGGCTCGCCCCAATTGCTGAGTGCGGGAATGTCCGTGGTGAATGCCGCAACCATCGTGGGCAGGCTGTTTACAGTGCGAAATCGCATGAACGGGATTTCCAGCGTGAAGTTCACTTCGGCGAGCGCGGCGACTGCTTTTTCTACATCCCGCCGCAGTTGTTCTGCTGGACCGACCAGCCGGTAGAGCAATTGGGCCTTGGCAAAGTCCGGAATGACATTTGGCGCGCGGCCACCCTCAATCATTCCGATGTTCATGGTGCACGGGCCCACGCCTTCGGCGACCGGCAGCTTCATCGCGCGCAGGCGGCCGAGAGCCTCGAGGAGTTTCTCGATCGCGGATTCGCCCAGTTCCGGATACGCCGAGTGCGCCATTCGTCCGCGGGCGATCACCTCAGCGCGCAGACTGCCCTTTGAAGCGACAGCGATTCGGTTGTCGGTCGGTTCCCCATTGATCAGAAACTTGCATCCCGGCGACTGTTGGTTCGCCACCTTCGCGCCTTGGCTGTCTTTCTCCTCGCCTACCAAAAAGAGCAATCCAACGTGGATACCTTCGGGGCGAAGCCGCTCGGCCGCCGCGACCTGCGCGGCAATGATGCCCTTGGCATCGCAGGCCCCACGTCCGTAGATGCGCTTGTCATCTTCCGATGAGGGGATGAACGGCGGCACGGTATCCATGTGGGTGGAAAAGACAATCTCCGGCTTTGGCTGTTCCGGTGACGTGGCATACACATTGAAGCGTGCACCTTCGACCGGCATCTTGTGCGCGTTGTACCCGAGCTTGGAAAGCTCCGCATCGAGGAATTCGCCAACCCGAGCTTCATTGCCGGTGATCGATTCGATGTCGACGAGCTGGCGGGTGAATCCGATTAGATCCATGTGGTAAGAGAATAAATCAATCCAGTGATTTGCCGGCGGGACGCCGGCGCGACGGCGCGTGTAATCTGATCTGTGCTGCCTTCGACCTCCATTCGATCGCTGTTTCTCTCCGGCCCGGCTGGCCGGCTGGAAGCTCTGCTTAATGCAGGCGCTGAGAACGCCACGCACGCTGCGCTGGTCTGCCATCCGCATCCTCTTTATGGCGGGACGCTGCACAACAAAGTCGTCTTTCACGCCATGAAGGCGCTGAACAGCTTCGGATTTCCGGTTCTGCGGTTCAACTTCCGTGGCACTGGCCTGAGCGAAGGTGAGCACGACCACGGGCACGGCGAAGTTGACGACGTGCGCGCCGCCATCGATTGGCTCGACAACGAATTCCATCTGCCGCTTATTTTTGCCGGATTTTCTTTTGGTGCGGCCGTCGGACTGCAACCTGCGTGCATTGACGAGCGGGTAGACGGGTTGGTCGGGCTCGGATTGCCGGTGGCTGCGATTGACGATCGCACTTACGATTTCAGCTTTCTCCAGACCTGCAGCAAGCCAAAGCTGTTCGTCAGCGGCTCGCGCGATCAGTTCGGGCCGCGGCAGCAGTTGCAGCGAGTAGTCGATTCAGCTGCGGATCCCAAGCAGTTGGTGATCATCGAAGCCGCCGATCATTTTTTCGAAGGACGCCTGCGCGAGATGCGGGAAGCAATTGAAGCCTGGATTCGGGAGACCTATACAAATATTTCTTAGCGCCTTTGCGATTCCTTTGCGAAGTTTGCGAGTACAGCTTTTAACCGCGAAGTACGCAAAGAACACCCGCAAAGATCGCAAAAGGGTGCGAGTATTTACTCAGTACTCGCTACTCACTCCTCACTCCTCACTACTCCCTACTCGCTACTCACTCCTTATAATTACCCAATGCCCGACGATCGCCTCGCCCTGGAAATGCGCGTAACTGCACGCGACATCTTCGAGCGGGCATTATCCGACGCGGCCATCGATCGCGCCTTCGAGCGCCACGTCCACTGCGAACGCGGTGTTCTGAGGATCTGCGAAGACCTTTACGACCTGAATTCCTACAGCCGGGTGTTTGTGGTCTCCATCGGCAAGGCGGCGCACACCATGGTGAATGCGCTGGAAATGCAGGCGGGCAGCCGCTTTGAAGGCATCGTCGCGACCTCGGTCGAGCCCTCTTCCCAGCTGCACAACTTCCGCTATTTTTTCGGCGGACATCCAACGCCGAATTACGAATCCATCCGCGCCGCCGACGCCATTCTGAAGGCGCTCTCCGGGCTGAATGCGTCTTCACTGGTGATTTTCTTGCTCAGTGGTGGCGGGTCGTCGATCGCCGAAAAGCCGCTGGATGACGCGATTTCGCTGGATGACATCATTAGAGCCTACAAGGTGCTCGTCCATTCAGGCGCTCCCATCTCCGAAATCAATGCCCTCCGAAAGCACTTATCCGCGATCAAGGGCGGACGCCTCGCCGCGGCCGCACATCCGGCACAGCAGGTTTCGTTGCTTGTTTCCGATGTCCCCGACAATACGCCTGACGCGCTCGCTTCCGGACCTACCATGCCCGACTCAACCTCGGTCAATGACTGTTATGAGATTGCAGCCAGGCACGCAATAGTCGACAAATTCCCACCATCAGTCCGCGAACTGTTCGACCGCCGTGCCCTGGAAGAGACTCCGAAGCAGGATGATCGCGTGTTCCATCATTCGCGCTGGTGGACCATTCTCTCCAACGCCACTCTGCTCGAAGCGGCGAAATCGCAAGCGGAACGTGCTGGATTCGTGGTGGCTATAGATAACTCCTGCGACGACTGGGACTACGACCGTGCCAGTTCATATTTGCTGGGCCGCTTGCGGGAGTTGCGAAAGCAATCTGAGCGGGTTTGTCTGATTTCGGGTGGCGAGGTGACGGTCAAAGTGAACAACGGCGGATGCGGTGGCCGCAACCAGCAATTCGCGCTGGCCTGTGCCGGCAGGATCGCCGGGGAAAATATCACGGTGCTGAGTGCCGGCACGGATGGAATAGACGGCAACAGTCCCGCTGCGGGCGCAATAGTGGACGGCACAACTCTGGCTCGGGCGAAAGCCCGTGGAGTTGATCCTGAAGCTCACCTCGCGAGCTTCAATGCATTTCCATTTTTTCAAAGCTTGGGAGATGCCGTAATTACCGGTGCAACGGGGAACAATTTGCGGGATTTGCGAATCCTACTCGCGTATTAAGAGGTTCTTCACTACCAAGGACACGAAGGCCAAAAGTCCTCGACTGAAAGCTAGCTGAGCGTTTAAAAGAACTTCGTCACTCCCTCTTCCATCACCACCACGCGATCCTCAATTCCCGCCGCTTTCGCTTCTTTTTCCAGCAGCTGCAGCGGTTCCTCAATCGGTTCATGAGACAACCGGAACGTGCCGTAATGCATTGGCACCATCCAGCGGGCATTCAAATCGAGGAAGGCGCGGGTGGCGTCGCTGGGATCGGCATGGACATTCCGAAACGTCGCGGGATTGTACGCGCCAATAGGAAGCAACGCGACTTCGGGCCGCAGGCGCTGGCCAATGTCGCGGAACCCGGAGAAATAAGCGGTGTCTCCGGCGTGGTAGACCGAATGCTTATCGTCGCGCAGCACGTACCCGCCGTAGCCGCGATGAGAATCCTTAATAATGCGGGCTCCCCAGTGTCGCGATGGGACGTGAGTGACCGTCAGACCGCTATGGCGGTAGCTGTTCCACCAGTTGAGCTCAACGACGTCTTCGAATCCCAAGTCGGACACGAGATCAAAAACATGATGTGGGACGACAATTGTCGGCAGTTTGCCGCGCCTTCGAGTATGCTGCACGATCCGCCGCAGCGACGGCCGGTGCAGATGGTCGAAGTGCGCGTGCGTGACCAGCACCAGGTCAATCGGTGGAAGATCCTGGATCCGCAGGCCGGGGTTGCGCAGCCTTTTCAGCACGAACAGCCAGCGGGCAAAATTCGGGTCGACGACGATGTTCTGCCCTCCCAACTGGAGGAAGAAGCTGGCATGGCCAATGAAGGTGACCCCCAATTCGCCGTTCGACACCAAGCGCGGCCGGTGAATCACGCCGGTGCGCGGCGTCACCGCCGAGTGGCGTACCAAGCGGCCGAATGCACGCGCGCGCTTGCGTAATGCGGGATTCTGGAGAGTGTCTTTTAACATCCAGCGACGTTGGGGACCGGCTCGCGGTCCCGATTCAATGTGCCGGTGGGTGCCAAGTCCACAGCACAGCTATGCGATGATTGCCGTCAACTCAGAGTTGTACTTCATTCTAGAACAATCGACGCCACATTGCTTGACCGGTTTGCCATCGTCATTTCTAATCCTGATACGCTTCACAGGAGAAAGGCTCGATGCGCGTCGGTTTTCTGGGATTGGGAATTATGGGACGCCCGATGGCGTCCAATCTGGTCAAAGCTGGCAATGAAGTGGCGGTGTGGAACCGCACTCCGGGTACGACGGTCGAAGGCGCAAGCTCGGCTGCTACTCCCGCGGAAGCTGCGCGTGATGCACAGGTGGTTTGGATGTGCGTCTCCGATACCAATGCGGTAGAAAGCATTTTGTTCGGCGCCGATGGGGTGGAGCAATCTTTGACACCCGGGATGATCGTTGTCGATTCGAGCACTATCTCTCCTTCCTCCACGCGCAAGTTTGCCGAGCGGGTGCGCGCGCGCGGCGCAGAATACGTTGACGCTCCCATGACTGGATCCAAAGTGGGCGCAGAAAACGGCACATTGATTTTCATCGTCGGTGGGGAATTATCGGCAATCGAACACGTAAAGCCGTTGTTCGCTGCCATGGGCAAGCAGTTTTTTCGCATGGGAGAGACCGGCAAGGGCCAGGCTGCCAAGCTGGTGATGAATCTTCAGATCGCGATGATCTATGAAGGGCTCGCCGAAGCTTTGACCTTGGCCACTAAGCTCGGCGTCGACGCGGAAACTCTCATCCCGTTGGTCATGGCTTCCATGGTGCGCTCCGGAGTTGCTGAGTACAAAGCGCCATTCCTCCTGAAGCGCGACTTCTCACCTAATTTCCCGCTCCGCCTCATGCACAAAGACCTCAAACTCGCTCTCGACGCCGCGAAGGAAGCCCGCGTCAAGCTGCCCGGCCTGGAATCAGTCGAGGAGATTTATGACATGGCAGCTGAAGAGGGTAACCAGGACCTTGATTACGCTGCCACCCTGATCCTGCTGGAAAAGTGGGCAGGAGTGAAGGTTAAAGGCGCCTCAGCATAGCCCGCATTACTGCACTCAGCAGTTCAGCGACTGGCGTAACCTGCACTGGGGTCCGGTCTTACATAAGTATTACAGTCAACCGCCAATCTCCTTGATACCTTGAATAGTGGATCGTGGGGGGACACGCATGCAACTGGAAACTCTGGAGCGCAAAGCAGCGGCTCACGGCGAGGTAAATTGGACCACTACCAGCTTCATGGTGTTGTTTCATATCGGCGCTGTCGCAGCTCTGTTCTTCTTCAGTTGGAAGGCGCTTGCGCTCGCAGCGTTCCTGTGGTGGGTTTCCGGAAGCCTCGGCATCGGGATGAGCTACCACCGCCTGCTGACGCATCGGGGCTACAAAACTCCTAAATGGGTCGAATATTTCCTGACCACCTGCGCCACTCTTGCGCTTGAAGGTGGACCGATCTTCTGGGTCGCCACGCACCGCATTCATCATCAGTTCTCCGATCACGAAGGCGATCCCCATTCTCCGGTTGACGGCAAGTGGTGGGCGCACATGGGCTGGATCTTGACCGGCAAGTCCATGCACCACGACACCACCACCCTGGCGAAGTACGTTCCCGACCTCGCGAAGGACAAGTTCCACGTGTGGATTACCAAGTATCACTACGTTCCCATGGTGGTGCTGGGACTCCTTCTGCTCGCTTTGGGCGGGATACCGATGGTCTTGTGGGGAATTTTCTTGCGGACCGTGGTCGGCCTGCACGCTACCTGGATGGTCAACTCGATCACGCATACCTGGGGTTCGCGTCGATTCCAGACTCGCGATCTATCGACTAACAACTGGTGGGTCGCGCTGCTCACGTTCGGTGAAGGTTGGCATAACAATCATCACGCACACCCAGTGTCTGCGCGTCATGGAATTGCCTGGTACGAAGTCGACCTCAACTGGTACGGCATCTGGTTCCTGAAGAAGCTTGGCTTGGCGCGTCACGTCTATCGCGTGAAACTCGAAAATCTGCCCGCGCAGCCGGAGTTGGTCCGAGCCGCAGTTCCAAAGCTGGCATTGGTTTCAAGCGCGTCGGGCGACGACTAGTCCGCAAACCTCGCAAAACAACGGCCGCAAAGATCGCAAAGGATAGGGAATTCACCTTCGCGAACTTTGCGGTTTTTCCTTTGTGGGATTTGCGGTTATCTTTCGTCCGCATCCGGAACTGAGCCCTGTCGGCTACCGGATGTAAAATGCGGTTGAGCTATGCGCATCACCAGTCGCAGCAAGGCGATAGCATTTTTTGTCACGCTAGGTGTCTGCCTGGCTGGCCTTGCGGTCGCTGTCGGGATGGGTTGGATCATCCTGAACTGGCGCGAAGGCGTCAAAGTCTTCCTGGGCATTATCTTCTTCGGCGCGATCATCGCCGGAATTATTCTGAATACGATTTTTCTGGTCCGTGAAATCCGCCGCAACGAGCAGCACGACAGCTTTATCAACGCTGTCACCCACGAGCTCAAGACACCGATCGCCTCGATTCGCCTCTACCTGCAAACTTTGGAACGCCGCGAGGTGGACCCGGAGCAGCGGCGTGACTTTTATCGCCTCATGCTGGACGACACCGACCGCCTTCTCGGCACCGTGGAGCAGGTGCTCAAGGCCGGACGGGCAGGCCAAAGACGCATTCGCGGACATGCGACTCCCGTGGATTTCGCCGCGCTCGTCGAGGAGTGCGTCGATATGGTCCGCACCCGCCACCATCTCGGAAATGAAGTCTTCCGTTATCAACCCGTCAGCCATAACGGCGGCGGATTGTGGGTGACAGGTGACCCCGAGGAACTCCGCACCGCAGTTTCTAATGTGCTGGACAATGCCATCAAGTACTCTCCTGCGGCAGTAAATATTGACGTCCGCCTCGAACCGACTGACGCAAAGCACATTGCGCTGAGCGTTCGGGACCGTGGCATAGGCATCCCTGAACCCGAGCTCAAGCGCATTTTCAAGCGGTTTTATCGGGTTCCCAATCGTGCTCTCGCCGATGTGAAGGGAACCGGCCTGGGCTTGTTCATTGTGCGTTCCATCGCTCGCAAGCACGGCGGCCGGGTATTCGCTCAGAGCGAGGGCGAAGGCCGCGGCACGACGGTGACGCTGGAACTCCCGCGGAGTACTACATGAGCCGCGTGCTGATCGTGGAGGACGAAGCTCACCTGGCCAAGGGGCTTCGATTCAACCTGGAAGCGGAGGGGCACACGGTCGAGGTCGCAGCTGATGGCGAGAGCGCGCTGGAACTTCTCGGTGACGGCAATTTCGATGCGGTGGTCCTCGACATCATGCTTCCCGGCAAAGATGGCTTTACGGTCGCCGCGGAACTGCGGGCCAACAAGAATTTCGTCCCGATACTTATGCTCACGGCACGAGGCCGCCCCGAGGATGTGCTCAAGGGCTTCGCCTCCGGAGCCGACGATTATCTTCCTAAGCCGTTCGAATTGCCGATCCTGCTGGCCCGCTTGCAAGGCCTGCTGCGCCGCCGGGAGTGGATGCGCATGCATGCATCGCCGGCGGCTTCCGCAGCCGTGGCCGCGCCCGAGTACGATACTGTGTCGTTCGACGGCCGCACTATTGACTTCGGCTCACTAGAACTCCGGGTCAATGGGAACACCATCCACCTTACGTTGATGGAAGCAGAGCTGCTGCGTCATCTGATCCGCAACAACGGCCGGGTAGTCTCCCGCAAATCAATCCTCGAGGAAGTCTGGGGTCTGAAGGAGGATACCGATACCCGGGCCATCGACAACTTTATCGTTCGTCTGCGCCGCTATATCGAGGACAATCCTGTGCGCCCTGCGCATCTGCTGACAGTACGCGGCGTCGGGTACCGCTTTGTGATGGAACCAGAAAAGCCGTAAATAGGCGTTCAGCAGCTCTGATCCAACCATCGCAACTGACGCCACCCTCATCCTAGAACTACCAATCCAACTCTGGACTGACCTCAGCAGGAGGGCACGTGCGTAAAGCGGCACTGATCGGATTTATTTTTGCTGTATCAATCGCCGGAAGGGCGCAGAGCACTGACGTGGCACTTACCACCGGGGGGTACTTCGCGGTCAGCAACCCTGCCGACTTCGGAGCGGCCTTTGCGCTGGAGGGTACTGTTGCTCACAATTTCGCGGAGATCCCGTTTGCCGCGCTGGGAGTCGAAGTTCCCATTGCAGGGTCATTCAAATCATCGATCCCGACCCTTGCCGGGACCAGACTGGCCCGGAGCTATACCTCGTTGTTCATCACTCCGGGATTGCGGTTGCGGCTTGCGCCGTCATTTCCCCTGTCTCCCTACTTTGCCGTCGGGCTGGGCTACGGACGCTTCAACCGGACATTTTTCGATGGCAGCACGAACGCGCAGAGTACCTTCGCGGTGGATATTGGCGGCGGACTGGATTTGAAGGTTTTGCCCTTCATCAGCTTGCGCGGCGAAATCCGGGACTTTAACTCGGGTGGAGTTGATATCTCCACGCTCGCGCTGGGGCGGCAGAATAATGTGTTTGTGACTGTGGGCGTGGCGCTGAGGTTCTGAATACCTATTGCCTGGAGGTAGAAGCGCCCGCCGCCAATTCCCGCACTACGCTGAGGAATGAGCTCGCCGCTTCTTCGTCGGTTAGCGCTTCCAACGCTACAGTCGCGGTCAGATGCGGAGACTCCGGGCGGAGCCGCACGCTCATTAAGTTATGTCCCCGCGATGTCATCAGTGTGTTGACCACAGGGGTGAGTTCCTGGGTCCATTGGGTGCGGGTGGTGAGGACCACCGGGCCGGGCCGGGAAACCGCCCACTGCTTGGAGCGGGAACCCAGATTTACATGTTTATGAGTAAGCCAACGATGCCGGTAGACCTGCAACTGGAAACCGGGCGCGTAGTCCAGGTCAGCCTCAAAAGTTAGGGTTTCTTTCTGCTTCCGCCAGATACTTAGGATCCACTGGCTCGGGATCGACCGCGGATGCAACCGCACCGTCACCCGCGCGCTTTCGATCCAATGAGCCGCAAAGGCAATCTTGGCCTGTAAACGGGAAGCTCCCAGCCATCTGGCGTCTACGATTCGCCCCTGTCCCAGGCACGCGGCTTCCATCCAGCGCATAGCGGCCGAGCCCTTCCGGCGATTGTAGCGGGCGAGGCAGAGGTACCAGACAGCTAGCAGGGCAGCTGCTGCAAGCGCGTCAATGATAGCCAGGGAAAGCACGCCACATCCTCAGATGCGCATCCTACGACCTGGGGTGCAATCCTCGCAACTTTCAGCGATGGAATCTGCTGTGACACGAAAATGTAAGCAGGCAGCCCATTTAGCCTCTGCAGCTAGAATGAAACGGTGAACATTCGGCTCCGCAATTTCCGCCGGGACGACTTCGAGACCCTGTGGAAAATTGACCAGCAATGCTTTGTTCCCGGCATCTCTTACTCCCGCCTGGAACTCAAGTTTTACATCAAGCGGCCGGGCGCCTTTACCCTGGTCGCAGAAAGCAGTCCGCCCGAACTTGCGCCGGAAACCGTGGGATTTATTGTCGCGGAAGCGAATCGCAAGCAGGTGGGGCACATCATCACGATCGACGTTCTTCCGAAGGCCCGACGTTTCGGAGTTGGTTCGATCCTCCTCGCTGCAGCAGAAAAGCAGCTCAGGGACTCGAACTGTGAGCACGTCATCCTTGAAGCCGCCGTTGATAATGCGGCAGCCTTGTCGTTTTATAAGAAGCATGGATATTTTGTTGTGAAGACGGAACGCCGTTATTACTCCAACGGAGTCGACGCATTTGTGCTAAGAAAAGACCTTCACTCGAAATGAAGATCGCCATCCAGGGGGAACTCGGATCGTTCAGTCATCAGGCGGCGCGAACCATGGTCCCGGGCTGCACTGTTATTGCCTGTGCCCGTTCCACCGAAGTATTTGACCGGGTGGAACGCGGGACGGCAGCGGTGATCCCGATCGAAAACTCGCTCGCAGGCTCCGTGACAGAACATTTAGATCTGCTGCTGGCGCATAACGCTTTCATTCAGCGCGAATTCCGTCTACGGATTGTTCACAACCTGATCGCCTTGCCCGGCGTGAAATTGGCTGAGCTGCGGCAGGTGTACTCGCATCCTGTGGCTCTCGACCAGTGCCGCGATTTCTTCAGCAAGCATCCGAAGGTTAAGCCCGTACCGTTCTATGACACCGCCGGAAGCGTCAAGCACGTAGTTGAGAGCAAACTTCAACATGCTGCCGGAATTGCCAGTCGCGACGCCGCAAGCGTTTACGGAGGGCGCATCCTCGCAGCTGGCATCGAGGACGACAAGCGCAATTTCACCCGCTTTTTTCTGATTCGCAAGTCGCGCCGGATCCTGCCTGGGGCGAATAAGACGTCCATTGCTTTCGCAGTAAGAAACGTCCCCGGAGCTTTGTACAAAGCTCTTAGCGCATTCGCTTCGCGCGACATCAGTCTGAGCAAGATTGAATCCCGCCCCATGCGCGGCCGCCCTTGGGAATACGTATTTTATGCTGACTTTCTCCGCGGCGACGACAAACTCGCCCGCGACGCCCTGCGTCACCTGGGCAAAATTTGCGACCTCGTCAAAGTGTTGGGAATCTATCCGGCAAACTGAGCGTTAAAGCCGGCAGCGGATTTATACAAAACACACAAAGGATGCTGCCGTCCGCCAGCTGCTCCGGACGGTATAATGTCGCACGCATGCCGCTGACTTCCGGTACGACGATTGGGCCATACGAAATCCAGTGTCCGCTGGGCGCAGGCGGTATGGGTGAGGTCTATCGCGCCAAGGACACGCGCCTCGGGCGCGATGTCGCAATTAAAGTTCTTCCCGATTCCTTTTCTAGCCAACCTGATCGGCTTCGACGTTTTCAGCAAGAGGCGCGTGCGGTAGCTGCGCTGAACCATCCAAACATTCTCGCTATTCACGATATCGGCGCGCAGAACGGCTCACCTTTTCTTGTATCCGAACTGCTGGAGGGGGAAAGCCTGCGCTCGGTGTTGGATCGCGGCGCGCTACCGCAACGGAAGGCGATCGAGTATGGAGTGCAGATCGCTCAAGGACTCGCGGCGGCACACGAAAAGGGAATCGTCCACCGCGACCTGAAGCCAGAAAACATTTTCATCACCAAAGATGGTCGAATCAAAATTCTGGATTTTGGATTGGCGAAGCTGGCCCAGAATGCCGGACAAGATTCGAACGGGCTTACGTTGACCAGTGAGCATACGGCCGCGGGCGTCGTGATGGGCACAGCGAGCTACATGGCACCGGAGCAGGTTCGCGGCGAACCGTCAGACCCGCGCACCGACATCTTCGCACTGGGCGCTGTGCTCTACGAGATGCTGTCCGGCGTGCGCGCTTTTCGTCGCGATACGACCGCCGAAACCATGACGGCGGTATTAAAGGATGATCCGCCCGAAGCGTCTGGCGGCGGTCGATCGATCCCTCCTGCGCTGGAGCGCATTGTGCGCCGCTGCCTGGAGAAGGATCCGGAACAGCGATTCCAGTCGGCGCGGGATTTATCGTTTGCACTAAGTGCTCTCTCGGGGAGCGAGGCGAGCGGAGCGGCAAAGGTCACGACAGCGCCACCGCGAAGCCGCCCTCTACTGCCTTGGCTGGCCGCTGCATTGGGGGTGGTCGCCCTGGTCGCGGGACTCACGTCGTGGCTGGCGAACCGCCCTTCGCCAACAACTCGAATGCAGTTTGCACTCGCTGTCCCGGATGAGATGAGCATCAGCCATATGGCGCTCTCGCGCGACGGCACCATGCTGGCATTTGTGTCACCGGAAGAGAGTTCTGCGTTGCCCATGATTTTTGTGCAGCGCGTAGGCTCATCCGAGGTCACGCCGCTGGCCGGTACTCAGGGAGCAAGTTATCCGTTCTGGTCGCCTGACGGGACCCACCTCGGATTCTTCGCCAACGGAAAACTGCAGAAGATCGCTCTGGCCGGTGGCATGCCGCAGGTGCTCGCCACAGCATTGGCCGCTCGCGGCGGAAGTTGGGGAAGCAGGGATGTGATCATCTATAGTCCTGACTCGCAAACTCCCATCTGGCGGATCAACGCCGATGGCTCGGATACGGCAGTGGTCACAGAGGGCGTCCGAGCCGCGGGGGATCAATCACACCGCTGGCCGGTCTTTCTCCCTGACGGCAACCATTTTCTTTTTTGGGGCGGGAACTTCGGAAACCTCAGCGACGACCGGTCGAGCGGCATCTACATGAGTTCTCTCGACCGTAAAGAGCGCCAACTTGTCCTGCTTTGTCATTCGAGTTTTGGCTACGACGCCCACAGTTTGTTTTACGCTGACGACCAAAGGCAGCTGGTGAGTATTCCGTTTGACCCATCCGGCGGCAAAGTCTCGGGAAGTACGACAGTGGTGGCGAATGCCGTAGGATTTCAGCCCTCCACCTATTGGACTGCTTTCACCGTCGCCCAAAACGGGAGCTTGATTTACAACACCGAGGTCGGGGCAGCCCAGTCCGAGCTTACGTGGATGGATCGATCGGGCAAAGAACTGGGTCACATCGGCGATCCCGGTATTATGGCGAACCCCAAGCTTTCGCCCGACGGAAGCCGCGTGGCGGTGGATATCACCGACCGCAAGGCAAACAATGTTGATCTCTGGATTGAGAGCACATCCGGAGCCGGCAACTCACGATTCACTTTCGACCCCGCCGAGGAGGTGGACGGGGTATGGTCGCGAGATGGGAGCATGGTGGCATACCGCATTGCGGACCCCGACGGATCGAGTCTCGCGCTGAAGGCCGCGACCGGCCTTGAGCATGAGAGGAAGAGATTTACCTTCCGCAGCCCTTCTATGGACGACATTATTCCCAACTCCTGGTCTCGGGATGACCGGCTGATTCTGTTTACACGTCAAACCCCGTTCGGCAGCCATCTGGAAACGTTGCCGGTTGCCGGCGGAGAACCAACCCGCCTTCTGAACAGCAAGCACAGCGAGACCAACGGACAGATTTCTCCCGATGGAAAATGGGTAGCGTATGCCTCCGACGAGTCGGGCAATTGGGAGATCTATGTCACATCATTCCCCGGCGCTGCGGGAAAATGGCAGGTGTCGCGCGGCGGCGGTAGCGAGCCGCGCTGGCGTGGGGACGGCAAAGAAATTTTTTACATTGCGCCGACTGGCATGCTTACCGCGGTGCCGGTCAACGGTGAGAGCATTTTTGCGACTGGAACGCCTGCCGCCCTGTTCCAGATTCGAGGGCGCGCCCCGATTTCCAGCACCGATGTTTTTACCTATGACGCGACGAAGGACGGCAAGCGCTTCCTGGTGAATCGCTACGTCAAACCCGAGCACGTGCCGCCGCTGACCATTTTGCTGAACATGAACGGCAGCACGCGCTAGCGTTGCAGTGTACAAAGGAAAAGATCATTAAATTAGAGGAGAAGCCATGCACTATCATGATTCTGACGATCTGAAACGCTTAGCCGAATTCAAGCAACTCGCGCCTGCGGAATTTTCCGCGTTCGTTGAGTTCGACAAGACAGTAGGCCGCGATGACGGCGCAATTCCGCGGAAGTATCGCGAACTGATCGCGCTCGCGGTTGCGTGCACCACCCAGTGTCCTTATTGCCTGGACGTGCATACTCGCGCGGCTAAACGCGCCGGCGCCACGCGACAAGAAGTCACCGAAGCAGCCATGTTAGCGGCCGCGCTTCGGGCCGGAGCCGCCGTCACGCATGGCGCACTCGCTGTTAAATTGTTCGATCAGGCTGGAGCGGCGCAAGGAGCAGGTGCGGAATCGCGCAAGTAAAGCACTTGGGCCGACGAGCGCTTCGCGCCGGGGCAGTCCACCGATTCGAGTGAATCGGCGACTGGCGGCTGCCCCCGCGCTTTGATTTTCCGTAGAACCTCGGATTCGCTGACGCGAATGTTAACTTGCGAGGAGGCCAGTGACACTGGCCCCCCATTCCACCTGGGTCATTCCAGATCGGTCGGATCATTAAATAGAACCGTCAGCTTGATACTTCCATGCCCGAATTGTGGGAAGTCGGGTTTCGTCGGATCACCCGGATCGAGTGTGGATGCCGTGTCGTCCGGCGGAAACAGTACCAGCGAATTCAGAAATGCGAGTAGCGCACTGGAATCGCTCGGCTTAAGAGCGACGAAGGCATCGTGCGCCGCTTGCGCT
>Ga0070741_10006949_pt1 | contig 23866 bp, 21 predicted proteins | sample Coa_R1_4_FD_66440 | JGI IMG/M metagenome (GOLD analysis project Ga0070741, IMG submission 66440) | Surface soil microbial communities from Centralia Pennsylvania, which are recovering from an underground coalmine fire - Coalmine... | ecosystem: Environmental > Terrestrial > Soil > Unclassified ...
GCAAGTCGTTGTTGAGGCCGTCGGGCTTCACCTTGATATTCGCGACGGCGTCGGGCGAAAAGCTGGAGCCGAGCGCCTTTTCCATCTCCGCCTGGCGGAAGGCGCAGGGGCCGGCGCCGGTCACGCCGACGCGCACCTTGCCGCCGCCGAAATCGGCGACGAACACGCCGACGATGGCGAAGCGCGAGGCCGGGTTCTTGAACTTCATGTAGGCCGCGCGCTTCGGCGCGGGGAAGCTGACCGAGGTGAGGATCTCGCCCGGCTGCAGCGCGGTCTCGTAGAGACCCTTGAAGAACTGGTCGGCTTCGATCTTCCGCTTGTTGGTGCTGAGGGTGGCGCCGAGCCCCAGCGCCGCCGCCGGATAATCCGCCGCCGGGTCGTTGTTGGCGAGCGAGCCGCCGAGGGTTCCCATGTGGCGCACCTGGCGGTCGCCGATGATGCCGGCGAGCGCGGCGAGCGCCGGGATGGCCTTCTGCACCGCGCTCGAAGCGGCCACCTCGGCGTGGCGCACCATCGCGCCGATGGTGACGGCGCCGCCGTCGGCCTTCAGGGTCTTCAGGTCGCCGATCGCGTTCAGGTCGATGAGGTCGGTGGGCGAGGAGAGCCGCAGCTTCATCGCCTGCACCAGGCTCTGCCCGCCCGCGAGGTAGCGGCCTTCGGTCTTCTTCTCGCCGAGCGCGAGCGCGTCCTTCAGGGTCGCGGGGCGGTGGTATTCGAATGCATGCATGTCGTTTTCTCTCCTCGTCGGTCTATGCGGCGGGTCGCAGCGTGCGCCATACGGTCTGCGCCGTGGCGGGCATCGGCAGGTCCTTCACGCCGAGCGCATCGGTGATGGCGTTCATGACTGCGGCCGGGGCGCCGATCGCGCCCGCCTCGCCGCAGCCCTTGACGCCGAGCGGATTGTGCGTGCACGGCGTCTCGCGGGTGTCGAGCTGGAAAAGCGGCACATCGCCCGCGCGCGGGATGCAGTAGTCGGAAAGCGACCCGGTCATCAGCTGGCCGGACGCATCGTAGCGGCAGCCTTCGGTGAGCGCCTGGCCGATGCCCTGCGTCAGCCCGCCGTGCACCTGGCCCTCGACGATCATCGGGTTGATGATCTTGCCGAAATCGTCCACCGCGGTGAAGCGCGCGATCTCGGTCGCGCCGGTCTCGCGGTCGACTTCCACCTCGCACACGTAGCTGCCCGCAGGGAACGTGAAGTTCGCCGGGTCGTAGAACGCGTTCTCGTTCAGGCCGGGCTCGAGCTTGTCGAGCGGGTAGTTGTGCGGCACGTAGGCCGCGAACGCGACCTCGCCGAAGGTCTTCTTGCGGTCGGTGCCGGCGACCTTGAACTCGCCGTTCGCGTACTCGACGTCGGCTTCCGAGGCCTCGAGCAGGTGCGCGGCGATCTTGCGCCCCTTGGCGATGATCTTGTCGAGCGCCTTGACGATCGCGGTGCCGCCGACCGCGATCGAGCGCGAGCCGTAGGTGCCCATGCCGAAGAGCACCTTGGAGGTGTCGCCGTGCACGACGTCGACGTTCTCGATCGGCATGCCGAGGCGGTCGGCGACCACCTGCGCGAAGGTGGTCTCGTGGCCCTGGCCGTGGGCGTGCGAGCCGGTGAAGACGGTGACCGTGCCGGTCGGGTGCACGCGGATCTCGCCCGCCTCGAACAGGCCGGCGCGCGCGCCGAGGCTGCCGGCGACGTTCGAGGGCGCGATGCCGCAGGCCTCGATGTAGCAGGCGTAGCCCAGGCCGCGCAGCCTGCCTTTCTTCTTCGACTCCTCCTTGCGCTTCGCGAAGCCGGCGACGTCGGCCATCTTCATCGCCGCGTCGAGCGTCGCCTCGTAGTTGCCGGCGTCGTAGCAGAGCGCGACCGGCGTCTGGTACGGAAACTGGCGGATGAAGTTGCGCCGGCGCAGCTCCGCAGGGTCGGTGCGCAGCTCGCGCGCCGCGGTCTCTACCAGGCGCTCGACGACGTAGGTCGCTTCCGGCCGGCCGGCGCCGCGATACGCGTCGACCGGCGTCGTGTTGGTGAACACCGCGGTCACCTCGCAGTAGATGAGCGGCGTCGTGTACTGCCCGGCGAGCAGCGTCGCGTAGAGGATGGTCGGGATGCACGAGGCGAACGTGGAAAGATAGGCGCCCAGGTTCGCCGTCGTCTTCACCCGCATCGCGAGGAACTTGCCGTTCTTGTCGAGCGCGAGCTCGGCGACGGTGACGTGGTCGCGGCCGTGCGCGTCGGAGACGAAGGACTCGCTGCGCTCCGCGGTCCACTTCACCGGGCGGTTGAGCTGCTTCGCCGCCCAGGTCACCACGACGTCCTCGGGATAGAGATAGATCTTGGAGCCGAAGCCGCCGCCCACGTCGGGCGCGACCACGCGCACCTTGTTCTCCGGCAGGCCGAGGACGAAGGCCGTCATCAGCAGCCGCTCGACGTGGGGGTTCTGGCTCGCCACGTACACGGTGTATTCGCCGCTCGCGCGCGAATACTGCGCGTTCACCGCGCGCGGCTCGATCGCGTTCGGCACCAGGCGGTTGTTCACGAACTCGAGCCTCGTCACGTGCGCGGCGCCGGCGAAGGCGGCGTCCACCTTGGCCTTGTCACCGAGCGCCCACACGTAGCAGGTGTTGTCCGGCGCCGCATCGTGGATCCCCGCGTTCTTGCGCGCGGAAGCCGCATCGATCACCGCGGGCAGGACGCCGTAGTCGACCTCGACGAGCTCAGCCGCGTCCTTCGCCTGCTCCGGCGACTCGGCGATCACGACCGCGACGCGCTCGCCAACGTGGCGCACCTTGCCCTGCGCGAGGGCGGGATAGGGCGGCTCCTTCATCGGCTGGCCGTTCACGTCGGTGATGAGCCAGCCGCAGGGCAGGCCGCCGACCTTGGCCGCGGCGAGGTCGGCGCCGGTGTACACCGCGAGCACGCCGGGGGCGCGCTTCGCCTCTTCCACATTCACCTTCCTCAGGGTCGCGTGCGCGTGCGGCGAGCGCACGAACGCCGCGTACGCCTGGCCCTGGAATTCGACATCGTCGGTGTACTGGCCGCTGCCCGTGAGGAAGCGGTAGTCCTCTTTGCGCTGGACCCGGGCGCCGATCAGCGGAGCGTTCACGCGAACCTCCTTGCAGTGCTCAGATCTTTCCGTTCATGGCGCGCGCGCCGGCCATGATGCTCTTCACGATGTTGTGATACCCGGTGCAGCGGCAGAGGTTGCCCTCGAGCGCCTCGCGCACCTCCTGCTCGGTGGGGTTGGGATGGCTCTTCGCGAAGTCGAGCGCGTTCATCACCATCCCGGGGGTGCAGAAGCCGCACTGCAGGCCGTGGTTCTCCTTGAATGCCGCCTGCATCGGATGCAGCGCGCCGTCGGGCTTCGCCACGCCCTCGATCGTCATGATGTCGCCGCCCTCGGCCTGCATCGCGACGATGGAGCAGCTCTTGATCGCCTTGCCGTTCATGAGCACGGTGCAGGCGCCGCACTGCGCGGTGTCGCAGCCGACGTGCGTGCCGGTGAGCCGCAGGTTCTCGCGGATGAAGGTGACGAGGAGGGTGCGGGCCTCGACCTCGGCCGACACCGGCTTGCCATTGACCTTCATCGAGACCTTCACGGACATGGGGTTCTCTCCTTGAGCAGCAGAAAGTGGAAATCCGAGGGGAGGCCATCCTATTCCAAGCCCTTATTCTGCCGCAATGTTGCGCTGCAGCGTCAGCATTCCGCAAAGTAGTTGACAGCTTGTGGCAATGGCCGGTGCGTATCGTCCCGCCGAATGAATTTGGGGGGAGCGATGCTGGTCGCCGCCGCGGCGCTGGCGGCGGGGACCATTTCCCCGCCGTGCCTCGCGCGTGACCTCACGCTGGCGCAAACCGAAAAGCTGCTCGCGGCGAACAACCGCGAGCTCGCCGCCGCGCGCCGCGCCGTCGAGTCGGCGCAGGCGCAGGGCCTGATCGCCGGCGCGCGGCCCAACGCCACCCTTTCCGTCAACAGCTCGAGCATCAACACCTCCAATCCCGGCCTCGGACCCGGCCCGCTCTACGACAAGCGGGCCGACACGGTCTTTCGCATCGACCAGCCGTTCGAGCGCGGCAACAAGCGCGAGCTGCGCCTCGATGCCGCCGCGGGCCTGGAGCGCGCCGCGCAGGCCGATTCGCTCGACGCGCTGCGCCAGCAGCTCGCCACGGTGCGCGGCGCGTATTACGACCTGAAGCAGGCGCAGGCAAAGCTCGGCGTGCTGGGCGAGACGGCGCAGCTCTTCTCGGGAACGTTCTCCGCCGCGCAGGCGCGGCTGAAGGCCGGCGACCTGGCCGCAGCCGACGTCGCCAAGGTGCAGGTGGACTACGAGCGCGCGCAGAACGACGCGCGCGGCGCGCAGGGCGAGCTCGTTCGCGCGCAGACCGCGCTCGCGTACCTGATCGGCCTGGAGAGCGAGGCCACCGAGCTTCGCGCTGTGGACGACTGGCCGCCTCCGGAGCGCGCCGACGCGCAGGCGCTCGAGCAGGCGATCGAGAACCGCCCGGACGTGCTCGCCGCCAAGGCGCGCGTCGACGCCGCAGAGAAGCTGCGCGATCTTGCAAAGGCGCAGCGCACGCGCGACATCACCCTCGGGGCGCAATACGAGCGTTTCCCGGGGAGCCTGCCGATCAACTCGGTCGGCTTCGGCATCTCGGTGCCGCTCTTCACCGGCAACGATTTCTCCGGCGACATCCAGAAGGCCGAGGTGGACCGCTATGCCGCGCTCGACGCCCTCGGCCGGGCGCGCGCGATCGCGGCCACCGAGCTGCGGCGCGCGGCTGCGGACCTCAACGCGGCGGCGGAGCGCGTCGAGCGCTTCGACGCCTCGCTCCTCGGCGCCGCGCAGCGCAGCGCGCAGGCCGCCGAGTTCGCCTTCGAGCGCGGCGCGATCTCCGTGCTCGAGGTCCTCGACGCGCGGCGCACCCTTCGCGCGGTGCAGCTGGAGGCGCTCGCCGCGCGCGGCGACCTCGCCAAGGCGCTCGCCGCCTGGCGCGCGAGCCAGGCGAGCGCCCAATCCCTGGGTCAACCATGAACAAAATCCTTCTTGCCTTTTCCGCGGCGCTGCTCGCCGCCGCCTGCAGCAAGCCGCAGGAGAAGCCCGCCGCGCCGCCGCCCCGCGTCGAGAACGGCGCCGTGATCTTCGATCCTGCGAGCCCGCAGATCGCTTCCCTGCAGACGGTGGCCGCGACGCCGCGGACCGACTCGGCGATCCGTTTCAGCGGGCGCCTCGTCTGGAACGAGGATCGCACCGCGCGCGTCTTCACGCCCTTCGCGGGCAAGGTGCTCGCAATCCACGTCAAGCCGGGCGACGCGGTGAAGCGCGGCGCGCTGCTCGCCGAGCTCGCCGCCCCGGACCTCGGCGTGGCGCAGTCCGAAGCGAGGAAGTCGGAGCAGGACTACGCGCTCGCGCAGAAAACCCTCGCGCGCGTGCAGGAGCTGCACGAGGCGGGCGTCGCGCCGACCAAGGACCTGCAGGCCGCTCAGGCCGATGCGGCGCGCGCGGCCGCCGAGCGCGCCCGCACCGAGGCGCGGCTGAAGAGCTGGGGGCTCGACGCGAGGAACGTCGACCAGCGCTTCGCCCTGCGCACCCCGGTCTCCGGCGTCGTGGTGGAACGCAATCTCAATCCCGGGCAGGAAGTGCGTCCCGACGCCGCGCCGCAGAACGGCCTCTTCGTGGTCTCGGATCCCGAGCATCTCTGGTTCGTGCTCGACGCCTCGGAAGCCTCGCTTGCCGCCGTGCGCCCGGGCCAGGAGGTGCAGCTCTCGGCTTCTTCGCTGGGGGACGGGCACGTCACCGGCCGCATCACGCAGATCGCGGACTTCGTGGACCCGCAGACGCGCACGGTGAAGGTGCGCGGCACGGTGGACAACGCAGACCGCAAGCTCAAGGCCGAGATGTACGTCACCGCGCAGATCCGGCTCGCGGCCGGGGAGGGGCTCCTCATCCCGACCAGCGCCGTGTACCTGCGGGGCGAGCAGCACTACGTCTTCGTCGATGCCGGCGGCGGCCGGTACGCGCGCAGGAAGGTGCAGGTCGGCCCGGTGAGCGACGAGCACCAGGTCGTGCTTGCCGGGCTCGAGCCGGGCGCCAAGGTCGTCACCGACGGCAACCTGCTGCTCGAGAAGATCTTCGCCGAGAAGGACTAGAGTGATCCGGCGGATCGTCGCGTTCGCGCTCTACCAGCCGCTTTTCATCGCGCTTGGCGTGGCGCTGTTCATCGGCGCCGGCGCGTTCGCGTTCAAGAACCTGCCGGTCGAGGCGTTTCCCGACGTCACGGATACGCAGGTCACGGTCATCTCGCTCTATCCGGGGCGCGCCGCCGAGGAAGTGGAGAAGCAGGTGACCGTGCCCCTCGAGGTCAACCTCTCCGGGCTGCCCGGCGCCGTGCGCATGTTCTCGCACACGCAGTTCGGCCTCTCCTTCGTCATCATTACTTTCGACGATCGCTACAACGGCTACTTCGCCCGCCAGCAGGTCGTCGAGCGCCTGCGCGAGGTGGACCTGCCCGACGGCGTGCAGGCGCAGCTCGCGCCCTTCTCGACGGCGGTCGGCGAGATCTACCGCTACCGGATGAAGGGCGACGGCGTCTCGGCGCGCGAGCTGCGCTCCTACCAGGACTGGATCGTGGCGCGCCAGCTGCGCTTCGTGCCGGGCGTGGCCGACATCACCAGCCTGGGCGGCCTCGTCAAGCAGTACGAGGTGCGTCCCGACCTCGATCGCCTGCGCGACTACAAGATCACGCTGTCGCAGCTCTCGCAGGCCATCCAGCGCGGCAACGCCAATGCCGGCGGCAGCTACGTCGAGCAGGGGCGCCAGCAGTATCTGATCCGCGGCATCGGCCTGTTCACCAGCATCGACGACATCGGCAACGTCGTGGTCGCCGCGCGGAACGGCACGCCGATCCTCGTGAAGGACGTCGCCCAGGTGCAGCTCGGCGCGGTGCCGCGCCAGGGCATCGCCGGGCAGGACGACGAGGACGACGTGGTCACCGGCGTGGTCCTCATGCGCCGCGGCGAGAACCCGGCCGAGGTGCTGAAGGGCGTGCGGCGCGCGGTGGACCAGCTGAATGCCACGATGCTGCCCGGCGGCGTGAAGATCGTGCCGATCTACGACCGCACCTGGCTCATCGGCAAGACGCTCACCACGGTCTTCACCAACCTGGTGGAGGGCGCGCTGCTCGTGTCCATCGTGCTGTGGCTCTTCCTCGGCAACCTGCGCGCCGCCGGCATCGTCGCGCTGACGATTCCGCTCGCGCTGCTCGCCACCTTTCTCGGCCTGACCTGGATCGGCATCCCGGCCAACCTGCTCTCCCTCGGCGCGATGGACTTCGGCATCATCGTCGACGGCGCGGTGATCGTGGTGGAGAACGTGTTCCGCAAGCTCTCCGAGGCGAGCCACGGGCACAAGGTGCTGGAAGAGGCGCAGAGGAAGCGCACGATCCTCGAGGCCGCCGTGGAGGTCGGCCGGCCGACGCTGTTCTCCATGCTCATCATCATCGCCGCGCACATCCCGATCTTCACGCTCCAGCGCCACGAAGGCCGCATCTTTGCCCCCATGGCCTACTCGGTCGTCTCGGCGCTGGTCGGCGCGCTCGTCCTGTCGCTCACGCTGGTGCCGCTCCTGTGCTCGGTGCTGCTCAAGCGCAACCTGCCGGAGAAGGAGAACTTCGTCGTGCACGCCGCGCGCGCCGTGTACGAGCCTTCCCTCGCGTGGGCGCTCGGCCACCGCCGCACCATCCTCGTCGCCGCGTTCCTCGCCCTCGGCGGCGCGCTCGCGCTCGTGCCGCGCCTCGGCACGGAATTCCTGCCGGAGCTGAACGAGGGCTCGGTCTGGGTCAATCTCACGCTGCCGACGAGCGTCTCCGTGTCCGAGGCGCAGCAGCTCACGCACCGCGTGCGCGACGCGATCCGCAAGACGCCGGAGGTGCTGAGCGTCACCTCGAAGTCCGGGCGGCCCGAGGACGGGACCGACCCCAAGCTCATCAACATGGCCGAGTTCCTCGTCGACCTCAAGCCCGAGTCGCAATGGCGCCACGGCATGGACAAGCCCGCGCTGCTGCGCGAGATGGACGCCGAGATCTCGCGCATCCCGGGGCTCGAGCCGAGCTTCTCGCAGCCGATCCGCGACAACGTGCTCGAGTCCATCTCGCAGATCGACGGCCAGATCGTCATCAAGGTGTTCGGCGACGATCTCGACGTGCTGCGCGAGCAGGCGACGGCGGTGCTGCGCCAGGTGGCCACGGTGCCGGGGGTGGTGCGCGCGTTCGTCGATCGCCTGGGCGAGCTGCCGCAGATCCAGGTGAAGGTGGATCGCGCCCGCGCGGCGCGCTACGGGCTCAACGTGGCCGACATCCAGGACGTGATCGAGAGCGCGCTCGGCGGCAAGGCGGTGACGCAGGTGTGGGAGGGCGAGCAGCGCTATGCCGTGGCGCTGCGCCTGCCGGAGCCGGAGCGCGAGCTGACGCGCATGCGCTCGCTGCTGGTCGCGACCCCGGACGGCGCCTATGTGCCGCTTTCCGAGGTCGCGAGCTTCCGCACGGTGGGCGGCATGATGAACATCGCGCGCGAGGACGGCCGCCGTGTGCTCGCGATCGGCGTCTTCATCCGCGATCGCGACATGGGAAGCGTGGTCGGCGACATGCAGAGCCGCGTGGCCCGCAACGTCACGCTGCCGCCGGGCTACCAGGTGACCTGGTCGGGCGAGTTCGAGAACCAGGAGCGCGCGATGTCGCGCCTCGCGGTGATCGTGCCGATCTCGATCCTCATCATCTTCCTGCTGCTCTTCGACGCGTTCAAGTCGTTCCGCTCGTCGTTCCTGATCGTCGCCAACATCCCGTTCTCGGTGATCGGCGGCATCCTCGCGCTCTGGATCACCGGGATCTATCTCTCGGTGTCGGCGGCGATCGGCTTCATCGCGCTCTTCGGCCAGGCGGTGCTGAACGGCGTCGTCATGGTGGCGCTCTTCAACGACTTGCGCGAGGCGGGAAAATCGGCGGCGCAGGCGGTGACCGAAGGCGCGGTCCTGCGGCTGCGCACCGTGCTGATGACGGCGCTCCTCGCGAGCCTGGGCCTGCTGCCCATGGCGCTCTCGCGCGGCATCGGCGCCGAGACGCAGCGGCCGCTCGCGGTCGTGGTGATCGGCGGCCTCGTCACGGCGACCCTGCTCGTGCTCTACGTGCTCCCGGTGCTGTACGTTATGGTGATGGGCGAAAGGAAAGGCGACTGATGCGCATCCTCATCGTGGAAGACGATCCCTCCCTGGCCTCGGGCCTGTCCCGCATCCTGGAAGCCGAAGGCTATGCCGTCGACGTGACCTCGCGCGGCGAGGACGCGGTGCAGGCGGCGCGCCAGGAGCGCTTCGACATGGTGATCCTCGACGTCGGGCTTCCCGGCATCGACGGCTTCGAGGTGCTGCGCCGGCTGCGCGCGGCCGAGTACCGCGCGCCCGTGCTCGTGCTCACGGCGCGCGACACGGTCAACGACCGCGTCCACGGCCTCGACCTCGGCGCCGACGACTACATGGCGAAGCCGTTCGCCATGCCGGAGCTCGCCGCGCGCGTGCGCGCGCTCATCCGCCGCTCGCAGGCGCAGATCGGGCCGAAGATCGTGCACGGCCCGCTCACCCTCGACACGGTGGCGCGCCGCGCCTACCTGCAGAACGAGCCGCTCGAGCTCGCCGCGCGCGAATGGGCGGTGCTCGAGGTGCTGCTCGGCAAGGTCGAGAAGATCGTCTCCAAGGAGAGCATCATCCAGGCGGTCGCCGGCTGGGACGAGGAGCTCTCGCCCAACGCGATCGAGGTCTACATCTCGCGCCTGCGCGCGAAGCTCGAGCGCGCCGGCATCCGCATCCGCACGGTGCGCGGCTTCGGCTACATGCTGGAGGAATACAAGCCGCGCTGAGGCTGCGTCTCGGCGACGAAGCCGCGCAGCGCCGAAAGGAAGGCTTCGCCGCCGGCCGCGGCGTTGGTCTCGTGCCGCCCGCCGTCGATTGCAACGAAGCGCTTCCTGCCGCCCGCGCGGCGGTACAGCGCCTCGCCCATCGCGAAGGGCACGACCTCGTCGGCGGTGCCGTGGATGAAGAGCGTCGGCAGCCGCAGCCGCGCCACCTTGTCGATCGAGTCGAAGCGCTGGTTGAGGAAGAGCTTCACCGGGAAGAGCCGGTAGGGTTTTTCCAGGCGCGCCATGTCGTAGATGGACGTGAAGCTCGACTCGACGATGAGGCCGGCGGCCTCGGGATGGCGCGTCGCGAGCTCGATCGCGACCGCGCCGCCGAGCGAGTGGCCGTAGATGTAGATGCGTCGCGGGTCGATTCGCTTCGCCTCGACGAGGTGGCGCCAGGCCGCCTCCGCGTCCTCGTACACGCTGCGCTCGGACGGGAAGGCGCCGTCGCTCCTGCCGTAGCCGCGGTAGTCGATGAGGAAGACGCCGTAGCCCAGCGCACGCAGCGGCGCGATCCCGGGCATGCTGGTGCTCACGTTGCCGTCGTTGCCGTGCAGGTAGAGCACGGTGGCGTCCTGCGTCCCGGGCACCCACCAGCCGTGCAGCGCGTCGCGCGGCTGGCCGGCGAGCGCGACCGCAGTGTCGACGACCCGGAAGGGGAAATCCGCGGCCGCCGCGCGCATCTGGCGCGAGGGCTCGAAGACGAGGTGGCGCTGCCAGGCCCACAGCGCCGCGCCCGCGACGAGATAGCCGGCGAGGGCTCCGGCCGAGAGCAGGCGCAGCGTCGCGAGCAGGCGCTTGAGCATGGCGCAACACTACGGAGGGTAGGTTAAGACCCTCGCGCGGCGCACTAGCCCGTTGGAATTACCTCGCGCCCCGCGCGAGCCGCTCCTCGGCGCGCCGCCGCTGCAGGCGCAGCAGCGCCCTTGCGCTCGAGACGAGCTGCAGCCGCTCCTCCGGGTGCCGGTGCATGATGCTCTGCTGGAAGAAGCGGATCGTCTCGCGCGCAACGAGCTCGCGCTCGTTGTCCATGGTGATGAGATGGTAGCTGTCGCCGAGCAGGAGCTTCCTCTTGTGCGCCGAGCCGATGCGGTCGTAGACCGCGGCGGCGTTGCGCGGGCTCGCCGTCTCGTCGTCGGCCGCGTGCACGATGAGCGCATCGGCCTGCACGCGGGGCAGGTTGCGCTCCGTGTAGCTCGCGAGCCGCGTGAACTGGTAGAGATAGTCGGCGGGAATCGACGCGGGCCCTGCCGAGGACGCGTCGCTCGAGCGCATTGCCTCGGCGACGCGCGCGCGCCAGCGCTCGTTCTTCAGTCCGAACGGCTCCTTCTCGCGGTACGCCCAGTACCTGCCGAAGCCGAGCAGATGTCCGGGCCGGAAGAGCCACTGGTACCAGGGGATTGCCCAGCCGTCGTACTGCAGCGTGACCGACCACAGCGCGAGCGCGAGCAGCCCCGGCTGCCGCTCGGCGAGCGCCAGCGCGAGCGTCGCGCCCGACGACAGGCCCGCGACGCTCACCGTCCTGTATTGCGACGTGAGGCGCAGGTAGATCTCTTCCGCGCCGGTGAGCCAGGCCGGCCATTCGCGGCCCGGGGACCCCATGCTGTAGCCGGCGATCACCGGCATGAACACGGAGAAGCCGGCGCGGTGCAGCAGGCGCCCGACGAAGCGCACCTCGAGCGGGCCGGCAGCGAGGCCGTGGAACAGCAGCGCCGCATGCGGCCCGCCGGGAAGCTCGATGGCGCTGGACGGCCTCATGCGGTTCGTTCTAATGTGCCGGCGCAGCCATGCACTCGCATCTTCCCCGGATCGTTCTGCGCAACTCGCGCGCCTGGGCCCCGCGCAGCGGCGTCAAATGGGCGGCCGTGGTCATCGCATTCCTCGCCGCGCTCATCCTCAGGCTGTCGATGCACGAGCACCTGGGTCCGCGCTACCCGCTGCTCTTCTTCACGATGGCCACGCTCGTCGTACATTTTTTCTACGGCCTCCTCCCGGCCGTGGTGCTCGCGCTCTTCAGCCTGCCCGCGGGCATTTATCTTTTCGTGCCGCCGTACTTCGACTTCTCCGTGCCGGACGGCGACGACCTGCTGCGCGTGGTGAACTATATCGTGGTCACGGCGGTTTTCATGGTTCTCATCCAGTACCTGCGGCGCGCGCAATACCAGGCCGCGCTCCTCTACGAGATCGCCGAGTCGCGCTACCTGATGCTCCTCGACTCGGAGGCCGACCGCGCCGCCATCGAGGCGGAGACGCGCGCGCGCGAAGCCTAGTCGGCGCGCTCCCAGACCTGGGTGCGGCCGAAGAGCGGCACGCCGATGTACCCGCGCACCTCGAGCTTGCGGCCGCCCTGCGCGAGCCGCAGCGTGCAGCGATAGACCCGGCCGTCGTCCGGGTCGAGGATCTCGCCGCCGGTCCACTCCTCGCCGTCGGCGCGCATCCCGTACAGGATGCGCATGCCGAGGATCGGCTGGTTGCGCAGCGCGCCGCTGCAGTCCTCGCACAGAGGATTCGCGCTCGGCGCGGGCGGCGAGAACACGCGCTCGACCCTGCCCTCGAGCTCGCCGTTCGCCTGCGTGATCCGCACGAGGCCGTCGGCCTGGCCGGTGCGATCGCTGTAGGTCTTCCACAGGCCGACGGGCGTCGGCGCCTCCTGCGCCGCGGCTGCGCCGGCGAGCGCGAGGAGCAGGATGCCGAGCGCGGCCCTCATGGCGGGCTAGCCTATCATTGCCGCGATGCCAGCCCGAAGCCTGCGCGGCGACCTGCTCAAGCTGCTGCTGCTGCCGATCGCCGCGATCCTCGCCGTGAGCGCGGTGTCGGCGTACTACCTCGCGCTCGAGCCGGCCACGGAAGCGCTCGACGCGAGCCTGATCGACGCCGGCATCGCGATCCGCGAGCGCCTCGTGGTGCGAGACGGCGTGCCGAACGTCGACCTGCCGAGCGCGGCGGAGCAGGTGCTGCGCGCCGACCGCTACGACGCGGTGTACTACGTGGTGCGCGATCCGGAGGGCCGCTCGATCGCGGGCGACGCCGGCATCCCGCCGGCGCCCCCGGGCCGGGAGGCGCAGGACAACATCATCTTCTACGACGCGCATTTCCGCGGCGCGCGCGTGCGCGGCGCGACGCTGTTCGCGCCCTGCGGACGCGGACCCTGCGCGGTCACCGTGGCAGAAACCACGAACAAGCGCGACCGGCTGGTGCGCGGCATCCTGCTCGGCAGCGTCGTGCCGCAGGCAGTGCTCGCCGTCCTGACGCTCGTCATCGTCTGGTTCGGCGTCGCGCGCGGGCTCACGCCGCTCGATCGCCTCTCCCAGGACATCCGCAACCGCTCGCCGCGCGACCTGCATCCGTTCGACCGCGCCCACACGCCGGCCGAGGCGCGGCCGCTGGTCGAAGCGCTGAACCAGCTGCTCTTGCGCGTGGAGGAAGCGAACCGCAACCAGCAGCGCTTCCTCGCCAACGCGGCGCACCAGCTGCGCACGCCGCTCGCCGGGCTGCAGGCGCATGCCGAGCTCGCGCTCGCGCAGCCGGTGCCGGAGCCGGCGCGCGCCGAGATGGAGCAGGTGAGGAGCGCCACGGTGCGCACCGCGCGCCTCGCGAATCAGCTGCTCGCGCTCGCGCGCGCAGAGCCCGGCGGGCATTCCGAGATGCCGCTGGCGGTGGACCTGAAGGCGCTCGCCGAAGCCGCAGCCGACGAGTGGGTGCACCGTGCGCTCGAGCGCGACCTCGATCTCGGCTTCGAGCTGCAGCCGGCGACGGTGCAGGGCCATGCGCTCCTGCTCGGCGAGGCGCTCGGCAACCTCGTGCACAACGCGCTCGAGTACGTGCCGCAGGGGGGCCGCATCACGGTGCGCACCGGGATGCACGACGGCGGCGCCTACCTCGAGGTGGAGGACGACGGCCCGGGCATCCGCGCTTCCGAGCGCGCGCGCGTCGTGGAGCGCTTCTACCGCGTGCCCGGCACCGGCGGCACGGGGAGCGGCCTCGGGCTCGCCATCGTGCGCGAGATCGCGGCCGCGCACGGCGCGGCGCTTTCGATCGGCGACGGCGCGGGCGGACGCGGCTGCCGCGTAGAGATAAAATTCCCCTCATGGACAGCGTAGACATGGAAGTCCTCCGCAGCGCGGAGGACTGGCGCAGGCAGGGGCGGCGCGTGGCGCTCGGCACGATCGTCAAGACCTGGGGCTCGGCGCCGCGCCCGGTGGGCGCGATGGTGGCGATCCGCGACGACGGCCAGGTGGTGGGCTCGGTGTCGGGCGGCTGCGTCGAGGACGACCTGATCGACAAGGTCAAGTCGCGCGCCGTGGCGGCGAAGAAGCCCGAGCTCGTCGTCTATGGCGTGACGAACGAGGAAGCGACGCGCTGGGGCCTTCCTTGCGGCGGCACGCTCGAGCTCGTGCTCGAGCCGGTGAGCGAGGCGAGCGCGCTCGCGGAGCTCCTCGAGCGCATCAGCCACCAGCAGCTCGTGCGCCGCGTGCTCGACATGGCGAGCGGCGCCGCCACGCTGGAGCCGGGCCGCTGGCAGGACGTGCTCGAGTTCGACGGAAGCGTGCTCTCCGCGGTGCACGGCCCGCGCTGGCGCCTCGTGCTGATCGGCGCGGGCCAGCTCACGCGCTACCTCGCCGAGATGGCGCGCATGCTGGACTACAACGTCACGGTGATCGACCCGCGCGAGGAGTACGCGAACGGCTGGGACCTGCCCTACGTGAACCTCGAGCGCGGCATGCCGGACGACGTCGTGCGCGAGATGAACCTCGACGGGCACAGCGCGGTAGTGGCGCTGACGCACGATCCGAAGCTCGACGACCTCGCGCTCATGGAGGCGCTCAAGTCGGCCGCGTTCTACGTCGGCGCCATTGGCTCGAAAAAGAACAACGACGCGCGCCGCGTGCGGCTGCGCGAGTTCGACGTCTCGGAGGAAGAGATCGCGCGCCTGCGCGGCCCGGTCGGCCTCTACATCGGCTCGAAGACGCCGCCCGAGATCGCGGTGGCGATCCTCGCCGAGATGACCGCGGTGCGCCACGGCGTGAGCGAGCCGAGCTGGGCGGCGAAGCCGGCCAGGCGCTTCGACCCGTCGGCCTGCGAAGTCAAGACCGGTTGATCGTCGGGCTGCTGCTGGCCGCCGGGTCGGCGAGCCGCTTCGGCTCGGACAAGCTCTCGCACACGCTGCCGCACGGCGTGGCCATCGCGGTCCAGGCCGCCCGCCACCTGAAGTCCGAAATGACGCGCGTGGTCGCCGTTGTGCGCCCCGGCGCCGGCGCGCTCGCCGAGGCGCTCGCGCGCGAAGGCTGCGAGGTCATCGCCTGCGAGAACGCGGCCGAGGGCATGGGCGCGAGCCTGGCGTGCGCCGCGCGCGCTGCGGGAGCCGCGGACGGTTACGTCGTCGCGCTCGCCGACATGCCGTTCGTGCGCCGCTCGACGATCGCCGCGGTGCGCGACGCGCTCGCGCAGGGCGCGCCGCTCGCGGCGCCTTACTTCCGCGCGCGGCGCGGGCACCCGGTCGGCCTCTCGGGCTCGTTTCATCTGGAGCTGAGCGTCCTGAAAGGCGACCAGGGCGCCCGCCGCATCCTCGCCGACAACGAGGCGCGGGTGCGCAAGATTCCCGTAGGCGATCCGGGCGTCATCCGCGATATCGACACGCCGGCGGACCTCGCCCCCCCGGTGCGCGTATGACGCCCGACACTGCGCGGATGCTCGCGCGCTACAACGCGTGGGCGAACCGCCAGCTCTTCGACGCCGTGGCGGCGCTGCCGGCCGGCGAGGCGACCAAGCCGCGCAGCACGCTCTTCAAGAACATGGTGCACACGCTGAACCACAACTACGTGATCGATCTCATCTGGCAGGCGCATCTCGAGGGCCGCGAGCACGGCTTCACCGCGCGCAACACCGTCGCGCCGCCACCGCTCGAGGAGCTGCGCGCGAAGCAGGAGGAAGCGGACCGCTGGTACCTCGAGTGGAGCGAGCGCCAGTCTGCGGCCTCGCTCGCCGAGGAGCTGAGCTTCACGCTGATCGGCGGCAACCGCGGCGCCATGACGCGCGGCGAGATCCTGCTTCACGTGGTCAATCACACGACGTACCACCGCGGCTTCGTCGCGGATCTCTTCTACCAGGTGCCGGCGCAGCCGCCGCTCACCGATCTTCCGGTCTTCACCCGGCTAGAGCGCGGCCGGTAAGCCTTTCGAGCACCCGCAGCGGCGCGCGCGCGGGGTCGCGCATTCCCGCGACCGGCAGATGCAGGGTCTGCTCCAGCATGTACTGCCCCTGCAGCACGGCGTGCGAGACCTGGTCGGAGAAGACGATCCAGGTCGTGCCCGGCGGGAAGGCGAAGCGCGTCTGCGGGCTCTCGCGCTGATAGGCCGCGTCCGCCTTCATCCGGTCGTGGAGCTGCAGCATCAGGTGGTCGTACTCGCTGCGCCGGCCCTTCGTGATGCCGAGCGCCGCGAGCAGCGGCGCGGCTCCGGGGAACGGCCGCGGCAGCCGGCCGAGGAAGCGCGCGGCGAGCTGCTCGAAGGGCTCGCCCACGATCCACTGGCGCGGCTCGCTCGGATTGACGTTGGTGAAGACGCGCAGGATCCGCTCGCCGTAGTTCGGCCGCGACGGAAAGGCGTCGACGTGCAGCCGGCGGTCGTCCTTGCGCCAAGAGGTCTCGCGCGTCTCGACTTCCACCGGGCGGAAGCTCGTGCGCGCCACGGTGAAGGCGCCGCGGTAATCCGGGAAGAGGGCTTCGATGAGCGCGTGCGCGCAGCGGGCAAAGCGCCCGATCATCTTGCCGAGCGCCTCGAGCTCCGCGGCGCTGCCGGCGGCGCCGCGCACCCCGCCCGTCGCCGGATCGAGGCTGATGTTCTTGGAGCCCGGCGCGCACCAGTGCGGCGAGAGATAGCGTCGCTCCCCGGGCTCGAGCTCGAACGCGAGCCGGGGAAAGAAGAGCACGCTCCCCGACTCGACCGAAGCCGTGGCGGCCGCCTGCTCGGCGGCGGAGAGCGCCGGATCCCAGCGCGCGGCCTGCATCTCGACGATCGGGGTGGCTTCCATGGCGCTGCGATTTTGCCAGTAAAATGAAGCGCTTTCCCCCCAGCCATGCTCGCCCCGAACCTCCTCGCGCAATCGGATCCGGACTTGTGGAATGCGATCCGCCTGGAGAACCAGCGGCAGGAAGATCACGTCGAGCTGATCGCCTCCGAGAACTACGTGAGCCGCCAGGTGCTGATCGCGCAGGGCAGCCAGCTCACCAACAAGTACGCCGAGGGCTACCCCGGCAAGCGCTATTACGGCGGCTGCGAGTACGTCGACATGGCCGAATCGATCGCCATCGAGCGCGCGAAGAAGCTCTTCGGCGCGCCGTGGGCGAACGTGCAGCCGCACTCGGGCTCGCAGGCGAACCAGGCGGTGTACACGTCGGCGCTGCAGCCGGGGGACACGATCCTCGGGCTGTCGCTCGCCATGGGCGGGCACCTGACCCACGGCTCGCCGGTGAACCTCTCGGGCAAGCTCTACCGCGTGGTCTCCTACGGCCTGAACGCCAAGGAAGAGATCGACTACGACGCCGCGGAAAAAATCGCCTTGCTTGAAAAGCCGAAGATGATCGTCACCGGCGCGTCCGCGTATTCCCTCGCGATCGACTGGAAGCGCTTCCGCGCCATCGCCGACAAGGTCGGCGCGCTTCTCATGGCCGACATCGCGCACTACGCGGGCCTGATCGCCGTCGGACTCTACCCGTCTCCCCTCGGCATCGCGGACTTCGTCACGACGACCACCCACAAGACGCTGCGCGGGCCGCGCGGCGGCATGATCTTCGGGCGCGCGGAACAGGAAAAGCCGATCAACAGCGCGATTTTCCCCGGCCTGCAGGGCGGGCCGCTCATGCACGTGATCGCCGCGAAGGCGGTGGCGCTCGGCGAGGCGCTCAAGCCTTCGTTCCGCGACTACCAGAAGCAGGTGATGGAGAACGCGCGCGTGATGGCGGAGCGCCTCACCGAGCGCGGCCTGCGCGTGGTGTCCGGGCGTACCGACTGCCACATGTTCCTGCTCGACCTGCGCGCGAAGTCCATCACCGGCAAGGACGCGGAGGCGGCGCTCGGGCGCGCGCACATCACGGTGAACAAGAACGCGATCCCGAACGACCCGCAGAAGCCCGCGGTGACGAGCGGCATCCGCATCGGCACGCCCGCGATGACCACGCGCGGCTTCCGCGCGGCGGAAGCGCGCGCGCTCTCCGACCTCATCGCCGACGTGCTGGAGCGGCCGGGCGACGACGCGCATCTCGCGCGCATCGCCGGCGACGTGAAAGCGCTCTGCGCGCGCTTTCCCGTCTACGCGTGAAGTGCCCTTTCTGCGGATCGGAAGACACCCAGGTCGTCGACACGCGCGCCAACCTGGAGACGAACACCATCCGCCGCCGGCGCAAGTGCGTGGGCTGCGAGAAGCGCTTCACCACCTATGAGCGCGTCGACCTCAAGATGCCGCGCCTGGTGAAGAAGGACGGCAGCCGCACCGAGTTCGACCGCGACAAGCTGATGGGCAGCATGATGCTCGCGCTGCGCAAGCGCCCGGTTGCCACCGACGAAATCGAGTCGGCGGTGGACCGCGTCATCGAGCGGCTGCGCTCGCTCGGCGAGCGCGAGGTGCCGACGAGCCGCATCGGCGACTTCGTGATGCGCGAGCTCGCCAAGCTCGACAAGATCGCCTACATCCGCTTCGCGTCGGTGTACCACAGCTTCGAGACCCCGGACGATTTCCGCGAAGCCGTGCAGGAAGTCAAATCGACGCGCAAGCGTCGCAAGTGACCCCTTTTTCCGCGTTCGACCACGCCATGATGCGGCGCGCGCTTGCGCTCGCCGAGCACGGCCTGTACAGCACCACGCCGAATCCGCGCGTGGGCTGCGTGATCACGCGCGGCGAGCGCATCGTGGCCGAAGGCTGGCACGAGCGCGCCGGCGGGCCGCATGCCGAGGCGCTCGCCCTGGCGAAGGCGGGCGAGGCGGCCGGCGCGACGGTGTACGTGAGCCTCGAGCCGTGCAACCACCACGGCCGCACCCCGCCGTGCGCCGACGCCCTGGTGAAGGCGAAGGTCGCGCGCGTGGTGGCGGCGATGCGCGATCCGAATCCCGAGGCGGCCAAGGGCGGCGACGCGCTTGCCGCGGCGGGCGTTCGCTTCGAGCACGGCCTGCTGGAGGAGGAAGCGCGCGAGCTCAACATCGGCTTCGTCTCGCGCATGACGCGGGGCCGTCCCTGGGTGCGCATGAAGATTGCCGCGACGCTCGATGGGCGCACGGCGCTGCAAGACGGCCGGTCGCAATGGATCACCGGCGCGGAAGCGAGGCGCGACGGCCACCGCTGGCGCGCCCGCGCCTGCGCCGTGCTGACCGGCATCGGAACGGTGAAGGCCGATGACCCGCAGCTCACGGTGCGCGAGGTCGAGACGCCGCGCCAGCCGCTGCGCATCGTCGTCGACAGCCGCGTCGAGACACCGCCCTCGGCACGCATACTCCAGGGGGACAAGGTGCTCGTGTTCTCGGCGCGGCCCGGCAGCCTGCCGAACGCCGAGGTCAAGGAATTGAAGAACCTGAGCGGCAAGGTGGACCTGCCGCGAATGCTGGAAGAGCTCGCGCGCCGCGGCGTCAACGAGCTGCATGTGGAAGCCGGGTTCAAGCTGAACGGATCGCTGGTGCGCGAAGGCTGCGTGGACGAGTTCCTGCTCTACCTCAACCCGAGCCTGCTCGGCGATTCGGCGCAGGGCATGCTCGATCTCGCCGCGCCGGCGTCGCTCGACGCGCGCCTGAAGCTGCGCCTAGTGTCGCTCGAGCGGCTCGGCGACGACCTGCGCCTCCTCGCTCGCCCCGCATAGCGCAGCCGCGGCGAGATCCACCGCTACGCGGGCGGTGGTGCCGTCGGCGTCGAGCCGCGGCGAATACTCCACGAGCTCGAGCGCGGCGAGCTGGGGGCGGGCGCCGAGGCGCGCGACCCCGCGCGCAAGCTCCCCGGCGCGCAGGCCGCCGCTGACCGGCGTGCCGACCGCGGGGGCATCCTGCGGCGCCACGACATCGAGGTCGATGCTGATGCCGAAGCCGGCGGTGCCCGCCTCGGCGATGGCGAGCGCTTCTTCGAGCGCGGCGTCGAGCCCGCGGCGGGCGAGCTCCTCGTCCAGGATCACGCGCACCCCCAGCCGCCTCAGGCGCTCCTCCTCCTCCGGCTCGAAGCTGCGCACGCCGACCAGGCACACGTTGCGCGGCGCGAGCACGCCGCTCGCGAGCCCGTAGAGCGGGTCGTCGTGCTCGCCGAGAAGCCAGGCGAGCGGCATGCCGTGCAGGCGCCCGGTGTGGCTGCTCTGCGGCGTATGGCTGTCCATGTGGGCGTCGATCCAGATGAGGCCGAGCCCGCCGCCGCTTGCAGCGTGCAGCGCCTTCGCCGCGCCGCTCCATGTGCCGCCGGCGCAGCTGTGGTCGCCGCCGAGCACGCACGGCAGCTGTCCGCGGCGCATCGCGTCGGCGACCGTGGAAGCAAGCAGGCCGCACAGGCGGCTCAGGGCCGCGCGCCTGCGCCGCTCGTCCGGCGCCGGGCGCAGCATCGGCCCGAGCGCCGGCGCGCGGCCGCAGCGCCCGAGGCGCGCAGCGAGGAGCGGGGCGAGCGTCTCGGGAGCATCCGCGCACCCCGGATCGGCGCCACCGAGCCCCCACGCCGCGCCGATGAGCTGGATTTGTCGCTGCACGACTACAAGCCGTTGCGGCGCGTTGCGACGCCCGCGCGTCGAACGGCGTTCATGAAAGGCGGGTCAAATGGAGCAGCATGCCGGCCACCGCGAAATTTCACGACTGGGCAGGGTTCACGCTCGGGCTCTGGCTCGCGGTATCGCCGTGGCTGCTCGGCTATTCGCAAAGCGAGGCCGCCACGGCGAACGCGGCGCTGCTCGGCCTCTTCCTCGCGCTCGGCTCGCATTTCGAGCTGTCGTTCGAAAGCCTGTCCCTCGCCTGGCTGAACACGTTCGCCGGCGCATGGCTGGTGCTTTCGCCGTTCGTCCTTGGCTTCTCCTCGGTGCTCGAGGCGGCGGCCAACGCCGTCGCCGTCGGCGCCGCAGTCATGGTGCTGTGCGGGGCGGCGCTCTCGGCGGAGCGCGGCTTCGCCAAGGGCTGGCAGCGGCGCGCTCCCGGCCGCTAGGCCGGCACCCCTTTTGCGGTAACCTCGGCGCCCTATGTTCACGGGCATCGTGCAGGCCGTGGGCCGCATCGTCAGCGCGCAGCCGTTCGAAGTCGACTGCGGCAAGCTTTCCATGTCGGGTGTCGGCGTGGGCGATTCCATCGCGGTCCAGGGCGTTTGCCTCACTGTGACCGCGCTGACGCCGCGCGGTTTCCGCGCCGACGTCTCGGCGGAGACGCTGCGCGTCACCACGGGCCTGGAGCGCGCCGGCCCGGTCAACCTCGAGAAGGCGGTGCGCGCGGGCGACCCGCTCGGCGGGCACCTCGTCGCCGGGCACGTCGACGGCGTGGGCGAGGTGCTGCGCCGGGAAGGCGGGGTCGTGCGCTTCCGCGCCCCGCCGGCCCTTTCGCGCTACGTCGCGGGAAAGGGATCGATCTGCATCGACGGCGTGAGCCTGACGGTGAACGCGGTCGAAGGCGACGAGTTCGAGGTCAACCTGATCCCGCACACGCTCGAAGTGACGACGCTGGGCGCGCTGCGGCCGGGCAGCCGGGTGAACCTCGAGGCCGACCTCGTCGCGCGCTACGTCGAGCGGATGCTGCGCGGGGGATGAGCCGAGCAGGATGACGGGGCGAATCGCCTACGACCCGGCGCTGCCGATCACCGCGCGCCTCGCAGAGATTCGCGAAGCGATCGAGAAGCATCCGGTGGTGATCGTCTGCGGCGAGACCGGCTCGGGCAAGACGACGCAGCTGCCGAAGCTGCTCCTCGAGATGGGTTGCGCGCGCGACGGCCGCATCGGGCACACGCAGCCGCGCCGCATCGCGGCGCGCGCGGTGGCGGCGCGACTCGCCGAGGAACTCGGCGCGGCGCTCGGCGCGCGCGTAGGCTACAAGGTGCGCTTCCACGAGAGGCTGCCCGCCGATGCGCTCGTCAAGCTGATGACCGACGGCATCCTGCTCGCCGAGACGCAGGGCGACCGGGAGCTGCGCCAGTACGGCGCGCTGATCCTCGACGAGGCGCACGAGCGCAGCCTCAACATCGACTTCCTGATCGGCTACCTGAAGCGCCTTTGCGGACGGCGCGCCGACCTCAAGGTGGTCGTGACCTCGGCAACGATCGACGCCGAGCGCTTCTCGCGGCATTTCGACGGTGCGCCGGTGATCGAGGTGTCCGGGCGACTCTACCCCGTCGAAGTGCGCTACCGGCCGGTGGAGGGCGACTCCGAGGACACGACGCGCGCGGAGGAGGAGCAGGCGCTCGCCGATGCCGTGGAAGAGCTCTGCCGCGAAGGCGAGGGCGACATCCTGGTGTTCCTGCCCGGGGAGCGGGAGATCCGCGATGCGGCCGAAACGCTCGCCCGCCGCCGGCTGCGCGACGTCGAGATCCTCGCGCTCTTCGGCCGGCTCTCCGCCTCCGAGCAGGACCGCGTGTTCCATCCCGGGCGCGCGCGCCGCGTCGTGCTCGCGACCAACGTCGCCGAGACCTCGCTCACAGTGCCGCGCATCCGCTTCGTCGTCGACACGGGGACGGCGCGCGTCAAGCGCTACAGCTACCGCAACAAGGTCGAGATGCTTCAGGTCGAGCCGGTCTCGCAGGCGGCGGCGCGCCAGCGCGCCGGCCGCTGCGGGCGGGTGGCGCGCGGCGTCTGCGTGCGCCTGTACTCCGAGGAGGACTTCGCGAAGCGTCCGGCCTTCACGGATCCGGAGCTCCTGCGCTCCTCGCTCGCCGCCGTCATCCTGCGCGCCACCAGCCTCGAGCTCGGCGCGGTGAAGGATTTTCCCTTCCTCGATCCGCCGGGTAGCCGCGCCATCGCCGACGGCTATGCGCTGCTCGAGGAGCTCGCCGCGCTCGACGAGGCGCAGGCGCTGACCGAGATCGGGCGCGAGCTCGCCCGGCTGCCGCTCGACCCGCGCGTGGCGCGCATGCTGGTGGCGGGGCGCCGCGAAGGCTGCCTGCGCGAGGTGCTCATCATCGCGGCGGCGCTCTCGGTGCGCGATCCGCGCGAGCGCCCGCTCGAGCGCGCGGCCGCGGCGGACGAGCGCCACGCCCGCTTCGCCGACGAGCGCTCGGACTTCCTCGCTCTGCTGAAGCTCTGGAAGCTCTTCGACGGCAAGCTCGAGAAGGCCTGCCGCGAGAACTTCCTCTCCATCCCGCGCATGCGCGAGTGGCGCGAGCTGCATGCGCAGCTCGTGCGCATCCTGGAGGAGACGAAGTGGCCCGATTCGTCGGCCGATCCGCAGAAGCCGGAGGGCTATCGTGCGATCCACCGCGCCCTTCTTTGCGGTCTCCTTGGAAACGTCGGCATGCTCGACGACGCCGAGGGTGCGTATACCGGGGCGCGAGGCATCAAGTTCCGCGTCCATCCCGGTTCCTGGACGAGGAAGCCGGGGAAGTGGATCGTCGCCGCCGAGCTCGTCGAGACCACGCGCCTGTATGCGCGTACGGTCGCAGCCATCGACCCGCGCTGGCTGGAGGAGCTCGGTGCACACGTGATCAAGCGGCACCGCGACAACCCGCACTGGGAGAAAAGCCGCGGCCAGGTGGTCGCGCTCGAGCGCGGCACGCTCTACGGGCTGCCGGTGTACGCCGGCCGGCGCGTGCCGTTCGCGCCCCATGACGCCGCGGCGGCCAGGCAGATTTTCATCCGCTCGGCGCTCGTCGAGGGCGACTTCGAGAGCCGCGCGCCGTTCTTCGCGCACAACCGCCGGCTCGTCGCCGACATCGAGCGCATGGAGCACAAGGCGCGACGGCCGGACATCCTGGTCGACGACGAGCTGATCCACGCGTTCTACGACGCGCGCCTGCCGGCG
>Ga0070741_10006950_pt1 | contig 23863 bp, 16 predicted proteins | sample Coa_R1_4_FD_66440 | JGI IMG/M metagenome (GOLD analysis project Ga0070741, IMG submission 66440) | Surface soil microbial communities from Centralia Pennsylvania, which are recovering from an underground coalmine fire - Coalmine... | ecosystem: Environmental > Terrestrial > Soil > Unclassified ...
GGCCAACAACAACGAACTCAGCAGGATGACCGGGAACAGGGACAGCGCGGATTTTCGCATGGCTCCTCCGAACCGGGGCTGACGCCAGAGGTCAGGCATTCTATCAAGCGCTCGCCATCCTGGTTCGCGCCCCTCTTCCCTCATCGCCTGATCCCGAATCTTTGGGCACCATGGAATTCAGGGGACCCCAGCGAGTCTTGATGGATCTAAAGGACTTAGCGGTCAATAGTTTAAAAATAAACATAAATGGATATTTCTTCGAGTGAATGCATTGGCTAAACAATAGCTTTACTAGAAGAAGCGGACGGGGTGACACACGTGACGGGATGCCGAAATTCCTGCGACGAAGTGCCAACCGGACGTCCTCGCCGATGTCCTTCCGTGACTATCCGCAGTTAACGTTGTCTTTATTATGGATATGTCCGGCCGGCAAAGCTGCGGTATGATGTGCGCTCCGGAAAAGTTGGTTTGGCGTTAATCGCAGGTCTAAGACCTGGACGATGGGGGGAGCGCAACCGATGGATCCCAACACCACCCTGCTGGTACTGTTCGGCAGCGTCATCGCCGTTACCACTGCCCTGACTTTCATGGAAGTCCGCCGCTTGCGCAAGAAACTCACTAAGGATTCGTGAGCTGGCGACCTGCGCGGATGAAGCCCGCATCGTTCTGAAGACTCGATTCCTCAAAATTCTATTTGGCGAACTCCGTCCCGGGTACCCAGGCCCAATCGGGCAATAATACGTTTCTGAAGGTGAAGCCACGGAAGAAAAAGCCTAAGTCGAAGAAGCGTCCGCAGCCTTAGAGGCCAGCGTGGACACGCGTTCTACCAGATCGCTGGGGTGCGGAATCGGGCCTTCCAGCCAGTCATCGGCTTCGGCCAGCTTTTTCCCCTGCGAGGGAATGAACAATTCCAGCACCTTGATCTTAGGACAGTGTTCCCGGATCAGGCGTAGAACGCGCGATTTCTCAAGTTCTGGAACGGAATGCCCGATAACCGCCACATCGAAGCTGACCTTCGAACAGGCTTCAATTAACTGTGGCTCATTGGTCGCACGTATCACTTTATGCCCTGCACGCTCCAAGATCATGGCGCGTGTTTGCATTAATGAGGGGTTTGTCCCGGTGCAAAGAACCATTGCCATGGCTTCGCCTTGCTGCAAGAAATGGCCGACCAGCCTCGACAGCATACCCCCAAGCTGTCAAAAACACGTAAAAAACTGACGTAAAAAACTGCAGATTCCTCGGCTTGTGATCCAACCTCCGGATCGAACATAAGCGGGGGGGCCGAATATACGCTGGGGGTGCCCATCTTTTCCCTACTGTGCGAAAGGGTGGCCGTCCGGTCAAACTACACGCCTTGTGTGCGCTACCTTGCCGACTCGAATCCAGCCACCGTCGGACCATCGCTATCCACCGGCGCGCGAGCTACCTGTATAGTGACTCAAATACTTGGAGGAACGATGTCTCACCGCATTCTTCACCTCATGTGCGCCGTACTTCTCGTGGCCACCGCCCACGCACAGCAGAGCCATTGGGCCGCTCCCGACGATAAAACCGCGAACTCGATGATCGACCGGGAGCGCAAGTGGGCCGAGGGCGTTTGCGCGGATAATGGAGTTGTCTCTGAGTTGTTGGCCGACGATTTCCAGGGCACCAGCACTCGCGGCGAGCGCTATACCAAGGCGGATGAACTACGCGATGAAAAAGGCCCGCACTCGGCCCACGGCTGCGCACTCGACGATGCCAAGGTGCGCTTCTTCGGCGAAAACGTGGCCATCATTTACGGCCGCGAGCACGCCATCGGCAAAGACAAAACCCATCCCGACGCGATGCAGTGCCAGGTCTGGACCGACACCTGGTTGAAACGTGATGGCAAGTGGCAGATCGTTGCTGCGCAGGACAACAAGGTCGATTGCCAGTAGCAGATCAGGCGGGTGCCCATTTGCCGCCTGAGATCGTCAAAGAGTTTTGGTTCTCGACCCGGTTTTCAGGCAGGTCGTAACGGCCTCAATTAGTGTAAGGGCGATATTTCAACAGCTAACTTGGTCAATCTGATAGGCTCCGCATGATTCGGTGGGGGTGTGATGCTGTGAGGAACTGGAAGGCTCCGCTCAAAGCCATAGTAGTTGGTGGGGCTACCGGCACCGCAATTGGACTAGTGGCATTCCGGTTTCTGACCCTCCACCAACACCCAGGTATGGGTTCGTCGTTGTTCCTGTTGGTTCCAATCGCAGCAGGTTTTTCTATCGCAATGGTTGCACGCAAGCCCGACACCACAACCGCTGCGGCTGTGTTGTCGGTGGTCAGTTCCTTGGTCTTGCTCATCGCAATGGGTGCAGAGGGCATATTGTGCGCTGTTCTCGCCTTTCCGATAATCGCTGTTGGATTGTTCATAGGTATCGGACTCGGCGTGTTGTTACGTAAGGTGGTCGTGAGCCGCGCTAAAAACCAGACAACAACAACGGGCATGTTGCTCCTAATCGCACCTGTCCTGATTGTGGCTGGCGAGAGAATTGAAACGCCGATGTTCCAACGACCGCGCACTGAGGTCGTTCAGACGACGGTCAACGTGAACGGCTCACCTGAGAAGGTGTGGCGCGAGGTTCTTTCAATCGACAACATACAGGCCAGCAAACCATTTCTGATGTACGTTGGCTTGCCGATCCCGCAGCGATGCACAATGCAGGGTCACGGAGTCGGCGCAAAGCGTACCTGCTACTTCAATGTCGGTTACATTGAGGAGACGGTTACTGCGTGGAGTCCGCCATACTACATGGGGCTTTCTATCGACCGGACCCACATGCCTGGTCGTCACTGGCTCGGATTTGAGAGCGCTGATTATCGTCTCGAAGCTTTGGGAGACATGACTTCGTTGACTCGACGCACCACGGTCTTCTCTCACTTGCGTCCCTCATGGTATTGGCGAAGCTTTGAGCGTCTCGGAGTCGAGTCCGAACACGCCTATATTCTGCGAGACATTGTACTTAGGGCCGCGCGTTGACCAGTCATCTTGCCATGTAAGAACCTCAATTCAGCCGGGCGCCCCATCCTTTCGCACTTTTTACGAAACGGTGGGATCGGGCCTCTTACCACATTCGCGCGTGACCCACTTCCTTGACACCGCACTGTCGCCATCGCCACTCTGATTATGTCCGCACAATGCGGGACTTGTTAGCTCTTTGATAACTGTCGAATGAATCGGGTGGGGTTGAATGTCGTCTCAACGAAGGCTCGCTGCAACGGTTGATAGCGCAAAAATCGGCGCTAACTACTCTGCTTTCTGGATCTTGCCCCTAAATTATTGAAAGTGGGGATTTTAAATCGCCCCTTTAACATTTCTGCTCCTAAGTTATTTGTTCTCAAGATCCCTGCGCGAGGGGGGTACCCTCATCTAAGGTTTACCGCTTCGATAACGAAGAAGCTGCAGGTTCCTCGAGAGATCAGGCTCTCTCACAGTGACGACGCGGAGCCCTTTTCGTGGCGGCGGAAGCTGTCGCGCAGTTCATTTACGATCTCACCGGCGGCCTTGCGCGCGGCCTCGATCTGGTTCACGTCAAAAGAAATGGCGCCGACGCGAGCGTGTCCGCCTCCACCATAGCGTTCGCAGACTTTGGCGAGATTGACCATGTCACTGATGTTGTTCCAGGGATTCGAACCCACCGCGACCTTGGTGCGGAAGTTGCTCTTGCTGAGACCGACGCTGTACACGCATTCGGGATGCAGGTAGTACGGAATGAACTTGTTGTAGCCCTCGAGTTCGAGATCGGTGACATCGAAAAACACCGTGCCGTCCTTGCACTCGATTCGCTTGCGCATGACCTCTACGGAATCGCGGTGCCGCGCCAGCAGATCAGGGAGACGCTGGGCGACAAACGGTTCTTCGATGATCTTGCCCAGCGGTTCAGTGGCCAGCAGCGGAATCAGGCGCGGCACGAATTCGTGATCATGGGCAGATTCGATCACCATGGTTAATTTCATGGCCGGCGCCTTCATCTCCACGGCGGTCTTCGCGTCCGCGTAGAGCGCGCCGTCAATGATGTCGGTCCACTCGATCAATTCCGCAACCGGCTTGGGGTTGAAGCCGAAGCGCTGTTCGGCCACTGTGGCGATGAACTTGGTGCACGACTTGAAATCGGGATCGTAGAACTTGCGGTTGCCCTGGTCCTGCTCGAAGTGCTCGGCGTCGGCGGGCGTAAGAAAAGCGCTCTGGTGATGGTCGAACCACCAGGTCACCTTGGGCGAGGGCGAGTACTTGAAGTCCACGATGGCGTTCTCGTCGCCATTGAACTTGCTTTCGTCGAACAGGGCCCCGGCGCGGTGTAGCAGTCCGCTGAATTCGAACTGGACGTCGTCGCGGATGCGCTCACGATAGAAACGCGAGAAGAGAGCGGCGGAAGAAGCGCCATCGAAGCAGCGGTCGTGGTAAAAAACCCGGACTCGCACCCTGTGTGCCTTTCTGTCGCCTTGCAGAGCTCACCCAGCTCGAAGCCGGCCCGCAAGGAAAGTTAGATAGCATGGCGACTCGGACGTAGAACTGTCAAGCACAGGCTGCCGGGTGGGGAGAAAAAAGAAAGCGGGGCACGCGCCCCGCTTCATGAAATTGCTTTCGGCCGCACCGCTTACATGGTGTTCGCTTGCTTCTCCGCCATATCACCGATGACCGGAAGCTTGAACATCTGGCCCTGGTAGGCCTTAAGCAGCAGGACAATCCATACGATGAGCACACCCAAACTGAACACAACGCTCAGAAGCATGCCAACGATCCATCCAAGGAACGGAATCATGGAAAGAATCGAAAGTGCAACACCTACTACCACCGCTCCCACACAAAAGAAAATGCTTTGTAACGAGTGAAATCGAACGAACCGATTGCGGTTGTAAGGCTCCATTACCAAGAAAATGACCGCGGGAATGAACGTGATGTAAGCCAGCATGCCGACAACATTATCGGCCATGCCGCCGGTCGTAGCAGTGGCGGGCGCAGTGGCCGTGCCGCCCTGGGAACCTTGGCCGGCGGCCTTGCCGCAAGCTGGGCAGACCATGGCACCCTCCGCCATTGGCGCACCACAGGAAGCGCAGAAACGAGGCATATCTCCCCTCCGGAAAAGAAACGGACTCTTGGTATCGTAACGCCGGTCGCCGTAGCGCCGGAATGGCTCGGACATTATCAGAACGAGGGGGAGAAGGCAATCGAGAGAGCGCGAACCATCAGGTTTGACGCGGGTTTCAAGGTGATCCACCGAACCGGCAGTTGCCACATAGCGGCGAGGCCTCCTTCTGTGGACTGGCCGAAACGGCAGGAAATCTGGTATAGGTGATGGCAGTTTCCAGGGTCACGCGGCTGGCCACAGCCCGCCCTACCGGGGTTGCAATTAATGCTCATTCTTTCGTTGTTGCTTTGCCTGCTCCCGCTGGTGGGAGTGGGATTGATTCTTACCGGCGGTTGGGTCACCACGGTTGACGGGCTGTTTACGTCACTCATCCTGCTGGCGATGTCCGGCATTTTCGCCCTGAACGCATTTCTGGAGTTCCGTTCCATGCGCGAGCCTGCGGCGAAAAATAAGCAGGGAGGAACTGCGCCGGCTTCCTTTGGCGGACCGCGCGTCGAAGGTGTGAGGCGCGAGCGCGGACTGGTGGAGAGCGTCTCGTTCTACGAGGCTCAGGTGGGACAGCCTGACAAATCCCTGGTGGTGCTGAAGAACGGGGCGAGTGGCTCGCGAGTCATTGCTTTTGAAGGCGACCTGCGGAACCTGCTGCCCACGGGCAAGCGGGTCGAAATCGTCTGCCAACCCAGGGGCAGGTTCGATTCCGTCGTGGAAGTGCAGTACCTCTGATCTGGCAAATCAGAATTTGGTGTGGAATGTGGCCATCACACCGATGTTCCCGTTCTCATCGCGGTTCGCAGAAATCCCCCAGCGCTTATTGAGTTGATACTCGCCCTGAATGATCTCCTGCTGGGCATTAGTGACATCCGTCGCAAAAGTAAAAAAGAAATTCTTGGTGACGCGCTGCTGAATGGCGATATGCGCCCCGGGATTGGTATTGGTCCCGCCGATCGTCGGATCGATCTGCAAACTGGAGATGCCCGCGAGCTTCTGAATCTGGCCGCTGACCTGGCTGGCCAGACCGGAAGCGATCACCTGGTTTGCGCCCAGGTTGCTCGGAGCGGCTTGCGCTTCTTCCGTAGTCTGGCCCCGGGCGAGCAGGTTGATGATGTCCACCGGCGGCAAGGGCGGGTCGGAAATATAGCTGGTGCGGAGCCGGTCCATGGGTCCGATTAATCCCAGACTGATGTTGTACTGGTTGACGACCGTGGTCACCAGCACGTTGAGCACAGGCTCAGTCTGATTGGGATTGGTGAAGTTGGCGATGGCGCGCTGGATCTCATAGCGCTTGCCCATGAAGAACACTTCGCCGCTGGTGATGTCGGCGCGGCCGATGAGCACGGGATTGGCGGCAGTTCCCTGCACCTGCAGGTTGATGACGCCATTGAGGCTGAGTTGGGAGCTTTCAAGTCCGAGCTGACCGGTGGACTGCACAGCGACATTGAGGTGAAGGTTCTGCGAGAAGCCCTCGCCCGGAGCTGCAGAGGCCCCGCTCGAAGTGTTGCTCATGAACGTCGAGATGTCGAATCCCTGGGTGAAAGACATGTTGTCGAGCAGAACCTTACCCGTGAGATTAGCGTCCTGCGTGTTGCCGGCTAACAGAAGATTGCTGTCGAAGACGGTGCGTACGCCGTCGGGATAGAGCAGGCGGACGTGATCGGCCTTCAGACCAACGTTGAATTGAATGGCGGGACGGTAGGCCACAGTTCCGCTGGCGCTCAGATCACCGCCGCCCACTTTTCCATCGAACTGCTGAATCACGACGCGGTTGCTGTCGAGGGCGAAGATGGCGTTGAGGTCGTTGACGCCAACGGGAGCGGCAGGACTGGAAAAACGCGCGTTAACGATGCGGATATCACCCTGCACTCCGGGCGCACCATGGACGACGGCGCCATGAACGTTCAGCACGATTTTGCCGGCGCTGTCCAACTCAGGATCGAGGAGGCGGGCGATCCCAAGGTCAATGCCGCCGGTAGCGGTAAAAGATGCGGGCGCCTGACCCTTGAGTGGATAAGTGCCTTGCAGAACGATATCGGTGCCGGTGCCCTTCAGCTCGGTGTGCTGGAGGGTCAGAATCTGATTGCGGTAGTCGGCGCGAATGGGACCGGCAGCGCCGAAACTTAACTGCTTGTAACTGACATGAAAGACCGGGATGTTGAGCGAGGCTTGCATCGCGGCCGGCGTGCTGAGAGGTCCGCTGGCGCTGGCGTGCAGTTCAAGCTCGCCGGTCAGGTCTTTCGATTGCTGCGGCATGTAAACGGCGAGGAGCGTCTGCAGAGCGATGCCCCGAGTATCCAGATTGAGGGTCGCGTATTTGTCCCCGGTCAGCTTCATCGTGCCGCGAGCCTGGACAAACGATTGGGCGATGGTGGAGTCCACCACAACATTCGCCTGCTGGTTGGCGACGGCAATCTTTGCGTTGATGTTGCTGATAGGCCGCTCGCGGATCTGAAGCTGGGGGACGGTGATGGTGGCGTCGAGCTGGGGATCTTTCAAGGTGCCACGCCCGCTGGCGGATGCATTCAGAATCCCGGCGATCTGCTTAGCGGAGAGCTGTTGAATCTGGTTCAAGCGGATCCGGCGGGCATTCAGTTGCGCGTTGTAGCCCTGGCTTTTCGGATAGTAGATCAGCTTGCCGACTACAGTTCCGCCCGCGATGCTGGCATTGGTGGTGGAATTCACAGCATTGCCGTCGCCGCGAAAATCGGAAGTAAGACGCGGAACGGCGACGCCATCCACGTGCGCGGAGGAGAGTCGCACATTGCCGCTACCCACCGGATTCAACTGCGAGCCGCGTACGTTGATGTTGGCGGAGAGATTTCCGGAAACCGGGTACTGCACATTGGCTAACTGTGCGAGTTGGGCCACTGCCAGGTTGTTGGCGGAAACATTGACGGCGATCGGATTCGAGGGTTGATAACTCCAGTTCCGCAATCCAACATTGAGATCGAACTGAAGCGAACCCTGGGTTGCGCTGACCAGAGATCCGCGCTGAACGGTGATGCCATGGGGGCTGGCGGTCAGATTGGCCTGCATGCTTTTCCAGTGAGTGTCCTGCACCTGGAGGTTCTGCGCGCGCAAGTGACCAGCGATATTGGGCTGCTTGAGAGAGCCGGTAACGTTTGCGTTAAACGTTGCCGTCCCGTACACCGCAGGGGGAGGTGTGGATTTGGTTCCGGGTTTCGCGGGAGCCGGCGGTATGAAAGCGAGGGCCAGGGTTTCAAGCTCATGCAGGTTGCGTGTTGCCGCCTGAACCTGAAGATTGGAGCGGTTGGCGACGGTGCCGTTCACGGTAATCAGCGACGCAGGAGTCTGCAACTGGGTCCGAGAAAACGTGATTGCCTGGCTCGCGGCAACGTAGCTGACGTGGAACGCACCGTTGAGAGGCGTCTGGCTGGCGGGAGCATTGTGAGGCGGATTGATGGCGCCCGCGAGGGTCATGTCGGCGCGAGCACGCAGAGTCTTCTGCAAGTCGCCCTTCCACGCAGCGTTGGCAGTGCCGTTCACGCGGCCTGAAACGGGGATTTGTTGCTGATTTGCAGTGCGCATGGCCTGCTGCGCGCTGGCGAGCGACAGATTCCCGATCGAAGCCCGCAATGATCCGACCTGAGCAGTGCTCGAGGCGACGTTCTGCACAGAGAGATCGGCATCAAGGTGTCCGCCCAGTAAATCGGCAGCTAGACCGCGGGCGGTGAAGTTGCCGTTCGCCAGCACGAAGTGCCCGCGCACGCGGTCAACCCGAGTGCGAACGGAAGGTGTTTCCACCAGCAACTCCGGGCTGCTCACTTCTCCCTGCATGTCGATCAAATCGAGCGCGGGACGGCCGGGGACATCGTGGTACTTCATGGTTCCGTTAAGGATGATGTTGCCCAGCGGAAGGGAGGAATTTTTCATCATGCGACGGAAGTCGGCCGTGTGCAGCAGAAGGTCGTAGCTCCCGTTGACATCGGGTTGCTTGTAATTGGTGACGGTGGCGTGAAGAGTGAGCCGCGAGTTTTCCAGACGCAGGATGGCAGGGCTGAGTGCAAACTCAGAGGGTGACATGGTGAATTTTGTATCGAGATCGTGGCCGACAGGGTTATAGGAGCCGTACTTCAAGCGGCCGTCTCGATAGTACAAATTCCCCGCATACAAGGTGCGCTTGGGATCGAACTGGACGAGGAGATTGAGATCGTGGAGATCGGCGTCCAGGGGAGTTTTGCGATCAAGATAGTAGACCTCGCCATTCGACAGCGCAGCGTGCTTGATGCCGAGATCGAAAACATTCACCGGCTGGCTATTCGACGAGGGCTGTTTGGGACTGGGAATGTTGGCTTTCCCTTCCCGATTGACGACGAGAGCTACCACCGGATGCTTGACCTCGATGTCCTTCAGATCGATTTTCTGATGGAGGAAGGAAATGATTTTTAAACCTATGTCGAGCTCATCCACAGCAAGGAGGGGACGCTGGTTGGCGCGTTCCGTTCCGTGCACAACGAGGTTGCGAATGGTGATGGTGAGTGGATGCCATTGGAAGGTGTAGCCGCCAATCTCAACGCGGCCGCCGGTGCTCTCGGCGAGCTTCTCTTCCGCTTTCGCGATCACGTAGCGGTGAAAGCGATCGGAACGGAAGATGAAGAAACCGGCGACCACCAGGACAACGATCAAAAGAAGAATGGCGATGCCGGCCCAGCGAAGAGTTTTGCCAACGGACATAGGGTCCCCGAAAATCCACGGCCCGGCTTTAGAAAGCCTGGCCCAGAGTGACAAAGAACTGCGTCGAACGGAATCCCGGTACCGCGTTTAAGTTGTGGCCGATGTCGAAACGAACCGGCCCAATGGGCGTGTTGTACCGGATTCCAAAACCAAAGGTGTTAGAGAAGTTGTCGACAAAACTTCTGAGACTCAGAGGTCCGTAAGCGTTGCCCCCGTCGTAAAAGACCGCGGCGCCCAAATTCTTCATGAGGTGAGTGGGGAAGCGCAGCTCAGTATTAAAGATGAAGAGCTTGTCGCCACCGACGGGGACGTTGATGTTGCTGCAGCCGGTCTGGGCGGCAGGATCACTGCAAACTACGACACCTCGCTGCGGACCCGCGCCGTCCACCGGGAACCCGCGAAGAGTGTTGGAGCCGCCGGTGAAGAAACGTTCACTGGTCGGCACGGCACTGCCGGAAAATCCGCGAGCCACGCCCACTTCGAGACGGCTCGCCCAGATCAGATCCTTCTTCACGGGCACATACATGGCACGCTGTCCGAGAAAGCGGGTGAAGTTGAAGTTGGAGCCGATGGCGCGCGGCGTTAAGTCGAAATTGAATGTCTGGTAAAGACCTTTGTGGGCGTCCAGCGCTTTGTCGCGCGTGTCGGTGATAAGAGCGGCGGAGAGAGTAGACAGGCGGACATTGCGATCCTGCGCGAGAACCAGGTCGGGGATCAGCAGATTACTCAGGCTGGTGCGGCTGAAGCTGTAGCGGACCTGCAGAGTCTTGGTTTCGGCGCGGTTGATGTAGCGCTCCAGCTGGAAAGATCCCTGCCCGAGGCGCGCGGTGAACAACGGGTTCTCCGAAGTACGTTCGCCGGACGCGCTGAACAGTGAGCGCCAGTGAGTGGCACGGAAGTGAGGATCGGTATATTGAAAGACGCCTTTCTGGTCCAGGCGGCCAACCAGAGCGGACATGGACATGGTCTCGCCCAGGCCGCGCATGTTGCGGCGAATAAATTCCACGGTGCCGCGGGGCCCCACGAAGGCTTTCTCACTGGTGGTGAACTTGGTCTTGCCCAGGCCGATGGGAGGCAGCCCGGGAATCGCGGCCGTACCGGAGGGAATACTGCCGGCGCGGCGATCGTATTCCAAACCGAAGCCGTAGGTAATGGTGTTGCGCTTGCTCTCATGAACGTTGGCCACCACTGCCTCGTCGGTTTCGTTGGTCACCGGCTTCACCGGCCCGACACTCGCGTAATCAAAGACACCCACGTCGTACAGCTTGCTCTCAGCGCTCAGTAACTCGGTCTGGCTGAGAGGATTTTCCGGCCCGATGTTTGCAGTACGGGCAATGTAAGAAGTGCGAGTGTGTTTTTGGCCCTGAATCACCACGTTGCTAATCCGAACCATCTGACCCTCATCGATGACGTAGGTGACCGCGACCTTATGCTTGTCCTGAGGCAGATAGTTGAGTTTGGTTTTGAACGTCATGCGGGGGTAGCCGCGATCGAGATAAGTGGCGACGATGTGGTTGCGGTCGTGAGTCAGGCGGAGCTGAGAAAACGGAAGCCCGGGAGAGAGGTTGAACCCGGAAAGCGGCTCCAGCGCGGGAATACCGAGCGAGTGATTGCCCTGGATGTGGAGGGCCTCGACCGTGGTCTGCTGCCCCTCGTCAACATTGAAGGTCACATAAATTTTTGGTTCCTTGTCCACGACCTGGGGCGTGACCTTGACGTCGAGATATCCGTTGTTCTGATACAGCGTCTCGATGTTCTTCACGCTGGCCTTGACCAGCTTTTCACTGTAGTTGCCATGCGAGAGAAGGTGGGCTTCTTTAACGTTGACGTTATCGAGTACCTGGCTGTCGGAAAAATGACGATTCCCGGCGACCGAAATCTCAGCGACCTTGTGTTTATGTCCTTTGTCGACGATATAAACAATGTCAACCCGGCCGGGAGAGCGCTGCACGTCGTAGTGCACTTTGGCGTCGAAGTAGCCCTTGCCCTGGAAAAAATTGATGAGGTTGCGTTCCCCTTCGGTGATCAAGTCGGGATCGGCGGCGCTCTCCTCGAATACAGGGATCAGCTGGTGCAGCTTGCGGTTTTCCAGGAAAGGGATCCAGGTCAGTTTGCCGCCCTGAATTTTTACGGATACGCGTGGACCGAGGCGCATATCGAAGGACACGTCAGCGCGGCGGGTATCAGAGTGATACTCAATTTGACCGGGACGCAGCTCTTTGATGAGCCGATTCTCTCCCGAGACTTCCTTGCGCAGATGTCCAGTGGCAGCTTTGATGCGGCCGGCAGTGAAAGTCTGACCCGGTCTCAATGAACCACCCAGGAAGCGGGCTGCCAAAGAACGCAAAGACCGGACCAGCTTCGCCTCTTCCTGAGGCGTGACGCCCTTAATAGTGACGCGGCCGATCTTGGCGCGCTTATTCAAATTTACGTGATAGAAAACGTTGGCCAGCTGATGCGGCTCGTCGAAGCGGGTTTCCGACGTCACCTGCGCTTCAAAGTAACCGGTGCTCTGAAGAAATTTCAGAAGAGCGTTGGCGCCATCGGCTACACGGCTCTGATCATACGGCTCCTCGTTGGGCACGTTCACCACTTGCAACAATCGGGTGTAGGTGAACTTCTTGTCGGCCCCGGGGAACTCGATCAGCGCAAAGTACAGTGCAGGCTGCAATATGAACATCAGGTGCAAGCCTTGAGGATCGGGCCTGACCTCGAGCTCAACCTTCTTAAACCGGGACGTCCGGCGTAGTGCATTCAGCGAAGCCTGCAGCTTGCTCACGGAATAGGGGGAGTTCTCCGGCTGCTGAATCAAGTGCCGGTAGGAATCGACATTCACTTTGGGATTGGCGATGAGTTCGATGGTCCCCACCTTCTGCCCGTCGAACATGGACGGAGGCGTGACGTAAACCGGTCCGGTGATCTGGGCGGCGGCGAAGTAGCAAGAGAGCAGCAAGCCAAAAAAAGCGACAACCGTCGCCCGGAAAAGATATCTAGATCCCATTGTCAGCCAGGTATTGCGCGCGCGAACAAACTGAGCCGGTGCAGTTCTGCGGCAGGTGCCGTCCTGTCGAGAGCGTCAGTTGTCCTGCATCATCCGATGGGTTCGTTGTCCGGGAAGATGTCTGGAGGGTGCTGCTGCCAAGCGGGGAACGAAGCAGCTGGTCAGAGTGTCAGCTGCACGTGGAAAAATGAGGGGAGCCCGCCGAAAGCGGCATCCCCCCGAAGGAAAAAAACGGGAGTAGTGAAGTATCACACTATGGTCGTGGCCTGCTCGGTCGTTGGAGTTGTACCGTTTGGATCATGACCATTTCCCTGGCTCGCCAGGATGTTTCGAATGGCATCCATCAGCTCGTAATTATCGGGAGGCTTCTGGAAAAATGCGCACGCTCCCGCTTTCAGGGCGCGGTCGCGATTTTTTCCTCTTCCGCTTTCTTGCGGTCGGTCACATCGGTGCAGGTGCCAACCTGTCCGCGGATGGTGCCGTAGGGTTCGAGCACGGGAACTAAACGACCTCATAGACTGCGAATGGTGACCTGCCACTGGACAGGTGGAGGATGCCATGAGAAGCGCAGTCGCTATCTTCTTTGTACTGTGCGCAATCTTCCTCTTTATTCTTAGCCTGCACGCGGAACTGGTCAACGAAGGGCTCTCCCACCATCAACGCGCACCTCCCGGCACGCGGGTACATTTCCGCCAGAGGGGCGCCTAAACAGGGGCAACATTGCCGGAACCGGTCGAATCCATAGCAGTTCGGAGGTGCCGGCGATGAAAGCTCTGTTTCTGATCGGGCGTCTCGTGTTTGGCGGTTTCTTTCTATACAACGGGATCAACCATCTGAAGAACGTGAAGAGCATGGCGCCGTATGTGGCGTCGAAGAAAGTGCCGATGCCGGAGGTCGCTGTCGCCGCAACGGGAGTCGCTCTGCTGATCGGCGGCGCCAGCATTCTGGCGGGGGTCAAACCAAAGGTAGGCACGCTGGCGATCATCGGATTCCTGGGAGGAGTGTCGCCGATCATGCACGACTTCTGGCGCCATGAAGATCCTGACCAGCGCATGAACGAGATGATCAACTTCACCAAGAACATGGCGATGCTGGGAGCGGCGCTGGCGCTGATGGGGGTGGAAGAACCCTGGCCGATGAGCGTGCCGGTGGGCCAGCCGGATACGTTTGATCGAGTGCGGCGTGTGGCGACGGAGAAGGTGCGGAGATTGAAGCGGGAGGTTGCGGCGTAAACACTCGCGCACTCGTGGTGGGAACGCTACGAATTTCGTCGGAAACCTATTTCGGTGTGGACGGTGCGGCCGGAAGTTTCCCATCCAGTAACTTGCCCAGATCCGCGGCGGGGCAGCGCAGTCCGATGTAGAAGTGTCCAAAAAGCGCGTACACGGCGCTGACTTCATCGAAACGCATTTCGTAAATTAGCTTTTTGAAGACGAGAGGATCGTCGGCGAACAGCGTCACGCCCCATTCCCAATCGTCAAAGCCGATGGAGCCGGAAATGATCTGCTTAACTTCCCCGGCGTAGCGGCGACCGACCATTCCGTGCTCGTTCATCTGGCGCTGGCGTTCTTCGATGGGAAGCGTGTACCAGTTCTTGTCTTCGCCGCGACGGCGATCCATCGGATAAAAAGAGATGTAGCGGTGCGCCGGCATGGCGGGAAACAAGCGCGGATGCATGGCCTCTTTTTGCCGCGCGACCGTCTGCTCGATTTCGCGCTTCCACTCGTCCGAGTGCGGCTCAATGCCGCGATCCATGAGGCCGCGGTAGGTCTTGATCGTGGATTCGTACAGACCGAGTTCAATCACCGAAAGATAAGAAGTGGTGGGTTCGAGGAAATCGCTGAGCTTCACGCCCGCCAGTTGCAGCTCCGCCTGTTTGAGCGCGTCGAAGGACTCACGGAAGTGGACGAGCATGAGGTCGCCTTTGTGGCCGAGCACGGAAAAGAGGGCGGATTGGCCCTGCGGGTTCTGCTCCATCTTGGTGAGCACGGCAACGGCCTCGTTGACAAGATCGTGGCGGGCGGACTCGCCCAGCTCTCGCCATGCCGACCAGCGGAACTTCATCATCTGGTGCAGAACGCTGTAGCCCTCGATGGTCAAGGGGACGGCGGGCATGGCTTCGGATGCGGTTTCCGGGCGCACGGTGCGTGGAGATGACATGAGGCTCCTAAATTAGCGTTCTCTATTGTATCTTGCCCAGTTTGCCTGCCATGAGTCCGTTTCTCCAATACACAAGGTTCGAAGCCGCTCCTCCGCATGCGATACTCTCCTCCTTTATATTGAGGAGCCATGACGAACTTCGACGCCCTGACCGAACGGGAAATCCTGGCATTAGCCATTTCGCTGGAAGAAGAAGATGAGCGGGTGTATGCGGATTTCGCGGACGGATTGAAGGAGGAGTATCCCGCGTCCGCGTCGGTTTTTGCCGGGATGCGGACGGAAGAGTCGGGACACCGGCGACGGCTGATCCAGCTATATCAGCAGAAATTCGGAGAGCACATCCCGCTGATCCGGCGGCAGGACGTGAAGGGATTTGTCCAGCGAAAGCCGGTATGGCTAGTGCGGCCGCTGGGCCTCGATACGGTGCGGCAGCAGGCCAGCGCCATCGAGGTGGAGACGCGGCGGTTCTATGAAAAGTCGGCGGCCCGCACACAAGACGCCAGCATCCGGCAGCTGCTCGACGACCTTGCTCAAGAAGAGCGAACGCATGAAGACCGCGCCCAGGAACTGACTGAGGAGAAACTTAAGCCGGAGACGGTGCAGGACGAAGAACGTGCCCGGCGTCGCTTGTTCGTGCTGCAAATTATTCAACCCGGACTGGAAGGGTTGATGGATGGGTCGGTATCCACACTGGCGCCAGTCTTTGCTTCGGCATTGGCGACTCACAAAAGCTGGGACGCGTTTCTGGTAGGGCTCGCGGCATCCATCGGAGCGGGCATCAGCATGGGATTTGCAGAGGCGCTTTCGGATGACGGCAGCCTGACGGGCCGTGGTCATCCTCTGATTCGAGGAGTGGTGTGCGGCGGTATGACGACGCTGGGCGGCATCGGCCACACTCTTCCCTTCCTGATTCCCGGGCTGCGCACCGCGCTGACGGTAGCCATCTGTGTGGTTCTGGTGGAACTCGGGGTCATCACCTGGGTCCGGCATCGCTACATGGATACGCCGACATGGTCGGCGGCGTTTCAGGTGATCCTGGGAGGCGCGCTGGTGTTCGCGACGGGCATTCTCATCGGCAGCGCGTGACATCACTGACAGCATCCCGATGAAGTATTACTTTTAAATTTGCGCTGCACTTGTTCATTTGACTTGCGCTGAAGCCCGGCCTACGATTTTCCTCCCCCGAAAGATGACCCCATGATTGGCCAAACCGTTTCGCACTACCGCATCGTCGAGAAGATCGGCGGCGGCGGTATGGGCGTGGTTTACAAAGCCGAAGACACCAACCTGGGCCGCTGGGTGGCGCTCAAATTCCTCTCTGAAGACATCGCACGCGATCCTTTGAGGCTGGAGCGGTTTCGGCTGGAGGCGCGATCGGCGTCGGCCTTGAACCATCCCAATATCTGCACCATTCATGATTTCGGGCAGGACGCCGGACGTCCATTCATCGTCATGGAGTTGCTGGAGGGCGATCCGCTGGACAAGTTCATTGGCGCAAGGCCGGTTGAACTGAGTGTACTGCTGGATCTGGCGATCGAAACCGCGGACGCTCTCGAGGCAGCACACAGCAAAGGAATTCTTCACCGCGACATCAAGCCGGCGAATATTTTCGTCACCCGCAGCGGCCGGGCCAAGGTGCTCGATTTCGGACTGGCCAAGCTGGTAGCGGATCCGAAGATCTCAGACGCTGTCACCGCCGTGCCCACCGCCGGCTCCTACTTGACCAGTCCCGGGATTGCGCTGGGCACCGTTTGCTACATGTCCCCCGAACAGGCACGAGGAAAGGAATTGGACGCGCGCAGCGATGTGTTCAGCCTGGGCGCTGTGTTGTACCAGATGGCGACCGGACGAGTGCCGTTCGATGGCGAGACCCCGGCGGTGATCTTCGACGAAATTCTGAACCATGATCCCGTCCCCCCGGCGACGTTCAATCCCGAGTTGCCGCCCAAGCTGGAAGAGATTATTCGCACCGCGCTAGAAAAGGACCGGGACCTGCGCTACCAGAGTGCCGCGGAAATGCGTGCAGACTTGCGGCGACTGAAACGCGACACAACCTCGCGAAGGATGGTTGCGGCGGGATCACCGGCGTCGGGCGGCGTGGTCAGGCCGTCGGGCGTACAGAGGCGTTCCAGTTCAGTCGCGATCGAAGCGGTTCCACCGCAACGCAGATCTCGGTTAATTCCTGCCGTACTGGGAAGCGTGGTACTAGTCGCGCTGTTGGCGTTCGGCGCTTACAGGCTGATGCAGCGGCCACATGGTTTCAACCTGCAAAGCATGCAGTTCACCAAGCTCACCGACAATGGCAAGGCTGCATTCGTGGCTATTTCGCCAAATGGCCAGTATGTAGTTTACGTTTTGCGCGACGCGGAGAAACAGAGCCTGTGGGTGCAGAACGTGGCCACGCGGAGCGACGTGCAGGTGCTGGCGCCAGATGTGGTGGAGTTCGCGGGCATAACGTTTTCTCCGGACGGAGACCATATTTATTTTGTTCGCTCTGATAAAGGCACCACCCACTTCCGTTATTTGTACGAAATGCCGGTGCTGGGCGGAACTCCGCGTCAAATCATCCGCGACGTGGATGGAGCCATCGACTTCGCGCCGGGTGGAGCGCAGTTTGTATTCCAAAGGGGCTTCCCCGATCGAAACCTGGTGGAAGTCCGAATCGCACAGGCAGACGGCACGGGCGAGCGCCTGCTGGCCACGCTGCCTGCCAATGCTGCATTTCAGTACGGACCAACGTGGTCGCCGGATGGTCAGACCATCGCGATTTCCACGCTGGGAACGGGAGAAGCGGTCAATTGGGCGCTGAATGTTATTAACGTTGCGGATGGCAAGGTGCGGCCGCTGGTTTCGCTCGGCGGACGATATGTGGGCCGCGCGGTGTGGATGCCTGACGGCGAATCGCTGGTCGCGACCGTGGGCGAGAGCACGCTGGGCCGTGGCCAACTGCAAAGTATCAGCTATCCCCGCGGCGAGATGCACCGATTGACGAACGACCTGGCTGACTACGTCCCCACCCTCGACGTGACGCGCGCGGGAAACACCCTGGCGGCCATTCAACGCATGCGCGCCTCCGATCTGTGGAAAGCCGAAGCTGGGGACAGCGCCCAAGCCCATCAGCTCACGTCGGGGCAGTCGCCACTCGCGAAGGTTGCCCTCGGGCCCTCAGGGAAACTGCTGGGCGTGAGTGCGAGTGGGGATCTGTGGTTGATGAACCAGGACGGCCGGCAGCGAGTGGTGCTCGTCCCCCAGGCACACATTTTATTTTCTATCTCCTCATGCGGGAATCGCTTTCTCGTATACGACTCGTATCGCGACGGCAAGGTGGAGCTGTGGCGAGCGGATGCGGACGGGTCGAATCCCACCAAGCTGCTGGATGAAGTTCGCTCTTCCGCGTGCTCCGGCGATGGTAAGTGGATTTACTACCTGGTAAGGGACAAACTCTTCCGCATGTCGGCGAACGGGGAAACCCCGACGCAGATCGCGACTCTGCACGGACACGGTGGCGCGTGGGAACTCAAAGTTTCTCCCGACGATTCCCGGGTCGCGTTCGTGTACCTGGACGACGATCCATCACCGGCGACCAAGGTTGGCGTTATTTCGGTGAGCGATGGAGCGCTTCAATTCGCAACGCCGGTACCGCTGGGGGCCATGGGATTGCAGTGGGCGCCGTCAGGAAATGCGCTGCAATATCTGCTGACGCGCAATGGCGCAACCAACGTCTGGGAGCAAGCTCTCAGCGGCGGAGCGCCGCGCCAGGTCACCAAATTTACCTCGGGTATTATCTTTGATTTCGCCTGGTCGCAGGATGGCAAACAATTGTTCCTCGCCAAAGGGAATCAGAACACGGACGTGATCCTGGTGAGTAATTTCCGCTAACGGCTCTGTGGAAAAGTGATCGCCTCAGCACGCTAGAATGAACGTCACCAATCGTCCACTCGTTCAATCCAATCCATACCAATCAATCGGAAGGGCCCTCCCCATGAAACTCGCACTGGAAGCCGCTGCTCTACTTGTATTCATTGTGTGCTTTTCGAAGGCCTTGGGAGCTATCGTTCATCTCCGCCAAAACCAACCGGACAGCCGGGAAGAGTCAAATGTTAGGAAAATTCGCACCGATCGAGGAAGAGGCAGGGGCAGAGCGGCTTAACAGAACTGCTTCGCGATGTCAGGATGGGAGCGCTGCTCTGACTTGTTTCCGCGCGAGCTTTACATACCCTTCCCGCGGAAAAGGAAGAAAAGTTCGATCATCAGGATCACCACCACGATGAATTCCAGGATGAAGGCGCGGCCCTGGTGATACTGGTCCATCATGAAGCGGTACAGCTCCTCCGCGGTGGTCAGTTTTCGATTCACCAGATTTTTATAATCGACGACGCCGACGCGCGCCGCCGCCATGCGATAGAGCCGCGCGGAAAACATATCGCTGAGGAACTTGATGGCGTTGTCGGCGCGCTCCGTAAGCTGCGTCACTTCGACGAGCACAGCCTGCAAACGCGTGGCTTCCCCCGCCAGCCGCCAGCGGGCAAAGGCTCCTCTTCCCTTCTCTAGCGAGGTGTAAACCCCTTCGAGTTCCTGGGTAAGCAATTCGTCGTAGTGGCGAAACTCGAGCAGCTGGGAATTAGCGTACTCCAGGAGTTCGCACGCGGTCTGCGCGCCGGCGGCGGTATCGAACACCACGGCGGAATTCCAGCCGATAAAGACGACATCGTTAACGTAATAGGAGACGCTGGACTGCAATATCTCGTTGCGCTCGCTGTCGCCCAGCGGGGTGGTTTCGCCACGAACGATTTGCGCGATGTGGGATCCGTGTTGCGCAATCAGGTCAGCGGCGGTGGTCACGCCAGCGATGGCGCGCAACTGGAAGATGAAGTAATCCTCGACCAGCCACTCCTTGTACGGCTTGATGAGAGCCGGCTGGGCACGCGCAAGTTTGTCTTTCACGGCGGACCGGGCGCGGCGCTCGAATTCCGGGTCCCACATCCAGCGGCTCGACAATTGCGTCAGCGTATCCCACCCGCCGTTGAACGGGAGTTCCAGAATCACGCTGACGACGCCGTAATCGTAATACTTGATCTGCCCGTTGACCCGCTCACCTTCACCGAGCACCAGTTCGCCGAGAGGTTCGACGACCGGCGGGCGCGCGAATCGGATGAGTTCGGGGGCCGCTGTCTTGGGACTGGGAGTGACGGTGCGGGCGCCAAAAATCTGACGCAACTGATCGAGGCGGATTTCTTCGGAGACGTCGTAGAGTAAGAGAGCGAAAACAGAGCCCTGCAAGCTTGCGGCTGCGTTCTGTTGCACCGGCGACACGGAGATGTCGGGTCCAGACGCCACCATCGGGACAGTATAAATCGGCCCGACCAAAGGGGAGCGACTATGCCGGGATCCTAGCCGGCCATCTCCGAGGACTTGGGCTCCAGCGCCTGATCCAGCGTTTCCACCATGCGGAAGAACTGTTCCACCTTGGTGATGCGCAATGCATCACGAACCCGCGAACTGGTACCCACAAGGGTAAGCTTGCGGTCCTTCTGGCGCGAGACGTAGGCGCCCACCAGTGATCCGATGCCTGCCGAGTCCACATAGGGAACGTTGGTGAGATCCACGATCAGGGAACGTGAACGATCGGCGCGGACGACGGTTTGAAATTCAAACAACGTGGAAAGGGTAAGCGGACCGGTGAGGCGCAAGATGCGCTCCTCATTCACGGTGCTGTCTTCAATGCGCAGAGGCTCGACTGGCATGATGACGGGCATCCTAAACTGGCGGGCAAGACAAAGGCAACCCCGGAAGATCGGTGGAACGAAAAGCCTCGCCGGTCGAAATCAGCGAGGCTTTCGTTTTGTGTAGTTACTGCAGGTGACTGTCGTCGCACAATTCGTTGCTGGGTTGCGGAGGCGGCTGCGGCGGCGTCTCCCACGGCGGATTCGCGAAGTTGAAAAACTCCAGCATGTCGGGCTGCGCGGCATCGCGCGCCGTCAGGCTGGGCAGGTCGAAGCGCATTTCGATGAGTTTCAGGATCGCCGTGTAATCGCGCGGTATATGTGAAACGAAATGCGGATTGGTGAACGGCGACACCACGATCAAGGGCACCCGGAACCCGGTGTAGTTGAATCCGCAGACGCCCGTGAGCGGGTGGTTGTAGCAGGTGTTGCCGGGGATGAGCTGAGGCGGAATGTTGTCGGGCGGCGTCGCCTGCATGGGAGGCACGTGATCGAAGAACCCGCCGAACTCGTCGTAACTGAGGATGAATACTGAATCGGTCCAATACTGGCTCGTCATCAGAGAGTTGATGATATTGGACACGTATTTTGATCCTTTCTGCACCCCGCTGCCCGGGTTGTTGGGATCATCGTCGGGGTGCTCGTCGAGGTTGGTGAAATATCCGCCCTCGATCATCGCGACCTGGGGCAACGTGCCGTTCGCGAGATCGGTGTAGTACTCATCGATCAGTCGTATCTTCGCTTTCACCGCCGGGTCGTTGTAGTAGTCGAACATGTTGAGATAAGTGTTGTTCAGGTAATCCTGACCCAGGGGAGGGTCCGGGACGTAAATCTTCCAGGAGATGTTGTGCTCATCCAGAAGTTGGAAAATGGTTTTCGCCGTCAACTGGTTCCCGGGTGCGCCGACCCTGCCCTGCGAGGTAGCCGCGATTAGATACATCCGATTCGGCTGCGAGTTCGATAAGACTGGGGAGAACCACACGTCCGAGGTAGCGAACTGAGTGGCCATGTAGTAGTAGTACGGCAGATCGGCATCAGTGTAGTAGCCGACAGCGCGCAGTCCATCGATGTCAGTCCATCCGGCGTTGACGCCGCCCTTGTCGCGCGAGAACTTTCCTGCCGCGAACACAAATCCGTCCAGCAAGGCTTGATCCCTAGTCGGGTGGTAGCGGTTATAGTCCGCATGTGCCGCGTCCCAATATGGACTGCTGTTCGCGACACATTGCGTGGCGAGGTGGAAGGACTGGGTGGTGCCGGTGCCGTCGTAGCTCGGATTCGAATAGAAATCGGGCTGGCCGTAGGGATAGCCATCTACATCATTGGTACCGAGGCCGAAGACATCGTGGCGATAGTCGTTCAGGTGGCCGAAGTAGTGATCGAAAGACCGGTTCTCCTGCAGCATGAAGATGATGTGATTGATGGAAGTCAGGCCGGGCGGATTGAAGTTCGCAATCACGTTCTGGTTCTGATTCATGATGACCGTGCACGCGCCGATGCCGGTGCAGGCGCCACCCCATCCGCTGAACACGGAACCTTGCGCCGGGGTGGGAGTCAGTGTCACGACGGAATTGGCGGCAAAATTTGCTGAGCACGTCGGAGCGCAATTTATGCCCGCGGGATTACTGGTCACCGTTCCGGAGCCGTTGCCGCTGAGCGTGACCGAGAGTTCGAACTGCTGGCTGACAGAATTAAAGGTTGCGGTCACGGACTCGTTGGAATTCACGACAATGGTGCATGTGAGATTTATTCCCGAGCAGGCGCCGCCCCAACCGGCGAACGTCGAGCCGGGATGTGGTGTCGCGGTGAGGACGAGCTGCGTCGCAGGTCCGAACGAGGCAGTGCAAGTGGGTGCGCAATTAATTCCTGCTGGACTGCTGGTGACCGTGCCGCTGCCCGTTCCGGCGAGGGTCACCGTCACGGTATTGGCGACCACAGGAGTGAACTTCGCGGTCACTGACTGATTTGAATTCAGCGCGACCACGCAGGCGCCCGTGCCCGTGCATGCTCCGCTCCAGCCCGCGAAAACAGATCCCTGCGCCGGGTTGGCCGTGAGCGTCACCATGGTGCCCGTGTTGAAATCTGCGCTGCAGGCGCTGGTGCAGTTGATTCCTGCCGGGCTGCTGGTGACGGTACCGCTGCCCCCGCCACTAAATGCAACGGTCAATTGGCTCTGGCTGGAACCTCCGCCATTCGAAGAAGAGGTACCGCCGCAATTTGTTAACAGGAAGATCAGGACAAGGACGACTGAGGGCAGTACAACCAGCCTTAATTTTTCTTTCATAGGAAGAGGACGGGGACGAGCGACTCGGCCCGGCAATGTTTGTTGATGTCAAAAGGAGAGCTGCTGTTGGCCGGATCACTGAAATTCGCCGTTGGGCACGGGATGCGGGCTGATTCGCTCACACCGATTCAGCAGCTACTCTGGTTAAACGAATCCGGGTGGTCTGTCCGGCATCTCCGCCGCAAGCCGAACGCATCGTAACGTCGAGTCCAAAGCACCTGCTGGTTCCTTCGCTCAAGGAACAGGCAGATTCCAGGGGAAATTTCATGATCCGACGCGCCATCTGGACAATCCTTTCATGCGCACTCACCTTAGTTTTATCGATTGCGACCGTTAGTTGCGGGGGCAGCAGCTCGCAGACCACCTCGAATGAGGGTTCATCCGGACAAATTTCTGTCAGCGTGAGTCCCACGACCGCAAGCATTTCCTGCACGGCCAAACAGCAATTCACGGCCGCGGTGACGGGCGGAAGCAATCAGGCGGTCACGTGGGCGGTGGACACGATTGCCGGCGGCAACACAAACGTGGGCACAGTTTCGACCAGCGGTCTTTACACCGCGCCGGCCACCGCAGGGACACATACCGTGGCGGCGGTCAGCGTGGCGGATGCGACGAAGTCGGGTAGCGGGACGGTGACAGTCTCCTGCACACCGCCGCCGAACGTTACGGTGCAGGTTGCTCCGGAGACCCTCTCGTTGTCGCCGACCCAGCAGCAGCAATTTACGGCGACGGTGACCGGTACGCCTAACACAGAGGTCACATGGTCGGTAGACGGAGTGGACGGCGGCAACTCCGATACGGGATTCGTTTCGGGCACCGGGTTGTATACGGCTCCTGCAAAGATGAGCAAGCACAATGTGACCGCAACCAGCGTTGCCGACACCAGTAAGTCAGATAC
>Ga0070741_10006951_pt1 | contig 23863 bp, 24 predicted proteins | sample Coa_R1_4_FD_66440 | JGI IMG/M metagenome (GOLD analysis project Ga0070741, IMG submission 66440) | Surface soil microbial communities from Centralia Pennsylvania, which are recovering from an underground coalmine fire - Coalmine... | ecosystem: Environmental > Terrestrial > Soil > Unclassified ...
ACCGAGATCGACTCGAAGCCCGAGGAGCTCGACGAGGTCGACCGGAAGATCCTCCAGCTCGAGATCGAGCGCGAGGCGCTCAAGCGCGAGACGGATCCGGCGTCGCGCGACCGACTCGCGCGTCTCGAAAAGGAGCTCGCCGACTTCCGCGAGCAGGCGAACGCGCTCCGCGCGCAGTGGGAGCGCGAGAAGGGCGCGATCGTCGGCCTGCGGAAGATCCGGGAGGAGATCGAGCAGACGAAGCAGCAGATCGAGCAGGCGGAGCGACAGTACGATCTGAACAAGGTCGCCGAGCTCCGCTACGGGAAGCTCGCGGAGCTCGAGCGCCGGCTCGCCGGGGAGGAAACCCATCTCGCCGCGAGTCAGGACGGCGGGCGCCGCCTGCTGAAGGAGCAGGTCGACGAGGAGGACATCGCCGAGGTTGTGTCGCGCTGGACGGGCATTCCGGTGTCGAAGCTCGTCGAGGGCGAGCGCGAGAAGCTCCTCCACCTGGAAGAGCACCTCCACAAGCGCGTGATCGGCCAGGACGAGGCGGTCCAGGCGGTCGCGAGTGCCGTCCTCCGCGCGCGCGCCGGCATCAAGGATCCGAACCGGCCGATCGGCTCGTTCATCTTCCTCGGCCCGACGGGCGTCGGGAAGACGGAGCTCGCGCGCGCCCTCGCCGAGTTCCTCTTCGACAGCGAGCAGGCCCTCATCCGCCTCGACATGTCGGAGTACATGGAGAAGCACACCGTCGCGCGTCTGATCGGCGCGCCGCCCGGATACGTCGGCTTCGAGGAGGGCGGGCAGCTCACCGAGGCCGTCCGCCGGAAGCCGTACAGCGTGATCCTGTTCGACGAGATCGAGAAGGCGCACCACGACGTCTTCAACGTCCTCCTCCAGATCCTCGACGACGGCCGGCTGACCGACGGCCACGGCCGGACGGTCAACTTCCAGAACACCGTCGTGATCATGACGTCGAACATCGGGAGCCAGCTCCTGACGGGCTACCGTGGCGGCGACGATTCGCGCGCCTTCGAGGCGATGAAGCAGGAGGTGCTCGAAGCGCTCCGGCAGCACTTCCGTCCGGAGTTCCTGAATCGCGTCGACGACGTCGTGGTGTTCCACCCGCTGACGCGGGCGCATCTCCGCCAGATCGTCGACATCCAGCTCGCACGGTTCCTCGCGCGGCTCGCCGACCACAACCTCGAGCTCCAGTTCACCGACGCGGCCAAGGACTTCCTCGCCGAGCGGGGGTTCGATCCCGTCTACGGCGCGCGGCCCCTGAAGCGCGTCATCCAGAACACGGTGGAGAACGGGATCGCGCACAAGCTGATCGCGGGCGAGATTCAGGACGGCGAGCGGCTGATCGTCGACATCGGCGCCGGCGGACTCACCTTCCGGAAGGCCGACGACGAGCCCGCCCGCGCGGCGGCGCGTTAAGCCCCGAGGTCGCGGAGCGAGCGTTCGGCGGCGCGTCGGAGGGCGGCGTCGACCGCACCGCTCGCCGTCGCGAGCGCGTCGAGCACCGTCGGCGTGCGCTCGCCGAGGGCGCCGAGCGCCGCGGCCGCCGCGCGCTTCGTCCGCTCGTCCCCGCGCTGGAGCTCGCCGACGAGGCACGCGGCCGCCGCCGTCCGGTCGAGGGCAAGCCGCGGAAGGCTCGCGATCGCAGCGAGGCGGACGTCCCAGGCATCGTCGCGGAGCGCGCCGACGACGGCCCGCTCCACTTCCGTGCTGCGCGCGTCGAGGTCCCGAAGGCAGTAGAGCGCCATCTTTCGCTGCGCCGCATTTCCCCGTGCGAGGAGGTCGCGGAGCGCGTCGACTACCGCCTCGCGCGGCTCCGTCCGCCGGACGATCGCGGCCGCTGCCCAGCGCATGTCGCCGTCGTCCACGCCGAGCGTATCGAGGATCGTCGGCAGCGTCCGGAGCGGCGGCGGTCCGAGCAGCGCCAGCGCGAACGCGGCACCCCACCGCTGCCGCGACGACGGGGACGCCAGCGCACGGTCGAGGGCGGCCTCGACGGGCACCCCGTGTCGCGCGAGCGCAGCGAATGCCTCCGCCGCCGGACGCTCGACCGTTTTTCGACCGTGACCGAGGCAGCCCGCGAGCGCATCGATCTCGTCCGTGTCCGCCCCGCCCTGCTCCACGAGCGCGGCGATCGCCGCGATGCGGTCGGGTTCGTCGCCCGAGCGAAGACGCTCGGCGAGCGTCATGCCGACACGCTTCGCGCGATCGTGTCCGCGATCGTCGCGACGGGCCGGACGCCGAGGACGAAGCTCTCCGGCGCCCCGAGAACGCGACCGACCGTCGCTTCGATCGCGGCGCGCTCCGTCGGGACACCACGGAGCGCGTCCTCGAGACGCTCGATCGCCCCCGAGTTCGCAATGAAGTCGCCGGCGAGGACGACGTCGCCGATTCGGCCGGCCTCGGTCGCGGTGTATGCCTCGAAGACGCCGAGCTGCGTCGAGGCGAGCGCATGATGGCGGAGCGCCGGATTCCACCGCCGGGCGGCGAGCCAGGCCACGTCGTCGAACGACGGCACGTCGCCGAGCGTGCGCTCGGCGACCGTCACGTCGAGCCGGCGCTCGTAGCCGCGACGGAGGAGCGCCGCGACCTCCGCGACGTCGAGCTCGCGTCCGCCGGGCGCCGCCAGGCACGTCGTGTCCGCCGGCGTCACCATCGCGGCCTTCACGCGCCCGCGCGGGTCGGCGGCGTCGAGGAGCCGCGGCAGGACGCTCGCGTCGCGCCGGTTCGCGATCACCGCTTCGAACAGGAGCGCGCCGTTCGCATCGACCTCGAACGACACGAGCGCGAGCGTACGGCGATCGACGGTCACGACGTCCCGCCCCGGATAAACGGCCGGGACGCCGGCGAGCTCGCACGCCCCGAGAATGCCCCGGACACAACGGTTGAGAACCTGATCGGGCGCCAGCGCGAGCGGATCCGAGGAGACGAGCGCCGAGCGGTGCGGCAGCACGAGCGAGACGCCGACGAACCCGTCGCCCCACGGCATCGCGCGTCCACCGGAGTGGCGGCGCCAGACGGCGATCGGGGCCGACGGCGGCGCGTCGGGCGCGAGATGGAACCGGCCGAGGGATAAGACGTCGCCGACGAGGTCGTAGACCCGGAGCACGCCCGTCGCCCTGCGCGCCGGATCGGCGGCCTCGGCGAGCAGCGCCCGGTCCGCCGCCAGCGACGCCGCCGGCGACAGCCCCTGCTGCACGACGAGCTCGAGCGCGAGCGCCATACGCGGTCCGCCAGCGCCATACCGCGGACCCGCGGGGAGAGCCACCGCGACCCGCTACCACCACCCGCCGCGCGACGACCCCGGACCGGCGGGGATGGTGACGACCTCCATCCCCTCGATGCGCTCGCCGTCGTCTTCCGACACCTCGCCGCGCTCGGCAGCCTGCCGCGCGAGGCCTTCCTCGAGGCGGGCGAGCGCTTCGTCGGCGGCGGTCTCCTGCATGGCGAAGTGATCGCGCTCGGCGCGCAGGAGGTCGACCAGGCGCTCGAGCTCGCCGAGCCGTGCCGTGATCTCCGCCTCGCGGGCGCGTGCCGCCGCCAGGCTCTCCTCGAGCCGGGCGCGGTCGGCATCCGGCGTCGCCCGCGACGGCGTGGCGGGCGCCGCGGTCCGCGTCGTCGACTCGCCCTTCACGGACCGGACGACGTTCGGCAGCTCGCGCAGCGGCTCGGCGAGGGCGCGGATCTCGGCGTCGCCGATCGCGTGTGGCGCGCAGGCGACGAGGATGACGCTCGCGAGCGGGACGTTACCCGCGTAGACCGGCAGGCACGCGACCGTGCGAATCGACGCGACCGCCTCGACGAGCGGGGGAACGTACCGGTTCTGCGCGGCGCTCTCGATCAGGTAGGCGCGGCGGTTGAGCAGGCCGTGCAGCGGCATGTCCCAGCCCGCCATACCGCCTCGCCGCACCGTCTCGAGCCGGCGGCGACCTTCTTCGGAGAGACCGATCTCGACCGCGAGGCGCAGCACGTCCTCGCGCTGCTGGTAGAGGCAGATGGCACCCGCCGACGCGCGCGCGCCGGTCGCGAGCACGCGGAGCGCCCGCTCGAGGCCATCGACCGATGCCGCCGCGGCGATCGCGCGAAGCTCGTCGGCCAGGGCGGCCGACGCCGCGGGACGAACCCCGCTCGCGGGCACCGTCGGCGGCATCACGCCGGATCAGGTCGCCTGCTGGACCGTCGAGGCCGCGTTCTGCCAGACGAGGTTGACGTTGGTTCCGACGAGCTGCACGGCGGCGATCACGGCGAGCGTGATGACCGCGAGTGCGATGCCGTACTCGGCGAGGTCCTGACCGGACTCTTCCCCGAGGAGCCTTCCGAGCGTGCGGCGTATCATGGTTCCGTCCCTCCCGAGCGCCATGAGGATGACGACGCTCGCGCCGCACGGAGCAAGTTCGGTGCCTTTCGTGTTTACAGGAATCGCCGATCACACGGTGCCAGCCGCGACACATCGGTGCCGACGGGAATGTGCCATTTCGGCGACGAGGCGTCGCCCGGGCACCTGCCCGACGACCGAATGGACGATCAGAGGCGCTCCATCCTCGACGGGCAGATCGATCGCCTGTTGCGTGCCGGCCGTCACCCCCACCCTCGCGCGTCTCGGTGGCGTCATCGCTGCGCGCGGTCACGGCGTGAGGTCCCGCCGGGAGCGCGAGCCAGCGCTCGTCGAGGTCGTCCGCGGTGAGCCCGAAGCGGCCGTCGCGCTCCACGGACGCGCCGTCGGGGACGCCCTCCAGGCGGACGAGACCGTACGTCGAGGGGCTCGCGTCGGCCACCGGCGGCTTCCGCGCAGGAGGCGACTCCGTCTGCTCCGCCTCGGACATCGGGTATGGATATCCGTAGGGCGCCAGGTACGGATATCCGTAGGGCGCCGCGTACCACGGACCGTAGTCCTAGAAGAGCGGCCCGCCGTAGGAGACGCCGTCGTCGATGAAGACCCGCGGGCCGCGATGAAACGAGTGCCGGTCGTGGAAACCGCCGCGATGCCGACCGACGTGACCGCGCGGACCGCGACCACCACCGACGCCGGGACGCCCTCGACCGCCGCCGCCGATGCGGCGGGCCACCTGCGCGGCGTCGTACTCTCCGTGCCGGGCATCGCCCTCGCCGCCCTGGCAATCGCCGGCGCGATCGGTTGCGCGCCTCATCGGTTGACGCACGTCGCGGTCCAGCGGTGCGTCGATCGCAGCGAGAACGACCGCCGCGATTGCTTCCGCGACTGCGAGGGGGACTTCGAGGACGCATTCGTCGCGTGCTACGGCGGGCCGAGCCCGTGCACGACGGACTGCCAGAATCGGCAGCTGGCGTGCCAGGCGGCACCGCTGCGTGACCTGAACCTCTGCAGCGAGACGCCGAACGACCCACGCTCGTGTCAGTCGCAGCTGCGCGGCGCACGCGACTCCTGCGTGCGCCGGCCCGATCGCGCGGCGTGCGAGGAGGACGCGCGCCGTCGTGCCGCGGAATGCTGGCAGAGCTGCCAGCGCACCTCCGGGCCCGCGCTCCAGCAATGCGCGCAGACGTTCACGCGCTGTCTCGACGCCTGCGTCCCGCGGTGAAGGGCGTGGGGCGCCGCGCACCGCCGCGACGCGTCCTCGCCCGGCCGAACGGTGACGGGAGCGCTACTGGACTTACGGGCTTTACACAGCAACTCGGGTATTCCCTGAGGGCTCGCCGCTAGATTTCACGCGCCGCCACTCACTTGCCATGCTGCACGGAATGCGTCGGCCGCCTCCGGCGACGATGCGAGGACGGCGCACGCGCGGGAGAACGCCACCCGCCTCGACGTTGTAGTTCCGGCGCCGTCGTGGCAGGCAGCCCGGATGCCGATCCGTGTCGACCCGCGGACGCCGGTCATCGTCGGCGTCGGCGTGGCATCACAGCACGTCGACGAGCCGGGCGGCGGGCTCGAGGCGGTCGAGCTGATGCTCGCCGCCGCCCGCACGGCCGCCGACGACGCCGGCGCACCGCGCGTCCTCCGAGCCGTCGAGCGCGTGGCCGTGCCGCACGGCTCGTGGCGGTACAGCGATCCCGGCCGCATCATCGCCGAGCGGATCGGCGCGCCGGCCGCCCGAACGTCGCTCGTCGCGACCGGCATCCCGCAGCAGACGGTTCTCGACGACGCGTACGCGGCGATCCGCGACGGCCGGCTCGACGTCGCGCTCGTCGTCGGCGGGGAGGCGGCGCGCCGGGCGGCGATCGCCCGCCGGCACGGCGTCGTCGCCACCGAGACCGTGCAGGACGACGCGACCCCGGACGACTTCCAGCTGCCGGCAGAGGAGATCGTCAGCCAGGTCGAGATGGACGCCGGCATGTCGTCGGCGATGGAGCCGTTCGCCCTCATCGACAGCGCGCTTCGCCGCGCCGAGGGCCGCACGCTCGACGAGCACCGCGACGACATCGCGCGCCTGTGGGCCGGGTTCAACGCGGTCGCGGCGCGGTTTCCCCACGCCGCGTTCCCGGAGCCCCGCGACGCGACGTTCATCCGCGAGCCGGGTCCCGACAACCGGCCGATGGCCTTCCCGTACAACAAGTGGCACTGCGCGCAGATGAACGTCGACCAGGCCGCGGCGCTGCTCGTGTGCAGCGTCGAGGCGGCGACGCGCCTCGGCACGGATCGCGACCGCTGGATCTTTCCCGTCGTCGCGCTCGAGTCGAGCTTCTCGCTGCCCGTGCCGCGGCGACGCGACCTGCATCGTTGGCCGGCGATGGAGGTCCTCGGCCGCGCGGCCGCGGCGCGGCTCGGGCACCCGCTGTCCGACGTCCCGCTGGTCGAGCTCTACAGCTGCTTCCCGGCGGCGGTGCGGGTCCAGCAGCGCGCGCTCGGGATTCCCGTCGACGGCGTACCGACGATCACGGGCGGCGAGACGTTCGCCGGCGGCCCGTGGAACAACTTCGTCCTGCAGACGACGGCGGCAATGATCGAGCGCCTGCGTGCGGAGCCGGAGACGAAGGGGCTCGTGTCGACGCTGAGCGGCCTCGTGAACAAGCCGGGCCTCGCCGTGTACGCGGCAAGGCCGGATTCGAAGCCGCTCCTCCTCGGCGACCTCGGGGCGGATGCGGACCGTGCCACGCCCCGGCTCGATGTCGTCGCGGGATACCGCGGCCCGGCGACGGTCGCCGCGTACACCGTGAGCTACGCGGGCTTCGAGCCGGCGCGCTGCGTGATCGTCGCCGACACGCCGGCAGGAAGCCGGTGCATGGCGTCATGCGACGACCCCGTGCTGGCGCGGCGGGGAACCAAGGAGGAGCTCATCGGCATGCGCGTCGTCGTCGACGGGGCGCGATTCGAGGCGTGACGCCGCGCGCGGTGTCGCGAACGCCATCCGCTTCGCACGTGACCGCGCGATCGTCCAGATACGCGTGAAATCCGCCGTCAGCAGCACGACCCCGATGGACTCGACTCCTGCGCGAGGAAGCGGCGAAGCGTCGGGTCGGAGACCGTCTCCGCTTCCGCGTCGGCGAGGAGCGTGTACATCTCCCATGGCATCCCGTCCGCGTCGCGCACCCAGAACTTGTCGGCCTTCGCGTAGCAACACGTCGTCCCCTGCTGCTCCAGCATGTCGAGGCCCTCGCGCTTGGATCGCGCCATCTCGGACGCGACGTCGCCGGTGCCGGGGTAGCGGATGCCGAGGTGACTCACCGTGCCGGGTTCTCCGCCCGTGTTGAGCGACAGGATCACCGGCGGGTCGGCGATCTCGAACTTCGCGTAGTCGTGCCGGACCTTCGCGGGCTCCTGGCCGAAGAGCTTCGAGTACCGCGCGATGGCGGCGTCCAGGTCACTTACGTAGAGCGCGACGTGAAACGTGTTCATGAAGTCCTCCTCTCGGGATGGGCCGTCTCCATCGACGGATGTCGATATACTTGCACTCGACATCGACGCGTGTCAATATCCACGGGCATCGATGGAGAAGAAAAGGACGGCGTGCTGTGCCCCCCTGCTGAGAACGCGACTCGGGCGGGATGACGCGGCGGAGCTCGCGAGCGCGTTCAAGGCGATCGCGGACCCCGGCCGCTTGCGACTGCTGAGCTTCATCGCCGGGCAGCCGGGCGGCGAGGCATGCGTCTGCAACCTCGTGGAGCCGCTCGGGCTCACCCAGCCGACGGTGAGCCACCATCTCAAAGTCCTCACGGACGCGGGGCTCCTCGAGCGCGAACGCCGCGGTACGTGGATGTTCTACCGGCTCGTCGCCGAGCGCGTCGAGGCGTTGCGCGGCGCGCTCGCACTGCCCTCGGCCAAGAGCACGACGAAGCGGTCGGCATGAGCCTCGGCCGTCGCCTGACGGCCGAGGGCGTCGGCACGGCGCTTCTCCTCGCCGCCGTCGTGGGCTCGGGCATCATGGGGGAGCGGCTCGCGGACGGGAACGTCGCCGTGGCGCTCCTGGCCAACACGCTCGCCACCGGCGCGGCGCTGGTCGCGCTCATCCTCACCTTCGGCCCCATCTCCGGAGCTCACTTCAACCCGGCGGTGACGCTGGCGGACGCGTCGCAGGGCGGCGTGTCGTGGCGCGAAGCCCGGGCGTACATCGCGGTGCAGCTCGTCGGCGCCGTGATCGGCGTCGCGGTCGCCGACCTGATGTTCGACGAGCGGATGTTTTCGCTCTCGCGTCACCTCCGACACGGGCCGGGGCAGCTGCTCAGCGAGTTCGTCGCCACCTTCGGTCTTCTCGCCATGGTGTGGGGCTGCTCGCGCCTTCGCTCGGCGATCGTCGTTCCGTTCGCGGTCGCGGCCTACATCACCGCGGCGTACTGGTTCACGGCCTCGACGTCCTTCGCGAATCCGGCGGTCACGATCGCGCGCTCGCTCACCGACACCTTCGCCGGCATTCGTCCGGCAGACGTCCCCGGGTTCATCGTCGCGCAGCTGCTCGGAGCGGTCGCGGCGACGGCCCTGTTCCAGTGGCTCGTGCCGACGCTGCCGGCCGTCGCGCCACGCGTCGTCGCAAAGGAGATCGAACCGGCGTCGGCACGAGCGCGACCATGACGACCGTCCTCTTCGCCTGCGTCCACAACGCCGGCCGCTCGCAGATGGCGGCCGCTTTCTTCAACGCGCTCACCGATCCCGCGAAGGCGCGCGCGATCTCCGCGGGGACGCAACCCGGCGAGGCGGTTCATCCCGAAGTGGTGGACGCCATGCGGGAGGTCGGCATCGACGTGGGTCGAGAGACCCCGACACGGCTGACTGATGATCTGGCCCGGACGGCACAACTTCTCGTGACGATGGGTTGCGGTGAAACGTGTCCGTTCGTCCCCGGCCTCGAGCGCGAGGACTGGAACGTGCGCGACCCGAAGGGGCAACGACCTGACCGCGTGCGGGAGATCCGCGCCGACGTTCGGAAGCGAGTCGAACAATTGATTTCGCACAATGCCTGGGGGCGCGTCGGCTGACCTGGGTCCGATCGGTTGCTTCGTGCGACACCGAGAAGGCCGGCACCCGGCGTCTCGAGGACGTCAGCGTAACGACGAGCGCGACGCTATCCGAGCACCGCGTTTCAGCAAGAATCGAGACCGCGCCGCGAGCCATCGAGACTGCTCGCACGCCTTCGTGACCTGAGCCCGCAACACGTAAGCTCTCGCGAACGTGATCAACACTCGTTCCCGCTCGTCACGCAGCGCAGTTTCCCTGGCCATGAGATCGTGCGCCGTCAACACGGCTGGCCTCTCTTCTTACGCTGATACGCCACCCGTCGATCCGCGATCAGCCCGCTGAGCCGACGCAGCAGCTCTTCCAGCTCCGGCTTCAAGATGAACGCGTCGCATCCGTTCTTCTCGGCGACGGACTGGAGGCGATGATCGCCAGTGAACACGATCGCGGCGGGTGGATCCGGTCGTTCGCGAACGGCGCGGATGAGGTCGACCCCATCCCCGTCCGGCAGTCGGAGGTCGAGGATGACCGCGTCGAAGACCTGAACCGAAAGCAAGGCAGCGGCAACCGCCACCGTCTCGGCGCTGGCGAATCGATAGCGACTCACTCCGAGCACGGCGCAGAGTGCGTCCCGAGCCTCAGGGTGGTCCTCGACGACCAGGATGTATGGAGCCTCCGTCGCGTCGACTCGATTGGGCAATGGGGCTACTGCGACCGGAGTCTAACACTGGCGGTCAAGTTTTTTCGGATACTCGGGCCGTGAGGTACCGGAATGCGGAGGGGGAGATTTCCGTATCGGCCGCGAACCGGCGGGCGGCCTAGTGATACGTCGGTGCAACGATCAGCCCCGCCTCCGCCAAGTCATCGCACACCGCCACGACGTCAGCGGCGTCCGCTCCGAGCCCCTCGCTGATCGCCGTCACCGTAGCGCCGGGGTGATACCGTACCCATGCGAGCACGACGAGGTGCGCCACAGAGAGCGCGTTCACGATGCCCTTTCGCGCCGCGTCCTGCTTGCGGCGGGTAGACGCTTCCGCAGCGCCTGCCCGACGAAGTCCAGTAACGTCTGCCCTTCTTCCGTGTATCGGATGACGCCGCCGCGACGGAGACTCCGCTGGATGCGCACCGCGAGCGGCGCGCGCTCGACGTCTTCGAGTGACCGCGCCAGACGGCGCGACGTACGCTTGGGGAGCGGTGGCATGGCGCCCTACCCCGCGATCGCCACGAGGACCAACGCCGCGACGCCGAGAACTGCCAAGACGCCCGAGAGCCAGTTCTGACGCTTCGTCACGTCGCGAGGGCCTACGCCGCGCCGATGTCAGCGTCAATCGAGGAAGGTAGGGAGAGGGAAATCCCGTAAGGCGTGCGGCCGTGCGCGCTCTGACCACGGCGCACGGCGTGAGAGCTCGCCGTTCCCGTCCACGGGCCGTGATTCCGTTCAGCGGCGACGCCGCCGGCCGCTGCAACGGAGACGGCGCCGGTCGACGTCCGCCATATGCCCCTGGCCGGATTCAAGTGGATGCCCCTGCCGAAGTCGCGCCACGTCGAGCGCGTAAGAGTTTTTGGGCCGGCTGCGTATGCTCCTCGTGCGCCTTGGTGGCGTCCGACCGTGGACTCCCTCCGGCGCTGAAAATCGGGACCTTGACCGGGGCCCTATCAGCCAACCACGCGACAAAATGGCGGAGGGGGGGAGATTCGAACTCCCGAGGGCGTCACCGCCCTGGCGGTTTTCAAGACCGCTGCCTTAAACCGGGCTCGGCCACCCCTCCCGAGTGCCCACACCTTACACGCCGCGCCCGACGCGCCAAAGCCCGCAGCGGCCGCCGCCGCGGTTGCGCTCTCAAGAAGATCGCCCGACGCGCCGAAAGACGGCGTGGGAGGCTCCCATGTTCAGACGCTCGCTCGCCGCAGCCGCCCTCGCGCTCGCCACCGTTCTCGCGATGGCGCGGGCCGCGTACGGCGCCTCGCTCGGGGAGCTGTCCGCGGCCGCCGCCGGGCACGACGCAGCCGCCGGCGCGAACACCAACGCGTCGGTCGCGCAAGGCGTGCTCGGAGCGGTGAAACGGAGCGTCTCCGGGTCCGGCTCGCAGGGCAGCTGGGTCGACGCAGCGGATGGCAGCGGGCATTCCTCGGGCGGCGGCGGCGCGAACGGCTGGGCATCGTCCCGGTCCGGAAGTGGAACGCCGGCGGCGGGCTGGATGAAGGCCGGACCGTGGTCCGCCGTCGGCGGCCAGCGCCGGTAGCGGCGTCGGTCTACGACGCCGACGCGGTCTTCGCGCTCAGTTCCTCGTCGATCACCTGCTTGAACTTCTCGAACGGCTGCGCGCCGGTCAGCATGCGGCCGTTGATGAAGAACGCTGGTGTCCCGTTGACACCGACCTTGCCGCCGTCCTCGACGTCCTTGTCGATCGCCGCCTTGCCCGGCTTCTCCGCGAGACACTGATCGAACTTCGCGCCGTCGAGGCCGACGTCCTTCGCGTACTGCTTCAGCTTGTCCTCGCCGAGCGCCGACTGATTCGCGAAGAGCTTCGCGTGATAGTCCCAGTACTTCCCCTGCGCGTTCGCACAGGCCGCCGCCTCCGCCGCCGGCCGCGCCTGCGAGTGCATCGGCAACGGATAGTCGCGGTACACGAGCCGCACCTTGTCGCCGTACGTCTTCATCACCTGGTTCACGACGTCCTCGGCGCGCTTGCAGAACGGGCACTGGTAGTCCGAGAACTCGATGATCGTGACCGGCGCCTTCGCGCCACCGCCGCGCTCCGGTCGACCCGCGGTCTCCACCTGAACGACCGGCGGACGGAGGGACACGGTCGTCTTGTACTTCTTCTTCAGCTCCTCGACGTACTGCGCGCGCCGCGCCTCGCGCCCCTGCTGCTTCAGGTACTCGACGAGCTGCGGCTTCACCTTGTCGAACGTCTGCCCCTTCAGCTCGTCCTTGTTCTCGTCGTAGAGCTTCTGGACCTCCGCGTCGGAGGGCTCCTTCACCTTCGAATCGATCTCGTCCTTGCCGAGCGCATCGACGTTCGTATTCCGCTCGCGCGCCTCGAGCCGCATGACTTCGGTCGCGATCATCTCGTCGAGGCCTTCGCTCAAGGCGTCGTAGCGCTCGTTCTCGATCTCGAGGAGCTTCGGACGGATGTACTCCTCGAGCTCGGCGCGCGTGATCGCGTGGGTGCCGATCGTCGCGACCTTCGACGAGTCGCCCGCCTTCGACGTATCCGCGGCTTTCGCGGCCTCCCCGGCTTTCGGCTTGTTCGCCTTTTCGGCGGCGGCCGACGGCCTCGGGACGCCGAGCGCTGCGGCGAGGAGCGCGATCGCCAGAACGAAGACTGCACGCATGCGGAAACCTCCTCGAAAGGCGCCGAAGCTACGGGGCACTCCCGGGGACGTCAAGCGGCGTCGCGCGCCGTTCGGCTTTGCTTTTCGGGGAATCGCGTGCTACCCGCCCGCAGCCGCCATGCGGCTTCCCGTTCTCCTGCTCGTCTCCGCCCTCGTGGTCGCGCTCGCGGCTTGCGGGACGTCCATCTCGGGCATCAACGCGCGCCCCGACAAATATTACCAGCACAAGGTCAAGTTCACCGGCCGCGTGGGACGCATCCAGTTCCTTCCCCACGAGACGCTCCTCGAGGTCGCGGATCCGCACGGGGGGCGGATCATCGTGCGCGCCGCCGAGCCCGTCGACGCGCAGACCGGCGACTGGGTGCAGGTCGAGGGCGTGCTCGTCCCCGAGGCGAAGATCGAGGACGTCGTGCTCTACGATGTCGTGACCGCCGAGGAAGTGAAGCGGTCGCGGCCGCCGCGGTTCGCCGACCTCATGTAGGATCGCCGGCCGCGATGACGTCGCGGCCGAGGTAGGGTCGGAGCGCGTCGGGAACCGTCACGCTCCCGTCGGCACGCTGGTAGTTCTCGAGGACGGCGATCATGACGCGCGGGAGCGCGAGCCCCGACCCGTTCAGCGTGTGCACGAGCTCCGGCTTCGCGCGCGGCGCCGGACGGAAGCGGATGTTCGCACGACGCGCCTGGAAATCCCGGAAGTTCGAGCACGAGCTGACCTCGAGCCATTCGCCGCAGCCCGGCGCCCACACCTCGACGTCGTACTTCATCGCTGCGGTGAACGAGAGGTCGCCGGTGCACATCTCGACGACGCGATACGGGAGCCCGAGCCGCCGGCAGATGTCCTCGGCGTCGTCGAGGAGGCTCGCGAGCTCCGCGTCCGACGTCTCCGGCCGGACGAACTTCACCATCTCCACCTTGTCGAACTGGTGGCCCCGCTTGATGCCGCGGACGTCGCGCCCGGCCGACATCTTCTCGCGCCGGAAACACGGCGAGTAGGCGACGTGCCGGACGGGAAGCGCGTCGGCCTCGAGCACCTCGTCGCGGTAGAGGTTCGTGACCGGGACCTCCGCCGTCGGCACGAACCAGAGGTCCTCCTCGGCGTCGCGGTAGAGGTTGTCCCCGAACTTCGGCAGGTTGCCCGTGCCGACGAGACACTCGCGCTTCACCATCGCCGGCGGATAGACCTCGACGTACCCGTGCTCGCGCGTGTGGACGTCGAGCATCCACGCGATGATCGCGCGCTGGAGGCGCGCGCCCGCGGCGCGGAGCACGTAGAAGCGCGAGCCCGAGATCTTCACGCCGCGCTCGAAGTCGAGGATGCCGAGCCGCGGCCCGAGCTCCCAGTGCGGCAGCGGCGTGAAGTCCAACGTGCGCGGCTCGCCGACGGTCCGCACGACGACGTTCGCCGACTCGTCGGGGCCGACCGGCACGTCGGGGTGCGGCAGGTTCGGGACCTCGAGCATGCGACGCTCGAACTCGGCCTCGGCGCGCGCGACGGCGGCTTCCGCCTCCGCGATCCGGTCGCCGACGGCGCGCTGGGCCGCGATCGCCCGCTCGCGCTCCGCGGGATCACGGAGATCGCGGATCGCCTTCGACGCGTTCGTCCGCTCCGCACGCAGCTGCTCGACCGCGTGGAGCGCCTCGCGCCGGACGCGGTCGGCCTCGAGCAACGCGTCGACCTCGGCCGCCGGGAACGCGACCTTCGCGAGCTCCGCCTTCACGCGGTCGGGCTCGGCGCGGACGAGCCGGATGTCGATCACGGCTACGCCACCTCGAACGCGCCGAGCACGTGCTCGATCTCGGGCGGCTCGCGGTCGAAGCGGACGCCGACCACATCGAAGCGGGCCGCCTGATCGAAGCAGCGCCGCGCGGCGAGAAAGTGCTGGGCAACGCGCGCGAGTTGCACCTGCTTCCGCCAGTCGACCGACTCGAGCGGCGTGCCCATCAGCGTGCCCCGACGGCTCCGGACCTCGACGAACACGAGCACCGGCCCGTCGAGGGCCACCAGATCGATCTCGCCGGCGCGGCAGCGATAGTTGCGAGCCACGATCGTGTACTGACGTTCGCGGAGGAACGCTTCCGCCACCGCCTCACCGCGCCGCCCGAGCTCACCCCGCCCGTCCACCGCGGGCGAATCTACTCGGCGGGTTCCGCCCTCGCAAGGCAACTGTTCAGCGGCCGGCCGCCTCGACCGTCACCGGGATGCCGTTCAGCACCGCGTTGCCCGAGAGCGGATCGAGCGCGAGCTCGTCGGCGAGCCGGTTGCTGTTCGCGCCCGCGTTGCGCCCCGCGACCCGGAGCTGCACGCCCGGCAGATCGTGCCCCCACCCGTGCGGGATGCTGACGACGCCCGGCATCACCGCGTCCGTCACCTCGACCGGCACGTCGATCGATCCGGCGCGCGAGGCGACGCGCGCGAGCCCGCCCGCCGCGAGGCCGAGCCGGGCAGCGTCGGACGGATTGAGCTGGAGCGTACACCGGCTGCCGCCCTTCATGAGCGGCTCCAAGTTGTGCATCCAGGAGTTGTTCGAGCGCAGATCGCGGCGGCCGATCAGCACCATCGAGGGCGCGGGGCGATCGAGCGCCGCGCGCAGGCGCGCGACGTCCGCGACGATCGGCTCGGGCGCGAGCTCGATCTTTCCCGACGGCGTGCGGAGCGCGGCCGGCAGGCACGGTTCCAGTGCGCCGAGATCGACCCCGTGCGGGTTCGCTTCGAGCACGGCGAGGCTGAGGCCCTCGGGGTTCGTCCCGAAGCCGTCGCCGTATGGCCCCGTCCGGAGCATCAGGTCGAGCAGCCGCTCCGGCCCGCGGCGATCACCGAGCGCCGCCATGATGTCGGGCGTCTCGCGGCCGTGCGCCGGCGAGCCCGGCGCGCCCGTGTCGTGCTCCACGCGCTGCATCGTCACGAAATCGTCGAGCGTCCGGACGTCGGCGCCGGCGCCCTGCCCGCTCACGATGCCGGCGAGGCGGAGGAGCGTCTGCCATTCGGGCGGCTGGTCCGCCGGTGGATCGAAGATCGGCGGCGAGTACGTCGCGACGTTCCGGATCGCCAACTGGCGGAGCGCGAGGTCGTAGTGTGACTCCTCGAACGGCGAGAGGCCCGGCAGGATCACGTCCGCGTGGCGCGTCGTCTCGTTCACGTAGATGTCGAGGCTCACCATGAACTCGAGGCCGGCGAGTGCCCGGTCGAGCCGGTCGCCGTTCGGCGTGCTGACGACGGGATTTCCGGCGACCGTGACGAGCGCGCGCACCTGGCCGTCGCCCGGCGTGTCGATCTCCTCGGCGAGGCACGCCGCCGGGAACTCGCCGAAGACCTCCGGCCGCTGCCGGACGCGGCTCGTCCGGCGTCCGAGGCGAACGCCCTTGCCCCGCCCGGGCGTTCCGCGGGTGTGCGGGCTGCCGGCAGCGGGCCGCGTGAACATCGCACCGCCGGGCTCGTCGAGGTGCCCCGTGAGGAGGTTCACGACGTCCACGAGCCAGCTCGCGAGCGTCCCGAACTCCTGCGTGCAGCTCCCGATCCGCGCGTAGACAGCGGCCCGCCGGGCGCCGGCAAGCTCGCGCGCGACGCGGCGGATCGTGTCCGCGTCGATCCGGCAATGTCGCGCGACCGCTTCCGGCGCGAACGGGCGTGTGAGCGTCTCGACGTCCGCGAGCCCGTTCGTGTGCTCGGCGAGTCGGCCGGGGCGCGCGAGCCGCTCCGCGAAGAGCGTGTGGACGATCGCCGCCAGGAACAGCGCATCGGTTCCCGGCTGGATGAAGTGATGCTCGCTCGCGGCCTCGGCGGTCCGCGTCCGCTTCGGGTCGATGACGACGACCTTCCCGCCGCGCTCGCGGATCGCCCGCAGGCGGCCGGGCACGTCCGGCGCCGTCATCAGGCTCCCGTTCGAGACGAACGGATTGGCGCCGAGCATCAGCAGATAATCCGTCCGGTCGAGGTCCGGGACGGGGATCGTCATCATCGTCCCGAACACGAGCCCGGACGACACGTGCTTCGGCATCTGGTCGACGGTGCTCGCCGAGAAGAAGTTCTTCGTGCCGAGCGCCCGCGCGAGGACCGGCCCGTACATCGTCAGCGCCATGTTGTGGGCCGCCGGGTTGCCGACGTAGACCGCGACCGCGTCCCGGCCCCGTTCCTGGATGATCGGCAGCAGGCGACGCTCGATCTCGGCGAACGCGTCGTCCCACGTCGCCGGCTCGAGGACGCCGTTCCGCCGCACGAGCGGCGTGCGCAGCCGGTCGGGGTCGGCGTCGAGCGCCTTCAGCGCGTACGCCTTCGGGCAGATGAAGCCCCGGCTGAACGGGTCGGCCTCGTCGCCACGGATGCCGACGATCTCCCGTCCGCGCGTCCGGATCTCGAGCCCGCACGTCGCCTCGCAGAGCGGACAGACCCGGTAACTGATACGATCGCCGGCGTCGTTCATGACCAGGACGTCGCACACCGGACCGGCGAGGTAAAGTGCTTTCATCCGGTGTCAGATTGACGAAGGCGACCGGCTGCCGTATCAGGCCCGTCCTCACCTCATGATGGTTCCGGATCCGGCGCCGCACCGGCGCGCCGTGTGCATTCTCGTCGCCACGGCCGCCATCGCGGCCGCGGGCGCACGCCCGGCAGCCGCCCGCGTCGCGCCGCTGAAGCCCACGCACACCGTCCTCCGCACGCGCGACCTCGCCGACCAGGTCGTGCTCAAGTTCCAGGAAGGCACGCACGTCCGGCTCCGCGCCGGCCGCCTGACCGGACCGGGCGTCGACCTCCGTGGCGTCGCCCGCATCATCGCGCAGAACCGGATCGTCGTGGAGCGTCTGTTCGACCGGCCGGAGGGCGACCTCGACGCCGAGCGCGTCATCGCCGAGATGCGGAGCGGGCGCACGCTCGCCGATCTGAACCTCTACTATCGCCTGCGGCTTCCGACCGACGTCGATGCCGTCGCGATCTGCGACGCGCTGAACGCGTCGCCTTTGGTCGAGATCGCCGCACCGCTCCCGCGCCCGGCGCCGCCCTCGACCGACATCCCGCCGACGACGCCCGATCTCACCGACACGCAGGGCCATCGCGCCTCCCCGCCCGACGGCATCGGCGTCGCCGATCCCGACGCGTTCCCGGGCGCCGACGGCACGGGCGTCCAGGTCGTCGACGTCGAGTACGCGTGGGTGCTCGGGCACGAGGACCTCGGGCTCACGAGCGCGGCGATCATCGACGACGCGACGCTCGTCGATCCGTTTCCCGACGACGAGGGGAATCACGGAACGGCGGTCCTCGGCACGATCGTCGGCGGTGACAACGACTACGGCATCACCGGCATCGCGCCGGGCAGCACGATGCTGCTCGCTCCCGCGAACACCGCCGAGAATGGGTACGACGTCGGCCGGGCCGTGAGCCTCGCGACCGCCCGGCTCGACGCCGGCGACGTCATCCTGATCGAGCAGCAGATGTGCGTGTGCGCGTTCCCGTGCCCGGCGGGCACCCAGGACGGGTTTGGCCCCGTCGAGGCGTTCCCCCCGTGGTACGACGCGATCGCGACCGCGACCGCCAAGGGCATCACGGTCGTCGAGCCCGCCGGCAACGGCGACGTCGACCTGGACGACCCATCGTGCGACGGCTTCTTCGACCGGAGCATCCGCGACTCGGGGGCGATCGTCGTCGGCGCGGGCACGACGAGCTCCCATTCGCGGCTCGGGTTCTCGACGTTCGGGAGCCGGGTCGACGTCCAGGGGTGGGGTATCGGCGTCACGACCACCGGCTACGGCGACGCCTTCGATCCCGATCCCGACGACATCCGCCAGCGGTACACGTCCGAGTTCAGCGGGACGTCCGCCGCGTCCGCGATCGTCGCCGGCGTCGCCGTGTCGGTGCAGGGCGTCCGCCGCGCCGCCGGCGGGCCGCCGCTGTCGACGGACACGCTTCGCCAGATACTCGTCGACACGGGGACAGCGCAGGGCACCGGTGCGAGCGGCCACATCGGCCCGCTCCCGGATCTTCCCGCCGCGCTCGCCGCGACACTCGCCGTCCCGACGACGACCACGACGTTCGTGACGACGACGACCACCTCGACGTCGACCACCACCACGACCGACACGACGCCGACGCCGACGACGACCAGCACGACGACCACCGGCGGCACGACGTCCACCGGCGGCCCGGGCCCCACGACCACCACGGCGCCGCCGCCCGGCGCCACCACCACGACGACCTTCCCCACGGTCGTCGCCGAGTGCGCGGCGCCGGGGAACTGCAACGACGACGAGGACTGCACGGTCGACGACTGTGAGTTCGGGCGCTGCGTCTTCACCCCGCTCGTCGGTGCGCAATGGGTCGACTGTCAGCTCGGAAAGCTCCTCGCCCCGAACGTGTGTCCGGACGGGATCGGCGGCCATCTCGCCACCGTCGTGCAGACGAAGGTGGCCCGCGCGCGCGCGGCCGTCCTCACGCTGCCCGATGCGACGCCGCCCAAGGCGAAACGGGCCCTCCGCCGTCGGGCGCTCAAGTCGCTCGACGCGCTGAACCACGCGATCGGACGCGCCGCGCGCCGCGGCGCCATCACGAAGGCGTGCCGGGACACGCTGCACGGTCTCGTCGCCGAGCGCCGGAGCCTCGTCGCCGGCCTGTAGCGCGCGGCGTGGGCGCGGCGACGTTGCGCCTCTCCGACCGCTGCGATAGCTAGCAGCCGTGGCCATCACCCGCGAGGAAGTGCGTCGCGTGGCGGCGCTCGCGCGCCTCCGGCTCGAGCCCGCCGAGGAGGAGCGCCTCACCGCCGACCTCGATCACATCCTCGAAGCGTTCGCACGCCTCGCCGCCGTCGACACGAGCGCCGTGCCGCCGACCGCGCACGTCGAGGACGACCGCGCGGCGTTCCGCGACGACGCGGTGACGAACCCACCCGCGGCGGAAGGTCTTCTCGCGAACGCGCCCGCCCGCGACGGACGGTTCTTCCGCGTGCCGAAAATCATCGAATGATCATCGAGTAGATCCTCACGTGAGCGCCCTGCACGAACTCTCGCTGCGCGACGCCGCCGAGCGCGTGCGCCGACGTCAGGTCAGCGCCGTCGACCTGACGCGCGCCGCGCTCGGACGCATCGCGGCCGTCGACCCGGCGATCGGTGCGTTCGTCACCGCCAACGAGGTCGAGGCGATGGCGACGGCGGAAGCGATCGACCGGCGGATCGCGGCGGGGCAGGATCCCGGTCCGCTCGCCGGCGTCCCCGTCGGCGTGAAGGACGTGATCTGCACCGCCGGCCTCCGCACGACCGCGGCATCCCGGATCCTCGAGCGATTCGTCCCCGCCTACGACGCGACCGTCGTCGCGCGCCTGCGAGCGGCCGGTGCGGTCATCGTCGGGAAGCTCAACTGCGACGAGTTCGCGATGGGATCGTCGACGGAGAACTCGGCCGTCGGCTCGACGCGGAACCCCTGGGACCTCGCGCGCGTGCCGGGGGGGTCCTCGGGCGGGTCGGCGGTCGCCGTCGCGGCCGGCGAGTGTCACGCGAGCCTCGGCACCGACACGGGTGGCTCCGTCCGCCTGCCGGCCGCCTTCTGCGGCGTCGTGGGTCTCAAGCCGACATACGGGCGCGTGTCGCGCTATGGCGTGATCGCGTACGCGTCGTCGCTCGACCAGGTGGGGCCGGTCGCGCGCGACGTCGCCGACGTCGCGGTCGTGCTCGAGGCGATCGCCGGCCACGATCCGGCGGATTCCACCGCGGCGCCGCGGACGGTCCCCTCGTATCTCGGCGCGCTCGACGGAACGGTGCGCGGGCTTCGTCTCGGCCTGCCGCGCGAGTACTTCGTCGAAGGGATGCAGCCGGAGGTGGAAGCGGCCGTGCGGGCGGCGGTCGACGAGCTGGAGAAGCTCGGCGCCACGATCGAGCCCGTCTCGCTGCCGCACACGGAGTACGCGATCGCGACGTACTACCTCGTCGCCACCGCCGAAGCGTCCTCGAACCTCGCGCGCTACGACGGCGTCCGCTACGGGCTCCGCGAGGCGCGGCCCGCGCTCGGCGAGATGTACGAAACGACGCGCGCGGCCGGGTTCGGACCCGAGGTGAAGCGTCGCATCATGCTCGGGACCTACGCGCTCTCCGCCGGCTACTACGACGCGTACTACCTGAAGGCGCAGCAGATCCGGACGCTGATCCGACTCGACTTCCAGAAGGCGCTCGAGACCTGCGACGCGCTCGTCACGCCGGTCGCGCCGACGACCGCGTTCCGGCTCGGCGAGAAGACCGCCGACCCGCTGACGATGTATCTCTCGGACATCTTCACGATCTCCGTGAACCTGGCCGGCCTGCCCGCGCTCTCGGTGCCGTGCGGCTTCGATCGCACCGGTCTGCCGATCGGCCTCCAGGTGATCGGCCGCCCGTTCGAAGAGGCGACGGTCCTCCGCGTCGGTCATGCGTACGAGCAGGCGACCGAGTGGCACCGGCGGAGGCCGCCCCTGTGACCACTCCCGCGCTCGACGGCCTCGAAGCGGTGATCGGGCTCGAGGTGCACGCCGAGCTCCTCACCCGGTCCAAGATCTTCTGCGGCTGCTCCGCGGAGTTCGGCGGCGCGCCGAACACGAACGTCTGTCCGGTGTGCCTCGGCATGCCGGGCGTGCTGCCGGTGCTCAACCGGCGTGTCGTGGAGTTCGCGATCCGCGCCGGTCTCGCGACCCAGTGTGCGATCGCCCCGCGCTCGCGCTTCGCGCGGAAGAACTACTTCTACCCGGATCTTTCGAAGGGCTACCAGATCAGCATGTACGAGCTGCCGATCTGCACGGGCGGCCATCTCGAGATCTTCACCGAGGGCGAGACGCGTCGCATCGGCCTCACGCGCATCCACATGGAGGAGGACACCGGGAAGAACATCCACGACGCGCACGGCGACGCGAGCCTCGTCGACTTCAACCGCTCCGGCGTGCCGCTCCTCGAGATCGTCAGCGAGCCGGACATGCGATCGGTCCCCGAGGCCGGCGCCTATCTCCGCACGCTCCGCTCGATCCTCCAGTACCTCGAGATCTGCGACGGCAACATGGAGGAAGGGAGCTTCCGCTGCGACGCGAACGTCTCCGTGCGCCCGAGGGGCTCGACCGCGTTCGGCACGAAGGTCGAGATCAAGAACATGAACTCGTTCCGCGCCGTCGAGAAGGCGATCACGTACGAGCTCGGGCGACAGGCGGAGGCGCTCGGGCGCGGCGAGCGCCTCGTCCAGGAGACGCGCCTCTGGGACGCGGACCGCGAGGAGACGCGGTCGATGCGGAGCAAGGAGCACGCGCACGACTATCGCTACTTCCCGGAGCCCGATCTCCTGCCGCTCGTCGTCGACCAGCCCTGGGTGGACGCGGTGCGCGCGACGCTCCCCGAGCTGCCGACGGCGCGCCGCGAGCGCTTCGCCCGCGACCACCAGCTCTCGACCTACGACGCCGACGTGCTGACGCAGCGGAAGGACGTCGCCGACTACTTCGAGGCCGGCGTCGCCGCCGGCGCGCCCGCGAAGGAGATGGCGAACTGGGTCATGACCGAGCTCCTCCGGATCGTCCGCGAGGAGAAGCTCGATCGCGCCCTCGTCATCCGCGAGTGGCCGGTGACACCGCTCCAGCTCGCCGGGCTCGTGAAGCTCGTCGAAGCGGGGACGGTGAACCGGAACACGGCGAAGGCGCTGATCCCGCGGCTCCGTGGGACGGCGCGCGATCCCGGGGAGCTCGTCGCGGCCGAGGGACTCGCCCAGGTGAGCGATCGGAGCGCGCTCGAGGCCGCGGTCGCGGACGTCCTCGCGAAGAACGCGAGCCAGGTGGCGGAGTTCCGCGCCGGGAAGGAGCGCGTCCTCGGCTTCCTCGTCGGGCAGGTGATGAAGGCGACCGGCGGCAAGGCGAATCCGCAGGTCGTCCAGGAAGTGCTCCGCGCGGCGCTCGCGCGCTAGGCCTCAGTCGCGGCCCGGCAGCAGATCGGCGACGGGGACGGACGCGTCGGGTAGACCCAGGAGCGCCAGCTGGTCGCCGCGGCGCGCGATCGATCGTGTCGCGTAGCGCCGAGCGTCCGGGTCTCGGTGGACCTCCACCTGCTCGTCGCGCAGGTTCACGATCCAGTACCCGGGGATGCGCGCGGCGGCGTAGATGGCCGCCTTGGTCAGCCGATCCTGCACGAGCGTCGCGTCGGCGACCTCGACGACGAGCAAGGCCGTCGTCGGATGGCGGTCTCGGTAGTCGACGCTACGTCCCGGGACGATCGCGACGTCCGGTTCGGGGACGGAGTATGTTCCGAGGATGAGCGGGAGTTGGATGCGGAGCAATGCCCGCGTCCCAGTCGCGCCGTTGAGCGCTTGGTACGCGCACGTGACCCCGAACGCGTGCGGCGGATTCTGTGGTGACATGGCGACGATCACCCCTTCCAGCAGCTCGACCCGATCGTCTTCGGCGAGCACGCCCTGCGACACGAGCGCGAAGTAGCGCTCGCTCGTGTACCGCGGGTCCGGAACCGGGTCGGCGTGGACGGGATGCGTCACGACGGCGAGCGTAGCCACCGTCGCCGCCGCGAGGCAAGCCGGCGCGATGCCTGCGAGCGGACTACTGTCCGGGGATGTGCGCCGCTACGGCAGCGGTGGACACACCGCCGGCGGCGGCGTTCCGGACACCGCGACGAAGCGGTCCACCTGGTCGACGCGCGCGAGGTACGGCGTCCGTCCCGCCTCGGCACACCACGCCGGTCCGTCGCCGAGCGTCAACCGGAGGGCGACGCTCCCCTGCGACGGCTCGTCGAGCGTGTACGCCCAGCTCGCGTGTCCGCCGTGGATCTGGATGCGATCGGTCTTCACCGTGAGGCTCGAGATCGGCGCGCTCGAGTCCCTCGTCTTCCACCGGAAGCCGGTGGGACGGCTCGCGTTCCCGAGCGTGCTCCACCCGGACGCCGACAGCGCGACCGTGACGAGCTCGCCGGTGCCCGCCGAGTTGTAGAGCCGGAGCGTCGCGCCGGCGACCGTCGGATCGGCGCTGCTGCCTCGTGCCGGCGGCACGATGCGGTTCTGCGGCGGGTAGAAGCGCGTCGACGACTTGAACGAGATCTGCCGCGCGTTCGGGTTCGAGGGCGGCGTCGAGCGGTCGCGCAACGTGAGCGCGCCGGTCTCGATCAGGACGACGGGCGCCGGCGCCGTCGTGCTGGTGGTCGAGCTCGTCGTCGCCGTCGACGTCGTGGTCGTCG